>Ga0075430_100005624_pt1 | contig 10584 bp, 7 predicted proteins | sample RhiMetdeltSRZDD4_FD_75294 | JGI IMG/M metagenome (GOLD analysis project Ga0075430, IMG submission 75294) | Populus rhizosphere microbial communities from Tennessee, USA - Rhizosphere MetaG P. deltoides SRZDD4 | ecosystem: Host-associated > Plants > Roots > Rhizosphere > Soil | place: USA... | reverse complement strand
CAGGCCCGCCACATCGACATCAGCAAGCTGCCGGTCCTGCTGGAGAACCAGCAGCGCGGTGCCTACACGATCCGCCTCGATCCATCGGCCCAGGGTGCGGACGTCGGCCTGTTCTGCAACCAGAGCTTCGACAAGGATCCCGAGATCGCGAAGTGGCTCCAGAACCGCGAGTTCCGGATCGCGCTCTCGCACGGCTTCGACCGCGCGCAGATCAACGAGACGTTCGTGCTCGGTCTGGGCCAGATTGGCTCGGCGGCGCCTGGCGAGGACACGCTCTTCTACCCAGGGCCGGAGTTCAAGGACCTGCATGCGCAGTTCGACCAGAAGAAGTCGAACGAGCTGCTCGACAAGATCGGGCTGACCAAGAAGGACGCCGAGGGGTTCCGGCTGCGGACTGACAACGGCCAGCGGCTCCGCATCGAGCTGACCAGCTACATCGGCTTCCTGCCCTTCACCAAGATGGCCGAGATGATCTCCCAGCACTGGAAGGCGATCGGCATTCAGGGCGACGTGCTGGAGCAGGAGCGGAGCCTGGCGACGCGGCGCGTCCAGGGGAACGAGCATCAGATCTTCTTCGACACCCAGTGGGGGACGGATAACGTCTTTGGCCACACCCCGCTCTACTTCCCCTATGACCGGGGCAGCCCGACCGGCCCACAGCTCGGGATCTGGTTCTCCAGCGCCGGGACGCAGGGCAAGGAGCCGCCGCCGCGGATGCGCGAGCTGATGGACAAGTACCGCAAGGCGTTCGGCGTGCCGGACGAGGAGCGGATCAAGCTCGGCAAGGAGACGGTCGCCATCTCGCTCGACGAGCTCTGGATCATCCCAGTGGTCTCGAACTCGCCGGCCTCGCAGGGCGTGCGGGTCGTCAAGAACAACATGGGGAACGTCCCCGAGCGGGTCTGGAACAGCGCCGTCAGCGACAACCCGATGATCGGCCACCCGGAAACGTACTTCTTCAAGTAGGCCGACAGCGTCGACACACGGCCCGGCCCGGGTCGGCAGATCTGCCAGTGCGCCACGACCAGGAGGGGGCGAGCTTCCCCTCCTGGTCCCCATGTCCTGACGATGTGCTCATGATCCATGTGTGGGATTGACGGCCCTCGGGCGTGTCAGTACCATGCCCGCACGCGAAGGCGCCCACTCGGCGGGGGAGTCTGCGCGCCTGATTCCGCTGTGCGGTCGCGGCGACCGGCCTGGTCGCCGCGTTGCCGCCCGAAGTCTCAGCGAGGAGACGCCGTACGATGCGTACGAGACGATCGTTCGTTCATGCATTGAGCCTGGGGCTCGTCCTGGCCGTCGCCGCCGTGGGATGCGCCCCGGCCGCCGCGCCGACCCCGACGGCCAAGCCGGCCGAAGCCGCGAAACCGGCCGCCGATGCGAAGCCGGCGGCCCCGGCCGCGGCCCCCGCCGCGACCAAGCCGGCGGAGGCCGCCAAGCCGGCCGCGGATGCCAAGCCGGCCGCACCCGCCGCCGGCAGCGCGGCCGGCGTCTCGTGCGCCGATGCCGCCAGCAAGGGATCGGGCGGGGCGCCGATCAAGATCGGCTCTAGCATCTCGCTGACCGGCGCCACCGCCAACTTTGGCGTCAACATGCGGCGCGGCGTCGAGATCTGCCTCAAGGAGTTCAACGAGGCCGGCGGCTATCAGGGCCGCCAGGTCGAGATCATCTTCCTGGACGACCAGGTCAAGCCCGAGATCGCCGTCAACAACATCACCCGCTTCATCACCCAGGACAAGGTCGTCGGCGTGCTCGGGCCGGTCAACTCCGGCAACGCGCTCGCGTTCCGACCGAAGGTTGAAGAGGCCGAGATCCCGACGATCGTGCCGATCGCGACTTCCGTCAGCGTGATCTACGACAGCGGCGTCTACGAGGAGGGCAAGAGCAAGCCGTCGCCGTGGATGTTCCGCACCTCCATGCAGGACAACTACCAGGTCGAGACGATCCTGGCCTACGCCAAGATGAAGGGCTGGGACGCCATCGGCATGATGCACGACACGTCCGGCTACGGCACGGCGTCGAAGGACACGGCCGAGAAGCTGATCCCAGCCCAGGGCTTCAAGATCCTGGCGACCGAGACCTACAACATCGGCGACACCGACATGACCTCGCAGCTGCAGAAGATGCAGGCAGCCGGCGTCAAGCAGATCATCAACTTCGGGCTCGGGCCCGAGGACGCCAACCTGCTCCGGAGCGCCCAGAAGATCAACTACAAGGTCCAATGGTCCGGGGCCTGGGGGTTCTCCGACCCGGTCGTGCTCGACCTGGCCGGTAAGGATCTGGCCGAGGGCGTCGTGACGGTCGCGTCGTTCGCGATCGACGCCAGCCCGGCCGCCGCCGAGTTCCACAAGAAGATGCTGGACACCCACAAGGAGAACCCGTTCCCGATCACGGCGGCCCAGGGCTACGACGCCGCGCACATCATGTTCCTGGCGCTCGCCAAGTCGGGCCCGGACGCGAAGAAGCTGCGCGACGCGATCGAGCAGGTCGACAATCTCAAGGCGGTGACCTCGGCGCCGGCGAAGCCGTATAGCCCGACCCGCCACCATTCGCTCGAAGGCAAGGACATGTTCGCGGCCGTCTACAAGAACGGCCAGTTGGTGAAGGCCGAGTAGGAGGCGGGCGCCGAACGCGCACGCATCGATGTTGCGCCGGGAACGAGTCGAGTCTGCTCTCGACCGGTCCCTCACCGTGAGGCCTCGCCTCGTCGGAGCTGCCGAATGGACCCTGCCGAGATCGTCTCGACCTTTCTCCGGATTCTGCCCCAGGCGATCGTGAGCGGGGTCGCGCTGGGCAGCGTCTACGCCTTGATCGCCCAGGGCTACTACGTGACGTTCACCACCACCGAGACCGTGAACTTCGCGCAGGGCGAATTCCTGATGGTGGGGGCGCTCACGAGCTACACCCTGCTCGTCCTGTCCGGGCTGAACTTCCTCGTCGCGCTGGTCGTCGTCGTCGTGTTGATGGCGGTGATGGGCGTGGTGGTCGAGCGGGTCGCGATCCGCCCGCTCCGCCAGCTGCTCTCGGTGGGCTGGATCCTCAGCACCGTCGGCGTCAGCGTGATCCTGCGCCAGTTCGCGGAGATCTACTGGGGCCGCGAGCAGAGGCGGGTGCCCTCGATCTTCGGCGACACGCCGATCTTCATCGGCGGGACCGGCATCTTCCCGCAGGAGGTGTTCGTCATCGTCGCCTCGCTCTTGACGATGGCGGCGCTGCTGTTCTTCCTCAAGCGCTCGACGTTCGGCAAGGCGCTCCAGGCCGTGGCGTTCAACCCGGCCGCCGCCGGCCTGATGGGGATCAACGTCCGCCAGATGGTGGTCGTGGCGTACATCATCTCGTCGATCCTGGCCGGGATCGCCGGGATGCTGGTCGCGCCGATCATCTTCGCGCACGCCGAGATGGGCGCCCTGCTCGGGCTCAAGGCGTTCGCCGCGGCGATCATCGGCGGCATCGAGAACCCGATCGGCATCCTGCTGGTCGGGATCGGGCTCGGGATCGCCGAGTTCGTCGCGGCGGCCATCAACGCCTCGTTCCGCGATGCCGCGACGTTCCTGATCTTGATCTTGCTCCTGGCCTGGCGGCCCCAGGGCCTGTTCCAGCGCGTCACCGCCGAGAAGGTGTGAGGCCATGACGTCGTCGTTTTGGGCGAGGCGCCTGAGCGCCCCGATCTTCCACCACGTCTCGGTGGCCGGCGTCGCATTGACGGCGGCCTCGCTAGTCGCGCTGCTGGTCGTCCCCCTGCTCCTCGACAACGCCTACTACATGCGGATCGCCCAGCAGATCGCCTTCTACACGATCGCCGCGATCGGGCTGAACATCCTGGTGGGGTATCAAGGGCAGGTCTCGCTGGGGCACGGCGGGCTGTTCGCCGTCGGCGCCTACACCTCGGCGCTGCTCGCGACCCGGTTCGAAGTTCCGGTCTGGGTCTGCATCGTCGTCGGGGCGGCGTTCGCCGGCCTGATCGGCGCGCTGGTGGCGCTCCCGACGCTGCGCGCCAAGGGCCCCTACCTGGCGATGGTGACGATCGCCTTCAGCGTGATCGTCTACGTCGTCGCCCAGAACTGGACCGATCTGACGCGCGGCCCGGAGGGCATCAAGAACATCCCGGGCATCAGCTGGTTCGGGACGGAGATCCGCCAGCTCCGGACGTATCGCCCGTTCGGCGACGACGGCCTGACGTTCGGCGGTTCGGTCGCCTATTTCTGGATCGTCGGCGTGGCGGCCCTGCTCGTCCAGCTGTTCGCCGGTAACCTCCTCGCCGGGCGCTGGGGCCGGACCATCAACGCCGTGCGCCAGAGCGAGATCGCCTCCGAGACGATCGGCGTCTCGGTGTATCGCTGGAAGGTCGGGGCCTTCGCGCTCAGCGCCGTCCTGGCCGGGCTCTCCGGCGCGTTCTTCGCGCACCAGGATGGCTACATCGTCAGCGACACGTTCACGTTCAACAAGTCGGTCGAGCTGCTGGTCTTCGTCATTCTCGGCGGGGCGCGCTCCCTGTTCGGGCCGCTGATCGGCGCGACGGTGCTGGTGATCCTGCCGGAGTACTTGAAGACGCTCGCCTCGTACGAGTGGGTGCCGGTGGCCCTCAAGCCGATCATCGAGCACTACCTGCTGTTCTACGGCGCGCTGCTGATCCTGTTCCTGATCACGATGCCGGACGGGATGGCCGGCGCGCTCAAGCGGCTCCCCGGACTCGCCCGGCTGCTGCCGCCTGTGCCCCCGCCCGCCCTGCGACCGGTGGCGGCGCTCGCGAGGGCGCGCGGATCGAACGGGATGACCCGCGCCGAGCTGGTTGCCGACGACGTCAAGATGTACTTCGGGGGTCTCAAGGCGGTCGACGGCGTCTCGCTGACGATCGACCCGGGGCGGATCCACGGCCTGATCGGGCCGAACGGCTCCGGCAAGAGCACGATCGTGAACTGCCTGACCGGCGTCTATCGGCCGACCGGCGGGACCGTCCGTCTCGGCGACGTCGCGATGAATGCCCTGCCGCCCCACTCGATCGCCGCGCTCGGCGTGACGCGGACGTTTCAGAACATCCAGCTCTTCCGCGATCTCTCGGTCCTCGACAACGTGATGATGGGGTACCACCTGCGGATGAAGAGCGGCTTCCTCGGCATGCTCTTCCGTACGCGGGCGACCGTTGAGGAGGAGGAGCGGTTCCGCCAGGAGGCGATGGACCTCCTCTCCTTCCTCGGGCTGGCGTCGCTGGCCGATACTGAGGCCCAGTCGCTGCCGTACGGGCTCCAGCGCCTCGTGGAGATCGCACGTGCCCTGGCGCTCGATCCGCACGTGCTGATCCTGGACGAGCCGGCGGCCGGGGTGCCGGCCGGCGAGATCGCGACCCTGTCCGACGTCATCCGCCGCATCCGGGACGCCGGCGTCACCATCCTGGTGATCGAGCACCACATGGACCTCGTGATGGGCATCTCGGACCACGTCACGGCCCTGGACTACGGGCGGAAGATCGCCGAGGGCACCCCCGAAGAGGTCCAGGCGAATGAGCGGGTGATCGTGGCGTACCTGGGGCCAAAGGACATGTTCGCGCTGCCGGCTACCGAGCCCGGGGTCGAGTCGACCCCGACGTCGAACGGGGTGGTCGCGCGATGACCGGGCCGAGCGGCACGCCATCTCCCACCGTGACGACCGAGGCGCCCGGCAGCAGCGCGCCGGTGTTGTCGGTCCGCAACCTGGTCGTCCACTACGGCCAGATTCAGGCGCTCGACGGCGTCTCGATCGACGTCCATCCCGGCGAGATCGTCGCATTGATCGGGTCGAATGGCGCCGGCAAGAGCACCACCCTCCGGGCCATCTCCGGCATGGTCCGTCCGACGAGCGGGACGATCCTGTTCGAGGGTCGGAACGTCGCCGGCCTGCCGAGCCATCGGATCGTGCGGCTCGGGTTGGTCCACGTGCCCGAGGGGCGGCAGGTCTTCGCCAACCAGAGCGTCAGAGATAACCTGATCCTGGGCGCGTTCCAGCGGCCCGAGGACCGACAGGCCGGCTCACACCTGCTGGACCGCGAGCTGAGCCGCTTCCCGGTCCTGCGAGAGCGCCAGCACCAGCTCGCGGGGACGCTGTCCGGGGGCGAGCAGCAGATGCTGGCGATCTCCAGGGGCCTGATGGCGCGCCCGAAGGTGCTCCTCCTTGACGAGCCCTCGATGGGGCTGGCGCCGCTCCTGGTCAAGCAAGTCGCCGAGACCGTGCAGCAGCTGAACGCCGAAGGCGTCACCGTCTTGCTGGTGGAGCAGATGGCGACGATGGCGCTGAGCGTGGCCCACCGCGCCTACGTGATCCAGAACGGGCGGGTCGTCGTGGAAGGCCCGAGCGCCCGCGTCGCGGCCGACCCGGAGGTGGTCCGGGCGTATCTCGGCGGAGCCGCCGGCCACGAGCAGGCCAGCTCGAAGTTCGGAGCCGACGCGTAGCGCGAGGCTGCTCCGAGCGCTTCTGCTCCGAACTCGCCTGCTCGCCTGCTCGTGTGGCATCCTTCCGCGCGGGAGCTGGAGCAATGGACAAGGTCATCCTGGCGTATTCGGGCGGCCTCGACACCTCGGTCGCCATCAAGTGGCTGCACGAGACCTACAACCTCGAGGTGATCTGCGTCACCGTCGACGTCGGCAACGAGCGTGACTTCGAGTCGATCCAGGAGAAGGCGCTCAGGACCGGCGCGGTCAAGGCGTACGTTTACAACGCGAAAGATGACTTCGTCACGTTCTTCGTCTGGCCGAGCCTCCAGGCCGGCACGATCTACGAGGGGCAGTACCCGCTGGCTACGGCCCTCGCCCGACCGCTGATCGCCAAGATCATGGTCGACTACGCCCGCCAGGAGGGCGCGACCTACGTCGCACACGGCTGCACCGGCAAGGGCAACGATCAGGTCCGCTTCGACGTCTCGTTCAACGCGCTGGCCCCGGAGCTGAAGATCGTGGCGCCCGTCCGCGAGTGGCGCTGGACCCGCGAGGAGGAGATCCTCTACGCCCAGAAGCACGGCATACCCGTCCCGGTCACCGTGGGTAGCCCGTACAGCGTCGACCAGAATCTCTGGGGACGGAGCATCGAGGCCGGCGTCCTCGAAGACCCGTGGGCCGAGCCGCCGGAGGACGTCTACGCCTGGACCACCAGCGCCCGCCACACGCCGATGGAGCCGAGCTACGTCGAGATCGAGTTCGCGCAGGGTATCCCAACCGCGCTCGACGGCGAGCACCTCGACGGCCCGACGCTGATCGCGCGCCTGAACGACTTGGCCGGGTCGCATGGGATCGGGCGGATCGACCACGTCGAGAACCGCTTCGTCGGGATCAAATCGCGCGAGATCTACGAGTGCCCGGCCGGCGTCGTGCTGCACCAGGCCCACGCCGCCCTGGAGACGATGACGCTGACGCGCGACCAGATGCGCTTCAAGCAGATGGTCTCGCAGGAGCTGTCGACCCTGATCTACAACGGCTTCTGGTTCTCGGCCCACACCCAGGACCTGATGTCGTACGTCTGCTCGACGCAGCGCTTCGTCACCGGCACCGTCAGGATGAAGCTCTACAAGGAGAAGTGCACCGTCGTCGGGCGGAAGGCCGAGAACTCGCTCTACAACGAGGCATTGGCGACCTACGGCGAGGGCGACCTGTTCGACCACGCGGCGGCGGTCGGGTTCATCAAGGTGGCCGGCATGGCGGTGGTGAACCAGGCATCATCCCAGCTCCTGCTCGGGGCAGGCGCGACCGAGCGGATGATGCGCCTGGCGGCCGGCCAGCCCCTTGACGAGGACGTGGAGCGGGTCGAGGGCCGCGAGCAGGTCGCGGACGACTAGATGGCGGAGGCGCTCGAGGGGACCACGCTCTACGCCGCGCGATTCACCAAGGCCCAGGCGGCCAGCGTTAAGACGTTCAACGACTCGTTGCCGTTCGACCGGCGGATGGCCGAGGAGGACATCGTCGGGAGCATCGCGCACGCCCGGATGCTCGGGCGGCAGGGCATCATCCCCCTCGACGACGCCCGCGCGATCGTCGACGGCCTCGCCCGACTCGACGCCGAGATCCGCGAGCGCGGCGGCCTGCCCGAAGACGCCGACGACGAGGACATCCACAGCTACGTCGAGCGCCGGCTGGGCCAGATGATCGGGTCGGCGGCCGGGCGACTCCACACCGCCCGATCGCGCAACGACCAGGTCGCCAACGATCTCCGGATGTGGAGCAGGGCGGCCATTTGTGATGGCATCGGGGCGGCGCTGGCACTCCAATCAGCCCTGCTGGACCGGGCCGAGCGCGCCAAGGGCCTGATCCTGCCGGGATATACCCACCTCCAGCGCGGCCAGCCGGTCCTGCTCAGCCACCACTGGCTGGCGTACGTCGAGATGCTGGGGCGCGACGTCGGCCGCCTCGAAGACCTGCTCGAGCGGATGGACGTGATGACGCTCGGGGCCGGGGCGCTGGCGGGATCGCCGTACCCGCTCGATCGCGAGCACGCCGCCTCGCTGCTCGGCTTCGGTCGGGTCTCGGTCAACAGCATGGACGCCGTCGCGGACCGCGACTTCGTGGTGGAGCACCTCTCGGCGCTGGCGTTGCTGGCGGTCCACCTCTCGCGCCTGGCCGAGGAGCTGATCCTCTGGAGCAGCGCCGAGTTCGGCTTCGTCGAGATGGACGACGCCTACGCGACCGGCAGCAGCATCATGCCGCAGAAGAAGAACTCGGACGTAGCGGAGCTGGTCAGGGGCAAGGCCGGCACGGCGATCGGCGCGCTGGTACAGCTGCTGGTCACCCTCAAGGGGCTGCCGCTGACCTACAACAAGGACATGCAGGAGGACAAAGTCGGCTACTTCCGGGCCGTCGACGAGTCCCAGGCCTGCCTCCAGTTGTCGGCCGAGATGATCGCGACCCTCCGCGTGCGCCCCGAGGGTCTGCGAGCGGCGGTCTCCGACCCGCTCTTGCTCGCCACCGACCTGGCGGACCACCTGACGCGTTCGGGGCTGCCGTTCCGCGAGGCCCACGGCGTCGTCGCGGCGATCGTCCGCGATCACGGCGCGGGGTTCACGCGGCTGCCGGCGAGCGACCTTGGCCGCTATCACCCGCTCCTCGCGGACGGGATGCCGTCGCTGACGCCGCGCTCGTCGGTGCAGGCCCGCGACATCGTCGGTGGGACGGCGCCACGGCAAGTCGCCGCCGCCCTCCGTCGAGCACGCCGCGAGCACGGTCAGGCGGTCGCGCGCCTGGAGAAGCGCCGCGCCGCCCTCCCCACCGTGGAAGGCCTCGCCGCCCTCCCCTGGTAGCTCGATACTTCAAGCGGCCGGCCATCTGCGTCAGGGAATCTCGGCGAAGACGATCTTGCCCTGGCCCGCGTCAATCGTCAGGGCGAAGTGATCAAGCACGTCAGCGCACCCAAGGATGAATGGGGCGACGCCTTGGTCCAGGAATAGGCATCGCACTGACAGCTCAATCTGGCCGAGCCTGATTGGCAGCAATCCAAGCCTTGCGTGAACCTGCCCGGGCCCGACGCCAGTCACGCCGAGAACTGGCAGGCTGTCCCAATCGTGTCCGACCTCGCGTGCCAGGCGACGTGGTACTACGGAAAGCTCTGCGCCCGTGTCCACCAGGAATGGGCGACTGCGGTAGCCGGCGAGCGTCCGTACTTCGACCAGGACTTTTGGATCAACGACCAACCCGAAGGCCGACCGTCGCCGCCGAAGTCGAAACTCAATAGACACGGACGACGTCGACAGGCTCGAGGTATTCCACGATGAGCGTGCTCTGGTCGATCGGCATCTGATCGAGCCGATCCATGAGATCGTCGTAGGTCGGGGCGCTCAGGTAGACCCGATTATCGAGCCAGGCGACGTAGTTGCCGGCGTACTGCTCCCGCAGCCGCTCGACCCCGGGATCCATGACGTCGTGCATCGCAACTCTCCTTGGCAAGATCGTATCTGAAATGCCGCTACCGGCGGCATGTCAGCGCGATCTGCATCGCCGGGGCATGCGGCCCTACTGCGCGAAAGCGAGGCGGAGAGAGAGCGAGCCCATGATCGCGCGGGCGATGGCGTCGTGGCCGTCCGCGTTCGGGTGGATGTCCGTGCAGGCGATGCGAGCCGGATTCGGCGAGAACCAGCCGGTCGGCTCGCGCCCCTCGTGGCCCTTGAAGACCGGCGCCAGATCCACCAGCATGCCGCGGTCGCCCAGCTCGGCGGCCACGTCCGAGATCGTCGTGTTCAGGAAGCGCAAACCCAGATCGGTGGTGGCCGGGGCGCAGCGCGAGCCGCGCGGGAACGGGTTGAAGTACGTCGTCACGACGACCGTGGCGCCGGTCTCCGTCACCAGCTTCTGGAGGATCGCGCGGAGGTTCCGCTCGAAGGTCGGGATCGCGCGCAGCAGCGACGCACCCGAGCAGCTCGTGTCGGGGTTCTCGTCCAGGCTCGCGGCGGCGCACTCGAAGGCCGGCACCATGAAGTCGTTGGCGCCGACCGTCACCGTCACCAGCTCCGGCTGGATCGTGCGGACGTCCGACATCTGCGTCGCGAGGACGTCGGCGCTGCGCTGGGCGGCCACTGCCCGGTTGACGAGGCGGATCGGCCGGCCGCCGGCGTCGGCGAGCTGCTGCCCGAGCCGC
>Ga0075430_100005621_pt1 | contig 10586 bp, 8 predicted proteins | sample RhiMetdeltSRZDD4_FD_75294 | JGI IMG/M metagenome (GOLD analysis project Ga0075430, IMG submission 75294) | Populus rhizosphere microbial communities from Tennessee, USA - Rhizosphere MetaG P. deltoides SRZDD4 | ecosystem: Host-associated > Plants > Roots > Rhizosphere > Soil | place: USA... | reverse complement strand
CCATGAGCGTGAGCTCGACCAGCGGTTGATTGTTGACGCGCGTGCCGGTTTCGCTGGCGCCGAGGAGTTGCGCGTTGCCCGCTACGCCCTGTTCGCGCAGGCGTTTGCGGAGCGCGCCCATCTTGTAGAGCGATCCGAAGACCAGCACGAAGGTGAGGATGATGAAGCCCACCACCATCGCGGTCATGAGGATCGTGGCGTAGGACTCGTCGACGTATTGTTGGACGAGACCCATCGCCCCGGCGAGCGCGAAGCCACCGACGAACACGGGGATGAAGATGCAACCGAACTTGAAGCCGCCGCGCGTGCGCACGGCTTGGGTCTGCATCTGTCCCAGTTGTTGTTGGGCGAGCTGCGACGCGTGCGGGCACAGGTTCAAGTGGCGGTTTGCGTCGAGGATCATGGTGATGAGCTGCGCGCCGCCGGGCATGCGCGTCGCGAGCTGCACCAATTGCTCGACGGCCGTTTGCACCTGACCCATGCGCTCGTAGGCGTTGGCGCGGATGATGGCGCAGAGCGCGTCGGAGGTGTCGGCGATGGGGATGTCGTCGATGCGCGCGCCCAAGAAGCGCAGCACACCTTGGAAGTCGTTCTTGGCGGTCGCGATCCAGGCACCGGTGGTGCGGTAGCCGCTGTCGACGTGGATGTCGTCGGAGTGTGGGATGAGCAGCGCGAACCAGCCTTCCGCCGAAGCGATGTCGCCGGTGTTCACGGCGCCGCGCGCCATGCGTGCGATCATCTCCTGTCGAAAGCGCGGCTCCGCGACGAGATCGAGGGTGCTTTCCGCAAGTGCGCGCGCCTCGAGATGACGCTGGCCCAGCGCCAAGTACGAGTAGATCCCCATCGCCACGAAGTAGAGGCGCTCGGCCGCAGGGAACGATGGCGCCTGCATGAGCTCGGTCCGCGCGGCTTGCCACTCGTGCCACGCTTGCCCGACCGAAGCATCGTCGATGAGCTTGCTCAGGAGCGGCTTCAGCTGCGGCGGCGCCACGAGCGGCTTACCGTCTTGGGCGCGCAGCCGTTCGAAGCGCATCGCTTCGCTCATGCTCGACGCGCTCTGTGCCGCGGCGCGATCGGCGCTCTCGTCTCGCGGACGCACCTGGTTCTCGGTGCCGCATCGCGTACAACGCGTCGAGCCGCCCTCCGCCGGTGACTCCACCGGCGTCAGGCAGCTCGTGCACGCGAGCACGCGTTGGTCGCGGCCGTAGGGGGATGGGAGCATCCCCCGTGGTTACTTCCAAATCAGAACGGGAACCAGCTGGACGGCACGTTCTGCCAGGCGGTCACGCGGTTGCGATCGCCTTCGGGCAGCACCAGAGAGCCAACCGCATCGGCGTGCTCGTAGACGTTGCCGATCGAGCGCGAGATGTTGTCGAGATCGGACTCGCTCACCACGCCGTTGCTGGTGGCCTTGTAGAACTGCACCGTGACGCGGATCGGGAAGCGCTCGTCGCGCTCGAGCCGGAGACCATGGCCCTCGTTGAACGGACCGCGGTTACGACCGTGGCCGATGACGGCTTGCTCGACGTCGCTCTCTTCGCCTTCGGCGCGGCGCGAGGCCTTGGCGGGCGGCGCGGGCGGAGCGGCGGACTCGGCATCCGCAGCAGCCATGGGCGCGCCTTCGAAGTGCCGCGCGACGTGGCGGTGCTTGAGCGGCACCTGGATGAGGAAGATGACGTCGGCGCCCTTTTGGAGCGAGCTGCGATCGTCTTGCGTCTTCGGTCCGCCCTTCGAGGCGATGCGTTCTTTCACGTCGCTCAGGCGCTCGGCGGTGAACGCCGCGCTCTTGCCTTCGTTGTTGTAGTAGAGCTCTTGGCCCCAACCCTGTGAGGTGCTGTCCTCCTGCCGGTTCTCGACGACGCTCATGCTTGTGCCTTGGCGCGTCACCAGGATGGTGAGCACGGCGGGCGAGCCCGGCGCCGACTGGTAGTTGAACACGACCGGGTTGAATTCGGCTTTGCCCTGCTTTGGCACGGGCAGAAACACGGCTTGCGAGCTCACCAAGAAGTGCGTGTCGCGCTTGGAGAGCAGGTTGCCGTCGCCTTCGATCGACCAGGGCTGCGAAGCGAAGCGCTTGATGTTGCGCAGCACATCGGTGAGCGGAACGGTGGTGAGGTGGTCCTTGTCGCGCTGGTTGCCGACGCGGAGGAAGAACTTGTTGGCCGGAATGTCGCCGGTGCGATCGGTGAAGTTCGGAAAGCGGATGACCGGCATGAGCGCGGTGGTCTCGCCCTCGTTGCCCGGCTGGCGGTAACGGACCTGGAGCGTGAGATCGGTGATGTTGGGACCGACGGACGAGCCTTCGAAGCGGCCGGTGTCCTCCCACATGACGTTCACGAGCGAGAGCCCGCGGCGGTTCACGGCGTGCTGCAGCTGCTCGTCGTTGGTCGTGTTGGCGACCTTGTCGACGACGGAGCTGTAACCCGGGTCGAGGATGCCCCAGTCGGGCTCCTCTTCCGAGATCCCCGAGGCAATCACCTGCTGGTTGCCGCCTTCGGGCGTTGTAGGGGCCGGGGTGTTGTTGCTGCAGGCGCTCAGCAGGCCCAACGTCAGGGCGGCGATTCCGAGCTTCATCTTCATGGCATTCCTCCGTAAGAGCGGGGCGTCGCGTCTTTGGAAGACAGGAACGCGCCTGCCAGGAGGGCCTTACACCCGATCACTCGGCGGTTGTCAGGACTTGCTCTTGCCGCATTGCGTCGAGGAAATCCTGCATGTGTGCGAGGGCTTCCTCGGGGACGGGCGTGGCGCTGATGGCGAGCTCGACCGCCACCGGCAGGTGATCCGAGAGCGGGTTGCCATCTTCGTCGACGAACTCGTCGGGCGTCGACCAACCGACGGGTTGGATCTCGACCCAGCGCGAGCTTCGGTAGAGCACGCGATCGATGCGCTCGGGCTCTCGGCAGCCGAGCTCGCTGCAGACGTCGCGCAGCCGTGCGCCCTCGAGCAGCCGCTGAAAGAGTGGGTCGCTCGGATCTTCGATGTTGGTGTCGCCGGCCACGATGATGGCCCGCAAGCTCGAGCGCTCGGCGATGGCCTCGATGAGCTGCTCGATCTGCGCCGCGCGCGCGTCGCGATCGCCTGGGTCGTCGCCCGCCTCCATGTGGAGGTTGTAGATGTCGATGGCCACCGTCGTGCGACTCAGATCGATGAGGTGCTCGGCCACGGAAAATCCCTTGGGCGCCAGGCAATCGTTCAGCGAATCCATGATGCCGTGGCATTGGACCCATTTGCGCGCGGTGTGACGCTCGATGGGAAAACGCGAGAAGCGGCTCAAGCCGTTCTTGATCTCGAGGTTCTCACCGCCCGCGAAGAACGCGGGGATTTGGAACGGATGGTGTGCGTGCTCGGCGAGCGCGGCGTGGTACGCGAAGTCTTCCTGCACCAGCACCACGTCGTAGGCGTCGAGCAACGGGCTGATGAGGGGCGTATTGGTCTCGGGCTGCACGCTCGAGAATGCCTGTGGCAGCCCGGCAACGTTGTAAGTGAGCACCGACACTTCCACGCGCCCGCAGCCGGCGAGAAAAAACGCGGCGCTCACTGCGAGAACCCCTACCCGCAGCGGTCGCACGATCCTTCTATTGGGGTAGCGCGCTAAGTGCGTCTGCGCCAGCTGCGCGGGATTTTCTATGCCTGCGGCGGGAGGCCGAGCTGCTCGCGCGCGCGATGCATGGCTTGGGTGACGTTGCCGGCGGCGTCGCGCACGACGAAGCGTTGATGGTGAGGCTCGCGCGGCGAGAGGCTCATGGCGTGAACCCATAGAAGCGTGGGTTTGTTCTCGCGCGGCACGACCTCCACACTTCGATAGATGTGCAGAGCCGCTGCGCGTGCGGCGCGCTGGCAGCGATCGCTCGGGCCTTGTGCGCCGGCGCAGGTGACGAAGACGCCTTCCGGAGCGAGCGCGCGGGCCGCGGCCAGGCAGTAGTCCTCGATGCCGCCGCGCGTCTCGATGCGGCATGCACCGCGCTGCGGGCGCGGTGACACGAGTCCGTGTCCGGGTGGAATGTAGGGGGGGGTGGCGGTCACGAGATCGAAGGCCGACGGTACGCCGTCGCGCAGATCGCCGACGCGCACTTCGCAACGCGCGTCGGCGCCGTTGTAGGCGAGCGAACGTCGCGCGAGTGTGGCGCTCTCGGTTTGCGCTTCGACGCCGACGACTCGTGCCTCGGCGAAATGCCACGCGACCATCATCAACACGGCGCCGATGCCACATCCCAGATCGAGCGCGCGCTTCACGTTGCGGCCCTCTTCGAACGCCACCAGCGCCGTCATGAAATCGTCGAGCGACCAGCGATGACCGCGCTCGAGCTGAAAGATGCGCCAATCGCCGCAGAGAAAGGCGAGCATCTCGCCGTCGCGCGGTTCGAGGTCGGCGCGGCCACACGGACCCGCCGGCGGCGGACCTGGAGCCTGCCACCCTCGGGGACGCGCGCGCCGCGCACGCTCGACGGGGTCCTTGGTCATGCGATGCGCAAGCCTTGCACGGTTATCGCGTGTTTTGCACATACGACAGAGGCAATCCGCCGCTCGCTCACCGCTTAGGCGTGGAAATCACATTTGGCTTGGGGCTTGCTCCTGACATTCGGACATGAACGCGAGCATCGATGCCCAAACCTCCGTACGCGATTTCATGAACGCGGCTCCGCGCTGGTGCCGGCCGCATGATTCGCTGGCCGTCGCGGCCAATCTGATGCTCGACCGGCAGATCAGCTGGCTCCCGGTGCTCTCCGATGGCAAGCGCGTCGTCGGCGTGATCACGAGTCGCGATGCCTTCATCGCCGCCGCCACCCGGCGCCGGCGGCTCGACGAAATCGCGGTCGAGGGCGTGATGCACACCAACGTGCACGCCTGCCAGCCGGACGACGACATCGACAACGTCCTCATCGCCATGGAAGCCTACGGCGTGCGACGCATGCCCGTGGTCGATGCCGACGGCGAGCTCGTGGGGCTGGTGTCGCTCACCGATCTCGCACGGCGCGCCGCGCATCATCTCGGGCCGGTCGCTGCCGAGCGCGTGCTCGAGACGCTCGCAGCCATCGGCGAGCCTCGCTCCGCCGCCGAGAAGGTGTGATCGGTCGCGCCGACGCTGGCGCCGCACGGGTCAATCCCGGTCGAAACTTTGCCGAACGCAAAGTTGTGCGTCGACCTGCGCTCTATCGCGACAAAACTTTGCGTTTCGCAAAGGCTGGGGCGCGATGAGCTCGATGCATGGGGCGGCACATCGGGCGGCGGCTCGCATGTCCGCAAAGCGGAAGGGAGAGGGGGCACCGGCGGGCGGAGTGGCGGCAAACTTCCGCGATGCGGACATACGGTTGGCACATCGGGGGCGCTCTGGGATGCGGAGCGCGCGCCTCTGGGTGCTGACGGTGCGCTAGGCTCCAGAGTGCGGCGAGTTCGAGCTCGATGGCGTCGAACGGGGCTGCGCGAACGCGCACGTCGCCTTGGTGGACGCGAACCTCGCGCCCAGCGGCCTTCTTCGCCGAGCTGGAGCAAAACCGCGTAGGTGGGCTCAACTCGTCTTCACCCCCAATCGGGGACGGGGACGGGGACGGAAGCAGGGTGACGAACAATGCGGCCCGTTCCCGGCCCCACTTGTTCATCACCCTGCTGGGCGGGTGGTGACGACGCCCTCGCGGGCGGCCCATTGTTCGATGTCGTGGCGCGCGAGGGCGGCGGCCATGAGGGATGGGAAGCGATCGGGGGTGCAGGCGAAGCACGGGACGCCGAGCGCGGCGAAGTCGGCGGCGAGGGCGTGGTCGTACCAAGGTGCGCCCTCGTCATCGAGCGCGAGGAGCGCGAGCATGCGGACGCCGGATGCGACCAGCGCGGCGGCGCGCTCGAGGAGCTTTTGGCGGTCGCCGCCTTCGCAGAGATCGCTGATGAGAACGAGCACGGTGTTCTCGGGACGGGTGACGAGGCTCTGGCAATAGCCGATGGCTCGCTCGATGTCGGTGCCGCCGCCGAGCTGCACGCCGAAGAGCACGTCGACGGGGTCGCCTTGCAGCTCTTCGGTGAGATCGACGACGGCGGTGTCGAAGACGACCAAATGGGTGTGCACCGCCGGTAGCGAAGCGAGCACGGCGGCGAAAATGGAGGAGTAGACGACGCTCGCGGCCATCGAGCCGCTCTGATCGACGCACAGCACGACGTCCTCGAGCGAGCTGCGGCGCCGGCCGAAGCCGATGCGCCGCTCCGGGATGATGCCGTGCTCGGGGCGATAGGTGCGGAGGTTCGCGCGGATGGTGCGCTGCCAATCGATCTCGCGCAGGCGCGGGCGCCGGTTGCGCACCGCGCGGTTCAAGCTGCCTTGCACGGCTTCGCGCATCGGCTCGGCGAGTCTTCGCAGGATCTCGTCCACGACGCTTTGCACGACCCTGCGCGCGGTGTCTTTGGTCTTCGCAGGGATCACACCCTTCAGCTGGATGAGCGTCGCGACCAGGTGCACGTCGGGTGTGACGGCTTCGAGCATCTCGGGCTCGAGCAACATCTGGCCGAGGCCCAGGCGCTCGATCGCGTCCTTTTGCATCACGCGCACGACCGAGCGCGGGAAGTAGCGACGGATGTCGCCGAGCCAACGCGCCACACGCGGTGCGCTCTTGCCGCGACCCGCGCCGAGGCCGCCGCGCAGCTCGGGGTTATCGCCGTAGAGGGCCGTGAGCACCGCATCCATGCCGCGCTCCTGCTCGCTCAACTGGGGGTTCAACGAGTCGTCGGCTTCGCCGCCGAGCACGAGCCGCCAGCGCGCGTCGCGCGTCATGCTCCCTCCGAGGTGAGGCCGAGCAAGCGTGCGATCAACGGAATTGCTCTGCGCGCGCGCTCTGCATCGATCTCGATGTCGTCCGTGCGCGCGCGTCGCTCGCCGCGCGCCACACGCTCGCCGAGCATGCGCCGCTCGGGACCGGTGAAGGCCGCGAACGTGCGCCGCAAGAGCGGAAGCAGGGCCGCGAACGAATCGCTCGTGAGCTCTATGAGCCACGCATCGATGAGCGCGAACAGACGATCGTCGTGCACCAAGAGCTGTCCGCTGCCGCGCAAGAAGCCCTCGAGCCAGGCGGCGGCATGAGCCGGCTCGGCCGCCTGCGAGAGCGCCAGCGATAAGCGCCGCAGCACTTCGTCGATCGGCAGCAGCTCGCCGTCGAGCAGCAAGCGCGCGGCGCGACCGCGCAACAGACCCGGGCTCGCCTGTGCATCCAAGAGCTCGGCAAGCTCTTCGTGCCAGAGCGAGCTCAAGCTCTCGTCGGCGAGCAGCGCGATAGCGCTGTGCACGCGTTCTATGTAGGAGAGCATCTCTTGCGCTGCCTCTTCGCTCAGCGATGCGCAGGCCGGCGTGAGGCCGACCGCAATGCGCGCGACCAAGCCATGCACGATGCGCGCAACCGCGGGCGAAGCCATGCCCCGCACATCGCCGTAACGCAAGAGCTCGGCGAGCGCCGGCAATGCGCCCATGAGATGGGTGATGTCGCTCGCGACCGCCGCCTGCGCGCCGAGGCGCTCGATCACCGTGTCGACGGCCGGGCCGAGCTCGGCGAGCATCGCTTCGGTGGCGAGGCTCGCGAGCGCGCCGAGCGCGTCCGTCTTCTTCGCCGTGTCGACGGCGCGGGCCGCCGCCGCTTCGACCACCGTGTTGCCCCAAACGGCCGCTTCGATGAGCTCGATCGCCAGCTCGGGATCCCACTTGATGCGCCACGCTTCCTTGAAGGTGCCTTTGCCGCCCGCGTGCTCCCCCCCCTCACCCCAAAAAATGCCGAGCAGCCGCAAGCGACGCAGCAGTTGGCTGCGCTGGCGATCCATGTCCTTGCGCAGATCCAACACCAGCTGTTTGTCCTCGGCGCTCGCTTTGAGACGCAGCGCTTTCTGCTGCTTTTTCAGATCGCGCGCGAGCGGCACGGCCGGCGTCTCCTCGGGAACGTGACCGAGCACCTCGCCCACCACCAACTTGTCGTGCACCAGCGACATAGGCAGCGCATCGCCGAAGAGCATCACGGCACGCGTTGCTTCTTGATGCTCGTCGAGGCCCGGGAGCGGTCGATCGCGCAGCGCCGCGAGCGCCTCGGCGAGTCGCACGGCTTCGATCACGTGCGCCGACGAAGCGTCCACGCCTGCGTCGCGCAACAGGCGCGCGCTGCGCGTCAGCCAACGCACCGAGATGCGATCGGGCGTGCTCCACAAATGATGGTACCAACCCGGCGCGCGCACGCCGGCGCCGTACCCGCTCGCCATGCTGAGACGTCCGTGCGTCCACGGAATCCACGTGGACTCGATGGCCACCTTGGGAAGCCCTTTCAGGAGCGCCGCGTCGCCGCGCGTCGCGCGTCGCAACGCAGGCACATGCCACGCGCCGCACACCACCGCGATGCGTTCGAAGCTCGCACGCTCCGCTTCGGCGATGCATTTGCGCATGTAGGCCTCGCGCAGCATCGTCTCGCGATCGTCCAAGCCGAGCTCGTCGCGCATCGCGGTCATGGCCTCTTCGATCGCCTGGAACACGGCGCGAGGATCGCGTCTCTCCTCCACCATGTGCTCCCACCAGCGCTCGCCGTCATCGTAGCCGGCCGCGCGTGCGACATAGCTCAACGGATCGTCGACGACCGCGTCGGGCTCGCGCGACTCGCGCATCGCCAGCTGATGACGCATGGGCAGATCGATGAAGCGCACCGGCACGCCATGCGCGAGCGCGTAGCGGATCGCTTGCCATTCCGGTGAGAAGACGGCGAAGGGAAAGAACGACGCGCGCGCCGGATCGTCGCGCACGTAGGTGAGGATCGCGACCGGCGGCTGCATTTCCTCGTGAGCGGCGAGCGCGAGGATGTCGTCGGCGTCGGGCGGTCCCTCGATGAGCACCGCGTGCGGTGCGAGCGCCTCGAGCGCGTGCAACAGAGAACGCGCGCTGCCCGGCCCGTGGTGCCGTATACCGAACAGATGTACTGGCATCGCTCAGCGATCGGTATCGTCTGCGATCGGTGCGAGTGCGTCGACGGCCGCCACCAGCTGCTCGATGTTGCCGAACGACAGCGGTTTCGGCACGAACGCTTTCACCCACTCGATCGCTTCGCGCGGCTTGTCGGAGCCGATGAGCACGACCGGCACCGGCTGGTTGTGGCCGAACAGATCCTCGAGCGCGCTCCGCAAGGGCTCGAAGTCGGGCGCCACGGTCTCGACATCCGCCACCAGCACGTGCGGTTGCAGGCGCGTGAAGAGCATGCCCGCGCCGCCGGCATCCGCTGCCCACGCCACCTGGAAACCGAGACGTTCGAGCACGGCGACAGCGTCTTGGCGCGAGGTGTCTTCGCGATCGATCACGAGCACGCGGCGGTCGCCCGCATCCGCCTGCCAGACGGCATCGGCATACGGGACGGTGGATTCGGAAGGGCGCCGCGTCATGGGCCTACAGCATAGCGGAAGTTAGAGTACCTCGCGGCACGCGCGGTACAGGTCCTTCCAACCCTCGCGCTCTTTCACCACGGTTTCAAGGTATTCCTTGAACACGACCGTGTCCTGGATCGGATCCTTGACCACGGTACCCACGAGGCCCGACGCCACGTCGCCGGCGCGCAGCACGCCGTCGCCGAAGTGGGCCGCGAGCGCGAGGCCACCGCTCACCACGCTGATCGCCTCGGCGGTGCTGAGCGTGCCGGAAGGCGACTTGAGCTTGGTCTTGCCATCGGCGGTGACGCCTTCGCGCAGCTCGCGAAAGATAGTGACGACGCGGCGGATCTCCTCGAGCGCAGGCTTCTCCGCCGGCAGCTCGAGCGCGCGGCCGAGCTCGAAGACGCGCCTTTCGACGATGGCCACTTCATCGTCGGGGTTCTCAGGCAGCGGCAAGATCACCGTGTTGAAGCGCCGTTTGAGCGCGCTCGACAGCTCGTTCACGCCTTTGTCGCGGTTGTTGGAGGTCGCCACCAAGTTGAAGCCTTTGACGGCTGGCACTTCGGTGGCGAGCTCCGGCACGGGCAATGTCTTTTCCGACAAGATGGTGATGAGCGTGTCTTGCACGTCGCTCGGCACGCGCGTGAGCTCTTCGAAGCGCGTGATCTCGCCGCGCTGCATGGCGAGCATCACCGGGCTCGGCACCAGCGCATCCATCGACGGGCCCTTGGCCAGAAGCATGGCGTAGTTCCAGCCGTAGCGAATGGCCTCTTCGGGTGTGCCCGCGGTGCCCTGCACCAAGAGCTTGGAGGTGCCGCTGATCGCGGCGCTGAGATGCTCGCTCACCCAGGACTTGGCGGTGCCGGGAACGCCGAAGAGCAAGAGCGCGCGATCGGTCGCGAGGGTGGCGATGGCGATCTCGATGAGCCGTCGATTGCCGATGTACTTGGCGCTGATTTCGAAACCGCTGTCCAGCTTGGCGCCGAGGATGTAGCTCGCCACCGCCCAGGGCGAGAGGCGCCAGTTGGGCGGACGCTGTCGATCGTCGACGCGCGCGAGCTCGGCGAGCTCTTCGGCATATTGCTCTTCGGCGTGGGCGCGCTGTACCGCTTGGCTCATGCGCTCTCTTCGATAGCCGCATGCATGGCATGACGGAAGCGCAATAGCGCGGCGATCTCGCGCGCCAGATCGGCTTCGTCGAGGCCGCGCTCGACGATGGCGGC
>Ga0075430_100005617_pt1 | contig 10588 bp, 6 predicted proteins | sample RhiMetdeltSRZDD4_FD_75294 | JGI IMG/M metagenome (GOLD analysis project Ga0075430, IMG submission 75294) | Populus rhizosphere microbial communities from Tennessee, USA - Rhizosphere MetaG P. deltoides SRZDD4 | ecosystem: Host-associated > Plants > Roots > Rhizosphere > Soil | place: USA... | reverse complement strand
GCTTCTGGGCGTTCTCGTACGTCGACCGCAGCCGCTTCTCGTCGGCGATCGCCGCCGCGACCTGGGTCTTGACCTGGATCACCTGGCTGTTCATGTCCATGAGCAGCTGCTTGATCGCCTTTTCCGGGTCCTCCGCGCGGTCGATTGCATCGTTGACGTTCGACCGCACCAGCAGTGAGATCCTGTCAAGCAAGCCCACGTGCATCCTCCTCGATACGTTGTGTCCAGGTCCCCCGAGGGGGCCCGATCGTCCTCGTGCGTCACTTATCGCCGCAAAGGCCAGGGCAACGCAACAAATGCTCCGAGGCCGGGAACGGGCGGAAGCCGCGCACCGTACTTGGTGCGCGGCCCCACCGTGCTCCTCAGATCAGCTTACCGACGTTCGGCCGTGTTGCCAACCCCCGCGCCGCCGTTCGCAGCGCCGGCACCGTTGGCCAGGGCCCCGTTGCCCTTCTCCGTCGGCGGGACGAGATCCGCCAGGGCCGGCACCCGCGACATCAGGTCCGAGACCTTCTGCCCGGTCAGCGACTCGAAGAGGGCCGGCGTCTGGGCGATCATCTGGATAATGTCGCTGGTGATCTGGCTGGTGCCGAGGCCGCCGCCGTGCCCGTTGCTGCCGTTCGAGATGATCGTGATCTTGTCGACCTTCGAGAGCGGCTCGGAGAAGGCACGGGCCAGCTCCGGCATCGCGCCGAGCATCTTGTCCAGCAGCGCCGCCTGGTTGTACTCCTTGAAGGCGTTCGCCCGGACCTCCATCGCACCGGCCTCGGCCTCACCCTTGGCGCGGATGATGTCCGCCTCGGCCTGACCTTCGAGGCGGGTCACGTCGGCGCGGGCCGCGCCCTCGGCGCGGTTCGCCTCCGCGACGCCCTGAGCCTCCAGCATCCGCCGCTGGCGCTCGGCCTCGGCCTGGATCTCGACGCGCCGCTTCTCGGCCTCGGCCGCCTTCAGGACCGTCGCCTCCAGCTCGCGCTCGCGGCGCTGGATCTCGGCCTCCTGGACCTTGATCTGCTCCTCGCGCTTGACCCGCTCGACGCGGACCTCCTCGGCGACGATCTGCTGCTGCATCACGTTCGCCTGGATCTCGTATGCCTTGTCGGCCTGGGCCTGCGAGGTCTTGACGGACCGCTCGAACTCCGCGCGCTTCAGCGAGAGGTCCCGCTCGGCCTCGGCCTGGCGCGTCTGCGACGCCATCTCGGCGATGACCCGCTCCTGGTCGGCAGCCGCCCGGGCGATCGCCGACTCGCGCATCGTCTCGGCCTCGCGGATCGCCGTGTCGCGGGAGGCCTCGGCCGCGGCGATGTCGGCGTTCCGCTTCACCTTCGCGATGTCAGGTCGGCCCATGTTGGCGATGTACTCGTTCTTGTCCTTCACGTCCTTGATGGTGAACGAGATGACCTCGAGCCCCATCTTGTCCATGTCGCCCGCGACGTTCTCGCGCATCCGGCCGGCCACCATCTCCGGCTGCTTGACGATCTCCTCGACCGTCAACTGACCGACGATGCCGCGCAGGTGGCCCTCCATCGACAGGCGGATCAGGTTCTCCTGCTCGTCGCGCTTCTTGCTCATGAACTGCTCGGCCGCCGTCAGGATGCTCTCGGTATCCGACTTGACCTTGATCTGGGCCACCGCCTCGACTGTGACGGCCACACCCTGCTGGGTGTACAGATCCTGGGGCGGCGCGACGTCGAACGACATCAGCTCGAGCGAGAGCGGCTGCGCATCCTGGACCATCGGCCAGACGATCGCGCCGCCGCCCTTCACCACCTTTGGATGCCCCATGCCGAACACGATCAGCGCCTGGTTCGGCCCGACCTTCCGGTACAGCCCGGCCAGGAGCCGCAAGAAGATGAGGAGCACGACGGCCAGGACGATCGCCATGACGACCGGCGCGCTCGCGATGAGATTCATCAGGCCCTCCAAGATTCAGCCCTCCCCTGCATACGATGCCCACGGTTCCACGTAGGCAAGTCCCCGTTCGTAGCGCACGACCACCACCTCGGTCCCGGCGGCGATCGGCGCCCCAGTTGCGCTCCGTGCGCCTTCGCTCCGGCGGGACCCGTCCCGCGAGAAAACGATCTCGCCGGTCCCGTCCGCGCGGATCGCCATCGACACGCGGGCGACCGTGCCCTCGATGCGTGACGATGCAGGATCCATGAATTGCTGGCTCTTCAGCAGCACCTTGACCAGGAACAGGAAGACGACGCCGCCGCCGGCCACGCCGATAACGGTCGCCGCGATCAGCGCCAGCGCCGGCGCCAGGCCGGCCGAGCTGTAGAGCACCCAGCCCGAGCCGCCGAAGAACGCCAGGAACGTCGTGATCGTCTGGAGGTTGAACGGCGAGACTCCGCCGTCGTGACCCTCGCCCCCGTCCAGGTGCAGGTCGTCCCCGCCCGTGGCCGCCCCGGCGTGCGCGACGGCGTGCGTGCCCTCCCCTCCCCCGTGGCCCGCGTGCAGGCCGCCGTGACCGCCGTCGAGTGCGTGCCCGCCGTCACCGCCCGCGCCGTGGAGCGCCCCGAGCGCGAGCGACAGCAGGCTCGTGGCGACGCCGAAGACGAAGCAGAAGACGAACACGGCCGCCAGTGGGTCCACAGCTCGACGCCTCCGACGTGGTACTTCGTGAATACCACGCCATCAGAGAGACGTCAATGACCTCGTCGCGTGTTCCACCAGATCGGGGAAAGATGTCGTGAGATCCTCACGCCGACGCCATGCCCCGGTCCGACGGCGGCGGAGGGCCGCGCCCACGGTCGGCGCGGCCCCCGCTGTCCGCGCGACCCGCGCCCTGCCATACTGCCGGCCTGAACCATCGTGAGGAGGGGCATCATGGCAGAGAAGATCCGCCTGGGGTTCGTCGGCGCCAACGTCCGCTCGAATTGGGCTTCGCAGTCGCACTTCCCGGCGCTGCTCGCCAGCCCGGACATCGAGATGACCGCCGTCTGTACCACCCGCCCCGAGAGCGCCGAACAGGCGCGCGAGGCGTTCGGCGCGAAGCTCGCCTTCCACGACTACCGCGAGATGGTGGCCTCGCCCGAGATCGACGCGGTGGCCGTCGTGGTCAAGGTTCCCGATCACTACGGACCGACGAAGGCGGCGCTGGAGGCAGGCAAGCACGTCTACACCGAGTGGCCGCTCGGCCGGACCACCGCCGAGGCCGAAGAGCTGGCCGACCTGGCCCGCGCGAAGGGCGTCCAGACCGCCGTCGGCCTCCAGTCGCGGGTCAGCCCGACGCTCATGCACGTCAAGGATCTGCTCGCGTCGGGCTACGTCGGCGAGGTGCTCTCCTGCCACGTCGCCTGCATCCGCGACGGCAGCCTGTCGCGCCCGTCGAGCCGGACCTGGCAGCGCGATGCCGCCCTCGGCGCCAACACCCTGACCATCGCCAACGGCCACGTCATCGACGCACTCCGCTTCGTCGCCGGCGACTTCGCGCGGATCTCCTCCGTGGTCGCTACCCAGGCCCCCCAGTGGTACGAGCCCGACACCCAGCAGCTCGTCGACGTCACCTCGCCAGACAACGTGCTGGTCATGGGACAGTTGAAGCGCGGCGCGGTCGCCTCGTCGCACGTCGCCGCCGCCCCCTGGGCCGGCACCGGCTTCCGGCTGGAGATCTACGGCCGCGACGGCACCCTGATCGTCACCGGCGACGTCTCGTCGCAGCGCGGCCAGACCCTCCGCCTCCAGGGCGCCCAGGGAGGCCACGACCTCGCCGACCTGGAGGTCCCGGACCAGTACGTCTTCGTTCCGGCCGACTTCCCGCGCGGCGACCCGTTCAACGTCGGTCAGATGTACGCGCTGTTCGCCGAGGCAGTCCAGACGGGCCAGAATCGCCTCCCGACCTTCGACACGGCGGTGGACCTGCATCGCTTCCTGGACGCCATCAAGCAAGCCTCCGACGAGCGGCGGGAGGTCGCCCTCGCCTGACCGTCTTGGGCGCCGCCCACGATTCGTACCGCGAGCGTCGGCGAGCCGGACCCATCTGAAGAGCTGGCTCGCCGACGCTCGCGGTACGGCAGTGCGGTCTCGTCCCGAGTCTGCCGGCTCGCTGACGCGCGCTACAGGATCCGCCCGACTGGCATGTTGACCCAGGCGCTCATCTCGTGCGGCGTCGTCACCGGGTCCCCCTTGCAGACGAAGCTCGGCGTCAGGTCCGCCAGGCTCGGGAGGCCGGCCAGCGCCATCGCCGAGACCATCTCGTCCTCCAGGATCTCCAGCATCCGCACCACGCCGGCCTGCCCGCCGGCCGCCAGGCCCCAGCCCTGCAGCCGCCCGAGCGCGACCGCGTCCGCCCCGAGCGCCACCGCCTTCAGGACGTCGCTGCCGCGCTGGACGCCGCCGTCGACGATGATCCGCGCCTTCCCCTTCGCCACCTTCACGATCTCCGGCAGCGTGTCCAGGCTCCCGAGGCCGTGGTCGATCTGTCGGCCGCCGTGGTTCGAGACCCACAGGACGTCCACGCCCCGCGCAACGGCGATCTCGGCGTCCTCGACCGTCTGGATCCCCTTGATCATGAACGGCAGCCCCGCCATCTCGCGGATCCGCTCCATCGTGTCCCAGGTCAACCGCGCCTGGAATGCCCGGTTCGGGGGCGTCCGTCGCGACGGCGGCTGATACCGCGTGATCATCGGCCGCTCACGCCGGCTGTAGTGCGCCACGTCCACGGTCAGCGCCAGCGCCGCGTAGCCGGCTCGCTTCGCCCGACCGACGATGTCGGCGACCCAATCCATGTCGCCGTGGACGTACAGCTGGAAGATCTTCGGCGTCTCGGTCGCGGCCTGCGTCTCCTCCAGCGACGGCAGAGTCACCGAGCTGATGGCATGCATGATGCCGAACTCGGTCGCCGCCTTCGTCGAGGTCACGGCGCCGCCCGGATCGAACGTCTGCAACGACCCGATCGGGGCCAGGATCGCCGGGATCCGGAGCTTCTGGCCGAGGAAGCTGGTCGACGGGTCGACCGTCGAGACGTCCACCAGGATGCGCGGGCGGAAGGCGACCTTGTCGAACGCCAGCCGATTCCGACGCAGCGTCGTCTCCGACTCCGACCCCCCGACCAGGTAGTCCCACGACCCCTGGTCCAGCCGCCGACGCGCCTCCTGCACGATCTCTTCATTGCTGACGAAGTCCGGCATCTGCCCTCTCCCCGAGCGTGCTCGACGTTGCCTGCTTGCAGGCTAGCGCACCGCCCGCCAACTTTCCACCTGACGTTGGTCGGCCCGCCGCGAATCGGATCGTTCCGGGGAGCACGACGTCGCTACGCGTCGCCCCCTGCGCCGACCGGCCCCGTCTCGCTCCGGTCGTAGTGGAACAGCTCGGAGACGCCCTGGCGGAACCGTCGCTCGAGCGTGTAGCCGTCCTCGTAGCAGGTCTGCAACTGCGTGCGCTGGCTCCCGGGGGCGCCCTGCTCGCCGACGATCGCCTCGCTCAGCGTCAGGTCGAGCGCGAAGATGTCGTCGGCGAACCCCGACAGCCTGGCGTGGACGTCGCGGTTCAACATGGCGATCACGGCGAGCTGCGAGACGAGCTTGGGCGCCAGCTCGTGGACCTCCTTGTCGTAGCTCTTCACCATCTCGTCGTCGACCCGCCGGCGCGCGACGCAGTCCCAGCCGAGCCAGCACATCGAGTGGATGAGGCTCCCGGCCGCCGCCGTGAACTCGCGCACCGCCGCGCGCAGCTCGGCGTCGAGGCCGGCCCGGCGCGCGATATCGGCGTTGACCTCCCCGACCGTGCGCGTGTTCTGCTCCAGCCGTTCGAGCGCCGCCCTGAACTCCTCTTTCGTCGCGCGGCTCTCGGCCTTCACCTTCAAGTACGCGCTGAGCCAGCCGGTCAGCGCGCCGAACGCGGCCGAGATCAGCCCCCCGACGAGCAGCGCCTCGACGTTCAGCGGGGGCGATCCCTGCGCTGCCTGCTGGAGGACCGAAAGCTCCTGGATCATCCGCCAACCCCCTTCCGCTTCCGTCGACGCCGGCCCGCCCCACGCCGTGCCGCGCGGGAGCCCGAGCCGGCCATCCCCCGCTGTCCCTGTCACCCGAGTGGAGATCCCGACGGACGATCGTGCGGCCGGCGCGGTATCGTAGGAGAGTCCGGGGCGGGGACGTCGAGCTTGCCCCGCGGGGAGGCACGTCGGGATGCGACGCTCGATCGCGACCGTCTCGCTCAGCGGGACGCTCGAAGAGAAGCTGCGCGCGATTGCCGCGGCCCGTTTCCACGCTGTCGAGCTGTTCGAGAACGACCTGATCAACTTCAGCGGCGCCCCCCGCGAGGTCCGGCAGCAGGCCGAGGACCTGGGCCTGGCGATCGACCTCTTCCAGCCGTTCCGCGACTTCGAGGGCGTATCAGATGACCTCTTCCGGCGGAACCTCGACCGCGCCGAGCGCAAGTTCGACACCATGGCCGAGCTCGGCGCGCCGATGATCCTGGTCTGCTCGAATGTCCAGCCCGACGCCAGCGAGGACGTCGAGCGCACCGTCGAGCAACTCCGCGCGCTGGCGGAGCGTGCAGCGCGTCGCAACGTGCGCGTCGGGTTCGAGGCTCTGGCCTGGGGCACCCGCGTCAGCACCTACGGCCAGGCCTGGGAGATCGTCCGGCGGGTCGACCACCCGCACCTCGGGCTGATCGTCGACAGCTTCCACACGCTCGTGCTCGGCGACGATCCGACCGCCATCGCCGAGATCCCCCGCGACAAGCTGTTCTTCGTCCAGCTTGCGGACGCACCGCGCCTGACGATGGATCCGCTCTCCTGGAGCCGCCACTTCCGTTGCTTTCCCGGTCAGGGCGAGCTGGACGTGGCCGGCTTCCTGGCGCCCGTGCTGCGGAGCGGCTACAACGGGCCGCTCTCGCTGGAGGTGTTCAACGACGTCTTTCGGGCCTCGGACACCCGTCAGACGGCCCGCGACGCAATGCGCTCGCTGCTGTTCCTCGAAGAGCAGGTGCGCGCCAGGCTGGCCGAACAGCCGGCCCCGGCCGGGGCAAGGGAGCCGACACGCCGGTTGGAGCTGTTCGATCCACCGCCCGTTCCGGACCTCGCGGGGATCACGTTCCTGGAGTTCGCCGTCGACGCCGACGCCGCGAACCGGATGGCGAGCCTGCTCGCGCGGCTCGGCTTCGAGCCGGCCGGCCGGCACCGGTCGAAAGCGGTCACGCTCTATCGCCAGGGCGACGTCAACCTGATCTTGAACGCCGAGCCGGAATCGTTCGCCGAAGGCTACTTCCAGTTGCACGGGCCGTCGCTCTGCGCGGTCGGCCTCTGGACCGGCGACGAGGTCCAGGCGGTGGCCCGCTCGACTGCCCTGCTGGCGACCCAGTTCGAGGGCCGGGTCGGCCCGAACGAGCTGACGATCCCGGCGATCCGCTCCGTCGACGGCAGCCTGGTCTACTTCGTCGGCCTGGGCGTCGAGTCGCGCCGGCTCTTCGAGATTGACTTCGTCCCGGCCGACGTCCCGGCCCACGCCGCCGGTGGCGCGGGTCTGAAGCGCGTCGATCACCTCGCGATGGCGCTGCCGCCGGACATGGTGGACACCTGGATCCTGTTCTACCGCTCGATCCTCGGCCTGGAGCCGCACGGCCGGCTGGAGATGGCCGAGCCGTACGGCCTGATGCGGAGCCGGGCGGTGGTCAGCGCGAATCGGGCGCTCAGGATCACGCTGAACGCCTCGGAGGGGCGCCAGTCGATGATCGCACGGTCGCTCAGCACGTTCGCCGGGCCGGGCGTCCATCACATCGCCTTCGCCTGCGACGACATCTTCGCGACAGTCGCCCAGCTCCGGGCAGCGGGCGTCGGGTTCCTGACGATGCCGGCCAACTATTACGACGACCTGGAGGCCCGCTTCGGCGAGCGCGACGACCTGATCCCCCGGCTGCGCGAGGCCGGCATCCTCTACGACCAGACGCCGGACGGTGCGTTCTTCCACATCCCGACCGAGACGTTCATGGACCGCTTCTCGTTCGAGATCGTCCAGCGCGAGGGCGCCTACGACGGGCACGGCGAGGCGAACGCGCCGTCCTACCTGGCGGCGCAGGCGCGCGCCCTTCGGGCCGGATCACCTACTTGACCTCGGCGCCTGCCGGGGCAGTCACTTCCGCCACCGCGGCGACGTTCCCAAGATATCAATGGCGAGACCTGACGGCGATGCATGAGGACATGGTGCCTTTCCGATCAGATGTGCCACCGGCCCCGGATCTGTGGCCACTGTTCGAATCGCTCCTTGGCGCCGTCCCGGTCGGCCTCGCCTTCTTCGATCGCGAGCTGCGCTGCCTGCGCGTGAACGCGACGCTCGCCGCCATGACCGGCCTGCCTGCCGACGCACACGTCGGGCGCCATCTGGCGGAGGTGCTTCCCTGGCTGGCAGACCAGGCGGCGCCGGCCCTCCGCTCCATCATGGAGACGGGTGAGCCGGTCGTCGGCCATGTGGTCGACGGCGAGTCGGACGGCCGGCCCGGCACGCGGTGGCAACGGGAGGCCAGCTACCAACCGGCCCGCGATGCGAGCGGCGCGGTCGTCGGAGCCTGGGCGGTCGTGCGCGACATCACGCCGCAGAAACAGGCCGAGGCGGCGCTTCGAGCGAACGAGCGCCGCCACCAGCGCGAGTCCGAGCGGCTGCGCGCGTTGACCCGAGTCAACCGGGTGATCTCGTCGTCGCTGGAGATGGACGCGGTGCTCCGCGAGATCGTCGCGGCCGCCGCCGATCTGTCGGGCGCGACGCTGGCGACGCTCTGGGTCGCCGACGAGTCGACGCGGACGCTCGAGATCCGCGCCATCTCGGACGAGTCCCTCCGCCCGCCGACGGGCCGCCTGGGGTACGACGTCGGCGGCGTCGGCTGGGTCGCGAGGCACCGCGCGGCGCTGAACGTCCCGGACGTGTACGCCGACCCCCGCATGACCGTCGTGGCGTGGGCGCGCGAGCACGGCATCACGAGCCTCGTCGCCCTGCCGATCGTCCACCGGGGCGGCCTGCTTGGCATCCTGGCGCTCAACGGCACTCGTCCATTCCGTTTCTCGCCCGACGAGTCCGAGCTGCTCGACGGCTTCCTGGCCCAGGCGGCGGTCGCCTTCCGCAACGCCGACCTCTACCATCGGGTGGTGACGGCGAACGCCGACCTGGAATCCGCGCTCGCGGAGGCCCGCAGGCTCGCGGTCGCCGCGCAGGAGGCCGACCGCGCAAAGTCCGAGTTCCTGGCGACGATGTCGCACGAGATTCGCACGCCGCTCAACGGCGTCATCGGCATGACCGGCCTGCTCCTCGACGGCCACCTCGGACCCGAGCAGCGGGAGTGCGCCGAGACGATCCGCTTCAGCGGCGAAGCGCTCCTCGCGCTGATCAACGACATCCTCGATTACTCCAAGATCGAGGCCGGACGCATTGACCTCGAAGCCGTCTCGTTCGACCCGCGGTCGGTTGTCGAGGAAGTCGTCGGGCTGCTGGCCGGCCAGGCGGTCGCCGGGGGCATCGAGCTCGCCACCCTGGTTGAGATCCCGGATGGCCATCGTTTCCTGGGCGACGCCGGGCGGCTGCGCCAGGTGCTGCTGAACCTGGTCGCCAACGCCGTCAAGTTCACCGATCGGGGGACCGTCACCGTCCGCGCGACCCTCCCCGACCACCCCGAAGCAGACGACACGGCACTCGTCCGCTTCGAGGTGACCGATACCGGCATCGGGATCGCCCCGGAGAGCCTGCCCCGCCTCTTCCAGGCGTTCACCCAGGCCGACGGCTCGACCACCCGACGGTACGGCGGGACCGGGCTCGGCCTCGCGATCTCGAAGCGCCTGGTCGAGATGCTGGGCGGGGAGATCGGCGCCGAGAGCGAGGAAGGCATCGGCAGCACCTTCTGGTTCACCGCGCGCTTCGCCCGAAACCGCGCGGCCGAGCCCGAGACTCCGCTGCCCCCGACCGCGATCCGGGGCCGGCGCGTCCTCGTCGTGGACGACAACGACGTCACCAGGCATCTGCTGGAGCAGCAGCTGCAGTCGTGGGGTGTCGACGTCGCGACCGCGCTCAACGGCGATGCCGGCCTCTCCCGCCTGCGCGAGGCCGCCCGACGTGACCATCCATTCGAGGCCGCCATCGTCAACCTGGAGATGCCGGGCAACGACGGCGCGGAGACGGCGCGTGCGATCAAGGATGAGACGCTGATCGCGGACACGCCGCTCCTCCTGCTCACGTCGCTCGGTCGCCAGGCGACGGGCGCCCCGCGAGGCCGTACCGTCGACTGCCTCGCCAGGCCGGTGCGGCCCTCGCAGCTCTACGACGGCCTCGTCGGTCTGCTCCTGGGCCACGGACCCGACGCACTCCCCGAACCGCCCGAGCAGCCGGCGGCCGTGGGATCGCACGGCCCGCACGGCCCGCGCGTGCTGGTGGCCGAGGACAACCCGGTGAACCAGAAGGTCGCTGCCCGGATGCTCGAGAAGCTCGGCTATCGGGTCGACACGGTGGGCAACGGCATCGAGGCGGTCGAGGCGCTCCGGCGGATCCGCTACGCGGCCGTGCTGATGGACTGTCAGATGCCCGAGATGGACGGGTTCACGGCGAGCGTCCAGATTCGACGCGAGGAGCCGGGCGGACGCCGCACGCCGATCGTGGCCATGACCGCGTCG
>Ga0075430_100005612_pt1 | contig 10590 bp, 8 predicted proteins | sample RhiMetdeltSRZDD4_FD_75294 | JGI IMG/M metagenome (GOLD analysis project Ga0075430, IMG submission 75294) | Populus rhizosphere microbial communities from Tennessee, USA - Rhizosphere MetaG P. deltoides SRZDD4 | ecosystem: Host-associated > Plants > Roots > Rhizosphere > Soil | place: USA... | reverse complement strand
TGGCGCTGACGATGACGATGGATGACCCGAAGCTCTACACGAAACCTGTCAGTCTCGGGACAATATATTTCCGGTGGATTCCGAGCCAGACATTCTTTGATTTCAGCTGCGTACCGTCGTCGGTGCAGCGGTACTTGAAAGAGATGGCCGATCCGTCCGGCAGTCCCAGTGCGGGACGTTAGCCCAACTCGCGATCGCCAGCGGAATTGTTTCTGGAGGTGCACGGTGAGAACGAAAGTCCTGATGATGGTGGTCTTGTTCGCCGGACTTATTGCGATTGACAGCCCGTCGTTCGCGCATCACGGCGCTGCGGCATTCGATATGGGCCAGCCGGTGGTGTTGAAGGGCGCGGTGATAACGGAATTCCTCTGGATTAATCCCCACCCGCTCATCAAGGCGGAATACAAGAACGAAAAGGGCGAGGTCGAGAAATGGACGATGGAGTTGGGCAGCACGGTGTCGGCTCAGCTCATCGGCTGGAGCAGAACGACGCTGCAGCCCGGAGACGTTGTCACGCTGTACGTCTGGAAGGCCAAGACGGGCGCAACGGTCGGACGCTTCAACAAGGTCGATTTCGCCGACGGTACCACGATGCGTGATACCCAGCGCGGCGGCGACGACGGAGGGCGCGCCGACACCGGCGTGCGCCAGTAAGCTAAGCACGAACTGCGGCTTCGCAGTCGCCGTTTCGTGTATCAAGTCCTGCGCGCAGCGCGAAGGTGGCGGATCGATTCTTCTGCGCATCCTTCGCGCTTGCGTGCGTCTCTCCAGTTCACGCGCTAGCCCCCAGGTTCATCCCCTTCCTTAGATTTGTGATTAATGATTCGTGATTTGTGATCGGATTCTGCGTTCAGTGTTCAGCTTTCAATCGCCAATCACTAATCACTAATCGCGAATCACTACGTAGAGGTCGTTGACCGCTGGTTCAGGCGAGCATATGCTCTGCCGGTTGAGTGCCACTGTCGTTCACACTTCTGAGTTCTCGGTTCTCCGTTCGTGTTCATGTTCGAATCGAACCTTGCCCGCCTACGCGAAACGCTCCGGCGAGGCCTCGCCGAAGCGTTGGCGGAGGCGGGAACACGAACCGAGAAGGGAGAACGTGGAAGCGCGAACGACATGTCAAGACAGGGAGCAGACGATGCGAAGAACGTGCACGGCCGTAATCGCAGGCGTAGTGGGTGTGCTGTTGCTTTCGGCGCTGGCTGCCGCTCAAAACGATGCGCCACGTTCGCCGTGGAAATACTATCCCGAGGACGTGAGGGCCAATAAGGGACCCGGCGGGCCCGCGCCTGTGCGCGATCTGACCGGGACATGGGCAGGACCGAATTCTGGCGCAGGTGTCGAAGGCGGGCGCGGGCGTGCGGGCGGCGCGCCACCGCTCACACCGTTAGGCAAGCAGCTGAACGACAAGATGTTGCCGCTCGGAATATACAGTCCGGCCGGTTCGAATGATCCTTTCGTCCGCTACTGCGATCCCATGGGCTTTCCTCGGAACATGAGCGACGAGATGCGCGGGATGACGATCACGACGCTGCCGAATCGGACCTTTGTCTTGATCATGTTCATGAACATCTGGCGTGAGATCTGGACGGACGGACGAGCGCTTCCTACCAATTTCGCGAGGGGTAGAGACGCCCACGATCCGACGTACAACGGGTACTCGGTGGGTCGCTGGGAAGACGACCACACCTTCGTGGTGGAGACAACCGGGCTGGCCCCGGAGACCTGGCTCGCCAGGAGCGGCTATCCCCATAGCGTCGATGCGCGCGTGACGGAACGCTTTGTACGGAAAAGCAAGAACGACCTGGCGCTGACGATGACGATGGATGACCCGAAGCTTTACACCCGACCGTTCAATCTCGCGGAGGTGAATTTCCGGTGGATTCCGAACCAGGTACTCCTTGACTTTGCCTGCATACCGTCGCAGGTGCAGCGGTACTTGAAAGAGATGGGCGATCCGGCCGGCAGCGATCCCGCTGCGGCCACTCGCGAGCGCCAGCCGAATTGATTTCGGAACGGTCTATCGCGCCGACGCCAAGTCACGCCTATTTTGGCGGCGTGGGTCTGCCAAACCTGGCTGCGTCGATCGCGACGTTCGGTTGCAGCGCAGTGATGTTGTACGTGCCCCGCCCATTGGTCCACGTAACCTGGTAGGTATATGGAATCTTCACGCCGACGCCAGGGACGTCGCGGTAATTGGAATACACGACGGTAATCGGCACCGTGCCCACGGCCGTAACGGAATAACGCACGGATCGCACGAGGAAACCCGTCTCTCTGTCGAAATACAGTTTGACGCGCGACTTTCTTGCTGTCCTTCCTTCAATGACGTCCACCGGGCGGTCCTCAATCCTGAGCGGCGGGAACCCGGTTCGCCAGTCCGTCAGGACCTGCTTGATCTGCCCGGGGAAAGCCAACTGAGCGTCCAAACGGGCTCCGTCGAAGCTATCCCCGACCAGCGCAAACAGCGTTACGGGCGTCAAGTCGGACGGACCCGCAGCCCAAGCCTCCCGGCCGTCAACGGCGGTTATGTTCTCACCAGCGCGCATGTGATTGACGGTGGCACGCATGTCTGGCGCCTTGGCGTAAATATCCGACGGAACCTGCTCGAAATCGGAATCAAATCCCTCATACGTCCCTTTGGCCGTGTAGCTGGTGAGCTTGGCCGCAGCCGCTCCGCCGATCGCCTGGATGTACCGATCCAGGATCTGCTCGGCCGTCATCGTGACGCGCACGACCGAATTCGGCTCGATCTCGTCGGGATCCTCGTCCGGCGGCGTGGAGTACTGCTGCGCCAGACTCGGGATCCTCTTCGGCCTTTGGCTGCCGCGATGGCAGGTGTAACAGGTCACGACGGGTGCGCCACCGAAGTTGGTCTTATTGAACGCGTTCACCATCTGGACCATCCGGCGACTCGCCTGCTTGAGGGGGGTATTGTCGGCGTACCTCGCCCAACTGCTGCCGCTCGCCTCACCGTGACAATCCGTACAGTTCAAGGACAACGAGGCTGCGAAAAATCCCATCGTCTCCATGAATTCCTTGACGGGAATCCCACGCAATACCTGGATGTCCTTGAATGCCTGCTCCGACAGCAAGGTGTTCTGCTGGACTGGAGCGGCAGGGCCAGTCTGGCCGCGAACCAGCGCCGTTCCCATCAGGCAGATTGTCAGCAGTCCCGCCAACCACAAGAACGATCCCCTCACCACGCTCATGATCCTCCCACCAATCCTAAAACTACGGAGTAGTGCAACTTTTCGTGAATAGCTAGGCAATATACATGGCTCCCGACAGCCTGCGCAACGCGTGAAAACCCGCGCAGCGGTAACGCAAACGCTACTTATCCAATCGCACGTGTGTGTTGTTGCGAACGCTTGTGATCGCTTCGATATCGGCCTGGAGGCTGACCAAACTCCCGTCTGAACGCGCGGCTGAACGCCGCCTCCGATTGGTATCCGATGTCGGTGGCGATATCGGCAACGCCTCGGGATGTCTTCTGGAGCGACTCCGCGGCCAGCTGAAGTCGCCATCGGGTTAGATAGGCCATCGGCGGCTCGGAGAGATATCGACTGAAGCGCTCGACGAGCGCCGATCGCGAAATGCCCACTTCGTCGGCGAGGTCGGCGATTGTCCAGGGGTGGGCGACTCGGCCATGCAGGAGCGCGAGACTTCTGCCTACGACGGGATCGCGCGCTCCCGCAAGCCAGCCGTTCTGTTGTTCGGGCAAGGCATCAACGTAACGGCGCAAGGTGTCAACGAACAGCGCCTCAGAAAGCTTTGCCAGCATGGCTTCGCTGCCGACGCGTCCTGACACCGCTTCGTCGACGAGGTGCATGATGGAGGTTTCCAGCCAGTGCCCGGCGGAATCCGTCCGTACGTTGACTTTGAAGACTGGAGGCAGTCCATTGAGGATTGGGCGACTGAGGTGAGGGTCGCAGGTCATGTATCCGCACACGAATTTCGATACGGTCCCACCGCCGCCGGCACGCAGAGGACTCAGATCTCGGGCTTTGATCTTCGGGGTAATTCCGTAATTGGGGAATGGCGGCCTTCGTCGTTCCGGTGCATGTGCTGAAAGCCGTCATCGCGACGATGCTGATCGCGCTCGGGAGCTACCGGTTGTGGCGGCATCGACATCCGCTATTCGGCGGGATGCAGGTTGGATTTCGCGACCTGACGATCTGGTCGTTCCTCATGGCGTCTGCACACGGAGCGGGTTTGATGTTGCTGCCTTGGGTGATGGCGATGCCCGCGGACGTATCTGCGGCCGCCGGCGATCACGCAGCGCACGTCGTGTCGGCGACCCCCGGCGCGCCGTGGATCGGCGTACTTGCGGTCGGCGCGCACACGGCAGCGTATCTGTGTGTGATGACGCTGGCCGCGTGGGTCGTCTATTGCAGGCTGGGGCTCGCGTTCCTGCGCACGGCGTGGTTCAACCTGGATTGGGTGTGGGCGGGCGCGCTGACGGTCACTGGCGTTGCCGTGCTGTTTCGATAGCGGAAGGGATCGCTGCGCGCCATCGGCGGCGGGCGGGAGTCAACTCAGAGCGTTTTCAAGTACTCGAGGAGCGCTCCCGCGGACGATTGCCGGATACGCGTCTCGATCTCCCTGCGGTCCCTCACCGGATCAAGCCCTGACGTATCGGGACAGAGCGCGGAGCCGAACGTATGTCCGCTGTTCGCCTTTCCCGCGACAGCCGTGTCGAACTCCTTCACGAGCAGAATTTCGTTCGGGCCGTACCGCGCCGTTGGCCGGTCGGCCCATTCGAAGCCGACGAGGGCCTCGTCGTAGCGCAGGTTGCCGCGCAGGAACCGCTGGGGTCGCGTCGCGGGACACAGGAGCTGGCCCAGCGTGGGCACCGAGCCGTTGTGCAGGTACGGTGCCTGCGCCCAGATGCCGTGCAGCATATCCGCCTTGTACCCGTTGGTGCCTTCGACCACCCGCCGCGGCGTATCGCGGAAGTACTCGTCGAGCCGCTCCTGCCAGCTGCCCGGCGGCACGCACCAGTCGGCGCCGGACTGTCCCTTGTTGTTGAGACCGTAGATCTGGCATGCCTCGGTGACGAGCGCAGCCAGACCGTAGCGTGACACGCTCGTATTGACCCGCGTGCGATTCGGATCGACACCGAGCTTCGCAGCCGGATAAATCGTTTCGTTGCGCGACCTGTGGCACGAGGCGCAATTTTCGCGGAAGACACCCTTGCCTTCTCGCGCTCGCGCGAGATCGACGCTCCTGAATGGATACGGAGGCGCCGGGAGATTGTTGATGAACGGGTTGAGCGGTTCGTGGATGCGCACGTTGACCATGCGCGGATCGCCGGTCGCCGAGGCTCCCGAGGCCAGCGTGCGCGACGAAGCGCCCTGGTTGCCATCCCAGTTGGCGTGGTAGCGATCGACGGCCCAGTTGACGCTCTTGACGTCGATGGGCGCCGGCACCGGCGGCGCCCACGCCGGTATGTTCTTGAAGATCCGCTCGGCCGCCGCTTTCGCGTCGGTCACCGCGTCGGTCATGCCCGGCACGTCGGCCGGCAGGCCGTTGGCCTTCGAGAAGCCGGTGAAGATCGGGCTTTGTGGATTGTCGCGGCGGACGAACTCCAGGAAGCTGTTGTCAGGGCGTCGCGTGTGAATTGCCACGAGCCCCGACGCGATGCCGAACGCGTCCATTTGTCCCGGCCGGTCCTCGAGGACGTCGGGCAGCGGCTGCCGGTAGGCATTGTTCTTCGCGACAACGTAGTAGATGAAATGTGTCTTCACGCCGATGGCGATCAGGTCCTGCATGACGCTGGGGAACTCGTCGGCGATCGCGAGCGCCTGAATCTTGGCGCGCGCGATGTCGGCGGGCGAGCCTCCGTACAGCGTCTCCGGCCGCTGACGCGCCTTGTCCAGCATCTCTGTATAGAGCGCGCGCACCGCGCCGGTATTTGGCCGGATGTTCGCCGGGTTCACCGGCGTCGTGGACGCCGGGTCGAAGCCCGATTCGACGAAGGCTGCGGCGGTGAGCATCAGCAGCTTCGAGAAGTACTGCGCCTCGATCTCCGTGTTGGGCATCCCGGGCAGGAATTTGATCTTTCCGTCGACCACGACGCGGCCGACATGGCACGCCGCGCACGACAGGAAGACGCGATCCATGTTGCCCGGGCTGCCGAAGCCCTGGCGATCCCGTTCCCAGTTGTCCTCGTGATCAGTCGTGCGCATTTTCGCGAGCAGCAGGCTGGTGTTGCTGAAGACGCGTCGCGCCAGCAAGCGCCCGTCGTAGAGCGTTGTCTCGGCAGCGGAGAGCGGCTCGAATGTGCGCTGATTCTCGAAGGCAAAGCCGAACGGCAGCGGCGAGCGCCGCTCGCTGTCTGGACGTGCGACGCCGTCGACGTAGTCGGACGGGTTCGGACCCATTCCAATGTGATCGATCGTCCACCGCGTGGCCTGCCCGGAGCCCAACGGTAGGGCGGACTCTCGCTTCCAGATTCGCGCGAGTCTCCGTAGCGCCGGATTCTGATGGTCGGGATCGAGATCGAGAATGGTCTTGAACAAGACGAACGGCACGCCGTTGAACCCCACCGGGTTGTCGCGGAACCAGCTCCACGCCAATTGCGGATGCTGTCCGCTGCGGAAGCCATATTTCGCGGCGCGCCCCGGGTCGCTGTCGTCGAGGTACCCCTGAATCGCGTGGTCCCGCCGCGCGATCTCCATCGCCCAGTCGGTGACGACCTGTCCGTCCACCCACGACCTGATGTCGTCACTCGTGTCGTCGGCAAGCGGCGCGACGACGCCCGCCTCGGCGCGGCGCGCCGCCTCGACGTACTGCGGCGTCTCGTTCGTCGCACCGCGATTACAGCCCCAGGCGGTCAGCAGAGCGACAGTGGCGCAACAAAGGCTACGGTTCCACATGTCACATCACCTCGACGTCCGTTGGGGCCAGCGGCCAGAACTGCCGCGTGGTGCCGGAATCGGAAAAACCGAGAATGAACGAGGTCGCGTACAGGTTCTGGTCGTCGAGCTGCAGCCGGCCGTGGCGCCGCTCCAGGGGAAACGACGGCTCGCCAGCCCGGGCTGCCGGTCTCGCCAGGTCCTGCAGGCCGAGCAGCGCGATCATCGTCTCGACGATGATGACCCGCGAGACATGTCGGCCGAGACACGTGTGCCGGCCCCAGCCGTACTGCAGGTAGTGCTCGCGCGGCCGATTGAGAATGAACGCGTCCGGCTCGGGAACGTCCTTCATCGCCGACCCGTGGGACACGAACACGAATGTGCCGGCTGCGATCGGCCGGCTGTCGCCGATGCGGGCTCCGTCGCGCGCGCATGTGCGGAGCAGCACCTCGCCCTGGGGCTGCAGCCGCAGCGCCTCGAGAAAATAACTGTGGAGCGCCGCCCGGCTCTCGGCAGCATTCGTCCCGTTCAGGACGTTGAACGCCAGCTGCTTCGCTTCGTCGAAGCTGCCGTAGCGGTACTCCGCGGGTCCTCCCGTGCGGCACTCGCCGTCCTGCAGGCGCATCAGCGAATCGATCACGCGCCCCGTGGCCTCCTCTTGTCCGGCGACCGCGCCGACGATCGTCCCCATCACGTTCTCGGCGATCCGCAGGTCGCTCACGAGACGCGGGTCGAGGTCCGACGGGCGCTCCACCGTGGGAGTCGACCGTCCCAACTGGAAGTGCACCAGGCGTGACAGCATCGTCTCTGCCACCGGCTCGCCATCGAGGATGCGCTGGCGCTGAATGGCGATTTCCCGGAGGAGATAGGCGAGCAGCAGGCGGCAAGAGCGGAAGCCCCGCTTCTGGACGTCGGGGTCCTTCTGCACGTTGTTGAAGAAGTGCTGAAAGGCGGCCTTGATCCACGCATACATCTGCGCTTCGTCTGGAACCACCCCATCGTGCCTGCCGAGCGCCGTTTCCGGCTGTCCGTCGATGGGCTCTCCGTAATACGTCAGCATCTCGTCGGTCAGCGCGAATGATCCGGGACGGCTCGCGACTGGCACGCCGAGGTACTCATGGCCGAGTGTGACCGGCACATAGCGGGCGACGCTCTGGACGACATCGATCGTCGCCGACCCGTTCGTGCGCGCCGTCCACACCGCTGCCCCAACACGTCGCATGCAGTCGATGTGGATCACGTCGGCGATCCGCTTCGCATCCTCGCGGTTGCACACCAGCGACAGCAGGCCTTTGTCAGGCTCGTAGCGTGCGTTGTCGTCGGTGCTGAGGACGAACGTGCTGAAGCCGCCGTTGTGCCGCGGCGACATCACCTTCACCATCTCGACGCCATAGGGGTCGACCGTGAATTCCTGATCGCGCTCGAGCACGCTTCGCACAGTGTCGCCGTCCACCACGAGAACCGGACCGAACGGAGGCTGAAACAGCTTGCCGCGGCTGCGAATCTCCTCGAGCATCGGGTAGGGCTTCAACTTGAGGAAGAAGCCGATCACTGCACCGACCGCACGTCCCTGACGGAGTGCCTGCAGCTTGATGCGCTGCAGCTCGGCGGCCTCGGCATCGGGCAAAGGCGACACCCGCGCGCTGGTGGCGAGCTCCTGCAGGCGGCCGAGCGGCACCGGATTGTCGGCGATGATCCGATCGACCGCGACGAAGAAGGAACGCAACGCAGCATGAGGATCCTGCGTAAGAAATCCCAGATCGGGCGTGGCAGGATCGGCGGAACGCGCCGACGTGGCCGTGTCGACAGGTGAGGGCGTGTGAGCAATGGAGAGACGCATGCAAATCGTAAGCGGGCCAGGTTTCCGAAGCCCGGACGACCTGTGGACGATTCCCACAGGCGAGGAGGGGTAGCGCGTGCATTCTCGCTGCTTCCCGCCGCTGAGGCAAGGGATAACCCCGACTCGTTTGTGACTAACGAGCCCGTCGTGCTATCTGAACACCGACCGCTCGTCAGGCGCGTCACATCTAAGGGTGAGGGTGATGCACACGTTCCTGGTTGCAGGTGCCACGAGTTTCCTGGGGTACCACCTGGTCAGACGGTTGAACGCCTCCGGTCTGCGTCCGCGCGTGATCGAACGGCGCGGGGCTTCAGGCGGGATCCTCGACCGGCTCGACGTCGATCGATGCGCTGGCCATCTGGAGGATGCCAGCGCGATGCGGGCGGCATGCGCGGGCGTCGATACGCTGCTGCACGCCGCTTTCAAGGTCAGCGTCGGTGGCGGTGCGCAGCTCGAGGCCGAGATGCGGCGGGTCAATGTCGCCGCGGCCGTCGAACTCTTGCGAGCGGCTGCCGCAGCGGGGGTCGGGCGCGCTGTGGTGGTCGGCAGCGCGCTCGCCGTCGGCGTCAATCGGAAACCGGCGCCGCTCGATGAGCGGGCGAGCTGGTCCCAACATGCCATCGGTCTTCCTTATGCGACTATCCGGCGCGACGCCGAGCTCGCGGCGCTCGCCGAATCGACGCCGCGCTTCGGCGTCGTAAGCGTCTGTCCCGCGTTCACGTTTGGTCCCGACGACCTGGTTGGCGCCCCCGCCAACAAGCTCCTCGAGTTGCTGATCAGAGGAAAGTTGCCGTTCACCCTGCCCGTGGGATTCAGCTGCACCGACGTGCGTGATTTCGCCGATGGCATGGTGCGCGCAGCCGAGCGCGGACGGTCCCGCGAGCGCTATCTGCTGACCGGCGAGAACGTCAGGCTGGATGAGCTGCTCGAGCGCGCCGCGTCGATCGCAGGGGTTCGCGCCCCGCGGTTCACGCCGCCGATGTTCCTGATGCGCGGACTCGTTGGGGCGGTTGGACTGGTCAGTCGCCTGCGGCGTCGCCCGCCGCCGATCACCCGCGAGGTACTGCAGATCGTCGGGCGCTTCGCGTGGTACGACGCGTCGAAGGCGCGGACCCAGCTTGGTTGGACGCCCCGGCCCCTCGACCAGACCCTGGCTGAGACCATCCAGTGGCTCCAGAACCGAACCGGCTCGCTGGACAGGTCGGCTCAGATATAGGGTATTTCACCTACGCATACTAAGGCTTTACGAGTAGGACTAAGTACCTATATCCTTTCCGCCGTTGCATTTGCCCCCCTCCTGCCCGGCAAGAAGCCGATGAACACTTCGAACAACACGCCGCTGCCGTGCCCAACGTGTCATTCGCAAAACACCGTCAAAACCGTGGAATCACTCTTGACTGAGATTCACATCTGCCGCGACTGCCACAGCACGTTCGTTATCGAGAAACCGCAACGGAAAGAACCGACCCCTCCTGGGCGCGCCTGATCGTGACCGACGAACCCTGCGCCACGCCGCTGACCTGCCCAGGCTGTAAAGGACAGAACACCACGAAGAGCATCGAATCGATGTTGCGCGAGATCCACATCTGCCGCGACTGCTTGCGCACGTTCGTCATCGAAAAGCCGCCACTGCGGAAACCACCAGCCGCCCTGGTCCCGCGTACGTGAGAATTCACACCTCTTTAGCGACAGCCTTATTTCTTCAGCCGTACGTCTAGTAAGCGATTGCGCGATTAGCGAAGGCTACGGAGACGAGGCGCGGGCGCTTCGAGCCATGATTGCTCTGGCGCCGGTCGGGTCGGCGCGTGCGGGACTCTTAAGCTACTGTTGTTTGAATCCGGCCGGCACTGCCACGTCTGCGTCGCTCACAGCGTTGGCGACCTTCAACAG
>Ga0075430_100005608_pt1 | contig 10597 bp, 12 predicted proteins | sample RhiMetdeltSRZDD4_FD_75294 | JGI IMG/M metagenome (GOLD analysis project Ga0075430, IMG submission 75294) | Populus rhizosphere microbial communities from Tennessee, USA - Rhizosphere MetaG P. deltoides SRZDD4 | ecosystem: Host-associated > Plants > Roots > Rhizosphere > Soil | place: USA... | reverse complement strand
GGGGTGCTCGCCGCCGCCGGGCGCTACGCCCTGCGCCACCACATCGACCGGCTCGCCGAGGACCACGCCCGGGCCCGGCGGCTCGCCGACGCCCTGGCGCCGACCGGCGTGGTGGACGCGGCAAAGGTACGCACCAACATCGTCCCGCTGGACCTCACCAAGTCCACCGTGGACGCGCCAGCGCTGGGTGCGGCGGCGCGGGAGCGCGGCGTACTCGTGTCGGTGCTGGGCCCGCGGACCGCGCGCCTGGTCACGCACCTGGACGTGGACGACGCCGGGGTGGAGCGCGCGGCCGAGGTACTGACCAGGGTCATCCCCGGCGGCTAGCAGAGCGACCAGAGGTCCAGAGCGACGAGAACCCAGAGCAGTAGCTGGATGCCGGTAGCGGACACGGGCACCCAGCCATGTCAGGAACCGCGCACTGCATCGATCTCAGGCGGTCGGCCCGCTTAGATCTTTGTGCGTGGACGGTTCCCAGGTTCGTGATGGTGCTCCTACCAGCTTCAGGGCTTCACGGCTACGACCCCGGGCAGGTCGCCGAAGCGGGCTGCTGCGTCACGACTTACGATCATGCGATCGGTCTCGGCGGCGTGAGCAGCAATGACCAGGTCGTGGGCGCCTCGGGGCGTTCCCAGCCGCCGTACGTGTGCGATGAGCCGTGCGTGGTGTGCGGCTGTGCTTTCGGTGTAGTCGAGGACGTCGAGTACGGAGGTGATCGCAGCCAGCGCTCGGGCACGATCGGCTGCCCGCGCTGCGGTGTCAGCGAGCTCGATGCCGACCCGGTACTCCGCAATGGACACCGCGGCGACAGCCAGCTCGTCGTTGTCGAACATAGTCCGGTCTATGGTGCCGCGCTCGTAGGCGATGAGCACGTTCGTGTCGAGGATCAGGCGTCGGCCCACGGGTCAGTCCGATCAGTGGTGAGAAGCGCCAGGGCGTCGACTATCTGCGTCTCGAACCGCTCGTCCGGTGGTGAGGTCCCGGTTAGCGCCTCTCTAAGGTCCTTGCCAGTGCGGCGGCGAGCCGGCCGGATCTCGGCAATGGGACGGTTACCCCGGGTGACCGTGATGCTCTCACCTCGCTCGATCGCGTCAAGGAGGTCGGAGAACCGGCGGGATGCTTCGGTAGCTGTCATGGTCCGCACGTAGAGCAGCTTATCTGATAATCAGATAAGCTGCCAAGCGCACATTGTAGATATCGGACACGGTAGGTGGTCAAGGCTCGCGCGGACCTGGTCGCGGACCGTTCACGCGCGGGCGCGGGCGGCCGAGATCCGCGGCGCGAGGTGTGCGGTGCTCAGCTCGGGGCCGGGTGCTCGGTCACGTGCTGCAGGTAGAGCGCCTCGCCGAGCTTGTCGATGAGGGCCAGCTGCGTCTCCAGGTAGTCGACGTGGGACTCCTCGTCGGTGAGGATCTCCTCGAAGATCCGGGCCGAGGTGACGTCGCCCACCGAGCGCATGTACTCGATGCCGCGCCGCAGCCGGTCGACCGCCTCCAGCTCTATCTTCATGTCGCACTCGAGCTGCTCGCGGACGGTCTCGCCAATACGCAGCGCGGACAGCCGCTGGTAGTTGGGCAGGCCCTCGAGGAACAGGATCCGGTCGGTGAGCACCTCGGCGTGGCGCATCTCGTCGATGGACTCGTGCCTGGTGTACGCCGCCAGCTTCGAGTAGCCCCAGTTCGCCTGCATCCTGGCGTGCAGGAAGTACTGGTTGATCGCGGTCAGCTCCGCGGTCAGCTGCTCGTTGAGGAACTCGATGACCCGTGCGTCACCCTGCATGCGCCAGACCCCTGTCTTCGATGATCGGGTCCAGCCTAGGCGGGCGGGCAGGCCTATGCAGCGACGCCGGTCAGCGTGTCGGCGCGCGTCTCCTCGTCGATCAGGTCGCCGATGCGGTCCAGGCAGCTGCCGCAGCCGGTGCCGGCGCCACAGGCGTCGCCGACCGAGTCCTCGCTGCGGGCACCGCAGCGGATCGCCGCGCGGACCTCGCAGTCACGCACGCGCTTACAGATGCAGACGTACATGGCACTCCGTCATCTGGTAAAGGCTTCAGGTAAGGCTGCCCTAAATAGATGACCGATGCAAGGGTCAGGTCGTGGTCCCGGCCACACTCCTGACAACATCGCCGCACTCCGTACGCAGGCTCCTCAGCCGGGCGATGTCGGCGGCGTGCCCCGCGAACCCGGTGGTCGGGGTCTCCACCACCACGGGTACGCCGGCCGTGGCCGGATGCCTGAGCAGCTCGGCGAAGGCGGCCTCACCGATGGAGCCGTTACCGACGTTCTCGTGCCGGTCCCGGGTGGAGCCGCAGGCGTCCCGGGAGTCGTTGGCGTGTACCAGCCACAGCCGGTCCGCCCCGCACGCCGCCACGAGAGCGTCCAGGGTCGCCGTCATCCCGCCGGGGGCGGCCAGGTCATGGCCGGCTGCCCAGGCGTGGCAGGTGTCGAGGCACACGCCCAGCGCCGGGTGCCGGTCGACCGCGTCCAGGTACGGCCCGAGCTGCTCCACCCGGGCCGCGAGCGACCGGCCGCCACCCGCGCTCGGCTCGACCAGCAGCGGTGGCCAGCCGCGCGCCGAGGCCTCGTCGAGCAGGGGGAGCAGGGCCCGCCGGACCTGGCGCAGTGCCGCGGCGGCGTACCCGCGACGGGTCTGCTCGCCGGGGGCGGCGGTGACCGCGCTGCCGGCGTGGAAGACCACCCCGCGGGCGCCGATCGCGGCCCCGCGCCGCAGCGCGTGCGCGAGCGTGGCGACCGACCGCTCGACCGTGGCCGGCGTTGGCGAGCCGAGGTTCACCAGCAGGCAGGCGTGGATGTAGGCGGGAACGCCGCGCGCCGCGCAGCCGGCCCGGAACTCCTCGTCCTGGGCCGGGTCGCCGGGTGAGAGTGCCCAGCCCCGCGGGTTGCTGACGAAGACCTGCACCACCTCGGCCCGGGCCGAGTCGAGGTACGGCAGCGCCGAGCGGGCCAGGCCCCCGGCGGTGGGCACGTGCGCGCCGACCGGCCGCGCCGCCGCTGGCATCACAGCCGCGTCCCGACCGGCATCACGACCGCGTCCCGGTTGGCATCACAGCCGCGTCCCGGTTGGCATCACAGCCGCGTCCTGGCTCGCGTCACAGGCAGACGATGGTGACCTGGGTGCCGGAGGGCACCTGCGCTCCCGGCCCTGGGCTCTGCACCCGGGCGATGGCGTCGATGTTGCCCTGCACCGCGACGGTCAGCCCGGCGTTGCGCAGCGCGGCCTCGGCGTCGCGGCACGGCACGTTCTGCCCGCTGGTCACGTCCGGTACGGCTACCATCGGCGGGCCCTTGCTCACCTTGAGCTTCACCGTCGCGCCGGGCTCGACGCCGGCGCCGTCGGCCGGGTTCTGCTCGACCACCTCGCCCTGCGGCTTCGGGCTGTCGACCTCCTCGACCTCCACGACGAGCCCCATGGCCTGCAGGACCTGCCGGGCGTCGTTGACGTTCTTGCCGGTCACGTTGGGAACCGTGAGCGGGGCCTTGCCCTTGCTCACCGTGACCGTCACCTTGTCGCCGGGTTTCAGTGCGGTGCCGACCTTCGGCTCCACCGCAAGCACGCTGCCGGCTGGGACGGTGTCGCTGTAGCGGTCGTTGGCGCGCTGCACCACGAGCTTCATCTCCCGCAGCTGCGCCGCTACCACCTCGTACTCCGCGCCGATGATGTCCGGCACCTGGTAGCGCTCCGGGCCCAGGGACAGGGTCAGGGTGACCTGCCCGCCCTTGCGGATGCGCTCGCCCGGGCCGGGCCGCTGGGCGAGGACCACGTCCTTGGCGACCTTCTCGTCGTATCGACCGTCGTCGAAGACCAGCTTGAAACCGCCCGTCGCCGCCTTCTGCTCGGCCTGGGCCCGGGGCAGGCTGGCGAAGGCCGGGGCGGTGGTGTAGCGGCCCAGGGTGAACCACCAGCCGCCGGCCGCGAGCAGCAGGGCGACCACGGCGATGCCGGCGACGATCCCGGTGCGGCCCTGCGGGTGGCCGAGCATCCGCTGGTGCAGGTGGTGCAGCCGGTCCCGCCATGAGGACGGGGGCGCCAGCGCGGCCCGCCGGCCCGGGCCGGAGCGGGACGAGGGCAGCCGGGCCCACGGTGGGCGCTGCGCCGGCTGCACCGGCGCCACCATGACCGTGGGCTGCGCCATCGGCTGCAGGATGGCGGTGGTGGCGTTGGCCATGCCGATGTCGTCCCGGGCCGCCTGGACCTCGGCCAGCATCACCCCGGCGTCGCTGGGTCGGGCCCCGGGCTCGCGCCGGGTGGCCCGGGCCACCAGCTCGTCGAGGGCCGGCGGCAGGCCCGCCACGTACTTCGACGGGGCCGGCACGTCCCGGTCGACGTGCTGCCAGGCGATGTCGACCGGCCGGCCGCCCTCGTACGGGACCCGGCCGGTGAGCATCTCGAACAGCACGATGCCGGCCGAGTAGACGTCGGAGCGCGGGTCGGCGTGGCCGTCGGTGACCAGCTCCGGCGCGACATAGGCCACGGTGGCCATGAGCTGGCCTCCGGCGTCGTGGGCGCTGGCCTCCACCGCCCGGGCCAGCCCGAAGTCGGCCACCTTGACGACCGCGTCGACCAGGTTGCCGGCGCCGCCGCTCGGCGCCTCCGCGACCAGCACGTTCTCCGGCTTCACGTCGCGGTGCACCAGCCCGGCCCGGTGCGCCGAGGCGATGGCGGCCAGCATCTGCTCCAGGATCGCCAGCGCCTCCACCGGGTTCAGCCGTCGCCGCTCGGCCAGGATCTCCCGCAGGGTGCGGCCGCGCACGTACTCCATCACCAGGTACGGCAGGCCGGCGTGGCTGCCCTGGTCGTAGACGGCGACGACGTTGGGGTGGGTGAGCCGGGCGATGGTCTTCGCCTCGTCGGTGAAGCGGTCCACGAACCGCGGGTCGCGCGCCTGCGCCGGATGGATCACCTTGAGCGCGACCATACGCTCCAGCCGCTCGTCGGTGGCGGTGTAGACGGTCGCCATCCCGCCCCGGGCCACCCGTGCCCGGACGCGGTAGCGCCCGTCGATCACGGTACCCAGCAGCGGGTCGGCGACTTGCGTGTCCATCGGGAGCGAGTGTAGGAGCCCCGGGCGCGCGGCGACACAGGGGCAGGCTGGCTGGCACGCTGCGACTACGACCTGGCGCGCCCGTGGCTACCGCGAGTTGTGGCAGGGTAGGTCCGTGACCGAACCCGCCGCCGAGCCAGCCGAGTGGCTCACGCTGCCCGACGTCGCCGAGCGCCTGGAAGTGCCGGTCACCCGGGTCCACCAGATGATCCGGGACGGCGCGCTGCTCGCCCTCCGCCGGGACGGCGTCCAGCGGGTCCCCGCGGAGCTGGTCGCCAACCGCACCGTGCTCAAGCACCTGCCCGGCGTGCTGACCTTGCTGCACGACGCCGGCTACAGCGACGAGGAGGCGCTGCGATGGCTCTACCGGCTGGACGACTCGCTGCCCGGCACGCCTGCCCACGCCCTCGCCGGCGACCAGGCCACCGAGGTCAAGCGCCGGGCGCAGACCCTCGGCTTCTGACCGCATGCGGCACTGACCTGGCCTTTCAGTCCATGCGGCGCCTAACCTACCTTTTTGTGCCATGTGGCACCTGACCCACCCCTTTGTGCCATGCGGGACCTGACCTACCTTTTTGTGCCATGCGGCACCTGACCTACCCTTTTGTGCCATGCGGCACCTGACCTACCTGTTCGTGCTCGGCGGCTGCCTGCTGGCCGCCATCTGGCTGGAGCCGCTGCTGCGGGTGGGCGTGCTGTGCCGCTGGCGGCGGCTCGGGCTCACCCTGGTGCCGGTGGCCCTCGGGTTCGCGCTGTGGGACATCGCCGCGCTCGCGGCCGGGCACTGGTCGCTGGACCCGGCCCAGACCACCCGGATCGTGCTCCCCGGCGGCCTGCCCCTGGAGGAGCTGCTGTTCTTCCTGGTCGTGCCGTTCTGCGCGGTGCTCGGCTTCGAGGCTGTGCGGACCGTGCTGGACTGGCCCGCCGGGGACGAGCCGTGATGAGCTACACGGCCGCGGCGCTGCTCGGCGTGGCGGTCACGGTGGTGCTGGACGTGGCGGTCCTGCGTACCCGGCTGGTGCTGCGGCGCGTGTTCTGGGCGACGTACCCGGTCGTGCTCTTCTTCCAGCTGCTCAGCAACGGCGTGCTCACCGGCCGCCGGGTGGTTCGCTACGCACCCGACGCGGTCCTCGGGCCACGGGTCGTGTACGCGCCGGTCGAGGACCTCGCGTTCGGGTTTGCGCTGGTCCTGCTCACGCTCTCGCTGTGGGTCTGGTGGGGCCGCCGCGGTATCGACGCCCCCAGCCGCCATGACGGCGACGCCACCACCAGGTCGCCACGGCGATGACCGCGAGCACGTCCAGCAGCGCGCCGGGCAGCTTGGTGAGCACCGCAAGGCCCAGGCCGAAGGGGAGCACGAGCAGCGTCAGCGCGGCGGTCAGCGCGGCCAGCCAGCGGCGCGCCCGGTCGTCCACGGTGCAGGCGGCGAGCACGGCGAGCGGCGCCAGCGCGTACCACGGGTAGAAGACCGGGCCGAGCACCGCGGTCGCCGCCATCGCCACGCCACCGGCGGCCACCACCTCGCGCGCCCCGGCCGCCACCCGCCACGCCCGCCACCACAGCACCACGAGTACGGCGGCCAGCGCGGCCAGGCCCAGCGCGCGCGCGACGGCCACCGCCTCCTCGTACGCCTGGGGCCAGCCGAGCGCCCGAAGCGCGTACCCGGCGGCCATGCCCACCCCGGTCGGCAGCGAGGTCCACTGCACCAGGCTGCCGGTACGCCCCAGCGCGGCGACCCAGCCCAGGCCCGGCCCGACACCGGGCAGGGCGGCAAGGGCGGTGGACGCGGCGGCGAAGGCCAGCGCGCCGGCGCCGAGGACCAGCGCCCCGGCCCGAGCCAGCGCGGCGGGCGGGCTGGGCGCCCCGCCCCGGCTCGGGCACCGCCCGGCACTGGCGGCCAGCAGCACCGCGAACGGCACCGCCACGACCGCGGTCACCTTCACCGCCGCGGCGAGCCCGAGCAGCACCCCGGCCAGCAGGGCGGCACGGGCCTGCGGCTGCGGGCGGGTCCCGGCGGCGGTCGAGAGAGCGGCCGAGAGGGCGGCCAGCACCAAGCCGGCGACCAGCGCGTCGTTGTGCGCACCGGAGACGGCGTGCACCGCGACGAGCGGGGTCACCGCACCGAGCCAGACGGCCACGACCGGGTCACCACCGATCCGGGCCGCTAGGCGGGCGCCGTACCAGGCCATCATGGCGACGCCGGCCAGGGCGAGCGCCCGCAGCAGGCCGACCGCGACGAGCAGCTGGGCGTCCGGGGCCACCGGCAGCGCGCGGGCGAGCGCCGCCACGCCGGTGGAGGCCGCGATGGCGACCGGGCCGTACGGCGCTGGCGTGTCCCGCCACAGCTGCGGCACGGCGTCGGCCCATGGGCAGCCGGCCGCCGCGCCGACTGCGTACGGGTCGTGCCCGGCCAGGACGAGCGCCCCGTGGCAGGCGTAGGCGTAGACATCGCGGCTGCCCAGCGGTGGTGCGACGAGCAGCAGCAGCGCCGCCAGCCCGCCGGGTACCGCGAGCCGCCCGATAGCGCTGGGCACTGCGAGCCGCCCGGTCGCGCTGGGCACGGTAAGCCGCCCGGTCGTGCTGGGCACTGCGAGCCGCCCGGCGGTACGGGTGCCGCGCCGGGCCGCGTCCCCAAGCCGCCACCAGGCGGCGACCAGCAGGCTGCAGCCGGCCAGCCACGCGCCGAGGCCGGCGAGGTAGCGGGCGGGGGCGTCGGGCAGCCCGGTCCGGCGGATCTCCAGGGCCGGGTCGGTGCCGGGCAGCGCCCCGGCGGCGAACGCCGCAGCGGCGAGCAGCCCGAGCCCGGCCGCTGCGGCACACCACCACCCGCGCGGCGTTGCTGGCCTGGGCGCCTGGCCGGCCGGCAGCGGGGGCTTCGGGGCAGGGTCGGGGTGCAGCTAGTCCGCCCGGCAGGTGGCTGCGGTGGCGAGCTCGGTCAGCGCCTCCATGGCGGCCGGCTCCAGCGTCACCCAGGCCAGCGCCTGCCGGGCGGCGGTGGTCAGCTCGTCGATGCGACGCTCGGTCCGTTCCAGCGCGCCGGTGTCGACGATGAGCCGGCGCAGCGCGGCCACGCCCGCCTCGTCCAGCCAGCGGTCACCCAGGCAGCGGGTGAGGGTGGTCCGGTCCGCCTCACCTGCGGCCTCGTACGCCGCGGCGACCATGAACGTGCGCTTGCCCTGGCGCAGGTCGTCGCCGGCCGGCTTGCCGGTGACCGCCGGGTCGCCGAAGACACCGAGCACGTCGTCGCGTAGCTGGAACGCCTCACCGAGCGCCAGGCCGTACCCGGAGTAGGCGTCGACCACGGCGGCCGGGGCGTCAGCCAGCGCCGCGCCCAGCAGCAAGGGACGCTCCACTGTGTACTTGGCCGACTTGTAGCACGCTACCTGCGCCGCGCGCCGCACCGACAGCTCGCCGGTGGCCTGGGTCAGCACGTCCAGGTACTGCCCGGCCATCACCTCGCAGCGCATCTCGTCGAAGACTGGCCGGGCCCGGGCCAGCGTCGCCGGGTCCAGCCCGCCGGAGTGCAGCAGCTCGTCCGACCACACCAGGCTCAGGTCGCCCAGCAGGAGCGCCGCGGCGGCGCCGAACGCTGCCGGCTCGCCGTGCCAGGCGCCGCCGCGGTGGAGGGCCGCGAACCGCTGGTGCATGGACGGCTCACCCCGGCGGGTGTCGGAGGAGTCGATGATGTCGTCGTGGATCAGCGCGGTGGCCTGCAACAGCTCAAGCGAGGCGAGCGTGGCGACCACCGCGTCCGAGTCGGTCCCGCCGGCACCCCGGTAGCCCCAGTAGGCGAACGCCGGCCGTAGCCGCTTGCCGCCACCTAGCACGAAAGCGTCCATGGCCTCGGCGACCGCCAGCAGCGCCGGGTCGATCGAGACCAGCCGGTCCCGCTGCTGTGACAGGAACGCGGCGAGCGCCTTCTCGATCCGCTGCCGCAGCTCCGCAAGGTCCATTGATGCAAGGATCACGGTTTATGAACCTAGCCGGTGTACTGGTGTCCTGCCTGGTCGGCCCCTGTGGCCGGCAGCAGGGGCCGGGCGAGTGCCAGCAGGTCGGCGTACTCCTGCGCCGGAGGCAGGTCGCGCAGCCGGGCCAGCCGGGGACCGGGGGCCAGCGCCCGTGCCGCGGCCCGCGCTGACCCGGCTCGCACCGCGGCCACCAGCGCCTCGGTCGCGGTAACGCACGCCTGGGTAGCCTCGCCCGCGTCCAGGTAGGCCTGTGCCAGCCAGCCGCCGTCGATGGCCACAGTGCGCGGCGGGACCGTCCCGGACCGCCCGGCCAGCCGCGGCCGCAGCAACGGCTCAGCGCGCAGCGGCCGGCCGAGGGCCGCGAAGCACCGGCCGCCCATCGCGGTCAGCTCAGCGTCGTCCAGCCAGTAGAGCCAGGACGGCTCTCGGCCTGGCTCGCGCCGGTCCGCGGTGCGTTCCGCGGCGGCGAGCGCCCGCTCGCTCACCCGGCGCTCACCCGCGACCGCCGCGGCGAACGCGATCCGGTGCAGCAGCAGGGCCTGCAGGGCGGCGGTGGCGGTACGGCGCGTGCCGGCGTAGGCGGTCTGCGCCAGCAGCAGCGCCTGCCTCGGCTTGCCGCTGCCGGCCAGCAGGTGGCTGGCTGAGCCGAGCAGGTGCGCAGCGAGCGCCCGGTCGCCGGCGGCCACCGCCGTGCGCAGCCCCGCCCGGTAGGCGCGGGCCGCCACCGCGGCCCGCCCCGAGTCGGCCAGCACCCACCCGGCCAGCTGCGCGAACCCAGCGACGAGGCGCAGCGCGCGGCGGTGCCGCCCGGCCGGGCGGGGCGGGCGCAGCAGCGCGAGACAGGCGTGCAGCTCGCGGTTGACCAGGTCGGCCAGCGCCAGGCCGCCGAACAGGTCGTCCATGCGGCGCAGCTCCGACAGCCGGGCGGCGGCGAGGTCCAGGCTGGCGCCGGTGGCGGGCACGGATCCTGCCGCGCCCGTCCCCGCCAGCGGCGCACCCGGTCCCGATCCCAGCCCCAGCCCCGGCCGCGTCGCTGGTGCTGGTGGCGGTGGCGTGGCGGGCCGCTGGTGCCCTGCGGCCGGCAGCGGGTGGGCGGTGGGGCTGCCGGAGAGCACCTCGGCGAGCCAAGCGTGAGCGAGGCGGGGCAGGTCGTCGGCTGCCGCGCGGTCGAGCTCGGCGGCGACCGCATCAGCGGTCGGTGGGGTCCACAGCGGGGCTTCGTGCCGGGGCGGCTCCGGGGCGCGCCGCCGCCGGGCCGCCGCGGCTCCCGCCTCGAGCTCCTCCAGCGGGACCTCCAGCACCAGGGCGAGCCAGCGCAGCCAGTGCCCGGTCGGGATGCGCTCCTCGCGCTCCCACCGCGAGCACTCGTGCCGGGTCACCGTCGCCACGCCGGAGGCGGCGCAGAGCAGCTCGGCCAGGCGCAGCTGGGACATGCCCCGGGCGGTGCGGAGGCGCGCCAGCAGGGCACCGATCGACTCGATGGCCGGACCGTGCGGTGTCTCAGGCATGCAGGGCTCTCCTCCGGCGACCAGCCGTGCTCGGGAACCCCCTCGTAACCCCCGGTTGT
>Ga0075430_100005606_pt1 | contig 10599 bp, 12 predicted proteins | sample RhiMetdeltSRZDD4_FD_75294 | JGI IMG/M metagenome (GOLD analysis project Ga0075430, IMG submission 75294) | Populus rhizosphere microbial communities from Tennessee, USA - Rhizosphere MetaG P. deltoides SRZDD4 | ecosystem: Host-associated > Plants > Roots > Rhizosphere > Soil | place: USA... | reverse complement strand
TGACGAGGCTGGTATAGGCAGCCTTGGCCGGCCCGATGGTGCGGACCAGCGGGAAATAGAGGCTGAAGACCAGCGCCGAGGCGACCACGCCGAGATAAGCCAGACCGGCCCAATAAGTGATGCGCGTATCGAAGACGGGGCCGCCATAGACAACCAAAGCGATCAGGGCATTGGCCGCCGCGCCATAGGTCATTCCCCAGGCCAGCATGGTCGGCAGCGGATAGGCGCGTATACCCTGCGTCGCCTGCACATTGTTGGCGATCGCCGCGCTTAGCGTTCCGCACAGGGTCAGCGCCACACCGGTCAGGACCGCCGCCGATGGATTGGCGCGGAACTCCTGCAGGAACAGAAGCGCGATGCCGCCGATGGCGACGATCGAGCCGAGCAGGAAGGGCCGGGTGATGCGGTGCTTGAGGAACAGCCAGGCGAACAGCGAATTGGGCAAGATCAACAACGCATAGACGACCGCCACCAGCCCCGAGGTGATGAAGCGCTCGGCCTGATAGACGGCGATGAAGTTCAGGCAGAATTGCGGGATGCCGAACAGCAATGCGAAGCCATGGCCGCGACGATCGAGCCGGATCGTCGCGCCGATGGCCAAAGCATAGACGAACATGATCGCCGCGCCGATCAGGAAGCGATAGGCCACCGACCAGACCGGCGGCACCTGCCCGAGCTGGCCGGTGATCACCAGCCAGGTCGAACCCCAGATCAGGCTGGAGAGGATGAAGGGAATGAGCACCCGGGGATTCAGCATCGGGCGCCCCGTTTGCTCACAGAGCTTCCAATGCCGCGGCCAGCGCCGCGATCTCCGCATCGGGCTGGTCCCAGCTGACCACCAGCCGGATCTGACCCACGTCCCAATCGTAGAATTCGAAGCCGGCGGCGCGCAGCTTCGTGGCCTCATGGGGCGCCACCTTCACGAACAGCTCATTGACCTCGACCGGAACGACCAACCGGCTGCCTGCGGCGGCGGCCAGCCTTTGGGCACCGGCATTGGCGGCGCGCGCGTTGCGCAGCCACACATCATCCTCCAGCATCGCGAGCAGCTGGGCGGCGAGATAGCGGCCTTTCGACAGCAGGTGACCGGCGCGCTTGCGGCGATAGCCGAAACCCTTGGCCAACGCCGGATCGAAGAACAGCAGCGCCTCGGCCGAAAAGCCGCCATTCTTGACGAAACCGAAGCTCAGCACATCGACACCGGCGCGCCAGCTCAGCTCGGCGGGCGTGCAGCCGAGCCGCGCCACGGCATTGGCGAAGCGCGCCCCATCCATGTGGAAGCGCAGACCCCGCTCGCGGCACAGGCGGCCCAGCGCCGCCACTTCGTCGGGCGAGTAGACGAGGCCATATTCGCTGGCATTGGTGATCGAAAGCGCCGCCGGCTGTGTCTGGTGGACATCGTCACGCACCGAGGCCAGCAGCCGCTCGACCGCTCCGGGGTCAACCTTGGCGCCGATACCGTCGCACAGCAGCAGCTTGGCGCCGCCGGTGAAGAATTCCGGCGCGCCGCATTCGTCATTCTGGATATGCGCATCGCGATGGCAGACGACGCTTCCGAACGGCGGGCAAAGGCTGGACAGCGCCAGCGCATTGGCGGCCGTTCCGGTCGAGATCCAATGGGCCTCGACCTCCGTCTCGAACAGCGCGGCAAAGGTGGCAGTGAGCCGTTGGCTCCACGCATCGCCGTCATAGGAGGCGTCGGGCCGGTTGGCGGCCGCCATGGCCGCCATCACCTCCGGACAGGCCGAGGCCGCATTGTCGGACAGGAAGCGCATGCCGCTTCCTGCGGCGGGCGACCGACCGCGTCAATCGCCAGACCGAAGGCGCCTGCTGGGAATCTACGGTATTCCCGGGTCACCTCCGCTTAGCGCCCCATTCCTAAATATGTGCGGTGGAGAGCATACCCATGGCGACACTGTATATTGAGGCTCAATGCGGAGAGCGGAACCGATTGACGGTACGGAAAGGCCGCCGTTCATCCATGTCGCTGCCGGCGCTGATCCTCCTGTCGGGGCAGCGGCATAGCGCGCAGCTCCACAACCTCTCCCCAGGAGGCGCGATGATCCAGAGCGTCACTCCCGTGCGCCCGAACGATCATGTCGTGCTGAACTGCGGCACGATCGAGGCTTACGGCCGGGTCGTGTGGACGAGGGAGCACAACTTCGGAATCGAATTTGACGCGCCTATCGAGGAAGAAGAGATCGTTCGGCAACTCGATCGATCGCATGCCGTGGTGAACCGCCGCCACCTCCGCGTGGTGACCGGGGACGAGTAACCTCGCGCGGCGCCACGGCCCGCCACGTTGACAAACCTGCATGCGCTTCCATAACGGGCGCGGCTTCGGCCGGACCCGCGCATGACCGATCCGATATCTCCTGAACCGATCATCGAACCCGATCTGCCGATCGTGGATTCGCACCAGCATCTGTGGTTCCGCCCGGCGTCCGCGATTGCCCATGTGGGTTCGGAAGAGAATTTCACGGCACGCCTGCTCGCACCGGCCTTTCGCAAGCATGCCCGCTATCTGTTCGACGAATATCTGGCCGACATCAGCAGCGGCCATAATGTCCGGGCCAGCGTCTATGTCGAGGCCAGCTCCATGTACCGCGCGAGTGGACCGGTCGAGCTGCAATCCCTCGGAGAGGTGGAATTCGCCAACGGAATGGGCGCGATCGCCGCAGCCGGTGTGTTCACCGATATCCAGATTTGCGCGGCCATCGTCAGCAGCGTCGACCTCAGGCTCGGCGACGGCGCCAGGGCGATCCTGGAAAGGCACATGCAGGCCGGCGGCGAGCGCTATCGCGGCATTCGCGGCCAGGCGGTGATCTGGGACGCCGATCCGATCGTCCTGGGACCGTCCTTCAGCGGCGTGCCCCAGCTTTTGCTCGACGACACATTCCGGCAGGGGTTCCGCCACCTGGCGCCGCTCGGCCTGAGCTACGATGCCTGGCAGACCGAATATCAGCTGCCCGAGCTGGTCGACCTGGCACGCGCCTTTCCCGATACGCAGATCGTCGTCAATCATGCCGGCGGCCTGTTCGGCGTTGGACCATATGAGGGACGCGTGGAGGATCGCTTTGCCGCCTGGCGCGGCAACATGCATGCGCTCGCGGCCTGCCCCAATGTCGCGGTCAAGCTGGGCGGGCTCGGCATGCCGATGAACGCGCTGCCCTGGACCAGGAAGATGCCGGCCGCCTCGGAGGAGCTGGCGCGCGACTGGCGCCCCTATTTCGAAACCTGCATAGAGGCGTTCGGCGCCGATCGCTGCATGTTCGAAAGCAATTTCCCGGTCGATGCCGGGGCGGGAAGCTATGCGGTAATATGGAATGCCTTCAAGCGGATAGCCAGCGGCGCCTCGGCGGAGGAAAAGGACGCGCTGTTCGCCGGAACAGCGGCGCGTATTTACAGGATCAAGCTGTGATGCTTGGGATCGATGCGAACTGAAAGGATTCTCGTTTCGTGCAACAATTGAACCAGACCACGGTGCGCTGATGGCCATACCCAATCGTCTGAAAGACCGGCTGACGCTGCCGGCGGTCGCGGCGCCGATGTTCCTGTGCAGCGGCGTTCCGCTGGCGGTGGCGGCTTGCAAATCGGGCCTGGTGGGTTCGCTCACCCGCAACCATTGCCGCGACATCGAGGAGATGGAGGCGCAGCTGCAGTCGGTCGCCGACCAGCTGTCCCGCTTCGCCGACGAGCATCCGGAACGCAAGATCGGCCCGCTGGCGATGAACATCTCGCCCAAGTTCGAGGTGGACGAAATGCGCACGCATCTGGCGGTCTGTGCGCGCTACGGCGTCGATATATTGATCACGTCGGTCGGCGACCCCACCATCAACGCGCCGCTGATCCATGATGCCGGAATCCTGCATTGGCATGACGCCACCTCGATCCGCTTCGCGGAAAAGGCAATCATGGCGGGCGTGGACGGTATCGTCGCGATCGGCGCCGGCGGCGGCGGCCATTCCGGCACGATCAGCCACCTCGCCTTCATACCGCAGGTCCGCACCATGTTCGACGGCACCGTCGTGCTGGCGGGAGCTGTGTCGAACGGCGCGATCATCCGCGCCTCTGAGATACTGGGCGCCGACCTCGCCTATATCGGCACCCGCTTCATCGCCACCAAGGAAGCCTCGGCCCCCGATATATATAAAGCCATGATCATCGAAGGTAAGACGCCCGACGTCATCTACACCAATGCGGTCAACGGCCTGCCCGCCAGCTGGCTCAAGGCATCCCTGGTGTCGATCGGCCTGGATCCGGCGAACCTGCCCAAGGTCGAAGGGCGTGGCACCTCGCATCTGCCCGAAGGCAAGACGCCGTGGCGCGACATATGGAGCGCCGGCCAGGGCATCGGACTGATCGACGACATTCCAAGCGTTGCCGAACTGGTGCTGCGGCTGCAGGAGGAATATATCGCCGCCTGCGCCATCCCCGACATGACTGCTGAAGCGCGCGCCGCGTTGCAGCTTGGGGAGCTGAAGGAACAGCCCGAATGCTCGACCGCATAATTCGCGAGGACAAGGGTGGGCTGTGCACGCTGACGCTCAACCGCCCGGACAAGATGAATGCGCTCGACACCGAATCGTTCGAGGCGTTGAATGCCCATCTTGCCGCGCTGGAACAGGATGAAAGCATCGGCTGCGTCGTGCTGCGCGCCAACGGCCGCGCCTTCTGCGCGGGTGCCGATCTGAAGGCCATGGGCAGCGCTCCAGTGCCGCCGACGTTCAAGCCAGGCGTGATCGAGCGGCTTGGCCTTCTGCCGCAGCCGGTGGTCGCCGCAGTGCACGGCGTCTGCTTTACCGGTGGGCTCGAATTGGCACTCACCTGCGACTTCATCCTCGCGGACCGAACCGCGCGCTTCGCCGACACGCATGGGAAATGGGGCCTGGTCGGACAATGGGGCATCACGCAGCGCCTGCCGCGCCGCATCGGCGTTCCCACCGCCAAGCGGATGATGATGACGGGCAATGTGGTGGAAGCCGAGGAAGCCAAGGCGATCGGCATCGTCGACTTGCTCGCTGCGGAAGGCGAACTGGATCAGCTGGTCGAAAGCTTCACCGGCCAGGTGCTGGAAAACAGCTGGCACACCAACTTCGCTGTCAAGCGCCTGATCAGGGAATCGGAGGGCATGACACTGGCGGAAGGCCTGTCACACGAACATGCCCGCCACCCCGGCTTTGCGCCGGATTACAAGGATCGGATTGAACGCTTCAGCAAGCGCTGATCGCGGTCAGACAATCTTCACTGGACCATCGCGGATCAGGTCATTGATCACGCGCACCACCGCCTCGAGCTGCCTGCGCACCAGTTCCGAGGTCGCTTCGCTCTCCAGCACACCCGGCCGGAAGCTGATCATGCCAGAAGCCGAGCGATCCAATATACCGGCCTCGGCGAGCTCGATGACCTTGCGTCGCGCCGTTTCCCGATTAAGCCCCGTTGCCGCCGCGATCGAGCTGATGTTGCACGGCGGCAACCGGTCGGGCGGCACCGGATTGCGCAGGCTCTTCAATTCTGCGTCGAGCTCCTCGCCACGGGTGAAGCGTTCGCCGCTGATCGCGGTTACGGCAACAAGGATCAGCGCCTTTTCGCAATCGTCGACATCGGAACGCCAATTCTCCATGCAGCGCAGGGTCAGCATCGTAAGCCGAATACTGACCAGCCTGCTGAAGGCTTCCGCCTTCAGATCATCCACTAACAAAGGCATTAAATCCCCTCTCCGGTGAGCGCCTCCTAAGCGCCACCGGCGTTCTCGCCGTGCACTTTGGCGCACAGTTTGTGCCGTCCAGATCGTTAATGTGCCCCGCTCGCCGCTACGCAGGGGTATGAGCGAGCCTGAAGACAGTCCGCCGGCCAGTATCGATCAAGCCGCGGAGGAGATTCAGATGCTCGTTCACGTCTGCCGGCTGATCGCGGCGCGAACGCATGAACCGGCCCTGGCAGACGAACTCAGCGACCTCGCCGACGCACTCGACCGCGGCGTCGAGCGGCTTCGCGAATCCATTGCGGCTCTGAAGGACTAAGCAACCAGCAGCATCAGTTCGAGTCGATGACGACGCCATCGCGCACCAGATCGTTGGCGATGCGGACAAGCGCCTCGAGCTGCTTGCGCAGCAGCTCGATGACGGTTTCTGCCTGAATGAACCCGGGCCTATAGCGCAAGCGACCGTTCGAAGAGCGCATCAATATTCCCGCCTCGATCAGCTCGTTGACCTTCCGGCGCGTGGTTTCGCGATTGAATCCGGTCGCTGCGGCGATCGAGCTGATGCTGCATTGACGCAAACGTTCCAGCGGAAACGCGGTACGGAGGTCGCGCAGTTCCGGCTCGAGCGCTTCGCCGCGGGTGAAGCGCTCGCCGCTGATCGCCGAGATCGCGAGCAGGATCATCGCCTTTTCGCAGTCGTCGACCAGCGCCCTCCAATTCTCCATGTTGCGAAGCGTGAACATTGCCATCCGAATGAAACTCAAACGGCTGTTGGCCTGCACCATCCGCTCATCAACGAGCAGCGGCATCTCTTTCCCCTCTCCTGGGCAATAAGCACATTTTGTTTTTGAAGCCTTCCTCGACGACACGGCACGACCGCGCCGCCGGCGCCGTCCCTAGCAATGGCCGCACCGGAAGCAACTGGGGCTTGATCCCGACATGCACCTGATTGAGGGTGCCCGGCCACAAAGTAGAGGCAGAATGAAGAACCCGCAGCAGCAGGTGGCGGTGGTGACCGGGGCAAGTTCGGGCGTCGGCAAGGCGGTGGCACAGGCGCTTGCGGCGCGGGGGTGGCACGTCATTGGGCAGGGACGCGATCGCGATCGCACCGCCTCGGCGGAAGCCGACATCCGCGCCGCGGCGTCGCCGGAAGCGCGGGTCGACATGATCCGCGGCGATCTGTCGTTGCTGTCCGACACCGCGCGCATGGCGGATGCGATCACAGCCCTCACCGACCAGGTGCATGTTCTCGTCGCCAACGCCGGCGGCGTGCGCGGCGAGCTTGTGATCACGCCCGAAGGCAATGAATCGACCTTCGCCGGCAATCATCTCGGCCATTTCCTGCTGATCCAGCGGCTGATGCCGCTGCTGCGCGCGGCAGTGGCCTCCAGCCCGCTCGGCACGGTGCGCGTGCTCAGCACATCATCGGATGCCCACGAACATTGCCCGGGCATCGATTGGGACGACCTTCAGCAGACCGCCAACTGGTCGACCGGCACCTCCTATTGCCTGGCAAAGTTGTGCAACATGCTGTTCACGCGTGAGCTGGCGAAGCGCATCGCCGACGACGGGATTGTCGCGCATGTGATGCATCCGGGAACCATCGCCAGCAATTTCGCCAGCCACGCAGACGCACGCATGAAAAGCTATCTGGCCACAGTCGATGCCGCATCGCCCGAGGCAGGAGCGGACACCTTGGTCTGGTTGGCGACCGATCCTGAGCCGGGTCGCATCACCGGCGGCTATTTCCAGAATCGAACGCAGCTCGAACCCGGCGTCGCCGCACGCGACGACGCTGCGGCCGCACGCCTGTGGGCCGAAAGCGAGGCATTGGTCGCAAAGGCGCTTGCCCCCGCCTGACCGAGCGACAGCAGATATCGCCTGGGCGCGTTGAGGCATATCGACCCTGGCGCTATGCCGCCGTCACCCTGATCGGAGAATATTGAATGGCGGCCAAGCACCCTGCACGTATGCCCAGCCTGCCCGAGCAAGACTGGACGCCGGGGGCGCGGGAAATCTTCGCCATGGTGGTACCGCCGGACACGCCACTCAAAGGATGGGATTTCAATTCGATCCTGCTGCTGGCGCACCACCCGGAACTCGCCAAGGGCTGGCTGACCTTCAATGAGGATCTTTCCAAAGGCTGGGCGTTACCAAATCGTCTGCTGGAGATCGGCATATTGCGCGTCGCCTGGAACCGGCAGATGGAATATGAATGGGTGCATCACATGCTGCTCGGCGAGCGGCTCGGCTTCGATGCCGCGTTTTACCGAGCCGTGCAGGTTGGCCCCGACGATCCCAGCTGGTCCGACGTCGAACGCCATGTTCTTGTCACCGCCGAACAAGCCTGCCACCGACAGGACATCGACGACGCAACCTGGGCGGGACTTGCGAAGCATCTCGACAGCAAGCAGATGCTCGAGCTGATGTTCGGCATCGGCTCCTATGTGATGCTTGCCTGGATCTTCAACTCGTCCGGACTGGAGGTTGAGCCACCCTATCGGGAGCAAGCACGGGCGCTTGGCTATCCGATGCTGTCCAACGGGGAAGCATAGATCATTCGGCCGGCGAGGGCAGCTTTGCGGCGCTGCGGCCGATGAAGACCCCGGTGAGCGCGGCCAGGAACACGATGCTTGCCGCAATCATGAATGCCAGGCCAGGCACCGTCCCCACCGACATGCTATAAACCCAGCCGAAGAAGAACGGCGCCACGGACCCGGCGATGCTGGCGACACTGTGATTGGCACCCTGCAATTGACCCTGTTCGCTCTCCGACACGCGTCGCGACATCAACGACTGCATCGTTGGATAGGCAAGGCCCCACATCGCATTCGGCATCAACGCTGTCGCGAACAGCACGACAGTCGGCGCCAATCCCATGATGAGCAGACCGCACGCGCCACCGGTCAGGCCCAGGATCATGGTCGGCCGATCGCCAAGCCACTTCGCCACCCGCCCCACCAATACGCCTTGCACGACAAGATCGAGCAGGCTGGCCATCGCCAAGAGCACGCCGACCCCGAATGGGCCAATTCCGTAACGATGGCCGGCATAAAGGACGAGCACGGTCGCGAAGATCTGATGCGCGGAATTGAGCAGGAAACTGACTGTGGCCAGACCGGTCAGTTCGCGATGCGAACGCAGCAGCTGCAATGCGCCGATCGGATTGGCCTTCGCCCAGATGAAAGTCGTGCGATTTTCCAGCTTGAGAGATTCCGGAAGCACCACCAGCCCAAACAGGAAGGCCGCTGCCGAGAGGCCGGCCGCGACCCAGAAAGGCAATTGCGGGTCGAACTGGCCGAGCAAGCCGCCTAAAGCCGGGCCGGCGATGAAGCCGACGGAAAAGGCGGCTCCGACCAGGCCGAAGGCGCGGGCACGACCTTCGGGCGACGTCACGTCCGCCATATAGGCGAAGATCGCGGTGCCGGTGGCGGACGTCACGCCTCCGATCGCGCGCGCGATCAGCAGCCACCCAAGATTTGGCGCCAGGGCCATCAGCACCCAGCCAAGCGCCATGCCCGCGGTGGAGACAAGGATCACCGGCCGGCGGCCATAGCGATCGGACAGACAGCCAATCGCCGGCGCACACAGAAATTGCAGCACCGCCCAGAGGCTCACGAGTATGCCGGTCCAGAACCCAGCGGACTGATCGCTGCCCGTGAATTCCTTGACCAGGATCGGGAGGATCGGAAAGACGATTCCCATCGACATGATGTCGAGTAGCGCGGCGATGAGTATCACCCATATGCCTGGCCGCACCGATCTTCTCCCCACGATCTCTTATTGCCGATCAGCTTCCCGATAGGATCGGCGCGGTCAAGGGGCGGCGAGCAGCTGCATCCACGCCGCGTGCGATGCGATCCGGTGATATTCGCCAGCGATCTCGGCAAGGATCGACAGCGCGAGCGTGGCCGGATCGCGCGTCGCGGGGATCAGCCCGACCGGCCCACGCAGCGCACGGCACATCTCTTCGGGCAGTTGCGCCGCGCGGAGCAATTCAAGTCGGCCCTCGTGCGTCCGTCGGCTTCCGACCGCGCCGAAGTAGAAAGCGGGAAGGCGCAGCGCCTCCGGCAGCAGGACCTCTTCCCAGTCGCGCTCGTGGAACAGGAAGACGATCGCCGTCCAGGCATCGGACCGGATCACCGGCAGGACTGTCCGGCTCACCAACTCGACCGTCTCGACGCCCTCGCCCGCGAGCAGACGCAGGGCAGGTGCATCTGGCGACAGCGCCGTGACATCAGCCCCGAATCGGTGCGCCAGGCGCACAAAGGCCATGAGGTCCTCGCCCTGTCCAATCCCGACGATCCGCAACGCGGGCGCATAATGGATCTCATATTCCTCGCCCCGCCAGCCAGATGCGACCTTTTCGGCTGCCGCGTCGATCAGTCGTACGCCCTGCTCCGATATTCGCACCGCCGCCGGCTCGCGGCCATCGATCCTCGCGAGCGCGCCGGCAACCACCTGTCGGTCGGGATACGGGTTGAAAAAGAGATCGACACCGCCTCCGCACGGCAGGCGGATGTCGAGATAGGGCGAATCCACACCGAACCGCACCAGCTTGGCGCGGTCGTCGCGCAGCGTGCCCAGCGCTTCGGAGACCACTGCCGCCTCGATGCAGCCGCCCGAAAAGGAGCCCGCATAACGGCCGTCCTCGGCGACCGCCATCTGGCTGCCGATGCCGCGCGATGAGCCCTGCTCGATCCCCGTGAGGGTGACGAGCGCGGTGCCAAGCCCTTCATCGATCCGATCGAGGATGAAGCGCAGGATATCTGCCGGCGACGTTGCAATCATGTCGGTCCTGCGCTCACTCTGCTCCCCACGCCCTGTTTGCCAGGCTATAAGCGATCATGATCCAAGCCGGAAAGATTGCCGCCATTCTGCTCGCCGCCGGACAA
>Ga0075430_100005605_pt1 | contig 10602 bp, 6 predicted proteins | sample RhiMetdeltSRZDD4_FD_75294 | JGI IMG/M metagenome (GOLD analysis project Ga0075430, IMG submission 75294) | Populus rhizosphere microbial communities from Tennessee, USA - Rhizosphere MetaG P. deltoides SRZDD4 | ecosystem: Host-associated > Plants > Roots > Rhizosphere > Soil | place: USA... | reverse complement strand
TTCAACATCGGCCTCACGCTCGACGAGCTGGAGCGCTACGACGAGGCCATCGACGCCTACCGCAAGGCCCTGGAGATCGACGAGAATGACCTGCAGGCGATGAACCACCTCGGCGTCGACCTGCACCGCGTCGGCAACTTCGAGGAGGCCCTCCGCACCTTCGAGCGGATGCAGGAGATCGACCCGGCCTTCGAGCCCTCCTACTGCAACCGCATCATCACCTACAGCGAAATGGGCGAGCACGACCGGGCCGAGGAGATGTTCTACCTCGCCCGGCTCTACAAGGAGCACTGCCCCCACTGCTACTACAACATCGGCTGCTCGCTGGCCGACCGCGGGCTGTACGACAAGGCGATCTACTGCTGGCAGAAGACGCTCGACCTCGACGAGAACCACCCCGAGGTGCAGGTGCGCATCGCCGAGGCGCTCTGGGGCAAGGGCGAACTGGAGGGGGCGCGGCAGCACTACCTGATCGGCCTGCGGCAGGACCCCGGCAACACCGACATCCTGCTCGACCTGGGCGACCTGCTGCTTGAAATGGGCCGCGGCGAGGAGGCGGGGGAGAAGTTCCGCCGGGCGATCGAGCTCGCCCCCGAACAGCCGGCCCCGTACGTCTGCTACGGCCAGTGGCTCATGCGGGCCGACCGCGACGACGAGGCGATTTCCGCCTTCTCCAAGTCGCTCCAGCTCGACCCGACCTACCCCGGCGTCCACCTGCGGCTGGGGGAGCTGCACCACCGTCGCTCCGACCCCGCCCAGGCCCGGCAGCACCTTCGGGCCGAGCTGCTCCTGCGGCCCCAGGACCCGCAGGTCCTCATGGACCTGTCCAACCTGCTGGTAGACACCCAGCAGGCCCGCGCCGCCGTCGCCTGCCTCAAGCGGCTGGTGCAGATCGAGGCGGGCAACGCGCAGGCGTGGCAGAACCTGGCCGTCGCGCAGTTCATGATCGGACGCTACGACGACGGCGTGGAGAGCTGCCGCGAGGCCCTGCGGCTCGACCCCGCCAACCCGCAGGCCCTGTACAACCTCGCCCTCGCCTACGAGCACCTGGCCCGCTACGACGAGGCGCTGGCCCTCGTCCGCAAGGGGCTGGAGCGCGACCCCAAGGACGTCTCACTCCAGAAGCTCGAGCTGCGCGTCCGCGTTCTTCGCTGGCGCGATCGACTGCTGGGGGTGTTCACCGGCATTTTTGGCAAACGGCGAAAGACGTGAGCACGCCGGTCTTCCCGCTTCAGCGGAAAGTCCTGGTTTACGATCTATCCCCCGCGACCCGCACCACGATCATCGTCACGTCGTCGATCGGCTTGGTCATGCCGACGAACTTGCGCATCTCCCACAGGATGTTCTGCGCCACGACCTCCGCGGTCTCGCCGCCCTTCTTGAACGCCTCGACGATTCGCTGGCGGCCGAAGACCTCGTCGCGGAAGTTGCGGGCGTCCGATAAGCCGTCCGTGTAGAGCAGCAGCAAGTCGCCCTTGTTCAGTTGCACGACCGACTGGGCGTACTCCTCTTCCGGCGAGACGCCCAGCACCATGTTGTCGCTGCCCAGCTCGATCACCTCGCCGCCGCGCAGCACCAGCCCGGGGGGGTGGCCGGCGTTGCAGTAGGTGAAGCGGTAGTTCCGGGCGTCGAGCACCCCGTAGAATAGCGTCACGAACTCGCCGCTGCGGGTGTCGCGGCAGAGCATCTGGTTGATCCGCCTGACGACCTCGTACAGGTAGTAGACGTTGTCCACCTGCCCCCGCAGGAACGCCCGCACCGACGCCATGATCAGGCTCGCCGGCACGCCCTTGCCGCTCACGTCGGCGATGGCCAGGCCCAGGTTGTCGCCCGGCAGGGGGATGAAGTCGTACAGGTCTCCGCCGAGCGAATACATGGGGACGTAGGCGTTGGCCACATCCAGGCCAGGCACGTCGGGGGCGGTGTGCGGGATCATCCGCTGCTGCACAATCGCCGCCAGCTCCACCTGCTTCTCCAGCGCCTCGGCGGCCAGCGTCTCCGACAGCAGCCGGGCGTTCTCGATGGCGGCGGCGGCCTGGGCGCCGATGGCCTTGAGCAGGTCGATCCGCAGGGGGCTGAAGGTCTGCTCCTCGTCGGTGTAGACGCGCAGCACGCCGAGCGGCTTGCCCTGGTGGCGCATGCCGACGGAGAGCATCGAGACGATCCCCTCGCGGGTCGACTCCTGCGGGTATTGAACGCGCGGGTCGCGCGCCATGTTGGCCACGTACTCGAAGCCGGCGGGGCCGAGGGCGGTCTTGTCGATGTCCGCCTTGCTCAGCCGGATGGGGCCCTTGGACAGGTACTCGGCCGAGAGGTTGTAGACGGCCTTGATGACCAGCTCGTCGTGCTCCTCGTCGATCAGCCGGATGGAGGCCGCCTTCACGCCCATCACTTCCGCCAGGAGACGCGCCGTGCGGTCCAATACCGTCTGCAGGTCGCGCGCCTCGGCGAACATGATGGCGATGCGGTTCATCGCCGTCAGCTCCTCGACACGCTGGCGGAGCTGGAACTCCTGGAAGCACAAGCGGGCGATCGCGTTCGCCAGCAGGAACAGGAACTGGATCGCGGCCGGCTTGGTCGTCACGCCCTTCGCCTTCACCCACGCGGACACCAGCGACCGCACCTGCCGCGGCTCGACGCCGAACTTCTCCGCCAGCGACGCGAGCTTGCTCTCGTCCACGCCGAGCCGGCCGTTGGCGGACATGCGGATGGTGCCCAGCCGCTGGTCGTTGACGATGATCGGCGCGACGTACTCCGTCCCCTCCTTCTGGGGCTGCGGGCCCTGGGGCGCCCCGTCCGAGTCGTAATCGGGGGACAACCGCGCCGCCTCCGCGAGCGCCCGCTGGCGGCGTAGAAACCCGGTGGTGGGGGTGGGCTGGGTGAGGAGGTTGCCCTCGGCGTCGGTGATGACCGCCTTCACGTCGGCGACGGCCGCGAAGCTGTCCTGGATCTCCTGCAGCGTGGGCAGGTCCATGAAGTCCGTGAGCCGGAGATTGTCCTGGGTAGACGTCGCCATCCTTGAGTGAAGCCCCGCATTCGTGCCCGTGCGGGAGGTCCCGGTGATGCCGCCCAACAGTAGAGGTGGGTACGCAAAAAGGGAAGGCGATCGCCGAAAAGTTGCGATAACTCTCGTTCTGATAGAGGGATATGGTCGAAGCAGGATGCTGCTTCGCGCTTCGGTTCGACGGCATTACATTCGTGCACCATGCCCACCCAAACCGTCAACGGCGTCACCTTGCACTACGTCGAAAAAGGCGCGGGCCAGCCGCCGCTCGTGCTGGTGCACGGGTTCCCGCTCGACTCGCGGATGTGGGAGTCGCAGGTGAACGCGCTGTCGGACCGGTGGCGTGTCATCGCCCCGGACTTGCGCGGCTTTGGCCAGTCGAAATCGGAGTCCGCGTTCACGCTCGAATCGCTCGCCGACGACCTTCACGCGCTGCTCGGATCCATCCGCGCGCTGCCGTGTGTGCTGGCCGGCCTCTCCATGGGCGGCTACACGGCACTGGCGTACGCGAGGAAGTACCCGGCCGACCTGCGCGGCCTCGTGCTGGTGGACACCAAGTCCGAACCGGACACGCCGGAGGGCAAGGAGGGGCGGCAGAAGATGATCGATCTGGTGCGAAAGGAAGGGTCCAGATCGGTCGCCGACCAGATGCTCCCGAAGATGCTCGCCAAGGACGCCGCCGAACAGCGCCCGCAGCAGGCGCAGGCGCTGCGCCGGCTGATGGAGGCGTGCCCGCCGAAGACGATCGAGCACGCCCTGGCGGCGATGCGCGACCGGCCGGACCGGACCGCGGAACTGGGCTCCATCAGGGTGCCGGCGCTGGTCCTCGTCGGCGAGTCCGACGCGATCACGCCCCCGGCGGGGGCGGAGAAGATGGCGAAGAATATCCCAGGCGCGCAGTACGTCGTCGTCCGCGGCGCCGGCCACATGTCGCCGATGGAGCAGCCCGACCAGGTGAACCGGGCGCTGCGCAGTTTCCTGGAGAAGGTGAAGTAGCCTTCCACGGGCCCTTCCACTTTTCGGCGCTGACCCGCCCGCCCCGCCGCGGCATCATCGCCGGCTCAGGAGACACCGCCGATGAAGAACCCGCACGACTACATCAACGAGATCCGCGCCAACCTCCAGAAGCTCCAGGCGCAGGGCCAGGTCGAGCCGGCGGAGAACGCCCTGCTCGGCATCGCCGACGGCCTCGCCGGCCTGCAACTGGCCTCCCTCAACCAGATCGCCGAGCTGACGAAGCGTGTGGAGACGCTGGAGGCGGCCTTGGCGCAGGCTGGGGGCCGGCCGAGCTAAGCCGCGGGGCCCGCGGTGAAGGCTACGCCGGAAGCCCGACGGGCATCTGCCGGGAGATCTCGTGGGCGACCTGCCGCAGGTTGTAGCCCCTGGGCAGTTCGATGAGCGGGATCCCTAATTCTCTGCACAGGGCGCGGGCGGCCGGCCCGTCCCGGTGCGAGCGCCAACGCGTCAGAATCATCACCAGTCCCGTCCCCGGACGCCGGATGGCAACAGCGGCGGACTCAAACGGCTCGTGGTGCTCCACCCGCAGCCAATCCAGCTCCGCCAGCCCCAGCCCGTGCTGCAGTTTTTGCCGGTGCGCCTCCCTCGGAACGCCGCCAATCAACACCCCACGCCGGCCGGCCACGCGCGAGCGGGCGTCGGCGACCAAAGGGTCGGCTTCCCCTGATTCGATGTCGCCTGATTCGCCTTCATCGTCCCCCTCCGCTTCGGACGCCTCGACATATTCTTCCACGGCCTCGAGGGCGCGAGACATCGGCGGCGGCACGTCCTGCGGGAACCGTGCCGCCACCGGTAACAGCGCCTCGCGCAGCCGCGTGTCACTCGGCAGCATTCCCCCGTTCAGCAGGGCCGCGACGGCGGCACAGACGGATAGAACGTTCTCGTCGTCCGCATCGAACGGCCGGTCCCCGGTGCGAGCCAGTTTCTGAACGTGGTAGGAAATCTTCTTGATCCCCTGATCGACCTGCCGCTCCCGGGAGGCGCGGGCGTCGGCGTCACGCCGCAACTCGGCGATGCGCCGTCGCAGGTCGGGGTGGTTGTCCGGCGGCGCGGGGTAGTCGAGCTGCATGTGCCGGAGGAAGACCCGGCGGACCTCCGACTCCCGCCTCAGCCAGTTGAACGCGGACTGCTGGTCCTCGTCGCGGTGGGTACTCGCGTAATCCTCCACCGCCGCCCGAAGCGCCGACTGGGCCTCGGCGAGGAGGTGCATCGCGGCCGGCTGGTCCTGCCCGAGACGCTCGGCGAGGCCCGCATATTCCGCCGCCTCCGCCAGCGCCTCGTAGCACGCGGCGACGGTGAGGAAGGCGTCGTCCGTCCGCTCGCGCCACTTCTGCGGGCTGACCATCCAGGCGTAGACGTCGGCCTGGTTCAGCCGGGCCAACGTCGCACGGTCTTCCTGTGATACGTCGTCGCCGTTGTCGATCCGGCGGCGGCGCTCGAATTGCCACCGGCACGCCTCCGCCTTCAACCGGCACCGCGTCGCCACGCGCGAGGGGTCGAACGGGGCGGCCGGCGGCCCCGGCGCCCGCGGCGCCGGCGCGGCACCACCCAGCACCGACACCTCGCGCGGTCCCGTGAGCGCCGGCAACGGCTCGCGGGCGGCGAGGGCAGGAATTCGCGCCGCCGGGACCGCCCCCCGCGGATCGGGGGACATCGCAACGGGTTGCGGCGGCCCCGTTGCCGTGTGTGCGGTCGCACCCGCGTCCGCCGCCGGCACGGCCGCCGCCGTCGGGAAAGGAGCCGATTCGGGTTCGGAGGCGGCGGCGGGGACTTCCTCCTGCGGCCACCACTTGACCGAGAACAGGGTGGCGAGGTCCTGGCTGAACGCCGCATCTTCCCGTGCCGCCCGCTCGGCGGCGACCACCGCCCGACCGATGACGCGCCGCAGCGCCGCCCACCAGTCCGGTGATTGGAAGCCGCAGCCTTGTGACGGCTGATGGTTCCGGCGGATCGGTGTTCTTGTGCGTCCCCGGGCATGAGTGTGAGGTCTAATCGTCCTGTTGTTCCCGCGCCCGCTGGACGAGCCGGTCGAATGCGGACACGTAATCCGCATGGATTGCGGCGAGATACCTGCGGACGGCCTCCGTTTCGCCGGGATTGGTGCGGATCAATTCCACGACGTCGCTCTCGTCCCTTGCCCTGCCGGCGGCGAGCTTGAGCTGGATTAGTGCGGGGAAGGTGATGTAGCGGAGGGTCGCGCCCTGGGCGCCGAGCGTTCGGGGGTGCGGCAGGGTGGTGGGAGCGGGACGTGACGGGGTGCCGGGCCGCTCCCCTTCGGGGAGAATGTCCACCTGGATCCCGGTCTCCTTGTGCAGCAGCTTCGGCCAGCGGCCCGCCGGCCGGGGCAGCACGTCAAATCCGATGACTGGTGCGACGCGCAGGACCTCCGCCACCCGGTCGGCCGGTAGCACGACGTCCACGTCCTGCGTGACCCTGCCAACGTACCCGTGCCGCCACACGGCCCACCCCCCGCCCAGCACGGCCTCGGCCTGCGCCGCGTGGAGGAGGCGGTTCAGCGCCTTGATGACGCGCCCGTAACGCCCCGGGAGGTCTTCAGGTTCGTTCATGGCATGGCGGCCCAATCGGAGCTGCTCGGCCAACTCCAACTGCTCGGTCAGAAATGAAAGGGTGGACGGCGGCATCAGATTCGTCCGGGCAGCGTCCGATCCGGCGACATCTATTGTATCGGTCAACGACGGGCGGCCTATGTTGTTGCGGCGAGTTCGCGCTTCTTCCGCCGCGTCGTATGCCGCGTGCCGAGCTTCGGCCGCAGGTACTCCGCCGTGTGGCTGCCCGGCGCCTCCGCGACCTGCTCCGGGGTGCCGGTGGCGATGACGGTGCCGCCGCCGTCGCCGCCTTCGGGGCCCATGTCGATCAGCCAGTCGGCGCACTTGATCACGTCCAGGTTGTGCTCGATCACCAGGATCGTGTTGCCCACGTCGGCCAGCCGGTTGAGCACGTTCAGCAGGTTGTGGATGTCGGCGAAGTGCAGGCCCGTCGTCGGCTCGTCCAGGACGTAGAGGGTGTGGCCGGTGGGGTTCTTGCCGAGCTCCGTGGCCAGCTTGACCCGCTGCGCCTCGCCGCCGGAGAGCTGCGTGCTGGGCTGGCCGAGCTTGACGTAGGTGAGGCCCACGTCATTGAGCGCCTTGAGCATCCGGTGGATCGCCGGGTGGTTTTCGAAGAAGGCCAGCGCCTCCTCCACCGTCATGTTCAGCACCTCGGCGATGTTCTTGCCGCGGTAGTGGATCTCCAGCGTCTCCGCGTTGTACCGGCGGCCGTGGCACACCTCGCAGTTGACGTACACGTCGGGCAGGAAGTGCATCTCGATGCACTTGGTCCCCTGCCCCTGGCACGCCTCGCACCGGCCGCCCTTCACGTTAAAGCTGAACCGGCCGTTCTCGTAGCCGCGGATCTTCGCCTCCCGCGTCTTGGCGAACACCTTGCGGATCTCGTCGAACACTCCGGTGTAGGTGGCGGGGTTGCTGCGCGGCGTGCGGCCGATCGGGGACTGGTCGATCTCGATGACCTTGTCCACCTTGCTCACGCCGTTGAGCGCCTTGTGCACGCCCGCCTTGATCTTCGAGCCGTAGAGCTTGCGCTTCAGCGCCGGCAGGAGGGTCTGGTTGATGAGGGTGGACTTGCCCGAGCCGCTGACGCCCGTGACGCACACGAGGCCGCCAAGCGGGACCCTCACGTCCACGTTCTTCAGGTTGTTCTCGCGGCAGCCCTTGAGCTCGAGGCACGCCTTGTCCGGGTCCACCGGGCGGCGCGTCTCCGGCGGGTTGATGGCGTACTCGCCGGTGAGGTACTTGATCGTGACGCTCTGGGTGTTCCCGAAGACGTCCGGCACGCGCCCCGCGCAGACGACGCTGCCGCCGTGCGAGCCGGCGCCGGGGCCGATGTCGATGAGGTAGTCGGCGGCGCGGATGCAGTCCTCGTCGTGCTCGACGATGATGACCGTGTTGCCGATGGACTGGAGCCGCTTGAGCGTGCGGATGAGGCGCGTGTTGTCGCGCTGGTGCAGGCCGATGGTCGGCTCGTCGAGCACGTAGCAGACGCCGACGAGGCCCGAGCCCACCTGGGTCGCCAACCGGATGCGCTGCGCCTCGCCGCCGGACAGGCTGCCGGTCTTGCGGTCGAGGGTGACGTAGCCCAGGCCCACGTCCACCATGAACCCCAGGCGCGCGGAGATTTCCCGGACGATCGGCTCGGCGATGGTCGTTCCTTCTTCGCCGAGGCGGAGGCTCTCAAAGAACCGTTTCGCCCGCTCGACCGTCAGTCGGGTGACGTCGTCGATGCTGTAGCCGGGGAGGGTGGGTGCTGGTGCGGAGCCGTTCCCGTTCTGCCGCTTCCCCGTGACACGGGCGTCCCGCCCGTGCTGGAGTGGAGAAGAAGTGAGAACTTCGTCGGCTGCCAACGCTTCGCCGTCTCCTTCGACACCTTGCACGGGCGGGACGCCCGTGTCACCGTTGGCGTCCTTCCGCACGGCGCAGCTCGGCCCGGCGGTGTGCAGCTCCAGCGGCGGCTGCGCGAGTTCGTCCAGCGGCGTCACCGTGTGCAGGCGCACCGCCAGCACTTCCTTCTTCAGCCGCGTCCCGCCGCACGTGGCGCAGGGCTGCTCCGACATGTACTGGTGCAGCCGCGCCTTCACCCACTCGCTCTCGGTGTTCTCGAAGCGGCGCTGGAGGTTCGGAATGACGCCCTCGAACCACGTCCGCGTCCCCTGGTCGCCCTTCGCGTCGGTGCCGTACATCAGCACCTGCTGCGCCTTCTTCGGGATGTCCTTGTACGGCTGCGTGTAGCTGCAGCCGAAGTCGCGGCAGAACTGCCGCAGCACCCGGCTGTAGTAGATGTTCATCCGCTTGCCGTTCTTCCGCCACGCCTCGATGGCGCCGTTCTCCAGCGAAAGCCCCTCGTCGGGGACGATCAGCTCCGGGTCGAACTCGCACGTCGTCCCCAGGCCGTGGCAGTCGGGACAGGCGCCGTGCGGCGAGTTGAAGCTGAACAGCCGCGGCTCCAATTCCGGCAGCGAGACCTCCGGGTGTTCCGGGCAGGCGAACTTCTCACTGAAGACGTGGTCCTTCCACGTGTTGTCCGGCTGCGCGACGGAAACGATCGCCAGCCCCTGCGACAGCTTCGTCGCCGTCTCGATCGAATCGGCGAGGCGCGAGCGGATCTCCGGCTTGAGGACGATCCGGTCCACGACCGCCTCGATGCTGTGGGCGAACGTCTTCTTCAGCGCCGGCGCCGCGGCGGGCGTGGGCAGTTCGTGGATGGTGCCGTCCACGCGGGCCCGCACGAACCCCTGCTTGTGGATCGCACCGAAGGTGTCCTTGTGCTCCCCCTTCTGCCCGCGCACCAGCGGCGAGAGGATCATCAGCTTCGTGCCCGCGGGGAGCTTCATCACCGCGTCCACGATCTGGCTGGGCGTCTGGCTGGCGATCTGCCGGCCGCACTTCCAGCAGTGGGGCGTGCCGGCGCGGGCGAAGAGGACGCGCAGGTAGTCGTAGATCTCGGTCGTCGTAGCGACCGTCGAGCGCGGGTTGCTGCTGGCCGAGCGCTGCTCGATGGCGATGGTGGGGGGCAACCCCTCGATCTCGTCCACCTCAGGCTTCTGGAGCTGGTCGAGGAACTGCCGGGCGTACGTGGAGAGCGACTCCATGTACTTGCGCTGCCCCTCGGCGAACACGGTGTCGAACGCAAGCGTGGACTTGCCCGAGCCGCTCAGCCCCGTGACCACCACCAGTTGGTCGCGGGGAATGTCGACGGAGATGTCCTTGAGGTTGTGCTCCCGCGCCCCGCGGATGCGGATGGTCTTAAGGCTCATTTCGTGTCGTCCAGACTACTGTAGGTGCGTCCGTGCCCCTCGTGCCCGACCCGTCATCGTACGGAAGATGTACGGGTAAAGAAAGGGCCGCCGGCGACCCCTGCAACGCCGGGATCAACCATACGCGACGGAGGTGAAAAGGATCGCCGGCCTAAAGTCAGCAGCCATGGCACGCGCCAAGTCGAATTCGCCCCTCAGTCCGCTCATCGCGCAATGGAAAGCGGAACAGACGGACATGCGCCGCCGTCTGATCGTCCGGCCGCTGCGGCCGCTGCCGCGCTTTGTTGCCGGCGCCGACGCCGCCTACTCCGACGACAAGAAAACCGTCCTCGCCGCGGCCGTCGTCTACGACCGCGAGGAGCAGCGCATCCTCGAGATCGTTCACGCGACACGGCCCGTGGAGTACCCGTACATCCCGACCTTCCTGAGTTTCCGCGAGGGGCCGGCAGTGCTCCAGGCGATCCGGGCGCTGAAGCACGAGTTCGGCGTCATCTGCTTCGACGGGCAGGGCTACGCCCACCCGCGCCGCTGCGGGTTGGCCAGCCACATGTCGATTACCCTCGACGTCCCCGGCGTCGGCGTGGCGAAGAGCAGGCTGATCGGCGAGTTCGTGGAACCCGCCCCTGAGGCCGGTTCTCACAACCCGCTGACGGACCAGGGCGAACTCATCGGTCTCGTTCTGCGCACGCGGCCGGCCACCCGCCCGCTCTTCATCAGCGTGGGCCACAAGGTGGACTTGGAAACGGCGGCGGAA
>Ga0075430_100005604_pt1 | contig 10605 bp, 5 predicted proteins | sample RhiMetdeltSRZDD4_FD_75294 | JGI IMG/M metagenome (GOLD analysis project Ga0075430, IMG submission 75294) | Populus rhizosphere microbial communities from Tennessee, USA - Rhizosphere MetaG P. deltoides SRZDD4 | ecosystem: Host-associated > Plants > Roots > Rhizosphere > Soil | place: USA... | reverse complement strand
GGTCGCCCGGTTGGTCAACTCGTCCACGAGGTCGAGGGCGTAGTAGTCGGGGCGCTTCTTTCGCCAACCGATCTCCTCGGCGTAGTGGCTGTCGATCGGGAAGACGTACGCTTCCGGCCGATTCGCGAGGTGGGCGACCAGGTTCGGGCTCGCCACGACGACACCCTCGTCCGGTACGCGCTCGGCAGCTCGCCGCAGCAGCCGGGCCCGCTCGTCGACCTTGAACGCGCTGTCGTCGAACTTCCCGCCACCCGGCAACGGACTGACAAGTCGGTACGCGACGGCCGTCCCCAGGACCAGCAGGACCAGGCCGAGGACGCGCAGTCGCCCGGCGGGCAACCGCCCGAGACCGAGCGCCGTCGCCATCCAGAGGCCGACCAGTAACGGCGCGACCCAGTGCCGGCCGAACGTGTCGTCGCGGTTCTGCAAGAGCAGCGCGCCGAGTGACGGCAGCGACGTGACCAGCGTCGTTGGCGAGAGTAGCGCGAGGCCGCCGGTCGAGAGTCCGGCCCAGACCAGAGCGTCACGGCCACGCTCGCCCAGGAGTCGATCGCGCACCTTCCAGGGCGCGTCGCGAATCTCCTCAAAGTGGTTGAGCGTCCGGTTCCCCTCGACCGAGCTGAGGGTGCGGGGATCGTGGAAGCCTGGCATCACGACGAGCACCAGCAGCGCCAGGTACGCCGCCGCCACGACTGCGACGCCGATGCCGAGCACGCGCTCGCGGCGGAACCAGAGCATCGCCCCGAAACCGATCAGCACCAGCGCCGTCTCCTCCTCGGCGAGCAGCGCCAGCAGCGCGATTCCGGCTCCGAGCCTCGGCCGGCCGAGCAGCACGAGCGCCATGCCGACGGCCAGCGGCAGTGCGGCGATCGCGACGGCGTGGAAGTCGTCGAGCGCCACGCCGGCCATCGCCGGGGTCAGGTAGAAGCAGGCCAGCACGACCGCCGCCTGCCACGCCGAGCCCAGCGTCCGACGCGCGACCACGAACAGCGGCCAGCCGAGCAGCGCCAGGGCGGCCTGCTGGATCGCGATCAGCAGCTTCGGGTCCGGCCAGAGCCGGTAGAGCGCCGCGACCGGCACCAGCACCAGCGCGACGTGCTCGGCCAGGTGGCTGAGGTTCGACTTGAGCAGCGTCGTCTCGAACGGTCGGCCGTTCGCCGTGTTCCACACCACCTGGGTGTAGATCTCGAGGTCGAACCGCCCGGTCAAGTACGCGTCGTGGCGCGCGAACGCGATCCAGGTGGTGACGGCGAAGAACGCAACTCCGAGGACCGGTGCGAGCACCAGCGCTAGACGCTCGACTCCGATCCACGCGGACGCCCGAGTGGGCGCCCTGCTGTCGGACGCAATGGGCGCGGCAACGCGGTTGACGACGTCTGTGACCATCAGTACGCGCCCCCGACCGCGAGTGTCGCGGCCGTTCGGGCTCGGGCAAGTATACCGGAGCACCAGGTCTTGGACTGACGTTTCATGACCTCGGCCGCTCCGCAAGCACCGGTCTAGCCGGGGCATCGGCGCGTACACGCTCGACGGCCCGGGTCAGGAGCTCGGCGACCGCGTAGCCGCCGAAGACGACGATCGGGAGGTACATCGGCAGCACCAGCCGGTTGTCGTAGTCGTACGGCACGAAGATGACCATCGTGGCGAAGTGGATCAGCACGAAGGCGTGGAGCAGGCCGGCGCGGAGGGTGCGCGCCCCGGCCAGGAAGAAGATGGCACCCAGGTAGAGCAGGTTGAGCGCGATCAGCTCCGGCCAGACGGTGACGCCGCTCTCTTCGACGGCGGCACCATACCCAAGCGTGTACGCCGCCAGCAGCAGGCAGGCGTAGACGTAGCCGACCGGGTCTTGCAGCACGAACTCGACGGTTTCACGGGTCGGCGCATCCTGGATGTACTCGGCAAACCACCGATCCTGCGCCTGGTTCAGGCGGACGCCGTTCGTCGGCCGGTGCAGCTTCTGGAGGTTGACGCCGCCGCTGGAGGCGAGCAGGGCGGGCTGCCCAGCCACTATCGCGTTCCGCAACGGCACCAGCCCGACGATCAGCCCGGCCGCCAGCAGCAAGACGGCGAGCTGCCGGACGACGGTAGCGCGCTGCTCGTTGGCCCGCCGCAGCCCCCACCAGAGGATCGCGCCGACGAACGGCACGTAGAGCAGCGTCGGACCGCGTGTCACGACCGCCAGGCCGAGCAGCAGCCCTGCCAGCACGAAGTCGAGCGGGCGGCGTTCGTCGAGGCAGCGCACGAGGACCAGCAACAGCGCCGGCAGGATCACGAAGTAGACCGCCTCGGAGATCAGGCGGTACGAGACCCACTCCAGGTGCCACGACCAGAGCGGCAGGAACAGCCCGAACGTGGCCCAGGCTGCCGCCGTGCCGAAGAGGCGCTTTGCGAGATAGAACAGCAGCACGCCAACCAGACCCGAGCCGAGTACCTGGATCGCCAGCACGCCGAACTGGTCCTCGCCGGTGAGCGCGTGCATCGCGGCGAGGGCGTAGGGGTAGAACGGCTGGGCGTAGAAGGTCCGGCCCTCGCCGAGCGGCTTCCCGAGCGTCAACAGCGGCCCGCCGATCAAGATGTCTCGGGCGAAGCTCTCGTGGGTAAGCCAGTCCTGGCCGCCGCCGAGCAGCTCCAGCTTGTCCACCCGATCCAGGCGCGTGACCGACGCGCTCAGAAACACTGCCGCCACGAATGCGCCGAGGACCACGCGCTCGACCAGCGCCCAGGTCGCGGCGTGATCTTTCACCACGCGTCCAACGGTCACGACGGCCAGCACCAGCAGCCCGGCACCCGCGAGCACCAGGAAGATGCCGTCAGTCACCTGTGACGCGGCCAGCACTGTCCGATCGCGCTCCCAGGCAGCGGGCGTCACCTCATTCAGAAAGAGGTACGGGATCGCCAGCGCTGTACGCCGGCCATGAACGTTCCATTCGACCTTCATGTCCGGAGAGCGCGGCGGCCTGCGCGCGTACTGCACGCGGATCGGGTGCGAGCCACGGGTCAGCTCGAGCGTCGCGCTGACCGTCTCGCGCCCATCCGCGTCGACCGACGCCACCTGCTGTCCGTCAATCCGCAAGGCACCGGGGCCGGACGCCGTCAGCCAGAACTGGTAGGCACCGTCGCTCGGTACGTACAACGTGCCTTCCCAGCGCGCGGAGAACGGGAGGTTTCGGCGCCGCTCGGCCTCGGGACCGTAGAAGTTGAAGCGCTGGACGTCGTTCAAGAAATAGGCGGGAAACTCGTCGCCGCCGAAGAAGATCTCGCGCTCCCGACGGGTCCACGGCTCCCCCAGGAAATCGGTCGAGCGCTCGTGGTCGCCCTGGAAGCGGCTGTTGTCGAAGTACCAGCCCGGCAGGCCGCTTGGGAGCGCCAGCCAGCCGAGGAGCGCCTTCACCAGCACCAGCGCGCAGATTGTTATGGCGAGCACAGGCCAGACTCGCGGAAGGATAGCCCCCACCCCCCGACCGCTGCGCGGCCAGAGCATCCACATCGCGATGCCGCCCAGGACCGCGATCATCAGCGACGGCGGGCGCCAGGGCAGTCCCGAGAGCCAGCTCTCAGGGTGACCGTCCACCAGCAAGTAGCCGAGCACTCCGCCTACGAGCAGCCAGAGCCAATGTCCGGTCACTCGGATCCAACCTCGACCGGGAGGATCACCCAGGACGAGCCGTCGGCAGTCGTGACGCGCTGATTCGTCCTCGGATCGACCAGCGAGACGGCCAGTCTGGATCGGCCGCGTGGCAGCTCACGCGGCAGACGGAACTTCCAGCCGTCCTCGACGAACTCGTCCGTCGTCCAGCCTGACGTCGGGCGCTTGCCGCCGGCCGGCTCACTCTCCTGCTGGGCGACGATCCGGCCGGCCTCGTCCAGCAGTGCCAGCGTGACGGTCTGATCGCCGACGATCGGCCCGAGGGCCCGCCATATCAGCGTCAGGTCGACGCTGTCGCCAGCTCGAACTCGCCGAACTTTGTAGTCCAGGCCCAGGAGCTCGGCACTGCTCGCGAAGGTGACGTCGAGTCGGGCGCGAAGCTCTGGCTCGGTCAGCTCACGATCGGCCCGCTCGACCGACACCGTGCCGATCGACACGTGCTGTGGGGCCGGCCGCCCGGTGCTGGCGAGCCCTGCCGCGAGCTCGAACTGGCCCGTCGATAGGGCTGCCGGCAGCACCAGGTCCCAGGTGTCGCGGACGATCTCGCCGGGCTTCCACTCGGTCAGAGGGTAGGTGCCGTCCACGGGAACGCCGCGCCACTCGTGGATCGCCGGGCCACCGGGCTGCCGCACGATCACGCTGACCTCACGCGGTCCGGCGACGGCGCCAACGCGTTCCCAGAAGAGACTGACTCGTACGCGCTCCCCGGCTCGCGCTGCCTCGCGGTCGAAGTCCACGCCGATCAGGCGCGCGCCTTCGAGCGTCGCGTCGAGCCGGCGGTCGAGAGTCAGCGCCGATGCTGCGAGTGGCGTGGACCGGCTGACCAGTCGAACGACCGGTCCGCGAGCAGCCGCCAGCCCGGCGCTGCCCCACGGTCCGTCCTCGGTCACCCGCGCCTGGCCAGAGCCTGCGCTGAATCCGCTCTCGAGGCGGTACTCTCCGGGTGGCAACGTCGGGTCGAGGTCAAACCTCGCAACGGCGATCGCCCGCTCACCCGGGCGCCACGACGAGCTCGGATAGACGGCACTCTCACCCTGTCCCCAGCGCCTGCCCTGACTATCTACCAACCGTGCAAACGGTCGAGCGCGGTTACGAGGTCGGCTGAGCGCCTCCCACGCGATCACGACGTCCATCGAACGGCCCGGCTCGATGGAAGCTGGCCCGTCTATGCCGATCAGCCGCGCCATCGGCTCAACAGACTCGCCGAGCGTAGCGCCGATCGGCGAACGTGGCGAGGCGCAATCTCCCGAAGTCACGTCGCCGATCAGCAGCTCCAGGCCGGCCCCGTTCATCGGGTCGCGCTCACGGCCGATCGACGCGCCGTCGCCGAGGCAACGACGCGCGAAGTCGGCGGCGGCGCGGTCAGGCAGGACGTAGAGCGCCTGCTCTCCCGCCGGCGGTAGGACCAGGCCGCGAGCGCCGTCGAACCAGCGCAGGGTCGGGAAGGCGAGCCCGTTGAGGTAGGCGACGTCTGTGGAGCGCGAGTCGTCCCCGACGAAGTACGTCGAATCCGTCCGTCGCATCAGGTCGAGCCGGCCCGCCTGTCGGGCCGCGATGGCGGCGTCGCCGTTCAGGCCGTAGAACGCCTCGCGGGCGTCGTCGCGGCTTCGCCAGCCGCTCGCCCCGAGCCCGGCGACTCCGCCCAGGATCGCCACCAGCACCAGCGACGCCCGAGTTGCCGGTGGCAGCGGCGCGCCGGCCGCCAGGCGCGGCGTCAGAGGCGCCATGAGTCGCCCCAGCCGAACGACGATCACGGCGATGCCCGCGGCGGCAATCGGGACCATTGCCACGTACATCGGCAGGATCAGGCGAAAGCCATACTGGTGCGAAAGAAAGACCGTCATCTGAGCCAGGTGGCTCCAGATGAACGCGTGCATGAACCAGGTCGGCAGCGCGCGCGCCGGTCTGAACAGGAGCGTGACGACCAGATAGGTCAGCCAGAGGCCGAACAAGAGTGGCTGAACGTCCCAGCGATGCTCCACGGCGCCGACGACGCCGACCGCGAAGAGGAACATCGGCACGAGCGTTCCGACGTAGCCGGCCGGGTCCTGCCGAATGAACTCGACCACCTCACGGGTCGCGCGGTCCAGCCCGAGGCGCTCGTAGAGCGGATCCTTTTCGATTCGTGAGAGGTCGACATTCGCGGACGGCCGGTGGCTCTCCCAGAGGTTCGCTCCGGCACTGCTGGTGATCGGCACGGGCCGACCGGAGACGATGTAGTTGCGCGTCGTCGCAAGACCGAGGGTCAACACACAGGCGACCACCAGCAGCGACAACCTCGCCGCCACCCCTGGCCAGCCGATCTCCGACAAGCCACCTCCGAACCTGAATCGACCGAGGCCGATCGGCCGCCAGGCGACGATCAGGATCAGCAGGGCCGGCGGGAGCACTGCCAGCGGCGTTGTGCGTGCCAGGCCCGCCAGCCCTAGCGCGAATCCCGCGCCGACCGCCGCGACGAGCCGTCCTGTCTTCGCCAGCCGAACGAGCGCCAGCAGGAAGCACGGTACCAGCGGGAACAGCAGGTTCTCGGAGAGGAGCAGGCCGGCTGTCGGCGCAAAAACGGTCTGACGGTACACCTCGAATAGCGGGAGCGCGACGACCGCCGCCGCGCGGCCGAACAGCTCCCGGGTCAGAAGGTAAAGTCCCAGGCCGGTCGCGACGCCGAGCACCGCGTTCATGAACAGCGGCGCGAACAGGCTCTCGCCGAGCACCAGGTGGGTGAACGCGACCCAGTAGATGTAGAGCGGCTGGTAGTAGAACGGGATCCCCTGGCCGAGCGCCCGCCCTTCCGTCAGGAGCGGACCGTTCAGGAGAACCTCCCGCGCGAAGCTCTCGTAAGCGAGCCAGTCGTTGCCGCCAGAGAGGATGACTGCCCGACCGGACAGGTGCAGGTGCCCGACGAGCTCCGCGCCGACCGCGACCAACACGTAGACTGCCAGGAGCACTCGCTCCGCCGCGGGCAGGGGCCACCACCTGGGACCGCCGCGATCCTCGCGGCCCCCGGAGGCCGCGAGGATCGCGGCGGTCCTCGGGGACGCCGTCACGCTCCCAGCCTTCGTCAGCACGGCCCAGACGTGCAGCGCGAACGCGAGGGCCAGGACGCCCACGATCAGTGCGTCGAGCGCCAGCGCGAGCGGCCGGAGCCAGGCGTCGCGAGCCACGGCGGCGGCCGACGTGCCGGCGCGGACAAGGTGCCAATCGCCAACTGGCTCCCCATCGGCGCCGGCGGGCCCATGTCGAACCACCAGCCACGGCATCGCCTCTTCTGGCCGGGCGTACGACACGTGAATCGGAACGGGGCCGGCAGGAAGATTCGCCGTCAGCGTGGCCTCGCGGACGCGACCGGGCTGGTCGATCGAGACACGCCCGGCAACCGGCAGCGAGCCAAGCTCCAGGGTGGCCCGACCGTTCGCCTCCAGCGTCAACGTCTGCTCGCCGTCACGCGGCACCACTAGCAGCCCGGACCAGGTCGCGGTGAACGGGAGCAGATCCCGCTTTGGCTCGTTCGGCGTGTAGAAGTTCAGGTAACGAACGTTGTTGATGAAGTGGACCGGAAAGGTGTCGCCTCGAAGATCGAGGGTGCGCTCGACGCTGTCGCCTCGCGGCAACGCATCAGCGGCGGGCAGGACGGGGCTCGCGAGCCGATACGCCCCGTCCAGGCCGTAGGCCGGGGCCAGCCAGGCGATGGTCGCCTTGAGCAGCGCCAGCGCGACGAGCACCCCGGCGATCGACCCGGCCCGGGGTGGAGCGCCCGGCAACGCGATCATCCATCCGAGGACCAGCAGCAGCAACGCCAGGGCCGGCAGGTCGAGCGGCAGTCCGCTCAGCGGGGCGAGCGGGTGACCTGGCAGCGCCAGCGTAAGCAGAACGGCACCGAACAGCAGCGGGCGAGCCTGGGCCATCAGGACGACACATCCACCTCGTGCCCACGGCGACCGCGCGTGGCCGTCCTCAGGGCCCAGGATTATACGTCACCGTCTCTGACGAAGGTCGGATACTCGAAGCAGAGATGGCACGACGGAGGCCCCGACGACGTCGGGGCCTCCGGTCAGATGCGGGGCAGAACCACCGGCAGACTACTGCTGCTCACCTGCGCAGGCCGGCCGGCTCTCGTTGTACATCTTACGCTCGGTGATGTTCTTCGCCGGCTGATAGCAGGCCGGCTGTCCCGGCATCTCAACGCCACCGCGCGTCGGATCGCCACTCGTCGTCAGCTGCGTGCTCGGCGCGGGTGCCGAGGTCTGCTGCGTGCCGGTACCAGAGCCGGTGCTCGGGCTGGGGCTCGGCATTGGCATCGGCGCGGCCGGCATCGACGGCGAGGTCGGCGCGGAGTTGTCGTTCGAGTTCTCGTTATCGCCCTGGGCGACGACGATCCCGTCGCCATACGGCGCAATCAGCGGCATTCCGGCGAACAAGAGCATCAGCGCCAGAGCCAGGGAGGTGGCGCCCAGAGCGAGCCATCGCTGTGCGCGACGCGGCTGAGGCATGAACAGTCTCCTCTTCTTCCGCCGAGAACCTCGGCGTGGTGCGGTCTGCCGAACGACCGTACGCCCGCCTCCAGTGAGCAGGTCTGCCCGACAGAGGGCACTGGCTGATGCATGATGCGTGCCAGCCGTCACGCCGTACGCCAGACCCCGGGTGTGCGATAACCCCCCGACGTACATCGCGCAGGCCCGCCTCTCGGCAGTTGAGCGTCAAGGAGCAATTCGGTGAAGATTACGAACGTCACCAGTTTCCACCTCCCAGGCACACGATATCCCTGGGTGTTTCTGCGGGTGGACACCGACGAAGGCGTCTCCGGCTGGGGTCAGGCTTCCAGCGGACCTCACAGCGCGGTCGTCGCGGCGGCGGCAAGCCGGCTCGCCCCGATCCTGATCGGCGAGGACCCGACCCGGATCGAGCTCATCTGGCACAAGCTGTACGCGAGCTTCAACTCGCTCGGCTCGCTGGGGTTCGTGTCGGCGCTGATCTCAGGCATCGACATCGCCCTCTGGGACATCCGGGGCAAGATGCTCGGCCTGCCGATCTACGAGCTGCTGGGCGGCAAGTTTCACGATCGACTGATCCTGTACAGCAACGGCTGGTTCGACGGCTGCGAGACGCCGGAGCAGTACGCCCGGGCCGCTCGCGCCACCGTGGACGAGGGGCACACGGCGATCAAGCTCGACCCGTTCAAGCGCGGCGCGGCCTACCTGGCCGGCTACGCCGCCAACTACCCATCCCAGGAGGACTACGCCGCCGTCGATATCATCGACGCGATTCGCACCGAGATCGGCAATAACGTCGAGATCTTCATCGACGCGCACGGCCGGTTCAACATGCCGACGGCGGTCCGCCTCGCAAACCATCTCCGCCCGTACCGGATCGGCTGGTTCGAGGAGCCGGTCCCGCCCGAGAACTGGGACGCGCTCCGGCAGTTCCGCGATCAGACGGACGTGCCGATCTGCGTGGGCGAGCGCCTGTACACGCGCTGGCAGTTCCGGCCGGTCCTGGAGCAGAAACTGACCGACTACATCATGCCGGACATCATCCGAACGGGCGGCATCTCAGAGATGAAGAAGATCGCCACGATGGCCGAGACGTTCTTCGTGCCGATCTCCCCGCATGACGCGACCGGCCCGATCACCCTGATCGCCGGCGCCCAGACGATGATGTCGACGTCGAGCTTCTTCCGCCTGGAGATCGCCTACTCCGAGCTTCGGAAGTACCAGCAGATCATGGACCCGCCGTTCGACGTCCACGACGGCTACTTCCACGTCTCCGACGCGCCCGGCCTCGGCCACGAGCCGCGCGCCGACTACCTGGAGCAAGGCATCCCGTACTGACCTTCGGTCCCCACCCCGAGCCCTCTCGGAGTGCACGAGAGGGAGAGTTGGCCCCCTCTCCCTCTGGGCCGTGGGGACGTCGGCGCAGCCGATGTTCGCGCCGCGCAGCGGAAGGGGCCCCATGGTAGGTGTGATGAGGGTTGGGGTGAGGGCCATCGTATTACGCGCCGACAGCGGCCTCGACAGCGACCACCTGGTCCCCGACGTGGATCGTTCCGCTCGACACGATCCGCGCGTAGAGGCCGCCACGGTGAACGAGCGGTTTGAGAACGGGCTTGCCGGTCTGACGCTGGATGCTCACGCACGGCTCACACAGCTCGACGCCCTCGCAGAGCATCCCGCCGATCCGGAACTGGCGCCCGACCAGATCGTTCAGGCGGACGCCCCGGGTGACGACGTTACGCCGGGTCTCGTCGCCGCGCAGTTCGAGTCCGTGCTCCTCGCGCAGGGCGTCGAGCACCTCGGCCTCGACCAGCGAGAGATCCTGGACCTGGTGGTGGGGCGGTGCGCTCGGTCCGCAAGATGGCTCCAGGATTGTGTGCGGGTCAGGGCGGCAGTGACGGTCGCCAAGCAAGCCCCGTCCAGCTTCGCCCGTGACCTCCGTCACCGACTGCATCGGCTTCCCCGATTGCTCGGCGATGTAGATCCCTTCGACCACCCCGCTCATCTGATCCGCTCCTCGGCACCGGCAAGCTGCCCGTTCTACCCGGCTTGACCGCACGTATCGAGTGTACCGGCCATTCGGCGACTGAGCAACGGCCGGGAGTTCCGGAAAGCGGGCTCAGAGGCGCGGGCGTCGGTCGGGGTGCTCGCGACCAGGCTACTGCGCCATGCATCTGCCCGTTCATGATTTGGAACCCTGGAGATCGTGGGGAGGCCGCGGCCATGCCGACAACTGGTGACCAGGTTCTCGAAGTCGCTGCCCGGCGGAAGGGCATCCGCTACCGTCTGCCACCTGACCCGAGCGGCACGACCAGCCTGGACTGTTCCCTGTTCATCGTACTGACCTACCGCGATTCTGGCGTCACGATCCCTGGCGGAGCGCGCACCGCCGAGCAGATCCGGCAGGCGTGCCGGCCGATCGACCGATCGCAGATGCGGGCGGGCGACCTCATGTTCTTCGAGAACACGTAC
>Ga0075430_100005601_pt1 | contig 10607 bp, 7 predicted proteins | sample RhiMetdeltSRZDD4_FD_75294 | JGI IMG/M metagenome (GOLD analysis project Ga0075430, IMG submission 75294) | Populus rhizosphere microbial communities from Tennessee, USA - Rhizosphere MetaG P. deltoides SRZDD4 | ecosystem: Host-associated > Plants > Roots > Rhizosphere > Soil | place: USA... | reverse complement strand
CCGACCTGCGCCTCTTCGTGATACTCGTCGTCTGCATTGACCGCCCAGACGTCGTAGTGATCGCCGAGCAGGTTCTGGGCCGCCAGCATCGCCGTGACCATCGAGTGATCCTGGTTGTTGTATTTGTGCATGCCGTTACGGCCGGCGACCTGCAGATTCGCGAACGTCGAGAGATAGTCGCGGACGACGGCGAGAGCGGCTTCGAAGCCTTCGTCGTACACGGGGTAGGCCTTGGGCATGCGGACGACCGTGCCATCGATCACGTTGGCACCGCCGAGCAAGCCGATGGCGGCAATCTCGTGTGAGCCGAGCTTGACGAGATCCGCGTCGGTCATCGTCCACAGACCGTCGCCCTCGAAGCAGAAGTACTCGAGGCCGAGGCACGTGAGCCGCGGATCTGGGACCATATCAGGGCTCCAGTTCTTGAAGTTCTGGATTCGCCCCAGCTTGACTCGTGGATCGTGCACGTAGATCCAGTTGTCAGGAAAGAGAGTGGGCGCGTCGATGATGAGCGCGACGGTCAGGAAGTCGCGGTAGGCGAGACGTTCGGCCGCCGCGAGCACGTGATCGGGCGCAGGCGGCGACAACTTCTGAACGACCTCGCGAAGCGGCATCGTCGACACGAACCGGTCGACTTCGACCCGAGTGCGGTTCGAGCGGCCGAATTCGACCGCGACAATCGACTTGCCATCGTGCTCGATGCGCTGAACCGGCGACTCGAGCAGCACGCGTCCGCCCATGCGCTCGATGTCCGCGTGAAACGCCTCCCACATCATTCCCGGACCGAGCCGCGGGTATTCAAATTCCTCGATGAGCGTTTTGATCTGCTTCTGGCCGCCGCTCCGGACGCCCCGCATCAGCATGTTCACGACGGCCGTGAAGAGCGACAGGCCTTTGATTCGCTGTGCCGCCCATTGCGCGCCGATCTTGTTGCAGGGAATGCCCCACACCTTTTCCGTGTAGGTCTTGAAGAAGATTCGGTAGAGACGCCGGCCAAAGCGATTCGAGACCCAGTCCTCGAAGCTGACCTCCGGACGGATGGGGCGAATCTGGATCCAGAGATAGCTCAACAGGACAAGGAAGGCGTTCCAGAGGCCCAGGCCGCGAAGCGCATTCATCGGCTTGAGCGGGTAGTCGAAGAATTTTCCGCCGTAATAGATGCGCGACAGGCGAGGGCGCGTCAGCATTTCGGGGCCGAGCATCGACCGCCATAGCTTCTGCACGACGCCGACCTTGGTAAAGAACCGGTGCCCGCCGATATCGAATCGAAAGCCTTTGTATTCGGCCGTGCGCGCGAGCCCGCCGACCTGCGAGTCCTGTTCGAGGACCAGCGGCAGCACGCCGCGTTTGGCGAGAACCCAGGCCGCGGTGAGACCGGCCGGTCCGCCGCCGGCGATGACGGTCTGTTTGGCCGCCTGGTTCATCGATCTCTGCGAGCCTGTTTCATTGGACGGCAAACATATATCGTAACATTGTCCGTGTTCGCCTTGGCCCCTTCTTCAGGTTCGCTGGCTTGATCCGCGCTGTCCGAAGTCCCGCGGTCCCCGCGGCGATCGCCGCGGTCGTCGCGATTGCCTTCTGTATCAAGGTCATCCTCCCGCTCAGCCACGGGCTCGTGCTGTTTGCGATCACCGCCTGGTTTTCGGTGCCAGGCCTTGCCACCGCATGGCTCATGTATGAGGCCGCGCCCGGCCGGAAGTTTGCCGCGTGGGTTGTTGGACCGGTCTGGGGTTACGGCCTGAGCAGCGTGGTGCTGCTCGCGTTTTGGGTCGCGGGAGCTCGCGGCCTCGCGCTACTGACGGCGCCCCTGGTAGCGACGCTGATCGCAGCTGGAGTCGGGTTCCTGCTCAAAGGGACGCTGACACCTCCAGCCTTCGATCGTCGAGATCTCGTTGTCGTGCTGTTGTTGCTGCTGATGGTGCCAGCTATCGTCGGCCGGCCGTTCGCGCACGTGGCGGAACCAGTCGCTGAAGGCCGGGCGTATCGGGCGTACTTCACAGCAGACATGATCTGGCGCATGGCAGTCGTGGCGGAGGTCAGCAAGGGCGCGGTGCCGCCGCGGAATCCGTTCCTGCGCGGAGCAGCGCTGAACTACTACTGGCTGCCGCATCTCGTGACGGCGGTGGAATACCGGGAGATCGGGCGACGTGCCACGCTCGAGCAGGTCCTGCTCGTGAACTCCGTTGCGCTGGGCCTCGCGTTCGTGCTCTTTCTGTACGGCCTCATCCGGCATTGGGTGCCCAGCCCCGGCGCGTCTGCCGTCGGCGTCCTGGGCGCGCTCGTGTTCACGAGCTTCGAAGGTACCGAGCGTCTGTGGGTTCTGTCGCGACTTGGCGGTTCGCTCGAGCCTGCGTTTACCGCCACGAGGGACTTGAACATCGACGCGGTGACACGATGGTTCTACGGCAGCCTTCCGATCGACGGGCTTCAGCGCTTGCTCTGGTACCAGCCACACCACTCCACCGGCTACGCGCTTGGACTCTCGGCGCTGCTGATCCTGGCGCAGGCTCGCAAAGGTGAAATCACAATCCGCCTTCTGGCGTTCGCAGGATCCCTGCTAGCGATCACGCTCCTCTTCAGCACGTTTGCAGCGATCATGCTGACGGCGATGGTGGCGCTCGCAGCCAGCGTCACTCTCGTGCGCGCGCGTCAATGGAAGACGATCGCGCTCGGAGCGATTGCGGGTGCAGCACCGCTCGTCGCGGCGGTGTGGATAGCACTGGCGCTGCGCTACATCGATCCGTCTGGGCCGGCGCTCGCCCGGCTGCTCGTGAACCCGTTGGCCGCGCGCAACATCGTTCCATCGCTCATTCTCAGCTTTGGACCAATGCTGATCTTCGGCGTTGTCGCAGCCGTGATGATCGCCCGGCGGCGCCAGACTCAGTTCCTCCCAATTGCCGCCATCGTCGTCGTCTCGCTCTTCTTCTACTTCTTCGTGGACGTTCGCGATCACCAGTACGTCTACGTGGGGTGGCGCGCCGGTCATTTTCTGTTTGTCTCGCTGGCGGTTCTGACCGGCTACGCGCTCCACACGTTGTGGCAATCGGGCGGCGCGACGCGGTGGCTCACGGCTGGACTCAGTGCCATCCTCGCGGCGCTGGCATTGCCGACATTTGCCATCGACTTCTACAATACGCAGGACATCACCAACTACAAACCTGACGACAACTACAGCTGGACGCTCGTGCTCAGTCACGATGAAGTGGCCGCGCTTGGCTGGATCCGGACGTTCACGCCGGCCGATGCGGTCGTGCAGGTGGAGCCTCACACGCGCGAGGGGCGGCGCTGGGCAGACGTGCCAGCATTCGCCGAGCGCCGGATGTCTGCGGGGCTCCCGATCTCGATGGTGCCTTTAGCGCCCTATGAGGATGCCAGTCAGAAAGTGATGGCGCTTTACAAGGAGCGTGACGGCGAGAGGGCGTTCGCGCAGGCTGCTCGTCTCGGCATCGACTACCTCGTGATCGGGCCGCCCGAGCGCCGCAGCTACCCTGAGTTCGAGCAGACGCTGCGATCGAATCCGGCACGGTTCCGCGAGGTCTTTCGAAGCGGCGACGTGTCGGTCTTCATGCTCGAGGGCGGTTCGTGAGCCGCATTGCCGTGGTGACTTCCAGCCCGCCGATGGTCGAAGGCGGGCACATGGTCATCGCCCGCGCGCTCACGCGTGCCCTTCGCGATGCTGGCCACGACGCCGACGTCGTCGTCACCCCGCAGAATCGATTCGGCCGGCAGGCGTCCGCCTACGTCGCCACGTGGCTCACCGACGTGGGGAAGAGCGGCGGCGAGCGCATCGACCAGGTGATCAGCCTGCGGTATCCAAGCTACGCGGTCAGGCATCCACGTCACGTGTGCTGGCTCAATCACACGATGCGCGAGTATTACGACCTGTGGGATCGATTCAGCGCGCCGCTCAGCCCTCAGGGCCGATTGAAAGAAGGCCTTCGCCGGCGCATGCTCCACGCAACGGATCGATATCTTCTGACGAAGAACGTGTCACGGCTCTTCGTGCAATCGCGGACCATCCAGAATCGCCTCAAGATGTGGCCGGAGCTGGCGTCTACGGTTCTTTATCCTCCCGCGCCGCAGCGGCCGTACCGGTGCGATGAGTACGGCGATTACATCTTCTATGTGTCGCGACTCACGACGTTGAAGCGAGCCGACTTGTTTGTCCGCGCGCTCGCCACCGACGAGGCTCGCGGCGTTCGCGCGGTAATTGGCGGCGACGGTGAGGAGCGCGACCGGCTCGTGGCGCTTATTCGTGAGCTGGGCCTCGACGGGCGCGTTGTCCTTGCCGGGACGCTGGACGATGACCAGCTTGTCGGGCACCTGGCCCGCTGCCGCGCCGTCTGCTTTCCGCCGATCGATGAGGACTACGGCTTCGTGACGGCCGAAGCATTCGTCTCGGGCAAGGCGGTCGTGACGTGCCACGACAGCGGTGGCCCGGCCGAGCTCGTTCAGGACGGCGTGAACGGGGCCGTCTGCGATCCCACGCCGACGGCGCTCGGCAAAGCGATAGGCCGACTCATGGCCGATCGGTCCGAAGCGGAGCGCCTCGGGGCGGCGGCCCGCGCATCCGCCGAGCACCTGAAGTGGGAGGACGCCGTCAAGGCGCTGACCGCGCTAGACTAACGACTGAGGACTAACGATTAGCGACTAACGACGACATGTCTTACACGACACCACTCGAAGCACGCATCGCCAAGAAAGTTACGAAGGCGATCACCGACTACAACCTGATTGAAGACGGCGATCGCGTCATGGTCGGCTTGTCGGGCGGCAAGGATAGCTGGGCGCTGTTCCAGATCCTCGACGTCCTTCGTCAGCGGGCTCCTATTGCCTTTTCGCTGGTCGCGGTGACGGTTGATTCCGGTTACGACGGCTATCGCCACGATCTCATCTCAAAAACCTGTGAGGCTCGCGGCTGGGAGTACCGCATCGTTCATACCGAGATCGGCGAAACGATCGAGGACCTTCTCGCCGAGAACGCGACGCCGTGCTCGCTGTGTGCGAGGTTCCGGCGTGGCGTACTGTACCGGCTAGCCAGCGAGGTTGGCGCGACCAAAATTGCGCTGGGGCATCATCTCGACGACTTCATCGAAACACTGCTGCTCAATTTGTTCTTCGCCGGCACGCTCAAAGCCATGCCGGCACGTCTCGTCTCCGACAAGGGGCAGCACATCGTCATTCGGCCGCTCGTCAGTGTCACCGAGTCAGAGGCACGCAACTACGCCAAGGCGTCTGGCCTGCCAATCATCGGCTGCTGCTGCCCAGCGTGCGGTGACCTGGGTCTGCAGCGCCAGCGCGTCAAGCGCCTGATCGCCGAGCTGGAAGTCGACCACCCGGACATCAAGAGCTCGATGATTCGGGCGCTGGCCAACGTTGCGTCACGCCACCTGCTCGACCGCCGATTGAATCCGCTTCCCGAGCTTCGCGATCTGGCCGACTCTCAGGCTGCAATTCCGCTTCAGATGATCCGACGCTGAACGATGCGGGCCGTCGTTCAGCGAGTGAAATCCGCGTCAGTCGAAGTGGGCAGCGCGGTGGTGGCGCGGATCGGTCCCGGGCTGCTCGTCTTTGTCGGCATCACCCACGACGATGGTCCCGACGATGTCCGCTACATCGCGGCGAAGATTCTGGATCTGCGCATTTTCCCGGATGAGGCCGGCCGAATGAACCGCTCGGTCGTCGAAAACCAGGGATCGGTGTTGGTCGTCTCGCAGTTCACGTTGTACGCCGATTGCCGGAAAGGGCGCCGACCGTCGTTTGATGCGGCGGCGCGGCCGGAGAGTGCCGAGGCGCTCTACCTCGACGTCGTGCGCCTACTTGGTGAGAGTGGACTCACCGTTGCGACCGGCGTGTTTCAAGCCCACATGGACGTCGCGCTCGTCAACGACGGGCCGGTGACCATGTTGCTCGACAGCAGGAGGACTTTTTGAGGAAAGCCATCATCGCGATGTTTCTGGTCGGGGCGTTTTCGACGAGCAGTGCGTTCGCTCAGCAACGGCCGCTGCTCACAGAAGATCCCGAGACCGTTGGGACAGGCAACATCCTCCTGGAGGGAGGATTCGACGCGCAGCAGGACATTTTCTTCCCGGCATCTGGGCTGCGCGGAGATTTGCTGCGCGTGCCGACGCTGGGCGTCAGCTTCGGATTCAGCTCGATTCTCGAACTGCAGATTGATGGTGGCTTCTATCAACGATTGAATATCACGACGATCGACCCCGCGCCGTTATCGGACAAGCTCGAGCTGACCGACAACGATACGTCGGACATTCTGGACGCCGTGATCGCGACCAAAATTCGCGTGGTGTCGGAGGGGCCCGGCCGGCCAAGCTTCGGCATTCGTCTCGCCACCAAGCTGCCGTTTGCGAGCAACGAGAGTGGTCTTGGTCTCGACACGATGGACTTCTACATGTCAGGGCTGTTCGGCAAGACGGTGCAGTCGGTTCGTGTGGTTGGCAATCTCGGGATCGGAATTCTGTCGGATCCAATCGAAGGCGATCGGCAGAACGACGTGGTCACCTACGGCGTGTCGATTGCGCGGGCGCTGCAAGAGGGATTGGAGTTCGTCGGGGAGATCAACGGACACGTGAACACGCGCAACGAGCGCGTTCCACCCGGAACGGAGAGCCGCTCAGGAATCCGAGTCGGCGTGCGCTATACGAAGTCGGCCGTTCGCGTCGACGGCGGCATGCTGTTCGGGCTGACGTCGAGAGATCCGAACTTCGGTTTTACGGCGGGCCTGACATATGTATTTAAGGGGTTCACGCTTCCCTAAGTTACTGATTGGAAGGTCTGGGGCCGTTGAATAACTACCCAACGACGTAGAACCGCTCCACGCTTTCAATCTCCTCCGCCGCTCGCTCCTGATCCCACCCGAGTTCACCCGCGGCGATGCTTGCGGCGGCGCGGATCACGTCGCCGCCAGGATGACCCGCCGAGCCGCACGTCGTGCGGCGCAGGATGATGTCGGTCAGCCGCACCGCCATCTCGTGCTGAATCACGTGGGCGACCTCCGCCTTGAACGTCGGATCGCTGACGGCAAGCGGCGCCCTCAACTCCGGCCGCTCATGGATGAGGGAGACGATGTCGGCGGCACGCTCGCCGTAGCGCGCGATGAGGTGACGGATTTCAGCGATCGAGAGGTCCACGTCCGTCGCGCGGCAGCGCTCAATCGCGAGCGCTTCATGATCGGCAATACCAGCGCCGGGAAGCAGGGTCGTGCTCGTCCGCGACGGCGCGAGGCGCTTCCGAAGCCTGCGACCCACCATGGTGATCGTGCGCTCGGCGACGCCCCGCGCGCTCGAGTACTTGGCGCCGGCAATCGAGAAGGCGCCCGGCGAACCATCCGAGGCGTGGTCGTACACCTCCGGCATCATCCGCAGTTCGGGCACGCCCTTCCGGCTTTTGACGGCCGGGACCACACCGCGATGAACGGCCTTGACGTCGTCAGGCGTGAGCTTCAGCGCCGGGAACGCGAGATTCGCGTCGCCGATCAGCCTCTCGATTTCCGCTGCTGACGCTCCGGTATCTCCGGGCTGCGCAAACGTCTGCGACTGGCTGGTTCCGACCAGACCGAAGCCGCGCCACGGAACGAGCGTCAACATGCGACCGTGGGCCGGCGCAGCGAGGGCGAAATCGCCGGCTGGCCGGTTGGTGAGCAGGCTCATTGCCTTCAACAGCAAGTACTCACGCTTGGAGCCGAAGGCGGTCATGAACGCCCCGGCATGAGCCCCCGCGGCGTTCACAGTTGCGCCGGCTCTGACGGCAAAGTCGCGTCCGCTGAGCAGGTCGCGCGCCTGCATTCCGGCGATGCGCCCGCCTTCACGAATCGGCGTGAGCGCCTCCACGTAATTCGCGAGCGTTGCGCCCGCACGATCCGCGGCTGCAGCGAATGCAAACGTAAGGCGATCCGGTTCCACCATCTGGTAGTCGTACCACTGCGCGCCACCGGTCAGCTTGTCAGCGCGAATACCAGGAAAGAACCGTTGAGTGGCCGCCTTCGACAGCAGGCGCGCGGGCGGGAGATGCAACTCCGGCTCGACGTCACGGTTGCGATCGCGGCCAAGCCAGTCGTCAATCTTGAACGCCGCACGCAAGGCCATACGTCCGCGTGTCACCGAACGGTAGGTTCCGACGAGGAACGGCAACGGGCGCAGCAGCCACGGCGCGATCCGGGCGAGCGCGCGGCGCTCGAGGATCGACTGCCGCGCGTATCGAAGGCGCCCGTACTGAAGCGAGCGCAGCCCGCCGTGAACCGTGCGTTGATGATTGAAGCTGGCGGCGCTGCCGAAATCGCCGGCTTCGATCAGCGCCGTTCGCAAGCCGCGACTGGCGGCTTCGTAGGCCACCGCAAGGCCATGGATGCCGCCCCCAATTACCAGCACATCGTAGGTCGTGGGGGCGAGAATGTCGACGTCGCGCGCGCGCATGACGAGGAACTCATTCTATAGTGGATGGCGCTTCCGCCTGACGGCGAGCGGATAGCGGATAGCGGCCAGCGGATCACGGACCCTGACGAGGACACGAGTGCCCCGACTCATAAAGACGCAGGCGTTTGGCAACGACTTTCTCCTGATCGAGACAGGTGAGCTCCGTGAGATCGCCGATCGTTCGGCGTTCGCCAGAGACGTGTGCGACAGGCACCGGGGCATTGGCGCCGATGGCCTCATCATGTTCCAGCAGCAGAACGGCGGCGCGCGGATGCACTTGCTGAACGCAGATGGCAGTCGATCCGAGGTCTCTGGAAACGGCGTGCGCTGCCTCGCTGCCTGGATCGCGTTGCAGCAGGGCGCGAACGTGGCGCAGCCGCCAATTGAAGTCGAAACAGAAGCGGGCATCAAGAGGCTGGAGCTGCTGGCGGTCGATGCCGGCAAGTACACGTTTCGCGCGGCCATGGGTCAGCCCGAGGCGATCGCGCGCGAACCCATCAGCGTGCGCGGTGAAGAGGTGAGTGCGGTGACGATGAGGGTTGGGAATCCGCAGTGCGTGGTGCTCGGCGAGGTATCCGAGGCGCGACTGCATGCGGTGGCTTCTCAGTTGGCCATCCATCCGAGGTTCCCCGAGGGCACCAACGTCGAGCTCGCGACGGTTGTCGCGCCCGACCACGTGCGAATCCTGATCTGGGAGCGCGGCGTCGGTCCCACTGAAGCGTCCGGTACAGGCGCCTGCGCAGCGGCGGTTGCGGCCATCCGCTACGGCGGCGCTGCGGCAGACGTTCGCATCGAATCGCCTGGCGGTACGCAACGCGTGGAATGGCGCGATGACGGACTCTACCTGACGGGCTGGGCAGAAGTGGTTGCCGAGGCCCGCTGGCTCAAGGCGTAAATGCGAAGCTTGCATGAAGCAGTCGGTACCGGAGAGGCGTACTCGCCGGCTGAAGAGCTGTTCAATCGCCGGCGCCGAACGTTCGGCCTCATCGCGTCCCCCGTCGTCCTCGTAGGCCTGCTGGCGTTGCCGCTCCCTCTGGCCGCGCCCGCGCACCGGTTGGCAGCCGTCATGGCCATGATGGTGGTCCTCTGGGTGACGGAAGCCTTGCCGCTGGCGGTGACAGCGCTCATCGGGCCCGTGCTCGCGACTTTGCTCCATGTTGCCCCTGCGCGAACGGTGTTCGCGCCGTTCGCCGATCCCATCATCTTCCTGTTCATCGGCAGCTTCATGCTCGCCGAGGCGATGTTCACCCACGGCCTCGATCGGCGGATCGCGTTCAGCGCCTTGTCGTCGAGGGCTGTCGCCGGTAGTCCGACGCGGATCCTGCTGGTGTTCGGTGCAGTCGCAACCGGCATCTCGATGTGGATTAGCAACACGGCGACCACTGCCATGATGTTTCCGATCGGGCTGTCGATCGTCGCGCACCTCACGCACGGGCGCGAGTCGGATCCGGCGAGCCGAAACTTCGCGACGGCCATGATGCTGATGGCCGCGTTCGGCGCATCGGTTGGCGGGATGGGCACGCCCATCGGCACGCCGCCAAACCTGATTGGCAAGGGAATGCTCGAGCGGATCGCGCACGTGCAGATCTCGTTTTTCGAATGGATGCTGTTCGGCGTTCCGCTTGCGACGTTGCTGTTCCTGTTCCTGGTGGTCTATTTCCGGTGGGCGCTGCTGCGTGGCGTCAAGGTCGATCCTGGGCGCGCCTCGAGAATTCGCGAGGAGTTGGACAAACTGGGTCCGATCTCTGCCGGCCAGCGCAACACGCTCATCGCGTTTGGCGTCACGGTCGCGCTGTGGCTGTTCCCAGGCGTGCTCGCCATCAGTGGTCTCAGCGACACCGCGTTCGCGCAGGCGTTCGAACTGTCTGTGCCGGAATCGATCGCGGCGATGATTGGGGCCTTGTTGCTTTTTTTGCTGCCTATCAGCTGGCGGGCGCGTCGATTTACGCTGACCTGGGAACAAGCGGTGCGCATCGACTGGGGCATCATCCTCCTGTTTGGTGGTGGCCTGTCGATGGGAGCCCTCGCCTTTTCGACGGGGCTTGCCGAGTCGCTGGGCTACGGCATCACCAAATGGCTGCCGGTCCACTCGGCGTTATCGTTGACGATCCTCTTCACCGCGGTGGCGATCGTCATGTCGGAGGCGGCCTCGAACACCGCCTCGGCGAACATGATCGT
>Ga0075430_100005596_pt1 | contig 10616 bp, 6 predicted proteins | sample RhiMetdeltSRZDD4_FD_75294 | JGI IMG/M metagenome (GOLD analysis project Ga0075430, IMG submission 75294) | Populus rhizosphere microbial communities from Tennessee, USA - Rhizosphere MetaG P. deltoides SRZDD4 | ecosystem: Host-associated > Plants > Roots > Rhizosphere > Soil | place: USA... | reverse complement strand
CTGACTCATCTGATGCTGTTCCTGTAACAGCAACTGTCACTCCGCTAGAAGGTCCTGATACTGTATCACCATTTGCAGGTGAGGTTATACCTACAGTGGGATCGGTAGTATCGCCAGGAGGAGGTGATGACGTTCCAGGGATCTTGATTACCTTTGCTACCGAAGGTACTCCAGCACTATTTAGAATGTGGATCATATAGTAGCCAGGCGGCGCAACTTTCGCATTTACTGGTGCTGATACTGTTACATTATTTGAGCCCTTGCTTTGAATCTGAAGCCAGATAAATCTAAGGTCGCTGTTAAAACCATGGGTAAAGGTTGAGAGTCGTATCAAAGATACCTTTTCAATACTTGATGCATCAGGTGTTGAAATATTGATGGTTCCACCATAATTTCCAACTGTAGGATCACTAGAAATTGTAGGTCTTGTGCCATTATAGTATGATGGAACATAGTACTCTGATCTAAGTTCCCAATTGTTTTTTGAATATGATGTTCCCGCCAGCCATACCCTTCCATCCAACAACAATATTGCAGTAGAATGATAATTTCTTGGCACATTCATTCCGCTAACAACAGTCCAACTTCTAGCTACTGGATCAAATATCTCTGCATTAAGGTGTGAAGTAGATAACTGATTCTGAAAAGTGCATCCGCCAAAAAATATTACTTTTCCGTCAGGAAGGTATGTATTTGGAGCATGCCTTCTTGCAAAATTACAGGATGCTATATTTTGAAAAGTAAACGTGGTGTAATTGGTGCTAGGATTGGGTGTCAAAAGTTCGACAACAGTTGTTGCGTTAAATTGAAAGCTCTGGCTCCCTCCACAAACAAGAATCTGTCCTGTTTCTGAAGGGTCGTTATTGAGTGGTAATAGGACCATATTTCCATAGCTTCTGGCAACTGCTAGGTTGCCTCCATTTGTCCATTTTCCAGTCGTCGGGTTCCATGTTCTTGTACTCGCGCTCTGACCAGCTACTGCTACCAAACCTGTGGGCATAAAAAGCGCCCTAGGATACAGCTGAATGGTAATCGGTGCAACACCTTGCCCAGCTCCACCATAACAAGGAAGTCCGGCAGGAGCTAAAGCATTTTGTTCGCCCACGCAGTAAGTACGGCTGCCTGCTGAATCATATTTAATGCTCCACGACCCTGAATCAGGATCATAGATCTCAGTAAGGTAATTGTCACTACCCCATTCATCAAACCCACCTATAGTTAGCACTTTGCCGTCATCCAAGACTATACAGTAGGGATACCATCTGCCATGCTTCATAGATTGAACCTTTGTCATTGAGTTTGAACCAGGATCATATTCAAATGCAGAAGAAAGGCCCTTCCATAATCCATCTGGATCTACAGTATCATAACGCAGAGTACCACCTGCACACAGAACTTTTCCGCTTGGAAGTACCGCTTGCCCCATGCAAAAAAGATCTTCATTTACTTGGTGCTCTACAATTGATCCTGATTCAGGATCGAATATATGCCAAAAGTATGGACCATTCTGAAATCCGGAATGATAGCCAGACCCAGCAGCATACAGTATTTTTCCATTTGTCAGGTTGGCCACATGAATTGAAATTCGTCCAGTATTTGGACCCAGGACAAAGGTTCCTGGCGCGGACTGAGCAGCAGCCTGCGGAAGAACACTACCAGTACCAGTGTAGCCCGGTCCGTTCTTCTTACTGACAGGTAGTAGATTTGAAAATCCTAAGATAGAACCAAAAGCAAGGGTTGTTGCTCCTGCCGCTAATATCTTTAGAAAATGCCGACGAGAAACTTTGTTATCAAACGTCACGTCTATAAACCGGCATATTAACTATTAATAAATTGCGTTTTTTTCCCAAAATATTATCAAACTTTGGTCATACTACTGAATATCGAACTTCAGTCTTACGAAAGTCTTCATTTTCCAGATAATAAATAAATACTTCTCTTGATGTTTTCAATCATGACAAGGCCTCCCTCAATTCTTATTATTGCTTTAGTTTCGGCAGTCGGTGGATTAGTTTTTCTGGCCAATACTGTTGCTGGCAGTAATTGGTTGACAAATAGTCTTCTATCGCCTCCGTCAGATTCACAGGGGCTATTACCTATAGCCAATGCCATTGGTAAGGACCTAATGCTGGATGTCGCTCCGCAACTGCACCCTTCTACTTTAGTAGGTGAATCTGCAAAACAAATAAAATTCCTACACTGGATGGACGATACTATTCATTGTGAAGACTGTTTAAGATTGGAAATCCCTAACAATGGAAAGAAGGCAGGTGCAGCATTTTCCTCAAATGATGCGGTTTACAATTTTGAAGGAGCTAAGAAAATAAGATTCTATGCAATGGGCGAAGAAGCAGGCGCAAAAGTCAATTTCAAGGCAGTTGGAAATGACAAGGTCAACAATAACGCAGGCGGAGGAGGCAGGAACAATTCATCAAACAATAAAGATCTTTTCACAAATCAAGACTTTGTACTGACTAGCCAAAATGTCACCTTGAATCAAACTTGGGGCTATTTTGAAATGAATTTAGAAGGAGCACAAGAGGAACTTACTAAGGTAAAGTATCCTTTTGGTTTTGAGGTTTCGGAAGGCAAAGGTAATGGCAAGACAATCATGTACATAAAAGGTATAACGTACTCAAGCGAGCCTGTACAATCTCAATATTTACTTGAACCCTCTTCTGCCAATGCTACAGCAACTACATCAGCGATGACAGCCACAATTACTAGAGCCCCCTTGAATGTGGAACTGGTCGATAATGCTACTGAGACAGTGAGCGCTCCCGCGACAGTAGAGTTTGAGGCAACGGTGTCCGAGGGTCAAGAACCATATTCATTTGACTGGGACTTTAAAGATGGCAGCCCCATAGAGCAAGGTGCTGATGCCAATACATCACATACATTTACCACACCAGGACTGTATAATGTAACAGTAAATGTCCTAGACTCAGGGAATAATACTGGATCGGCTGCTACTTTGGTAGATGTAGTGGAAGATGAAACTACCGAAGATCAAGAGCCACTCAATCAAAGTGAAGGTGTAAACACTGATGATGATGACTCCATCAACGATACAGAGACTAATAACACCAACAACAACACAGAGACTGCTACTAATGCAGAAAGTAATAGTGGGCTTAGCAATTCCCCTCCTGTTGCAAATGCTGGAAGAGATATTGTAGGCGTACCTAATGGGCAGATAATTCTGGATGCCAGCATGAGCTCCGACCCAGATGCAGGAGACACTATAGTTTCATACCTATGGGAACAGGAATCAGGCCCCACTGCTGAAATACGTGACCAGGCTTCAGCAACACCAGTAGTGACTCTTCCAAACGTCGATGAAGATTCTACAATTGTATTCTCTCTGACGGTAAATGACGACAGTGCTGATAGTGAAGAGGAGGATAATGTCTCGATATTTGTAGACCATGTCGAGCCAGTAGCAAACGATATCCAACAAAGAGTACTAAAACCATCAGAGATTGTTGCTTCCCAATGGACTCCGTCAGGAGGTTGCGAAGAAGATTTAGAATGTCTATCAGATGGATCTCATGCTACTTTTGTAGCTGCGGGAACAGAGAATACTGATGGTGTCAATCTCTATTCGTTTGGCGAATTTAGTGGAGAAGAGACAGTGATTGATCCTAATAGTTTGGTAATCGAAAGAGTAGTAGCTGAGATTTATGCGAAGAAATTGGGCAATACGGGATATCTATCATTTGCAGTAGATGACCCCACTGAAGGGGAACACTACTTTACACCCAGCATTTCTATTGGCTCTAACTCATTTCAAAAGTACTATCAGGTATGGGATACAAATCCAGTTACGGGAGAAGCATGGACTTATGATTCTCTGAATTCTCTAGTTGCAGGATTCAAGTATGACGGAGGACAATCTGGAGTAGAAATATCTGAGCTTCAATTGGTGGTTAGCTATAATTTGCCAGTAACAGAAGCAGCAGAGCCGACTATGGAGGCAGATCCAGCGCCATCTAATGAACCAGACTCAGCCGAACAAAACAATGGTGGCGGAGCTCCTGATTCACAGGAGGAGGAAGAGGAGCAAAACGATGAAAATGGTACAAATGGTAGTGAAGATACTGCAGAAGAGGAGGCAGAGGAAGAGCCTACAATAGAACCAGGTAGCACTGATACTGGCGGAATGGATGCTAACGATGGTGAAGGAGGCGACAGCAATGATGAGTCAGAAGAGTAGTAGAGGTTAGATTACTGTCTTGTTTGAATGTTGCTGCAGCTGTTCAATCAAAACAGTAAGCAATAGCCGAGTCACTCTCCCATGCTTCGGAGTTTATGACTCAAAATGAGGAGACTTGAGAGCCTTGAATCTAACATAGATCGTGTACTTTTTCCTGTGACAAGTAGAAAGGCTTCAATTATAGTTTCAGCCATCATTATTATTCTTCTGTCAGTTATTTTATTTTCAGTACGCCAGAACATCTTAACTTACGACAATACTTCAGAGACCGTATATTTCATACTGACTGTAGTTATCGCATATGGAATTGGCTCCTGGCTCCTTTTGGGGTATGTAAGGCAAACAACTAGAATAGCAAGAACAACAACAACGACAACGACAACAGCTATAACGACCAAGACTGCTAAAGGAAGTACACTTCAGAGTAATCCACTCATTAGTTTGCTCCACATAGCTGTGGTTATAGTACAATTCGCAGTGCTAGGAATTATGCTTTATGTGATCTTTGACAGAACTAGTGAATACCTTATGCCATATGTTAATGTCATAACTTCAGGATTTGCCACTATAATCCTGGGGGTATTTGCCTATAAATTGGCAAAGTGGTATAAACTAAGCAATAAAAAACTCGTAGTCCTTCTATACTTTCTCACTGTCCTAACTCTTGCCATAATGATAGCAGCGGATCTCGCATTGAAGTATGTTATAACAACAACAGTAGAGGCATCAGAGCCAGGAGAAGTGTCTAGAGAACGATTTCTCTACAGAGACTTCGAAGGCGGAGAACTCGTAAAGCAAGATATCGAGCCAGATTATACAATCTCTTATATTGTTCCTCTTCAATACCTTGCTGCTTGGCAGATATTGAATAACTACCCCGGCACTCTATCCTTCATTTTTAGATGGGGCGCTACAGGAATTACTTTGAATCATTATCGCAAAAACAAGAGAATAAATCAGATAATATTTTGGTCGATGATTTCTATTCCACTAATACTATACTTGATGGGTAAGTCACCAGACTTATTCAACCTTGATCCTGAGCCTTGGACAAGGCCATTGTTTAGAGGAGGAAATATAGCAATTGGTATTATGTTTGGTATGGCTTTTATTTTGATGGCCAGAAGAGTGCCTGCTGTTAAGGATTATCTTATTATCACTGCCATAGGCGTCATGATAATAAGTATTGCATTTTCTGTTACGAACATTCAGCAAACATTTGGAATAGCAGCACATTCCTTAGTTCTGTTATCTTCCTATATGTTTGCAATTGGTCTATACTATGCGGCAATCTCAATATCTCATGATTCAACATTGCGGAAAACAATCAGAACAGCGATTAGCAATACTTCAACAGATTTGCTTCAGAGTGCAGGAATGGCTGAAACTCAGCAGCGCTTGGAAAAGAGGGTATTAGAAATAGCAAAGATTCAATCAGATAATTTGGTTCAGCAAAGTGGAGTGCACCCCTCCTTGCAAGAAGAAGATATAAAGAAATATCTTGAAGAGATATTGCCAAAAATACAGAGATCTTCAGAGAAGTAGAGATATGGTGTAATCCTGGGACGTGAAGTCCTCAAGGGTGAAAGAAGACAACAACTTGATATTACAGCAAGAGATGTAGTATTTACCGCACAGACATAACTCGCCTTAATAATACTAATACAATAAAGCCAATATAACAATGAAGATAGCGAGAAACACCGTATATACCGACTTTGCTTTTTCCTAAAGGTATGAGTGAATCAAGGAGCATTAATTTCTCGCACGCTAAGTTCCTTGAATTGCCACACGATATTATCAGATCTAAATGTCACGAGAGGTCCTGAATTAGTAATAACATAATCCTTTGGTCTATTGCAGTCAACAGAATTGAACACAGAATCCGGATAATCCGCATACCACATACCGCTATCAACTAGTTCGGTGACCTTTCTCCAATTATTATTGGCATTCTCGTCTATGTATGATTCCATCTTGACAGCTGTATTATTGTTGATATTGTACATCACCACTTTCCACCCTATCCACTTATCCAATATTGTATCAGAAGCGTCAATTGCAGCACGAGTTTTTGTGTACCCTCCAGTATGCCAGATCTCCTTTTGCCATGCCGCTAAACCATTGATATGCAAGATTCCTTTCAAGGAAGTGCCTTCGCAAGGCACGCTATCACTATGCCTTCCACCCCTTGCGTACCAAGTAATCGCTGCATCAGGCGAAGATTCATCGTCATCGTCATCGTTATCACGATCATCATCATCATCATACGCCGTATCTGTGACTTTGACATAACCTGTTATCTCAACATCCCTCCACTCGTTTTGGCCTGGAGGTGTATTTACATTCATTCTTACCTGATAATTGCCATTGCCATCTTCGCCAACAAGCCATGATCCATCCTGCAATTTAGTTATTTTTGTACCTGGATCAAATATTTCATCATGAAAGGGATCATTAATGTCAAAATACCATTCTCTACCGCCCTGCTTTGTTGGATAAATCTCTTTTGCCCCGAAAGCTGCTTGTATGACATATAGGTAATGAGATAATAACACGACAGTGACTGCCGATGTTATTATAATTCCAATCATAAACCTCTGTTTTTTCCTATTATTAATTCCTTGTAATCTCAAATTGCAATATGAACTACATTTCTTGCTTTTATTGATTAGCAATGCATCTTAATATCTCTATATCTTCAGCAATAGCTTTTGGAAAAAAATCAAAGACACTCAGGCATATATTAAGAGATTCACGTGGTTTCTCTCAAGCGATAATAGATATAGGGTCTTGTTGTTTGACCATTGTTCATTCCTGGGTAATTAGAAATCTATCGCCTAAACATACTTGCATTTTCGAATAGATATATACTCATACACACTATTATTATCCAACGCTTAGTTTGCACCAAATTGTTAAATAATAAGAAGATTATATTCCCTTTCATATTCGGCTGAATTCCATATTTGAAGAGCAATGTACAACAACAGATATGCGCCATTTGCGGTCGGCCTATCAATACAAGCATAGCCAAGCAAAAGATTGGTGAAGATTATTATGCGGTCGACAAAGATGAATGTGCGAAGATACTAAAAAGAATTCATAGTGTCTATGGCAATGATTTTTGTCTGATGCTTAAAGAATAACACAATATGCAATTTTCATTTTTAATTATATCATTACTATTTGTTGATCAAAGCCTTGGACGGGATTTGGGGATTGCCAAAGTCATACGAATAAGCTGTATACAATTTTATTGTCTGCCCATGTTTTATTTTGTATGTGTCTGAAATCAGTCTAATCACTTGTCGGTACTCATCTTTTAAGGTAAGTAATGTTTTTGCGAGGCTTTATGCTATGAGTATGTGACCACTATCACAAGCATCCATGACTCTACGAGCAAGGATAATGCCAGGTCTCCATATGTTCTGCACATTATGGAAATCAACTACTGTAAATACGAGGCCTGATGTCAATCCTATTCGAACTCCAATTTCTTCCGAAGGAGATTTCCCTTCGTTATATGCACGTAGCTTGCGATGAAGCTGAATACTTAGCTCTAGTGGAACTTCCGGCTTTGATGGAAACCCTATTGCCATTCCATCACCTGCAGGTAAGATGATTTTCTTCCCTGCAGACACTATTTTGTATGCTTCGCAGGAATATATTAGCTCATTTAACCTTTCAATTTTATGAACCTGATTTTTCACAGATAGTGTTGGATCCGAGAGGCCAACCATGTCTATAAAGAAAAAACTGGCATCAAAAGCTTCAGACGGTAGCCCTGTATCTGATATCTTCGAACCGTATGCATTTTCAAGTCTTTGATATATCTCTATACACTCTTTGCTGTCAAATACGAAGTCCGATCTAACTAAGGGTGTTCCTATTATTATCGGCTTTGCACAAAGTGTGCATGCAAGTTGTGTAGTATTTCCAAGTGATCGCCTATTACTAAATAGCATGTTACCATTGGCAGAGATCCTAAAAGTCGCCCATTTCGGATCAGAAGAGGTTCCTTTTATGTGGCTGACTCTTACGCTTCTAATTACTACGCCATTAGCATCTTCTTTTATTTTGATCTCTATGACACCATCTAAAACCGAACCCAGGTTACTGACCAGACTTTGCTGATCTAAAGAGGATGTAGTTAGTGTGAGAATTGCAGTTGCATTGAAATTCCTCAAAAGATATGCTAGGTCCATAACAGACTGCATCAATGTCCTTTCTCTAACTAATATCAGCAAGTGGGTCAACGAATCTATAACTAATCGCACTACATTGCTCTGCTATCATCACTAGTATTATCAACACCACTCGGGGCAGAAATAGCGACATTTCTTTCATTTATCTTCACATCTTTAAGGCTACGAATCACGCTTGAAATGATTGCATTTGCTATTCTTTTCCCAGACATTGCTTTATAATCATGCTGCGATAGCGAGTCGACATCATATGGGTTAAAAAATTTCACAAGCTCAACAAGCTTCCGACCACTTTCTAAATTAGAAAATAATGAATTAAATTACATCTTGCTCAGAACAGTACTGACAAACATGCATCTTTCTCCTTTGAGTAATCCTTCTAGTAGGAATTGTCTGCAATACAACGTTTTTCCTACCCCTGACAGACCATAGAGAAGTAGGATTTTTGAACCTATGTTCTGTACAGGAAGGTCAATTCCAGGTAGTAACGATGGACGAATATTGCTGTTACTATTGTTGTTTGTGTCTTTGGGCCGTATATATAATCATCACCAGTTTGAGGCAATTAACATGACACTCTAGCTAAACCTTAATCTGTCCTGTCATGGACAGATTCTCCAATTGTTTTGCGAAAGGATGATCTGGGTATTCAAGCACAGTTAGAAATTCTTTCTTCTTAAATTGGATATCACAATAGCAAGGTATGGCAGATATCATTTCCATTTTAGTTTGATCAGAAAGAAACGTATTTACAGGGAGTTCGTTGCCTAGTTCCCTTAGTTCTATAGGAGATTCTTCCTGTGCGTGTGTGAGGTTGTTGTTGTCGTGATCGTCTTCATCGTTGTTGTTCTTTGCAGGTTGGGAGGCAAGAGCCAAAGATCTTGGAACACAATATCCAGCCACTCTATTTAAAAGAAGATAGGATTTAGATCCAAACTTTGTGAATGATCCGTAGATATCCTTCGCCATTTTTATAGTGCCTTCTATATCAAGATCGCCATACTTGAGTGTGAGAAAAAGTACATCTGCTACGGCTAATGAGTTTATGGACCAATACCTAATTCCTGGGCTTGTATCTAAGATAACATAATCAGACTCATAATCTGAAATAAGGTCCTCGCGTAATTGAACAAACCTTCTAAGAAGCTGTATGTTGGCATTGGCAGTCTTAATGCTGCCTTCTAACTTGTAAATCTCTTCTTTTTGTGGGTTTGAAAAACCAACTAATAATCTCCCTATCTTCTTGTTACTTCCACTTGCTACGTATTTACTCACGGCAGGTGTCATATCTACCATTATGCTATTCAAGTCAGAATTTTCAAACAGAAGGTCATTTATCCATTTGTCAGGATTGTGTCCAAAGTAAGCATGAAGACTTGGCGCATAAACATCGAGATCAAGCAAGGACACATTGTATCCTTTTAAGGACAACATGGCAGCCAGATTGCATGCAATTGTTGTCTTGCCAGTTCCGCCTTTGTAGGAGTGAAAGGCAATGCACTGTGACATTATGTTGCATGATTTTGATATGAACACACATATATATACGAATTTCTTTGTCAGGTCTTGTAAGCATAAATTAATAATGAGAGTGCAGAGAGACTGCTCTCTGGTTCTTCGAGTTGTTCACCCACCATTGTGATGCGAACCGGCAAAAGAATCATCATTTTAGCTTTTTTCCGCGGTATATTCCAGGATACGCGAACAAAGTTGGTTGATCTGCCGCCTATGACTGGCGCCCTTGGAAAAAATTTGTTTGCCTAGTCTAATTATTACAGGGGCAATCATAAAAAAGAAGTGACTAAGTAGTTGATGAATCAAAATATATTTGACAGGACAAACCATTTCTATCGTTCTTTGAGATTATTCTCTCTCTGCTTCAAATATCCTGTAGATGTGTACATGCCATCGTGCATGCAGTATGCAATATAGAACTTCAGCAGAGGAGTATTTCCAATAGACGATCATTAATTAAGAAATAAGTGGAAAAACAGTATGAATAAAAATCTCAGAAATTTTGATGAGGCACCAAATTGCTTCTCTGAATAGCAACATTGGACAAACTATTGTGAGGCGTATTCCTAGTTATACTCAGTATACTCTCATACAGTTTAACAAACTTTCTTCCTTCCTCTGTAACTTTATATTTTGTCTTAGTTATCGGATCCACTTCAAGCATTTCATGTCCTAGT
>Ga0075430_100005595_pt1 | contig 10617 bp, 10 predicted proteins | sample RhiMetdeltSRZDD4_FD_75294 | JGI IMG/M metagenome (GOLD analysis project Ga0075430, IMG submission 75294) | Populus rhizosphere microbial communities from Tennessee, USA - Rhizosphere MetaG P. deltoides SRZDD4 | ecosystem: Host-associated > Plants > Roots > Rhizosphere > Soil | place: USA... | reverse complement strand
TCACCCGGAGGTGCAACTCTTGGTCATCCGGGGAGACGGCACGATCAGCCAGCAGGAACGACTCGAGACACTGCGGGCGTGGATGCGGGATCCGGCATCGTTGTTATTTGAATAGCGCGATCTCAGATGGCGAAGCGGCCGGTCCAGGATCAGGTTGAGTTCGCGCTCGCATGGCTGCAACGCCATCGCCGTAAGTCGACGCTCGACGGGATGGCGCGCTATGCCATCCCTTCAGACCACGCCTATGGCGTGGCGATGAAGGACATCAAGGCGCTCGGGACCATGCTCGGGCGCGATCAGCCGCTCGCCGTCGCCCTGTGGGCCACGGGCGTGTACGAAGCGCGGATGCTCGCTTCCTTTGTCGGCGATCCGGAGCGGCTCACGGCCGTCCAGATGGAGCGGTGGTGCAAGGACTTTGACAACTGGGCAGTCTGCGACGCGATGAGCTTCAACCTGTTCGATCGCACACCGCACGCGTGGACCAAGGTCGCCCAATGGAGCAGCCGCGGCCACGAGTTCGAGAAGCGTGCGGCCTTTGCGTTGCTGTGGAGCCTCACCGTGCACGACAAGAGCGCTGCCGACGAGGCATTTGAACAGGGCCTTCTTCTGATCGAGCGTGAAGCCGGCGACGAACGCCACTTCGTCAAGAAGGCTACGAACATGGCCCTGCGCGCGATCGGCAAGCGCAATCGCGCGCTCAATTCTGCCGCCGTCGTAGTGGCGCGGCGCCTGGCGGAATCGAACGACGCGACGGCGAGGTGGGTCGGCAGGGATGCGCTCCGGGAACTCACGAGTCCCGCCCTGACCACGCGTCTCAAGGCTTGAGTTGCCGGGCGGCGATCACCCTTGAGGTACCTTGAGCGCCGACTCCACGTTGGCCAGACCCTGCCGCAGCGGCGCCGCCGTCGTCTCGGGCACTCCGTAGAGCGACAGCCAGATGCCCAACTGATGCGTCTCCTTCATCCCTTCGCGTTCGACGAAGAGGAGCGCGTCGTTCCACGCCGGTACGACGAACGCGATGGTGCGAGGTGCGTGCCGCGCGGCCACCGCGGCGTCGACCTCGACGCTGCCGAGTGAGAGACGACAGGCGTCGCCCGGCCGCAGCCCGCTAATCGGAGGCTGCAGGCGCAAGCCGTTCGCGCCGAAGACCGGATGGTCCTCCCCGGCCGGCGCCGTGGTGCGGAAGCGTGCTGACAGCTGCCCGCGTTCGACGCCGCGATGACGTTCGAGCGCGTGCTTCAGGTTGAACAGGAAGTAGGTCCAGCCGGCATCGAGCCCGTCGATGTAGTCGTCCCATGAGCCGCTGTCGTCGAAGCCGGAGTGCACGAGGCGGACGCGCACCCGGCCCCCATGGACCTCCACGTAATAGTCGACGGCGAGGCGTACCATGCGGCCGTCTTTCGACGGCATCTCGCTGGCGGTTTGCATCCGCCGTTGGGGCTCCCACACCGTAATCGGCGTCTCCCACATCTCCTTCGGGTCCCAGCCGACACTGACGCTGCCACCTTCGCCCGGCGTCACGGCGGCATAGGGCGCGAACCAGCGGGCGATGCCCTCGCCCGTTGTCAGGGCCTGCCATACCTCCTCGAGGGTGGCGTCAATGTCGATGGTCAGATCGATCGTCCGGTCGGTGCGCTTCGAGTCGTTGGTCACTTCGCCTCCATATCGGCCTGGCGGCCGCCTTCAGGTGTGGACGGCACGGCCGGGTAGCCGCACGCGAACACCCGGAACGTGCGACCGTTTGGCGCGTTCGGGTGGTGGTACCTGGCAGCCAGTGTGGTGAAAGCCGTGGTGAGTTCATCGGCGAACCGCTGCTGATCGTCCGGTGTCGCAAACCGCACGTCGGTTTCCAGCGTAATCGTCGGCACTCGCTTGCCGCGAGCGGTGGCGGCTTGGCCGAGCGCGGCGAGGTCGTTCAGCGCCCGGCCGGCCACGGCCGACAGGTAGGCGGAAGAAAAGGCGTCGGCGACGGTCCGCGGATCGACGGCGACTCCTCCCAACGTCTTCGGCGCAATGGCGTACGACGTCGCCGTGCGGACGTACGAGCGATCGATGCGGCGGCCGACGCTGCCGTGGTCGAGCGCCTCCACCAGCCGCTGCGCCTCGAGCGTCCGCAGGTGGTAAAGCACCCGCTGCCTGGGCATTCCCATCGCTTTCGCCACTTGCGGCGCCGATTGCGGCCGTTCGAGCAGATGCAGGAGCCGCAACCGTATCGGCTGCAGGGCCGCGCGCGCGCGTGCGGGGTCGTCGATGATGTCGAGGTGTTTGGCGCCCATCCCCACAATCACTCGGTTTCTTACGGACAAAATAATTCGTCCGTGCCGGTGTTGTCAAGCGGAGTGGCTTCCACCTTTAGCCGGAAGCCACCCACTACCCCTTCAGCACGGCCCAAGCTGGTATCAACGTCCCGACGTTGAAGTGGTCCGAAGCCGATCGGCGATCGCCGTCGCGATCCTGCGAGCGGTGGCCGCGTTCGGGTGCAGGTCCCCCGGGATGCGCCACCCGTCGTCGAATTCCACGAATACGTACGCCAATCCAGCGTCGTCGAGAATCCGCCGTCGAAGCGTCCGTTCGACGTCATCTTCCCGATTGAACTGGGGGACAACGATGAGGGGCGTGGCGCCGCGAGCGCTGGCGAGCGCCGCGGCCGCGCGAAGCACTTCGGAAGTCACCGCGATGCCGCGCTCGACCGTCGTTTCGCGGCGGAACGGCACGATGAGCGTTGCGAGCGACATCAGCCGCGTGTGCCGTACCGGCGGCAGCCAGATCAATCCCGGTCCGAGATGCGGACGATTGTCGTCGAGGTTCCGGCCGAGGAGCGCGGGCATGAAGAGCGTCACGACCGCGAGCGGCCGCTGAAAGCGCGGCAGCTCGGATTCGATGCGCAGGTACGACTGATCGGTGGCGAAGCCGTGCACTGCGAGGTTCGCGCTTTGCACGTTCATCAGTGCGCCCACCTGGGCCGGGATCGTCTCGTCCCAGTTCAGCCCTTCCCCGGCCATCACCGACTCCCCCGCAAAAAGAATCGTCGGCCGTGCGGGATCGACGGGCTCGTTGACGCTGCGCACGCGATAGCCGGCGGTGTCGAAGGCGAACGTGATCGTTCGACGACCGACGGTCTTGTGCCCCTCGCGGGCCGGAACGAACGTCCAGCCGAGTCGCGGATCCGGACGCCGCAACGGCTCGACAGACGCGAGCAGCCACGTCGACGGGCGCCGCCAACTCAGAACGAGTTGGCCTGCGCCAATTGCGAGAATGGCGGCAACGGCGGCGGCGATCACCGGAGAAGGGCGGTCGGCCGCGAGGCGACCCAGGCGCGGGCGCGCAACCAGGAGCAGAAACACGCCTGCCAGCGCGAGCACGACGCGCGACGACGATTCGAGGAACACGTACCAGCGGCGCATCAGATAGAACGACGGCAGCAGGTGACGGTCGAACCAGCTTTGCGTGAGAACGATCGCGAGCAGAATGAGTCCGATGCCAATCAGCGCGACGAGCCCTTCCGTAATCGCGCGTCGCCGCGACCAGCTCGACGGGGCACGATGACGCGAAGGAAAAACCCGTACAGTCATTCCGCGAAGACTATGTTAGATGTAGCTCCTGCGTCAGATGTAGCCACTGCCGATGTCTGCTGGCACCCGATCGGCGCCGCTGGATCGATTGCTTCGCCCGCTGCACAAGTGGGTGTGGAGCGATCACGATCGACGTGTCCGGAAGCTGTTGATCTTCGGAGACGTCGAAACCGATGGCGGTCGCGACATCCTGCGCGCGTCCGAAGTCACTCCCGATCCCTTGCTGCGCCGTCTCTACCTCGAGCACGCGATCGACGAACTGCATCACGGTGTACTGTTCCGCGAGCGTGGTGAGGCCCTGCTCCGGCAGCGGGCCTTGCGCGAGGGCGGGCTCTTTTCGGGCAATCCGCTGCCTGGCGGACACGGCCTCGACGACCTCGTCGTCGAAGACCAGGGCGATCCAAGGCTGCTCGCGTTCCTCCACATCGCGGAAAAGACCGCGGCCGGGCGCTTTGCGATCTATAAGGAGTGCGTCGACGACGACCCGGCGACGCGCGCGATCTTCGAGGAAGTCCTGCGCGACGAAGTCTTTCACATGAACTACAGCTACCAGCAGCTCGGCCGCCTCGCACCGGAGCTCCAGCGACGTCACGTCTGGCGTGCGCGCGGCAGGAGGCTCTGGAATCGCTATGTTCGGGTCGCGGCCGGGATCGCCGGTCTCATCGGCGACACCCTGCTCACCGCCATGTACTTCATTCTGTTGCCGCCGTTCGCGTGGATCGCCCGACGTGCCGAGCGGCGCGAGGCGCCCGGATGGCGCGCGATCCCGACCGATCGCCCGGCGTCGCCGACCAGCCACTACTGACATGAAGATCCTCGGCATCTCCGCGCACTACCACGATTCGGCGGCCGCGCTGGTCGTGGAGGGAGTTCCGATCGCGGCCGTCCAGGAAGAACGCCTCTCGCGTCGGAAGAACGATGCGGGATTTCCCCTGAACGCGATCGAGTGGTGCCTGGACCACGCGAAGCTCGACCCCGACGATCTCGATGCCGTCGTGTTTTACGAACGCAGCATGCTCAAGTTCGCGCGGATCCTCACGTGCACGCTGCGGGCATTCCCACGATCGTGGCGATCGTTTCCGCATGCCATGAAGAACACCCTCGGCGAAAAGGTCTGGGTGCGCGGCGTCATCGCGTCGCACCTCGGGATCGATCGCAGGAAGATTCTCTTCACCGGCCATCACGAGGCTCACGCGGCCGCGGCATTCCTGACCTCGCCGTCACGGCGCGCAGCCATCCTCACCGCAGACGGCGTTGGTGAATGGGCGACACTCACGGCCGGCATTGGAGCCCGGGGCGAGACCACCAGGCTCTCTCTCCTCCGCGAGATCCGATTTCCTCATTCGCTGGGCATGCTCTACTCGACGTTCACGGCGTACCTCGGCTTCGCGGTCAACGAAGACGAGTACAAGGTGATGGGCCTCGCCGCCTACGGCCGTCCGACCATGGCCGACCAGGTTCGCAAGGTGATTCGCCGCACGCCGGACGGCGGGTTCGAGATCATGCCGGAGTACTTCGAGTACCAGACGACAGCGACACGATCGTATGCGTCGAAGTTCGTGGATCTCTTCGGCCCGCCTCGTCCGTCTTACGAGCCGATCGACGTCGAGACCGCCCAGGGCCGGCGATTCGCCGACATCGCGGCGAGCGTGCAACACGTGCTCGAGGACACGCTCGTCGACATCGCCCGCGCGCTGCAGCAGGAAACGAAGCTGCCGGATCTGTGCTTTGGTGGAGGGGTGGCGTTGAATGGCGTGGCCAATGCGCGGATCCTCGCGGAATCCGGATTCGAGCGGGTCTTCGTGCCGCCCGCGCCGGGTGATGCCGGGTGTGCGCTCGGCGCCGCGCTCTACGCCGATCGGCTGTACTTCAGGAGCCCCGATCGCGACGTGCCCGATCATCCATTCTGGGGCCCGGCCGTCGATGCTGCGCATCTCGCCCGGGCGGCGCGGGAAGACGATCAGCGCGTGGACGAGCTCGAGGACGGTGCGCTCATCGAGCGGGTCGCGGCCGACCTCGCCGCCAGCCGCGTCGTCGGCTGGATGGACGGCGCCAGCGAGTACGGGCCGCGCGCGCTCGGCCATCGCAGCCTGCTCGCCGCGCCGCACGCGATCGCCATGCGCGATCGGCTCAATCGCGACGTCAAGCATCGCGAGGAGTTCCGGCCGTTCGCGCCGGTGGTCACGGCCGAAGCGGCGGATCGGTACTTCGAACTGCCTGCCGGCGGCGCGCGGCTCGCGCGCTTCATGTCGGGCGTGTTTCCCGTGCGCCCCGAATGGCGCACGAAGCTCGCCGCGGTCACGCACGTGGACGGATCCGCGCGGGTGCAGGTGCTCGAGCGCAGCATGGCGCCGCGGCTGCACGCGCTGCTCGAGGCCTACGGACGCCGCAGCGGGATGCCCGTGCTCCTCAACACTTCTTTCAACGTGGCCGGCGAGCCCATCGTCAACGCGGCGCTCGAGGGCTATTCGACGTTCCGCCGCTGCGGCATCGACGCGCTCGTGGCCGGGCCGGCGGTCGTGACCAAGCGCGCCACCGCGTCGGCGAAACGGGAGCACGTCGCATGATCAAGAAACGTGGCGGCATGCGTCGACGCTTCGCGATCCTTGCGAGCACGCCCGGATCGATCGCCGACCTCGCTCGTGGATTATGGCATCGCGACTCCGGCGCCCGCTGGCTCGCGCCGCTCGCGATCTTCCTCTGCCTCTTCGGCCTGATCCTCATCCTCGCGGCGACGGTCGAAGCGCTGGCGCCATTCATCTACGCGATCTTCTAGTGTCCCGAGTCCGAAGTTCGGTGCCAAAGTCCCGCGCGGGGCGCCCGGATCGCAAGGCGCGACGACCGAGCATATCGGGAATATGTGAGGGAGGAGCAACGCCGCGAGGCGGGATGCCCCGCCCGGGAGTTTGGCGGCGAACTTCGGACTCGGGACACTAGCGATGGACATCCGGGAGCTCGTTGCCTGCCCGGCATGCGGCGGCACGCTCTCGGTCGAGTGGTCATGCACCGGATGCGCGACGCGCTTCGACGTCGCTGACGGTATCCCCAATCTGCGATTGCCTTCGGACGGCGTGACTGAGACGGTCCGCCGCTTCTACGAGAGCGCACCGTTCCCGGGCTATCCGCCGCGTGAGAGTCTGCAGAGTCTCCGCGCGCGGACCGAGCGCAGTGTCTTCGCCCGGCTCCTCGACCGCGCGATCGCCGGAGATGCGCGGATCGCGGACGTCGGATGCGGCACCGGCCAGATGTGCCTGTTCCTCGCGAGCGCGGACCGGATCGTAGTCGGCGCCGATCTCACGCGCACCTCGCTCGCGCTCGGCGCTGCCGCAGCCGCGCGATTCGGTCTCGAGCGCGTGCAGTTCGTCGAAACCGATCTCCGTCAGCCGGGCCTCCGGCGCGGGGTCTTCGACGTTGTGTACTCGTCCGGCGTCGTGCACCACACCGGGGACCCGCGCGCGTCGTTCGGCACACTGGTCGAGCTGGCACGTCCGGGCGGTATCGTGGTGCTCGGTGTCTACAACGCGATTGCACGGATTCCCGCGCGGCTGAGGCGCGCGGTGGCGCGAGCGTCAGGCTATCGCGTCGTGCCCTTCGACCCGATCCTTCGGGATCGCTCCCACGATCCGGAACGGCGCGAGGCGTGGCTGCGAGATCAGTACCGGCATCCCGAGGAGCATCGTCATACCATCGCCGAGGTGCAGCGCTGGTTCGCGGAGCGTGGCGTCGAGTATCTGCGCACCTACCCCAGCGCGGTGTTCGACGACACGCCCGAGGATTTGTTCACGCCGGCCGCCGACAATTGGGGGCTCGAGAGCTGGCTCACCCAGATCGCGTGGATGCGCACGCTCGGGCGCGAGGGCGGACTGTTCTTTACGATCGGGCGGAAGGAGGAGTCGCCATGCTTCACTCCGCACGAAGCGCTGTAACCGGATCAACTTTCAACGCGCGCCTGGCGGGGAGATAGCACGCGGCAAGCGCGACGGCCACGAGCAGCACCGGGACAGCGACAAACGTCGCCGGATCCCGCGCCGTCACGGAGTAGAGCAGGCTCTGCATGAGCCGCGTCAGCCCGAGGGCGAGACCGATGCCGATTCCGGCCCCGGCGGCGCTCAATGCCAGACCTCGTCGGAGAACGAGCCACAAGATCGCCGATCGATCGGCGCCGAGCGCCATGCGCACGCCAATCTCACCGGTGCGCTGCGAGACGAGATAGGCCATCACCCCAAAGAGCCCGATCGCCGCCACAAGGAGGGCGGTGCCGGCGAACACGCCCACCAGATACATGTTGAACCGGCGTGGATTGAACGAGTCGTCACGGAGATCGTTCATCGATCGCAGCTCGTAGAGAGGGGCGCCCGGATCAACCCGCCGGATGATGTCTCGCACCGCAGCGACGTGAGACGCCGGGTCTCCGGAGCTTCGCCAGACCAGCTGCGTCGCGCTCAAGGTGAGTTGCGCCGTCGAGAAATACAGGGTCCGGGGCGGCTCGGCGTCGAGCCCGAGGCTGCGCACGTCGCCGGCAACACCAATGATTGTGCGCTCGCGGCTGCCGAAGCTGGATGGCGTGATCGTGAGGCCGATCGGATCCCGGCCCGGCCAGTACGCGCGCGCCATGGCTTCGCTGATGATGACGGTGCTGCGCGATTCGGCAACGTCGCGCGGCGAGAAGTCCCTCCCGCGGAGGGGAATATCCATCGTGGCAAAGTAGCCGGGACTCACCAGCCTCCAGGAGGCGGATGGCCTGGTCCCGTCGCGGCTTTCAACCCCCGGTACGCGAACCTCGGTCGACGTATTGCCAGCGGTCAGAGGCGCGGCACTCGACGTTGCCGCCGAGACGACGCCAGGCAGCGTGCGGATCTCGGAAAGCAGCCGCTCGATGAATGCTTCTCGCGTTCGAACGCCGTAGGCTGCCGAGGGCAGCCTGATCCGCGCCGTCATCACGGTCGCCACGTTGAAGCCAGGCTCGACCTGTTGGAGACGCCAGAAGCTGCGGAACAGAAGCCCCGCGCCAATCAGCAGGGTGACCGACAACGCGACCTCGACGACGATGAGGCCTGAGCGTAAGCGCTGCCGGGCCACGGCACCCGACCCGCCTCGCGTGCCTTCGCGCAACGGGTCAACCGGGTGTTGGCGTGAGACCTGGAGCGCAGGAAGGAGTCCGAACACCAGGACGGTGGCGATTGCAATCGCCAGCCCGAACAAGACAACGGTGGCGTCGAGCCGGGCCTCACTCAGGCGAGGCAGGGTCGCAGGGCCGTAAGCAACGAGGAGCCGCGTCGTGGCGGCCCCGACGGCAAGGCCCGCAAGGGCCGCGACGAATGCCAGCAGCAACGATTCTGTCAACAGCTGCCTGACGATTCGCCAGCGCGCTGCACCGAGCGCCAGACGAATGGAGAGTTCCTTCCGGCGGGCGGTGCCGCGCGCGAGCATCAGGCTTGCGACGTTCGCACACGCGATCAGCAGCAACACGCCGACCGCGGCAAAAAGAAGCCGAAGCGACCGGCGTGCCGGCTCCGGAATGAGCCAGTCGTAGAACGACGCCAGGCGCACAGACCATTCCTTGTTCGACTCCGGGTAGTGCTCGCCCAATGCCGCCGCGATGGCGGCCAGCTCACTGTGAGCCTGGCCGATACTGGCGCCGTCCCGGAGGCGACCGATGGCGGTCAGCCGATGGTCGTCCCGGTCCCCCTCGGGATTCGGAGCCAGCGGCACCAGCAGATCCGCGCTTCCCCATTGGAACGACGGGGGCAGGACGCCGATGATCAGGTAGTTCGCACCATCGAGCGCAATCGTCTGAGTCACGACGGATTGATCCGAGCCGAACCTCCGCTCCCAGAATCCGTGAGTGAGAATCGCGACGCGCACGTTCCCGCCCGGGCGATCCTCCTCCGCCGTGAAGTTCCGTCCAATCGCGGGCAGCACGCCGAGCACCGGCAGGAACTCCGCCGTGACCCGGTTGCCGCGAACGATCTCGGCGCCCTGGCTTCCTGCCATCGTGAAGGTCTGGCCGGTGCTCGCGGCGATCGCCTCGAACATCGTGGTTCGTGCGCGGAAATCGAGGAAGTTCGGCTCGGACGTCGACCACGCGGGCCAGCCACGCGCGATGTTGCTTTCCCAGATCCGTACGAGCCGTTCGGGCTCGGGATAGGGCAAGGGCTGCAGCATGACGGCATGGACAATCGAAAAGATCGCGGTGTTGGCGGCAACGCCGAGGGCCAGGGTGACGACGGCGATCGAGGTGAATCCGGGGCTCCTCCACAACGCCCGGGCGGCATAGCGCAGATCCTGCCAGAAGCCGCCGAGCCACCGGGAGCGGGTGTCGACGCCCAGGATCGGTGCATCCGCGGGCCACGTGCGCCCGGCGCGGCGTAGTTCGCGCGCGAGCGCTTCGTTGCCCCCGTCACCCTCCAGCTCTTCCAGGACGCTCGCTTCGGCATCCGTGGACGCGATACCGCGCGCGAGCAGCGAGCGGTACCGATCGTCGAGGTGCTGCGATAATTCCTCGATCACCGACCCATGATCGACCTGGTCGACTCGCCGCTCGGCGAGCCACCGGGTGAGGACCGCTTTCCAGTCAGGCATGGCGCACCTCGGTGATCCGGTTGATCGCCGCCACGAAGCGGTGCCAGCCGCGCCGCTGCTCGGCGAGCACCTTTCGGCCGGTGCGCGTGAGCCGGTAAAAGCGCCGTCGCCGCTGTCCCGTCTTCTCGACCCAGGTCCCGACGATCCATCCGCGCCGCTCCAAACGGTAGAGCAGCGGGTAGAGCGACGCCACCTTGAAGCGGACGTCTCCGTTCGAACGTTGTTCGATCAGCTGGCTGATCTCGTAGCCGTGTCGGGGCCGTGGCTCGACCAGCGCGAGGATCAGCAGCTCGGCGCTGCCTTTCTTGAGTTCGCGATCGAGGATGCGATCCGTCATGAGCCTCACAGCAATATGTTGCTGTGAAGCATATCACCAACCCGGGCAGGTCTTCGCCATCACCGATCTCTTCCACCAGGTCGGCCACGACCGATTGTCAATGGTGCCGGAGGCGTGACGCGGCCT
>Ga0075430_100005594_pt1 | contig 10617 bp, 7 predicted proteins | sample RhiMetdeltSRZDD4_FD_75294 | JGI IMG/M metagenome (GOLD analysis project Ga0075430, IMG submission 75294) | Populus rhizosphere microbial communities from Tennessee, USA - Rhizosphere MetaG P. deltoides SRZDD4 | ecosystem: Host-associated > Plants > Roots > Rhizosphere > Soil | place: USA... | reverse complement strand
CCAGATCGGAAGATCGCGAGCAGCCATCGCGGCAAAGAGCGGCTGGTATTCCGGCAAGTCGAGCGGCCGGCCCTGTACGTTCGAGCAAATCTGAATCCCCCGGGCGTTGAGCGCGCCCATCGCACGCTCGAGCTCGCGCATCGTCGCATCGACGTCGTTCATCGGCAGCCAGGCGATGAAACCGGGAAATCTGTCTGGATACTTGTCCACCAACTCCGCCATCCCGTCGTTCGCGCGCTGGGCAAGATCCACAGCCTCGCTTGGACTCGCAAACGCGTCGACAGGCGGCGTGGCGATCGAGAGGATCTGCTGATAACCGGGATGAAGATCCATGATCTCGAAGCGGACGTCGAGATTCGCCAGCATCGGCACACCCCGCACGCGCTTCCCCACATCCTTCATCGTCGAGGCCAGCTCCATCATCCGCTCGACGTAGCGCGCGGGGAAGATGTGGGTGAAGATGTCGATCTTTCGCATTCGCTCTCCTATTGCTCTTCTCGCAGGCCAGCCGCCCGCCATTTGCTGAAATGCCCGGCGAGATACTTCACGTTCGTGAAGCCGTGCCGCCGCAGCGTGCCGCCGGCCATCCAGGCGCGAGGACCGTGGCCGCAGTACACGATGACAGGGTCCAGCCTCGAGCCCGGTATCGTGTCGAGGTGTTCGCCTAGCCGGTGAAAGGGAATATTGAGCGCCCCGGGGACGTGCCCTTGCGCGAACTCGTCCGGCGTACGCACGTCGATGATCGTCGGCGCTGTTTTTGTCTGGATCTGCTCCAGCAACGTCACCGCGGCGATCTCCGCGCGATCGCGCTTCACCGGTTGCGCGCCGGCTGGTATCGAGACGAGCGCGGCGGCCACTCCCAGAACAGCCACGATGACGGCGAGCACGTAGAACGCGACGGCATACGAGCCGGTCTGCTCCACCCACACGGCAAGGAAGAGCGGGCCCACTGCGGACGCCACCACCGTCATCGCCTGCGCAGCGCCTTGAATCCTCCCCAGGTGCCGCCGGCCGTAAGCGCTCCCCCAGAAACTGAAGAACACGACGGTGATGAATCCACCGGCAATGCCCATGGCCACCGCCTGCACCATGACCTGCGGCATCGTGGATACGTGTGCGAGCGCCATCAGCCCAACCGCCAGTACGGCCATCGCGCTCACGAGAATCACGCGCAGTGACAGTCGCGGAGCCAGCGCGCCGGCAGCGAAGTTGCCACCAAGCCCGGTAATGGCGGTCACCGCCAGCGCTGTGTAGTACACGTCAGGCGCAAATCCACGCTCCGCGAGAATCGATTCGTTCAGCAGGCCGATTCCCGACGCGACGAGGCCGTACACGGAACTGGCCAGCCCAAACACCCAGAATGCCGGCGAACGGAGCGCCTGCCCCAGCGTTGCATGTGTCGCCTCCGATCCGTCGTCTGTGACATCGACGGCAACATCAGAGGAAGACTCGCCGTCGACGTGCAGACCGACTGCTTCCGGTGAAGAGCGATCGAGCCACCAGGCCAGCGGCGCGAGACCGACGAGCAGAGCGGCCCCGATTGACGCCCACGCCACGCGCCAGCCGGAGGATTGCACAACGGCCCCGACCAACGGGAATGCCGCCATGAACCCGATGCTCATGACCAGCGCGTAGACGGCCATCGCCACGGTCAGGCGCCGGCGAAACCACTTGCCCACCATCGCCAGGCTGATCACCGACAGCGCGCTCTGGCCAAAGCCGCGTGTCAACGTTACCAGCACGAGAACGCCAACCATGGTGCCGGTGCGACTCATCGCGAGCACCGTGAGGCCAAGAGCGGCGGCGGTCACCGTGAGCACGACGCGGCTGCCGATCCGATCGATCAGCCGGCCGACACCAAGGCAGAACAACGCACCGACGAGCGTCGCCACCAGATTGATCTGCGCAAACGCGACGCGACCCAATCCGAGATCTCGCAGCAGCGGCTCGGTAATCAGCCCGAGACCCTGCGTACGCCCAGGCAATGTGCCGACCATGGCCAACGCGGCCACGCCAAGAACCACCCATCCGTAGTACACGCGCTCCCGCGTTTCCGGAGCGATGAGAGCCGAAGAGTTGGATTGGCTCATGCTAAACAACCCGCCGGAGTCGACCGTCCGCGATCTCGAAGCGAACCGGAAACTGTGCCGCGAGACGTTCGCTGTGCGTGACGACGATCAGGATATTGCGCTGCCGCTTATGGAGATCGAGCAGCATCGATGCAACGGTTGCGGCCGAGGCCTGATCGAGATTGCCCGTTGGCTCATCGCACAGCACCAGCCGCGGTTGCAGCACGAGCGCGCGCGCGATCGCGGCGCGCTGCTTCTCACCACCGGACAACTCGCCCGGCCGATGTTCGAGCCTCTCACCCAGCCCGACCTGCTCGAGGCACGCTCGGGCGCGCGCGGCGTCATCGCCGCCATTCTTTCTTGCCACCAGCGTCGGAACGAGTACGTTTTCAAGGACAGTGCACTGCGGCAGCAGGCAATGATCCTGGAATACGAACCCGATACTGGTGTTGCGGAAATCGGCCAACGCGGAGGCGGCGAGATTGAACGGATTCTGCCCGTCGAGAGTGATGGTGCCGTGTGACGGCGGCTCGAGTGCTCCCAGCATGTACAACAGCGAGCTCTTCCCGCTGCCCGAGGGCCCCGTGATCGCGGCAGCATCGCCCGGCGACAACGCAAAGTTCACGTCCGAAAGCACCGTCAGTGGGCCACGCGGCGTCGGATATTGTTTGCTGACCTGGGAGACGTTCAACACGGCTGACCTGTGCTTCCGCGACGGCTCGCGGCTTCGTAGACCTCGAGCTGCCGCGTTGCCGATGCGGCGATCGTATAGTGAGCGCGAACGCCCTCGAAAGCATTGTTCGCCAGCTGCGCCGACAAGCCGCGATCGGCCCACATCGTGTGCAGCCCTTCGGCGAGCCCATCGATGTCGTCGGGTGCGACCAGCAAACCGCCACCGGTCTTCTCCACCACCTCGGTGAACGCGCCACGTCTCGGCTGCACCACGGGCACGCCGGCAGCCATCGACTCGAGGAGGAACATTCCCTTCGGCTCATCGTAGGTCGCGGGGACGGAGAGAACATCCAGGCTGCGCAGAAACGTGAGCTTGCCTTCACGATCGAGCTCACCGTGGTAGAAGAATTCCCCGGCCAGGCCGGCGCGCTCAACGATACCGCGCGCCTGATCCAGATACTCGCGGTGGTTCGGGGCCATGTATCCGGCAGCGTGAAGGCGCACTGGGGCGTCTCCGACACGCCGCCTGAAGCGAACGTACGCGTCGGCCAGCTTCTGAAGTCCCTTCTCCGGGGCGATCCGCGCGAAGTATCCCACTCGATACTCGTGGCCCCGCTCGCCAGCCGGGCGCCGCGAGTAACCATCCATCTTGATGCCCAGCGGCACGACAGACATTCGCTCCGGAGGAATCTTCAGGTAGCGCGTCATGAACTCCGCGCAGTAATCGCTGACGGCAATGAATTGGTCGACGTCGCGGACATGATCCCGAATCAAGGCCACGGCTTGATCCCGGTACGGCGCAGCCAGCTCGCTCAGGAACAGTTCCTCTCCCTGCAGTGTGCAAAGCACCGGTCGCCGAAAAGCGCGCTTGAGCGGCGTAGCCAGGGCGATCAGCAGCGAGTTCGGGATATTGATGACATCCGGCGCGGCCTCATCCTTCGTCCACTCGATCAGCTTGTCAAATTCTTTGTGGAGGAGGCCCTGCTCCCCGTTCAGCGTCGAGATCGTCAGCTCGCCGAGCACACGGGCATCAGGCGAGATCCCACGGCCCGCGAAGGCTTCGATGACGCGAGGCGAATCCCATAGGCGATCGAGAAAGCGCGGTGTCTTCCGAAACAACGCGGAGTACTGCTGCAGGTACACGCTGATGCCACCGAACAGGACGTCGGGGCGGCTCACGTTGGCTTCGTCGGTCCGCGTTGGCGTGTAGACGGGAATGAGCGTGACGTCGTGCCCGCGCGCGATCAACTCGGCGGCCAATCCGTTGTCGCGAAAACAGCTGCCGCAGTACATGCCCGCAGCGCCCGCCGTGATCGATAGGATTCTCATGCACCCGCGCGGAGTGTCCTCAACAAATGACTCCCGACCCCGTTACAAACCTGCGCTCTGAAACGCGCGCGCTCGGAACAGAAACTCGACGATATTGCCTTCGTGCGGCTGCCGCCAGTTGAGCTGTGTCGTCGGGACAGGGCCGAAGTTCAGGCGATCAACGTGCACCGCGTCCAGCAGGCGTCGCTTGAACGTCTCGTTGCATGTAATGGCGGTGCACACGAGCGTCGGGCCGATCGCGTCGATCATTTTCGACTCGGGACATTCGACGACCGTCACGAACGGGAACATGAATTCCTTTTTGGCCACTGCCGGTTCTGGTGAGTCGACGTGAATGACGGTCGGCAACAGATAGTCGGACTTCCCGTTCTTGACGAGCCGGCTTCCCTCTCGATGCCTTGCCGTCATGTCGACGACCCCGGGACCCTGCAGGTCGGCGTCGATCGACTGGGAGATCGCCTCAGCGACGCCTGGGACCGTGAAGGCCGCCAGCGGCGCCTCGGGATGCTCCGGCGGGAGCGGACGAACCGCCGCCAGCCGCTGCGCGATCGCCTCGGCGATGTCACGCGTGTGGCGGCTCGCCCAGATGCCGGAACAGTTGATGCAGCTTCGGCCGCTGTTGATCAACACGCTTTCGACCATCAGGTCGAGAAAGTCCTGCCAGCGATCCACCTGATCGTCGGCAAGAAGAATCTTCGAAAAGCCGGGCCCGTGCGCCTGCACCTTCGGATTGCCGCGATACCGATCGACCGTCGGCGTTCCGCCAAAGACGACGCTGCGGGCGCAGGCGTCGAGGACAGCGGCGCCGACATCACCGCCGCCCGGGTAGATGGAGACGGCGCGTTTCGGAATGCCCGCTTCGATGAAGGCGGCCGTCATTCGGTAAGGCGTCCACGGCTCCTGCGGTCCCGGTTTCAACACCAGGCCGACCTGCATCGGTATGATGGGCAACCACAGCGCGTGCACGCCGGGCGAGTTCGACGGCAGGACCAGGCCGAGCACTGGGCTCTGGATCTGATAGCTGATTGGAACGCCACGTTCCTCGCCGTGCCCGGTCGTGAGCACATCGAGCGACAGCCCTCGGGTCAGCGACTCGAGGATGTTGCGCATCTCGCCCAGCACGAAGGCGTTCTTCTTCATGTTCGCGCGGCACATGTGCTCGGGCAGGCCCGTGCTGGCCGACTGCGCGTGCACGAATTCGTCGGGGGTCTGCGTGCCGTCGCCCATCGGGAGGGTCGCTTTCATGTAGAGCTCCCCGGCTCGGCCCACGCGCGCGATCAGATCGTCGACGGGAATGTCCCGCAACGCGTCGCGAGCGTGCTGCGCCTTGCGGGCGTCCCGTTGAATCAGCCCGCCGTTCGCGCGGCTGACGCGAGCGATCGGCTCGCCCGTCGAGAAATGCACGACATCGTCGACTTCCATGCTGATGTAGGGTTCGCCCCAACGCAGAACTGGTAGGTGCAACATGGCTTCCTGAATTTGTGAATGTGCGATCCTTGATTCTTGATTCCTTGTTGATTGTCGATTGGTGATTGTTGATTACGGCTGGAAATCACCAATCAAAGCAAAATATCAACAATCACTAATCAACAACGATTCAACAACCCAAGATCTGGAAATCAACAATTCGAGCGCATCGTTAATAAACGCCAACAGTAGTGGTGGCGGCAAAGCCGTGAAACGGTCGAACCCCACTGACCCCATCCCAGGGATAGCGCTCGTAGGGCGGTTCGCGCTCGCCTTCGTCGCGCTCCAGGAAACCGGGCATGAAGAATTCCTTCGTCAGTGTCGTCAGCTTGATGCGACCGGTCTGACCGTACTCGACCAGCTTGCGAGGGTCGTCGAAGTCCACGACCTCGACGACGGCGCGCGGTTGCGGCGCGTAGTACGCAATTTTGTAGTTGTTGTGCGGCCCCGACGGCGCGCTCGGCGCCAACCCCATCAGCGTGTTCCCATAGGTCGGTGTCATGTATGCGCCATCGAGCAGTTCTTCCTGCGCGAAGCGGTTCCACTGCGGCGTGAACTCGGTCCCCCCGGAGAAGATCCCGGTGATCCCCGCTTTACGGATGGTCGTGCCCATTGACTCGAGCCGGAGGGCGAGCGCCTCGAGCAGCTTGGGCGTTGCGAACGCACACTTGATGTCGTGACCAGCCTCGAGAATCGTGACGGCCTGATCGATGACGTGGTCCTTGTAGGCCTGGAGGTGCTCCATCCACCCCTTCTTGATCAACTTGATGACCCATCGCGGATCGAGATCCACGCAGAACGCGATGCCGCCCCTGTGCTGCGTGAGATGCTCCACCGCAAGGCGCAGCCGGCGTGGACCAGAAGGCCCGAGCATCAGCCAGTTGGCGCCCTTCGGGAAGTATTCGTCGGGCAGAGTCGTGCTGAAGATCTCGTAGTCGATCCGGAAGTCCTCGCAGTTGATGCGCGTCTTCGGAATGCCGGTCGTGCCCCCGGTCTCGAACACGAAGACCGGCTTGCCCGTGAGCCCACGCGGCACCCATCGCTGTACCGGGCCGCCTCGGAGCCATTCGTCTTCGAAGAGATCGAGCTGCTGAAGATCCTCGAATCCCGTGATGCGGTCGCGCGGGTCCCACCCGAGTTTCTTCGCGTAGTCGAGCCAGAAGGGACTGCCGGTCGCCGGGTCGAAGTGCCATGCCACGACCTCGCGCACCCATGCGTCGAGCGCGTCGCGGGCGGATTGAACCTGTGTCGGTGCGACCGAGATCGATGAAGGCTGAGTACCGTGCATAAGACTCGCAGTATAGTCTTGGCCCGAGCCGCGAGTTAAGTAGGCGCTGGGCTCCCGGCTCTCGACCGCCGGGTTCTCGTTCTGTAATACCGGTATGGGCGATGTCGTATCGAGGTGGCATGAACAAGACGGTAACTGTCTCGGCACCGCGGGCACTGACACCGTTGCAGTGGACGATCTGCGCCACGGCCGCTCTTGGCTTCGCGTTCGACACTTACACGCTGCTCGTGCTGCCGCTCATCGTCCGTCCCGCCCTGGCCGAACTGCTCGCCGCCGAACCCAATAGCCTCGCCGTCAATTCGTGGGTCGGCACACTGCAGTACGTCCCCGCAGTCGCGGGAGGCGTCTTCGGGTTGATTGGCGGCTATCTCACCGACCTCTTCGGACGACGCCGTGTCCTCGTGTGGAGCATTCTCATCTACGCTTTTGGGGCCTTCGCGGCAGGCTACACCACGTCGGTTGAATGGCTCCTGTTCTGGCGCTGTTGCTGCTTCGTCGGCGTCTGCGTGGAATTCGTTGCAGCGGTTGCCTGGCTGTCGGAGATCTTCAGCGATCCTGCACAGCGCGAGCGCGTCCTCGGTTACACGCAGGCCTTCGGATCTCTTGGCGGCGTGATGGCGGCGGGCGCCTACTACCTGGCCGTGACCTACGGTCATCTCTTTCCCGAAGTGCGCGGGGGCCACGAGGCTTGGCGCTACACGTTCATCTCGGGCGTCATTCCGGCCATCCCGCTCATCATCATTCGCCCGTTTCTCCCCGAGTCACCGGCCTGGCAGGAAAAGAAACGGGCTGGCACCCTTCGCCGTCCCAGCTTCGCCGCCCTGTTCACACCGGAGTTTCGGCGTACCACGGTCGTCACGACGATCATGATGGCGGCTGTGTACGCCACAGCATTTGGTGCGATCCAGCAGATGCCGCGCGTTGTGCCGGGCCTCGAACAGGTACGCACCATGCCGCCCACCGCACAGGAGCAGACGATTAGCGGGGTGCAGACCTATCAGGAGATGGGTGGACTGGTCGGACGCGTCGTCCTCGCCTATCTTGCCGCTGTCATCATCAGCCGGCGCAAGCTGCTTCACGTCTTCCAATTTCCTGGGATCGTGCTCCTGCCTTTGGTGTTCCTCCTCGTGCCGTCCGTTGGCCTGCCGCTCGCGCAATGGGGCATCTTCATCGTTGGCCTGACCACGATCGCGCAAATGAGCTTCTGGGGCAATTACCTTCCGCGCGTCTATCCGACGCATCTGCGCGGCACGGGCGAAAGCTTTGCGGCCAACGTCGGCGGCCGCATGATCGGCACGTTCGCTGCGCTCGTGACGGTGCAGCTCGTAAACGTGATGCCGGGGGGTACGGTACCGATCCGACTCGCGTACGCGTGCGCTCTCGTGGGAACCATCGCGTACGTCATCAACCTGATCGCGAGTTTCTGGCTGCCGGAGCCGAAACAGGCTGATCTACCCGACTAGGAGAATTTTTGATTTCGCGATTGCTGATTGTTGAATCGTTTTTGATTGTTGATTCTTGATTGGAAATTTGGAAGCCAACTGATCGTTCGAAATCGCCGATCAGCAATCTTCAATCAACAACGATTCGATAATCACTAAATCAAAGATCCAAAATGAAACCGACGAAACCTAGCCGCCGACAATTCCTGGAGACTGCCGCCAGCGCGAGCATCGCGTTTGCCTCCGGAGGGCAAAACGCAGAGGGCGCGCAATTCACGCAAGCGACGCAGGCTACACCACCGGCGGGCGCGCCGCTGTCGGATGTCGTGTTGACCAACGGTCGCATTCACACGATGGATGCGAAGAACAGCGTCGCGTCGTCGGTCACGATCCGTAACGGCCGGATCGCCGCCGTTGGCGGGAATCCGCCTTCGGGACTGAAGGCCGTCGATCTGCGCGGCCGCACGGCGGTGCCCGGTCTCATCGAGGGCCACGTGCACATCGTCAGCCTGGCGAACCGACCGGGTTATCACACGATTCTCGAGAACACGACGTCGATCCGTGAGATCCAGGAAACGCTCGCCGCGCGTCGTAAGAGCGTGCCCGAAGGCCAGTGGATCACGTCGATGGGCGGCTGGCATCCAAACCAGTGGGCCGAACATCGGCATCCGACGCTCAAGGAACTTGACGAAGCCGTTCCCGATCGGCCCGTCCTGCTTTACGAGCGTTTCACCGGACCGGCAGTGACCAACAGTGCCGGCAAGAAGATATTCGACGCGATCGACGCGGCCGCGCCGGTACATCCCGAAGTCAAGAAGGTGGCCGTCGCGGACAACGGTGTCATCGCTGCGGCCGGATTCGCCGGCGGCGGAGCGTCGGCCAGCGCGCTGTTTCATCTCCGGCGCATGCAGACTTTCGACGACAAGAAACGCAGCACGCTCGATGCGATGACCTATTCAGCCGCTCTTGGTCTGACGGCGCATCTCGACGAGGTGCTGTTCCCCACTCCCGGGCCATTGCATCCGAATCAAATCCTCTCGAACCTCGATCAGTACCGGATGTACGACTCGTGGATCGCCCTGCATCGCGAAGGGCGAGCGCTCGTCCGGATGCAGATGAACTTCCTGCAGAACCAGAGCGACCCGGCGTTACCGGAATTGAAAGAGCGTCTTCGCAATCAATTCCAGTTCTTCGGCGATGACCTGTTGATGACGGGATCGATTGGCGAATGGGCCGCACCGCTCGCGAGCGGCGCGGTGTGGCGAGAGGCGCAACGGCTGGTTGCCGAAGCCGGCTGGCGCAACGAGAACAGCGTCCAGAACCTGGCCGGGCTCACCCAGGTCGTCGAAGCATACGAGGCAGTGAACAAGGAGTTCGACATCACCAAACTGAGATGGATGGTCCACCACGTGCCCGAAGTCACGCCCGATCTGCTCACGCGGCTCAAAGCCCTTGGCTGCGGTGTGCAAATGGGCGCATTCCGGTGGGTCACGTCGAACGACCCCAAAGTCATCGTCGGCCCGCCATTCCGCACGATCGTCGATCACGGGATCCAGGTGGGCATCCATGGAGACGGCGTTCACATCGCGCCACTGAACCCCTGGCAGCACATTTATTTTGCAGTTACGGGCATCAATTCGTTCGGGGCGCCGGTGAACGGCAAACAGCTGCTCACGCGCGAGGAGGCGCTGCGGCTGTTCACGCGGGGAAACAGTTGGTTCCTTCGGATGGAGGATAGAATTGGATCAATCGAAAGTGGGAAGCTCGCCGATCTCGTCGTGCTCGATCGCGACTACTTTACGGTGCCGGACGTTCAAATCAAACAGATCCGCTCCTCGATGACGATGGTCGCTGGACGAGTCGTTCACGGCAGTCTGGGATAACCAGCCAAGGGCTCGGTAAAGTGTCCCGAAGAGCCCTTGGCTGGTTACCAGTATCTTTTTGGCGCGCTGCGCGCGCCTAGGACCGCTATGCGGGTCACAACGATATAGAATTCACATGACGAGCCGCATAGCGGTCCATTCATGTCGCTAACTAGACGATCATTTCTGCTCACGACTGGTGCCGCGGCGTTTGCCACCCCCCTCGATGCGCTTCGCTCACGGCTCGCGGCCGGCGCCCTCGCCCCCTCGGAGCTCGGTTATGGTCCGCTTCATCGAGTGGACGACGCGACCACCGGCCTCCCTCTTCTCGAATTGCCTGAAGGCTTCAGGTACATGACGTTCGGGTGGGCCGGCGATCCCATGGACGACGGTCGACGCGTCCCCCCGTTGCACGACGGCATGGCCGCCTTCCCGGGTGAGAACGGACTGGTCGTCCTCGTGCGCAATCACGAAATCGGCCCGGGCGC
>Ga0075430_100005593_pt1 | contig 10619 bp, 7 predicted proteins | sample RhiMetdeltSRZDD4_FD_75294 | JGI IMG/M metagenome (GOLD analysis project Ga0075430, IMG submission 75294) | Populus rhizosphere microbial communities from Tennessee, USA - Rhizosphere MetaG P. deltoides SRZDD4 | ecosystem: Host-associated > Plants > Roots > Rhizosphere > Soil | place: USA... | reverse complement strand
GACGCGATCGTTCCATTCACGCGGCAATACGCCGGCACGCCGTTCGTCGCCTCAATCCACGACGGTGCCGATAGCGTCACGCTTCGCACCGGCTCGCGGATTGCGGACGTGGCGACGGACGTCCCAAGCCGCTCGGCGGTGCAGTCGGCAGCGGCGAAGGACGGGCTCCCACCACTCGAGGCCACTCTGAACTCGCCGAGCGCTGGCGGCGTCACGCGCTGCTCCTTCGGCTTCATCAGCTGCGGGATCCATCCGTACGGGATGCGATACGCGCGATAGACGGCGTTCGACGGATTGGGGCCGGCACCGGCAAACATCGGAAACATGTATTCCCAGACGATCGCGCCTTCTTTCGTGACCTCAAACAGCCGCCCACCGGCGCCAGCCGTGATCAGCGTGTTGCCGTTGAGCAATCGCTGCGCGCTGCTGATGTTCGTGCTGAAGAATCTCGGATTCGTATAGGACCACACCAGTTCCAGCGTGACCGGATTGATCTCGAGCACTCGCGACGTCGCACGTGCGAACGCACCGACACCATCCGGCGCGATCGGATTGGCGAAGCCGTATCCACTCGAGCCACCGTTGTCGAAGACCAGCAGGTTCCCCGCTCCAGGCAACCCTTTCGGGATCAGATGGGCGTGATGCTGGCCGATGATTTGACGGATCGCGCGCAATTCTTTCGATGCGCTGAAGTCTGGACCGAGCTGCCAGACGATCTTCCCGTTGCGGCCAACAATCGCCAGCAGGCTCGCTTCGCGGCTGCTGATGATGATGTTGTTCGGCGCGAATCGCATGTCGCCTTTGTCGAACCATTGATTCGGTCCGACATACGTCGCCGAGTTGACGTGCAGCCAGTCGTAGCTGCCCCGTTGTTTATTGAAGCTGCGCGCCGCCTTGATGGCCGCGCGTGCGTCTGGTGCGAACCCCAGCTCGTCGATGTGGTCGCTGGCAACCCAGTCCCAGACGATCTCTCCCTTCGGCGACACTTCGATGAGGCGATCGTCGCCGAGCATCATGTCGGCCACCTTCGGCTGCATCCGATCGGTATGGGTCAGGATGAGCGTGTTGCCGCTGTCTGCGTTGGGCGTGGACTCGGGTGAGTAGTAGCCCGCCGGAAAGCTCTCCAATTGCCAATCGTGGTGCTGACGCGCCGACCAGACCATGCTGCCCTCGCGCGTGATCTGCTCGCTGCGAGAGAACTTCCAGAGGTCCTTCCCTTCGAAGTCGCGGCGAATCAGCTCGAGCGATTCCTGATGCGGCGGACGGGCACCGCTCGCCGATATGACGACGCCGCCCGGCAGCACCCGCGCTGGACCACCGGCGGAATTATTGAAGCCCTCCCACCGTTTGACGACGTTGCCGTTCATGTCGATGACGACCACCGCCTGGGTCTGGAGCGGCGAGAGGACCGTGAACCCATTCCACGATTTGTCGGGGTCGTAGATCGTGGTGCCGGTGGGATACACCGTCTGGGCCGTTGGCCTTGGTGTGAGCACCAAGAGCAGGATGGCGGCAGCACATGCGGAGGACTGTCGTGTCATAGAACACCTTGCCGATGTCGCGGAGGCTACTACACAGCGTCGAGCGAACCCATCAAAATTCGAGCAATACCCGGCCGGGGTCAGATCTTGATTCTTGCCCACGTGCAAGAATCAAGATCTGACCCCATCATCGGGAGCACGCCATGAACGCTCGAGTCTTCTTCACGATCACCGCCGGCATCCTGGCACTGGCGGCGTCGATACAACCGACCGCGCAGACGCGCCCGACCAGCGCAGACACGACCCGTCAAAGCACGTGGAACCAGCGCACCCCGTGGGGCGATCCCGACGTGCAGGGCGAGTGGACGACGGAAGGTGAATACGGAGTGCCATTGGAGCGGCCGGCGCAGTACGGCACACGGCAGTTCCTCACCGACGCGGAATATACCAAGCGCCTCGAAGATGTCAGGATCCGCGACGAGCGTGACCTGGCGCGCGTCGATGTGCTCTCCGGCAAAGTGGAAGGAGCCAACGCGCCGATCCCGCACTGGCGCGAATACAACACTACCTCGCGGCGAACGTCCCTCATCATCGATCCACCAGATGGTCGTCTTCCGGCACGAACCTCGCAGGCGAGACCTGTTGCCGCGCAGCGCTGCGGCAGCCTCCAGCGTGGCGAACCGTGCGACACCTACGAGGACTACGGCCTTGGCGTCCGTTGCATCGTCCACGGTGGCGGGTTTCCCGATGCGATGTTCCCCGCCGTCTATAACGCCAACATGCGGATCCTTCAGAGCCAGGGCCTGGTGGCAATCACCTACGAGTTGATTCACGACACCCGAATCATTCCGATCGACGCGTCACCACGCCAGGACCGCCTGTCCGACAAGGTTCGGATGTACATGGGCAACGCGCGCGGACACTGGGAGGGCACGACGCTCGTCGTCGAAACGACCAACCTGAAAGCGAGTACGCGCGGGTCGTCGCCGGCGCTGCGTCTGGTCGAGAAGTTCACCCGCACCGGACGAGACTCGATCGACTATCAGGTGACGTTCATCGATCCGGCGACATGGACGGCGCCGTGGACCGCGGCGCTCGACATGAAACGGCGGCCAGACGATGCCGGCGTATTCGAGTACGCGTGCCACGAGGGCAATTACGGCCTGGAGCACATGTTGCGCACCTCGCGGCTCTACGATCGGTGAACTTCGATTGCCGGTGCGAATCAGTCGTAGTGTCCGGCTTTAGCCGGACCGGCCACCGCTTACAGTGCTCGGCGTGCTAGAGCGATCCGGCTGCATCCCTCGATCACGTCGAGAAACTTCTGATACTCAGCGCGACCGACGACGAAGGGATTTGGGTCAGTGCGCCCTCGCGACGAGAGACGTGTCAGCCAGTCCTGAAACGGCACCATCAGCGGATGGTTCTGCAGCCACGCATCGACGCCTGCGTCGACGGTGGCCTGCCTGAAGTGCGCAACCGACGCGATGTAGGTGTTCATCGCCTCGTCGTTCAGCAGTCCCGGCGTCAACCACGATCCGCCAAAGAGGGCGGCCACGTGCCGCTCACCTCGATCGACCACAGGAATGACGAAGCCCATCGACCCGGGCGTGTGGCCGGGAACGGCCACGGCGCGCACGCTGACGTTCCCGAGCGCGACGGACTCTCCATCCCGCAGTTCGCCATCGCGCTTGGGAGGCGCGGCCGGCGGCGGCGCGCCCGGGCCGCGACCGCGCGGCGGCGTCTCCATCAACGTCCAGTCCGCCGCCGAGACGTAGACCTTCGACCCGAATTTCTGCTGGAAATACGCCGAGCCACCAAAGTGATCGGCATGTCCATGCGCGACCAGAATCGTCTTCACCTGCGCCGGATCGAGGCCAAGCTTCATGAACCCTGGCAGAAGATCTGACTCGACCTGGTTCGCGCCCAGCGCGTCGATCATCATCAGACCCGCCGATGTCTGGATGACGTAGGCGACGGTGCCGACATTACCGATGGCGTACACGTTGTCGAAGATCTTCGTGGGTTGAATCACCGGATCGTCGGCGCGATTAGCGCGCGGCGCCTCGCACCAGAAGTGCACGGCATCGGACCACCGCGTGCCAACCGACTTTTTGAGCCGATCGAGCTGCTCGATAATGGCCGGCGAGTCGGGTTTCGCTGGTGGCGCCGGCTGGCCCTGCTGCGCGGCGAGACGAGCGACCGCGGCGCATATCGCCACGACGATGACGGCGACGTGTGAGGAGATTCTCATCGCGTTCTTCTTCCTCTCGCGGATTATCGGATCGGTGAGTTGGGCCGCCCAGACCATGGACCAAAGACCCGTTACTCCGCCACTCTTACCTCAACGATTATGCCGTTGTTGTCCGTAAAGCGGACGACATCGGGCTCGTCGGGTGCGGGCAGTACGCGCGCGTTCAGTTCTTTCAACCGCGTCTCGAGCGCGCCGCGATCGAACGGCGCGACCTTCAGGGTGTAGTGCGCGATCGATGGCATCTGGCCTTGTGACACCTCCTCCAGGCCGAGACGAGTGTTGCCCGCGAGCTGGAGCCAGACGCGTCCATTCTTATCGCGCGGCCGCTCGACGGCATTGCCGTACAGGAGCCGATAGTACGGCAGCGATTTGTCGAGGCTGGTCACGCGCAGCATCACATGATCGACGCCGCGCGGCGTGAGCAGGCCGTCGCGCTGGACCTCGAGCGGCGACGGCACAGCGGCGGTGACCAGTCCCGCCGGCGGCTGAAAGAGCTGCAGTTCGAGTTTGTCGGGATCTGGCCACATGCCCGTGGGTCCCGCCCCAGCGACGCCGAAGCCCGCCGTCTGCAGTGTGCTGGCCATGCCGGCGCGGTCGTAGACCTTGGCCAGCACGCAGTAGTGACCGATGGCCGGCTGGCGCTGACCCGAGGCGCCGATGGCAACGTAACCGACTTGGCGATCGGCGGGCACCTCGCCGAGCACCACGAAGTAGCGCAGCGTGTCGCGCACCGGCTGCTGATGCAGCGGGGCCTTGAAGATGCGTGAGTAGAACCGCGCTGACGCCGCCGGGTCGGGCACGATGATGTCAAGATGCTCGAGGCCCAGATTGTCGAGCGGCAGCGCCTTCGTCGCTGACTGGGCCATCAGTCCAACGGTGAGCACGGCCACGATCGCGGCCGCGACAATCGTACGGTTCATTGACTCCTCCGTTCCCTCAGCATCGCATGGCTTCCATCATCGGGCCTGGTCGGCGTTCTCGCAGGCAAACAAAATCCACCGCTAAATCCCATCCATGAGCCCGAGGATGCCGTTGACGATAGCCGACTCCGCGCATCCGGGCTGCAGCCGCGACGACAACACCTCGAACGTGTGCTTTCCAAACGAGGCATCATCGGGAATATAGCCGGAGCGGGCCGCACCGTTGGTCAGTGTCGCCAGGATCGTCGCCCTGTACGGCGACTCGCGCTTCAGTCTCTGGGCAATTGAATTGAAGACCTCAGCGTTCACGGCACCGATCATCACATCCCCGACGCGCAGCAGGCCAAGCCTGATCTCTACAGGGGTCGTTTCCTTGTAGGTGCCCTCGACACCGGCGCGTCCCTCATCCGTTCGCTCGCGGCCAGGGCAGCGCACAGTGGCGAAGCTCCCGTGCAACGGAACGGCCGTCTCCGAGCGAGCGATGGTGCGCATCACGTGCAGCACTTCTTCACCGAGGAACTGTCCCATCGACGTCACCATCTGCCGTTGCTGGTTCATGAGTCGCGCAACGGTCGGATTGTTGCGGTCTAGCCCGTCGCCACCTGGTGGCATGGCGTTGCTGATGTCGATGCCTCGCGTGGCATAGTCCTTCGTCCGGATGTTTCGAAGGTCGTAGGTCTGCTGGTAGTAGATCGGATTCTGATCGCCGGCGGCTCCGCTCGACCAGAGGGCAACGGCCTTGTCATCGAATGAGTCTTCGATGTATCGCGACGCGGCTCCCGGGATATCGCCGCTGACCTGATCTAGTTGTCCGGCAATCACCGCGTGCACGGCGTAGTTGTAGTAGACGGCGATGGGCGTCCCATCGACGCCTTCGAATTTGAGAACGGCAACGGTCTTGTCCGAGGGGCCTTCGCGGTTCGCCCCTTCCCACCATCGTCCCGTCTTGGGATCGATGATCTGACGATTGACATTGATGTACGACGCCCCCGTCCCGTAGCCCACCCGCGCGGGAGCGAGCCGTCCCTTTGCCAATCGAACCGACTCGACGATCTTCTGCGTATAGTCTGGTCCGCGCTGAGCGCCGGCACTGTGCGTGTGCGTCGCCGTCAGCAGGACGCTGGCTGCCGGAATCTTCAACTCTTTTTCGATTTGTCCGGTTACAGCCTGCCAGACGGAGTCTGGAACGGCACCGGCATCGATTGTTAATCAGCGCCGCAGTCGAGACGCCGTTCTCGAGCACGATCGCTCTCGCATAGAGTTGGTCGAGAATTCCCCGACTGTTCTTCGGGAGCTCGCCGGGTGAAGGGGTGATGTCCACTTTCGCAGCGCCGGCACGTAAGGCAGGAACGGTGGCGGCGGGCTGCGCGGCCGCCTGTCGCGACACGACCGCCGCGAGAATCATCGCCACCACAACAGGTGCGGGCTTCATGCCGCGATTATGCGCCGTCGAGATGCGCAGGTGCGATCTGCACTGCCGGTTCGACGAGAATTTGCGCGAGTCGAAAGAAAACTACTATTACCATCCGCACGGGAGGGGCTGCACATGAAGTGGCTTCAGGTTGCCGTCGCTGCAGGTCTTGCCGCGAGTCTCGCCATGGTGCTCCAGGCCGAGCAGGGTGCCGGCCGCGCGGGTGGCGCCGCGGCCGCAGGGACGAGCGGATCGTTGATCGGCGGAACGCTCACGCCTGCCAAACCCGATGCGCGCGGCTGGGGCTGGCAAGTGAAGGCCTCGATCAATCCGGCCACGCCGCGGCCGTTCTACAACAAGGCCAAGGAACTGCTGTTCCAGGACAAGCAGATCACGAGTTACACGATTTCCACCTACAACCCGGAGTTCTACTGCGAGGTCGCCAAGCACTTCGACTACATCTGGTTCGAAATGCAGCACAGCACGATGTCGTACGACGAGGTGCGCCGGATGATCCTGGCGTGCCCGGGCGTCGGCGCCGCGCCGATGATCCGTATGCCCGATGCACTCGAGTCGAGCATCCAGAAGGCCACGGACCTCGGCGCTATAGGCATCATCGTGCCAACCGTTGACGATGCGCTCGAGGCACGTGACGCAGCTCGATTCTCGCGCTACCCACCGGTTGGTCGGCGAAGCTCTGGCGGCGGGTCGTTTGGCCAGGTGTGGCCGGGAGTGAACTACCGCGCCACCGTGAATGACAACATGCTCGTCACCGTCATGATCGAGACGCTCGAAGGTGTGGCCAACGCCGAGGAAATCGCCGCCACGCACGGCGTGGACGTGCTGCTCATCGGCAACAATGACCTTTCGAGCTTCTCGGGTTGGTCGCAGAACGACCCCCGGTATCAGGACGCGCTGATCAAGGTGCACGATGCGGCGCTCAAGTACGGCAAGTACTTCGGCAACGCCGGTGCGCAGTATCTGAATGGCTACGTCCTCAGCACGGATACGCGCATGGTTCAGAACGGACCGGCACGTGATGGGTGGACACCGCCGGCGCGGGGCGTCGGTCCTGGGCGCGGCGCAGCGCCGGCAGGACGCGGGCGCGGTGACGGCGCGCCCGAGCCGGATCCGGAGCCGGTCATCGGACTTCCAGGCGGGTTGCCGCCCGGCGGACGCAAGTAGAAAACGCAGCATTCGGACGTTCTCGCCAGGAGCGAACGCATGAATCGTCGCACCTTCCTGAAAACGACAGCCGCGGCATCGGCGGCCGCGCTGTTCCGGCCTCTCGACGCTGACGCCGCGCTGCCGCAGGCGAAGATCACGCGCATTCGCCTCTACGAGGCGCCGACCGTCATGCCTCTGCAGATTCCGCTTCTGCAGAGCAACATGATCGTCACGATCGAAACCGACGCCAATATCATCGGCATTGGTGAAGGCGGCACTCGCGACACCATCGAGCCCTGTGCCGGTCGGCTCATCGGAAAGAATCCGTTCCACACCGAGCGCCTGTGGCAGGACATGTATCGCGCCTTCCACTACCCACCCGGACGCGAACGCCTCCACGCAATCGGCGCACTGGATCTCGCGCTATGGGATCTCAAAGGCAAGGCGCTCGGCGTGCCAGTCTCTGAGCTCCTGGGCGGGATGAACCGCAATTATCTGGAGTGCTATACCACGACGTTCCGCGGCGGCGGCAACACGCTGCGCGATCGCGCGGCTGCCTGCATGCAGGCGGGATGGCGCCTCTTCCGCTTCGATGCGGCAAGCCTGCCGCAGGGCAGCACCAGCTACGACGCTCGCGAACGCATTCGGCAAGTGCAGGCCGACTGCCGCGCCGCGCGCGAAGGCGTTGGGCCGGGCGGCAACTTCATGGTGGACTTCCACCAGCGCTTCACGTTTGCCGACGCGCTCCGCGGCTGCCGGCTGATCGAAGAGTTCGAGCCCTACCTGGTCGAAGACCCGGTCCAGACCGACTCGTTCCTGCAGGACATTCCCAAGCTGCGCAGCCTCACCAGCGTGCCGCTGGCCGCCGGAGAGGAGTGGGGAGCCCGCTGGGACTTTCATCGACTGGTCGAGAACCACGACCTCGACTTCGTTCGCTGCTCGCTGCCGAACGTCGGCGGCATCACCGAACTGATCCGCATCTGCGCGCTCTGCGAGACGCACGACATCGGGATCGTTCCGCACTTCACAGGTCCGATCGCCACGGCCGCGCAGATACATGCGCTGGGCCCGTACCCCCAGTCGGTTGTATTCGAGTACAACTACGACGCGCAGCCCATCCCGTATCTGAACGAATTCGTGACGTTCAAGGAAGGCAAGCTCTATCCCAACGATCGGCCAGGCCTCGGTGTAACCGTGAATATGGACCGGCTGCGTTTAGTCGCGACGATCTCCGAACCGGGGCCGAATCGCCCGACGTATTACCGGCCCGACGGCTCGCAGATTACGTGGTGACGCGCGCGAATCGCGACGGCAGCTTTCCCACCCCCCGATGAAGAATGAGGCGCAATTGATCGCCTACGCCGACCGCCTCCCGGGAGGCAGGTTTCGCGACCTGCAGCGATGGCTGGAGGGTCCGTTCGCCGGGGCGTTCGGCGGCGTCCACGTGCTGCCATTCTTTCACCCCATCGACGGCGCCGATGCCGGCTTCGATCCGATCGATCACACGCAGGTCGATTCCCGGCTCGGCACGTGGGACGACGTCGCCGTGCTCGCCGCACACACCGACGTCATGGCCGATGTCATCGTCAATCACATGTCGCGTCACTCGCCGCAGTTTCTGGACTACGAGGCGCGCGGCGACGCCTCGCCCTACGCTGGTCTGTTCCTCACGTTTGACCGGGTCTTTCCACACGGCGCCCGCGTTTCGGACCTGGCTGCCCTCCACACCCCTCGTCCGAGCCTTCCCTTCACGAAGCACGAGTCCGCGCGCGGGGGCCAGGTGCTGCTGTGGACGACTTTCACGAGCGACCAGATCGACATCGACGTGCAGCATCCGGAGGGCCAGCGATACCTCGCGGCTGTGCTCACGCGACTGCACGGTGCCGGCATCCGCGCCATACGGCTCGACGCCGTCGGCTACGCGATCAAGAAGGCGGGCACGAGCTGCTTCCTGATCCCCGAGACGTTTGCGTTCATTGCCGACTTCACTGCGCAGGCCCGCGCTCTCCGCATGGAAGTGCTCGTCGAAGTCCATGGCCACTACCAGGAACAGATCGACGTCGCGCGACAGGTCGATTGGGTGTACGACTTCGCGCTGCCGCCGTTGGTCCTGCACACGCTGTATACGCGAGACGTCTCACGCCTCATGCACTGGCTCGAGATCCGCCCGCGCAACGCCGTCACCGTACTCGACACTCACGATGGCATCGGCGTACGGGACGTGGATGGCGACCGCGGGCGGAACGCACCAGGACTTCTCGAACGGCACCACATCGCCTCACTCATCGACACGATCCACGAGCGGAGCGGCGGCGAGAGTCGTCACGCCAGCGGAAGCGCGGCGAGCAACGTGGACACGTCGCAGATCAACTGCACGTTCTATGACGCGCTCGGCCGTCGCGACGACGAGTACCTGATCGCACGCGCCATCCAGTGTTTCGTGCCGGGAGTCCCGCAGGTGTACTACGTCGGCCTGCTCGCCGGCGGCAACGATATCGAGCTGCTCCGGCGTACTGGCGTCGGGCGGGACATCAACCGTCACTACTACACGGCAAGCGAGATCGAAGAGCATTTGAAGCGGCCTGTCGTCCTCTCGCTCCTGGAGCTGCTCCGGTTGCGCAACGCACATCCGGCATTTCAGGGTACGTTCCATGCGGCCGCATCGGCCGCCGACCACATGGTTCTGGTCTGGACTCACGGCGCGGCGTTCGCTCGACTCGAGATCAACCTCACCGCCAGGCATGCGGTCGTCACGTGCTCACGTGAGGACGCCGGAGCCGCCGGGGCCCTGACGTGGCACTCGTCATTGCAGGCACGTGCATGACCCAGACGATCGCCTACCAGTCGAGCAACATGGCCATCGTCAAGACGCTGACCTACCTGATGTTCGCCATGTTCGCGATGACGACCGACTCAGTGGGCCTCATCATCCCGGAAATCATCAGGACGTTTCAGTTGTCGTTGACCGCCGCCGGCACCTTCCAGTACGCGACGATGGCCGGTATCGCGATGGCAGGTCTCTTCCTCGGCCAACTCGCGGATCGATTCGGGCGGCGCCGCACGATCGTCATCGGCCTGACACTGTTTGCAGCCGCATGTTTCCTGCTGGCGGCGGGCAATTCCTTCCTGTTCTTCGCCGTGATGCTGGGGCTGTCCGGGCTCGCCATCGGTGTGTTCAAGACCGGTGCGCTGGCGCTCATCGGCGATATCTCGACGTCCGCTGCCCAGCACACGTCGATCATGAACACGGCCGAAGGCTTTTTCGGCGTCGGCGCGATCATCGGGCCCGCCATTCTCGCGCGCCTGCTGACCGCCGGGCTGTCGTGGACGTGGCTGTATGTGATCGCTGGCACGATCTGCGTCGCATTGATCGTGCTCGCCGTGCT
>Ga0075430_100005591_pt1 | contig 10621 bp, 8 predicted proteins | sample RhiMetdeltSRZDD4_FD_75294 | JGI IMG/M metagenome (GOLD analysis project Ga0075430, IMG submission 75294) | Populus rhizosphere microbial communities from Tennessee, USA - Rhizosphere MetaG P. deltoides SRZDD4 | ecosystem: Host-associated > Plants > Roots > Rhizosphere > Soil | place: USA... | reverse complement strand
CGCTCGCGCATGACTGTCTCGAGGTCTTCGCCCGCGTATTCCGGTAGCCGAATGTCAAACGGGTCGCCGGAGCCCGTCGCGGCCGGAAGGTCCAGCTCAACCTCAGTGCCCTTCGGTGTGTGCTCAACCGGCAATCCCTGCTGAAGGCGAGCAAGCCCGGCTTCAATCGGTTCGAGAGTCTTCGGCGCACCACGGCTCCGGAGCACGCCGTCTCCGCGACCGAGCCGCCCGTGAAGTTGAACGAGCAGCGTTGTCTTGCCCGCGCTGGCCGGACCTAGGAGCAGAACGTTAGGCGCCTCTGTCGCTGTCATCGCGCCGCAGCCGCATCTGAACAATAAGCAAGCAAAGGATCCGGACCGCTCGGGGAACTATCGATCGTGGTGCATGTCGGAGACAGCGCTGCAGCCGTTCCACGATCGATCGGCTCGGTGATGGCGTCACCATCCGCGGCACTGATCGATACGGCGACTGACACCGATCCGAAGAGCTCGTTATTAAGCCCGTCCAGCCGCTCCAGAATCGATGATCGAACATCTTGATCGGACTTCGCTCGAATCGGCACGACCGGACGGCCCTGCGCGTTCGTGGCCAACCTCCTGGCCAGAGCCTCATACTCGCCTAGCGCCCGTCCACGTTCATTGCCTGCCAGGGCTTCCGAGTCGGCGAAGATGACGAAGCTACTGGCGTGACTGGCGAGCCATGTGGTGGCTTCCATAGCGTCCTCATCCATCGCCCATCGCCGGAACCACTCTCCTGGAACATCTGTGTAAAGGACGTTGGTGATCTGTCCATCATTGGACAGCGCCATGTGCAGGAGCGATGGGACCCGCTGTTCCGCCGAGCTCGTATGAGGTGGAAACCCGCCGATTCCCTGCGGAGGCCACTCAAGATGACGAGCGATCTGTTGCCATCCCAGCAAGGTGTACGAGCCGGCGAAGGCTCCGCAGGCCGTACTTCCCCGTCGTCGCGCAATCATTGCGGCCGCCAGCGCAGTCGTCTTGCCGGCATTCTGTAGACCGACGAGAGCGACAAGACGCACTCGTCCGAGCGCAGCAATCGGTGGGAGATCATCACGCCCAAGAGCTAGGCCCGACCACGGGATCCGCGGCCCGTCAGCTTGGAGCTCCGACGACTCGGATGCGACGTGGGCGAAATGCTGGCAGTTCGAGGGCTCGAAACCAAGGATGCAGCCGGTATCGGGGGCGTGGCAAGTCCGGCGGGGACATCCTGAGCGCTTGGCGGTCATTCTCCGGCGGCCGGCTGCCTCGCGCCCAAGAGACGCGCGGCCTGGAGATCGCGGAATACCAAGATTGCCGCGCGCCCGACGGTCAGCTTTTCCTGCTGATCGAACGCCATGCCTTCAACCTGCAAGCCGAGGATCGAAGAGAGGATCGGGCCCCGCCCCTCGGCATAGCGCTCGTCGATCGCAGCCGCTTGGGAGCAGGTCGCGAGTTCTTCAACCGCTACTTGCGCTTCTGCCGCATGCCGAGCCACCAGTTCCGCCAGGAGATGCTCTCCCGCGACAGGCGTCAGGTCGGGCACATCAAGATGAAGATCAAGTGCAGCAGCCAGGACCACATCTGCTGATGAACCTAACGAACGATACGTACTGTCAAGCCGGGGGCTGTAACCACTCTGGTGCCACCACAGCAGATTGAGACGATGGGCGGTTGCTTTAACTCCCTGCTCATGAGTAGCCAGGACTTCTCGGAGGTTCCGACCGAGAGCGTCAATCACCGTCCGCAGCTGCTTAGCCGAGACCTGCACGGCATCCCCGGCGCCCTGTTCGGCCGCATCAACGAGCTCGCGTAGATAGCCGGGCATGGTCTCGATGAGCGCTGTCATTCCCGGCGACGTCGCACCACCAGCGTCAACGAGTCGTTGCTGTAGACGGTCTGGAACATCGCTGTCAACGCTCGGAGCGACAGGCTCACCGACCGACGGCATCTTTACCCTTGCCGAGGCTAGCTCTGGCGCCCAGCTGTCCTTGATTGCGGCGGCGACGTCTGCGTCCCACTCCCGATAGAGCGCCTTGAGCGGCCCAGCCCAGAAGTCCCGTGACACTTCCTCCGTCGCAGTTCGCAAGGTGTACCAACCCGCCTGCTTTACAGCCTTGCGCCGTGACGCGGCATGTGCAACGGCCGCCAGCAACAGGGCCTGCAGCAGCGCCACCGGCCTATCCGGATAGACGTTCCGATAGGTCTCCCACTCGGCGATCAAAGCCCTCTCGGCCATCTCAAGCGCCGAACTCTCCGGCGAGGGATCCAACGCCTCAACAAAGACGACTGGAAACATCCTTCGGGCAACATCAGTCCCGATCAGCTGATCGGCAAGCGTCTTGCTCGCCGCGCGCAGCTTGGCTGCCCGCTCCTGATCGTCTCCGAGCTGCCCAAGGAGCCCCTCTCTAAGCAGTTCGCCGATGAGATCCATAGCGGCGGGAGCTTACGCGACGCAAGGGACGTTTTGAGCAAGTTCAGGACACAACCGTGTGCCTGCGACGATCGATCAGGCGGGCGCCGGCACGAAGTGCTCGACTTGCAGGTCCTCGCGCTCAAGCGCGAAACGCACGCCCTCTTCCGCGAGCTGGCGGACCTGGTCGAGCGAATCACCTGCGGCGGACCAGCCCCGGACGTCCGGTGACTCAGACCACCAGGTGCCACCTTCGAGATGATGGATGACGCGGATCGTCTCGATGGTGTTCAGAGTAGATCGAGAGCCTCGTGGTCCTCAAGTCCGAAGTCCTTCACCGGTACTGGTCTCAGAACCGCCGACCGTCGGCAGCACGACGGGTCGGCGTGCCGGATGTTTCGGCGACCACGCGAAGCGGTGGACGATTGCCGCCGTAGACGCGGTCGAGCGCCTCGTGCGCGGTTTCGTAGCTCTCCCGGAACAGGTGCGTGTAGATCCCGGTCGTTCCGCGCGTCGTGTGGCCCATGAGCTGCTCGAGCTCGTGGCGCTTGACGCCACCCGCAGCCAGCACCGACGCATACGTGTGCCGCAGCACGTGCCAGAGATGGCCAGGCCGGTAGACGCCGGCCTCCTTCATCGCCGGCCGCAGGACCGACACCGCCGATGCTTCCTCGCGCCAGACGGTGTCGGTGCGCGGATCCGTGAAGACCCAGCCTTCGCCGGCTTGCCTGCGAGCTAGCAAGTCAGCGAGCCCGCGATAGAGCGGGACCTCGCGCTCTGAGTCGTACTTGCAGCCGCGGTGGATCGGCTCGCGCTCGGCGCCGCGACCGGTCTTCTTCCAGTAGAGCTGGCCGCGCAGGTCGATCAGGCGCGCCTTCCAGTCGATCCACTCCCAGCGAAGGCCGAGCAGCTCGTTGCGACGGAACCCTGTGGTCAGTCCGGCCAGTACGAGGTCGACGTGCGGCTCGGGTGTGGCGGCTAGGAGGGCGAGTGCCTCCCTGGGTTCGAGCAGCCTCGGCGGCCTCCGTGACGGCTGGAGGTCGATGAAGTCGTGGCGGCTTCCGCCGCGGTGGCGGGCCCGGCGCGGCGTGCGCAGCGGGTTGCTGACGATCAGGCCCTCGCTGACGGCGTCGGTGAGCATCCCCGACAGCGGGATCAGCACGCCCTTGACGCGCGACTCGCTGAGGCCGCGGGCGTGCATCGCCCGCATGAAGCGGAGCACCTGGTCGTAGGTGATCGCCGGCAGCGGTAGGCTGGAGGTGCAGCCGCCAGTCGCCCTCGTAGTTGTTGTAGGTCAGCGGCGACATCCGCCCCGCCTCGACCTGCGCGGCGATCCCTTCCAGCCAGGGGACCGCCCAGTCGTTCAGCGTGACGAGCTTCGGCCGCGGCGGCGTCTTGCCTTCGAGCACGAGCCCGCGCAGGTCCATCAGCTCGCGCTCGAACGGGATCAGGTCGTTGACGCGCCAGCCGACCGGTAGGTGCCCGAGCGACCGGTTCACGCCCGCGACCCGTGCCTGCACCGCCGGCGAGCAGCGACACGTCCGCGCCTCGCGCGAGCGGCCGCGCTCGGACGCCGGGCACGCCGCCGTGTGGCGAATGCGCAGCGACCCGCGCATCAGCGCTGCCCTCCGCTCAGAACCGCCGCGGAGCCGGCCTGGAGGGCGCAACCGCGCGCGGCCGGCGCTCCTCGGCCTGCCGCCGCCCCGCCCGCACGAACTGCTCGACATCGGCCTCGCAGAAGCGCACGTACTTCCTGCCTGGCACCTTGACCCGCGGCAACGCTCCCTCCCGGCCCAGCTTCCATACGTAGCGCTCCGTGAAGCCCAGCCGCTCCGCGACCTCCGCCGCCGTCAACAACCTCTCGCGTTCCCCTTGCATCACCACCTAGGCGCGACTCACCGCCACGCCTCTCACCCTCGCCTGCTTCCTCTCCCCTCGTCGCCTCAGTCCCTGCACTACATCTCTGGCACCGCTCGGCCCGATCCCAGGTCTTGACCCTTGATGGTTGCCGACCACCCGACCACCTCCATGACCATGGTGTGGGTGGGTGGTCGGCAACAGGAGAGCCGCGAAAATCGCGGTGGGATCGGGCCGAGCGGTGCCCCACCCCATTCGACCGTTGAACGGCCTGCTGAACGGGGTCGCCGGGGCAACGAACGGCTCTGAATACGTCTAGGCGCGAATCCGTGGCCAGCTCATGGCCACGAGAATCGCGAAATCGCTTTGTTTGCGGGGCTTTTTGGGCCTGAGCTAGATGTGGTACATCGACACGCCGGCCTCGACCGCTTCGCGGTCGATCAGGTCGGCGATCGTCACGGCGGCGAGCACGTCGCGTGCCGCGGCCGCGGCGTCGGCGATGACGCCTTCGGCGTCGCGGCCGAACGGGCCGTCGAGCAGCTCGATGACCTCGAGTGCGGTGACTTCCGAAGGCGGCCGCAGGTAGCGGTAGCCGCCTTTGACCCCACGCTGTGACTGCAGGATCCCCGCGCGGCGCAGCGTCGCGAAGAGCTGCTCGAGGAACTGAACCGGGATGTCGCGGCGGCGCGCGAGCTCGCCGATCGGCACCGGCACATCACCGCTGGACCGGCCGAGCTCGGTCAGCGCCTTCAGCGCGTACGGGCTCTTGGAGGTGATCGAGAGCATCAGCCTATGACTCTAAGCCACCGGCAGGACCACAGGAGCGCGTAGGAGGCCCGCTTACAGCCAGCCGCGCTCGCTGGCGATCAGCACCGCTTGGGCGCGATCGACGGCGCCGAGCTTGCCGTAGACGTTGTGCAGGTGCGTCCGCACCGTCGACGTCGACAGATCCAGCTCGTGGGCGATCTGCTTGTAGACCTTGCCCTCCGACAGGCGCTTGAGCACCTCGACCTCGCGGCCGGAGAGCGGGCACGGATCGATCTGGCGCTGCCGGCCCGTTGCCGGGTACGGCATGTCGAACATCACGCTGCGCAGCTCGTCGGGCCCCAGCCCGACGACGCGCGCGACCTTCAGCATCTCGTTCGGTGACACCGCGTCGCCGGTCGCGTAGTGCGCGAGCATGTCGGCCAGACGCACGAACGACGCCTCGGGCGTCGCGTCGTCGGAGTGATGGCGCTCGATCACCGAGGCGATCGTCTTCGGCAGACCCCAGCGCCGAGCGAGCACGCCTCCCACAAGCGCGTGGTCGACGCCGAGCTCACGGCGCTCGCGGTGGATCCGCTCCTCCGGCGTGCGCGCGTCGCCGTGGACCTGGTCGGGGTATCCGGGATAGGCGTGGACGAGGACGAGCTTGCCGACGTCGTGCAGCAGTGCGGTGACCATCAGCCGGTCGCGGTGCTCGTAGCCGGCCTCGAGCGCGAGCCGCTCGGCCGCGCGCTGCGTGGCGACGCCGTGCAGGCGGAACTGCTCAGGCGCGGCGTCCCAGATCGCGGCGCGCTCGAAGAAGTCGAAGGTGCGGGCCCGCGTCGCGAGCGCCTGGACCGCCTCAGGTGACAGCAGGTCGACGGCCTGGACCGCTGACTCGACGCGGCCACGCGTCTTTCCCTCCACCTGGTTGGCGAGCCGCAGGACGGCGATCACGAGGGCGACGTCGGACTCGACCGCGGCGACGACGTCGGCGGCGCTGACGTGGTCGTCCTTGACCAGCCGCAGCAACCGGTTGCGCGACTCCGCCAGCGCCGGGAACGCCTCGAGCGCGTCGAAGGCCGCCGTCAGCCGGCGGCCGTGGCCCTCGCCGTTGTTGTTGCGCGCGGCATCCGCCAGCAGGGCTGGCGAGTCGACGGCGTGCAAAATGGCGGCGGGTTCACTCATCAAGTGGGACGTCTGGTCATCGTGAGCGGTGTCGCCGAACCAAACGGCGGCAACAGCTCACCCCGGTTATCGGCAGCTATGGACGGATGATTGAGTCAGCCCGCCAAAGCGGCATCGAGCCGCCGCAGGGTGTCGTCGCGACCGAGCAGCGCGATCGTCTCGAAGATCCCCGGTGACACCGCTGTTCCGGCCAGCGCGACACGCACCGGCTGGAAGACGTCGCGCGGCTTCGCGCCACGCTGGTCGACCACCGCGCGCAGCGCCACATCGATCCGCTCGACGTCGAACGGCTCGAGCTCGGCCAGCGCCGCGCGAGCGTCGGCGACGGCGCTCCGACCCTGCTCGTCGAGCCACTTCTCGCGTGCCACCGGGTCATCTGACGGCCCGTCGAAGATGAAGCCGCACAGCGGCCAGAACTCCGCCAGCGTCTGCATCTTGTCGCCCGCGATCTCGACGGCCGCCAGCAGCCCCGTGCGGCCTGTGAAGGCCTCCAGGCGCGTCGTGAGCTCCTGCGGCGACAGGTCGCGCAGGTAGCGGCCGTTCATCCAGCGCAGCTTCTGCTCGTCGAAGCGCGCCGGGTTGCACGACACGCGCTCGACGGAGAAGCGCTGGACGAGCTCGTCGAGCGCGATCAGCGTCTCGTCGTCCTCGTCGCCCCAGCCGAGCAGCGCCAGGTAGTTGTCGACCGCCTCGGGCAGGTAGCCGGCGTCGCGCAGCTCCTGCACGGACGCGGCGCCATGGCGCTTGGAGAGCTTCTTGCCGTCCGGGCCATGCAGCAGCGGCAGGTGCGCGTAGACCGGCGGTGTCGCGCCCAGCGCCTCGAGCACGAGCAGCTGCTTGGGCGTGTTCGAGAGGTGGTCCTCGCCACGGATCACGTGCGTGATCTCGGCGTCCATGTCGTCGATCGCGACGGCGAAGTTGTAGAGCACGGTGTTGTCGGCGCGCGCGATCACCGGGTCGTCGAGGTGCTCGTGGCGGAAGGTCGTGTCGCCGCGGATGACGTCGTGGACGACCGTCTCGCCGTCGTCGGGGACCCGCAGCCGCACCGCGCCCTCCCCCACGCCCGTCCAGCGCTCACCGCGGAAGCCGCGGTCGGCGCCGTGCTCGGCCTTGTAGGCCTTGACGTCCTCGGCGGTCGCCTGCGAGCGGTAGGCACGGCCCTCGTCGAGCAGCCGCGCCAGCAGCTCCTGGTGGCGATCGGAGCGCTCGACCTGCGAGATCGGGCCCTCGTCCCAGTCGAGGCCGAGCCAGCGCAGCGCGTCGAGGATCTGCTCGACGTTCTCCGGCGTCGAGCGCGCGCGGTCGGTGTCCTCGATTCGCAGCACGAACGTGCCGCCGTTGCGGCGGGCCGTAAGCCAGTTGTAGAGGGCGGCACGGGCACCGCCGACGTGGAGCTGGCCGGTGGGGCTGGGAGCGAAGCGGACACGCATTCGCTAGGACTCTATGTCCATGCACATCGGCGCCCACGTCTCCCCTGCCGGCGGTCCGGCCAACGCGCTCGGCCGCGGTGCCGAGCTCGGCTGCACCGCGATCCAGATCTTCAACCAGAGCCCGCGCATGTGGCGCGGGCGCCTGTACAGCGACGAGGAGGTCGCCGCCTACCACGAGGCGTTCGCCGAGTCGCCCGTCGAGTCGCTCGTGATCCACGCCGTCTACCTGATCAACTGCGCCTCTGACGACCCCGAGATCCGCCAGAAGTCGCTCGACGCCGTCACGCTCGCGCTGCGCGCCGGCGACCAGCTCGGCGCCGACGGCGTCGTCCTGCATCCCGGCTCGGCGAAGAGCGGCAACGTCGGCGAGGCGATCGCCCGTGCCGGCGAGGTGATCCGCGAGGCGTTGGCCGAGAGCGACAGCTGCCCCCTGCTGCTCGAGGACACCGCCGGCGCGGGCGGCACCCTCGGGCGCTCGTTCACGGAGCTGGCGACGCTGCTGGAGGCCTCAGGCGGCGACGAGCGGCTCGGCCTCTGCCTCGACTCCTGCCACCTGTACGCGTCGGGCTACGACGTCCGCACGCCCGCCGCGCTGGCGACCGTGCTCGACGAGTGCGAGCAGCTCGTCGGGCTCGAGCGGCTGCGCTGCCTGCACGTCAACGACTCGAAGTCTGCGTTCGCATCGAACACCGACCGCCACGCCCCGCTCGGGACCGGCGAGCTCGGCGACGCCGGCCTCGCCGCGTTCCTGTCGGAGCCACGCTTCGAGGGCCTGCCGGCGATCTTCGAAGGGCCCGGCGCAAGCGGCAAGGGCGCCGAACGGGCCGACATCGACGTGATGCGCAAGCTGCGCACGAGGGGCCTGCGGTCGCGCGCGCGGGCTGCGAAGAAGACGTCCGTCTAGGCCGCGTTTGCCGCGCGTTCGCCGCGGGCAGGCACGGCCTTGTCGAGGTCTCGCGCGCGACCCCCTGCCCCCGGTCCAGCGGTAGAGCAGAGGGCCGCGGCGGGAACGTACACCGCCGGTCATGCCGCTGCAAAGATTCCCGCCCGCCCCTGACCGGCGGTGTCTTCTCCTCGCCGGGCGGCTCAGGCGGCCGCGCGCTGCGGCTCGGGAAGCTGCAGCGCCGACGGGCCGAGGATCCTGACCAGCTCGGCGCGCAGCGACGGGATCGGCGAGACCTTGTAGGAGGCGCCGAGCCGCAGCGTCCGCGAGCCGGCGGAGGTCGTGATCGCCAACTCGACCTCGCTCTCGCCGGGGAAGTTCTCGAACACGTGCTTGAGGTCCTCGATCAGCGTCGCGGCGTGCGCGCCGGCGTCGATCGAGACCCTGAACGGCTCGGGACCGACGCGGCGCTCGTCGTAGGCGCGCTGTGCGTCCTCGACCTCCTGCGCCGTCGGCTTGAACGGCTCGGCGGATTGCACGATCAGGCACGTCTTCGACGCGTCCTTCTGATCGACGCGCCCGCGCACGAGGACGACCTCGTCGACCCCCAGCGCTCCCTCGTACTCGGCCATCGCCTTGCCGAAGACGAGGATCTCGATCGCGCCCTCGAGGTCGTCGAGCGTGGCGAACATCATCGGATCGCCCTTCTTCGTGCGGATCTTCTTCGCCGCGGTGATGATCCCGCCGCAGGTGATCCAGTCGCCGTCCTTGCGCTCGCCGATGTCGGCCAGCGAGCAGTCGACCGCGTCGTGCAGCGCCGCGCGCACCTCCTTCAGCGGATGCGCGCTGATGAAGATGCCGATCGACTCCTTCTCGCACGCGAGCAGCTCCGGCTGGTCGAACTCGATCGCCGGGATCGGCGGATAGGACTGCGCGAACGCGGCCGCGGCACCAGTGGCGCTCGGCGTCGGCTCCACGAGGTCGAAGATCGACCCCTGGCCGATCTGGAGGTCCTGCTGCGCCTGCTGCCCCGCCCCCTGCGCCTGCTCGAGCACTTGGAGCATGCCGCGACGCGTCGCGCCGGTCGAGCCGAAGGCGCCGCACTTGATCAACGCCTCGATCGCCTTCTTGTTGACGGCGCGGGCGTCGACGCGGGCGCAGAAGTCCCACAGCGACGTGAACGGCCCGCTCTCCTCGCGCGCCGCCTTGATCGCCTCGACGGCGGCGTAGCCGACGCCCTTGACGGCGTCGAGGCCGAAACGGATGTTGCCCTCGACGACGACGAAGTCGTGGTCGGAGAGGTTGACGTCGGGCGGCAGGATCTCGATGCCCATCTGCTCGGCCTGGGCGGCGAAGAACGGGACCTTGTCCTTCGTCGACATCACCGACGAGATCAGCGCCGCCATGTACTCGGCCGGGTACGTCGCCTTGAGCCAGGCCGTGCGGTAGGCGATCAGCGCGTAGCAGGCGGCGTGCGAGCGGTTGAACGAGTAGTCGGCCGACTTCTCGTTCGTCGCCCACATCCACTCGATGACGCTGCCGGCGACGCCGGCGGCGCGGCAGCCCTCGACGAACTCGGGCTTGAGCTGTGCCATCGCGGCACGGTTCTTCTTGCCGATCGCCTTGCGCAGGTCGTCGGCCTTGGCGCCGCTGAAGCCCGCCATCAACGTGGCGATCTGCATCGCCTGCTCCTGGTACAGGATCACGCCGTGCGTCGGGCCGATGATCGGCACCAGCCGCTCGTCGGGGATCGACACGGAGTGCGGGTCGCGCTTGCCGCGGGCGTAGGCCGGGATCTGATCCATCGCGCCCGGGCGGTACAGCGCGACGAGCGCGACGAGGTCGTCGAACTCGGTCGGGCGCACCTTCTTCAGCGCCTCCTGCATGCCCTCGGACTCGAACTGGAAGACGCCGACCGAGTCGCCGCCGGCGAGCATCTCGTACGTCGGCGGATCGTCGAGCGGCAGCGTCGCCATGTCCGGCCGGACCGCGGTCGAGCGCTCGATGATGTCGAGCGCGTCCTCGATCACGTCGAGGTTGCGCAGCCCGAGGAAGTCCATCTTCAACAGGCCGATCTCCTCGATCGGCTTCATCGAGAACTGCGTGACCG
>Ga0075430_100005588_pt1 | contig 10624 bp, 13 predicted proteins | sample RhiMetdeltSRZDD4_FD_75294 | JGI IMG/M metagenome (GOLD analysis project Ga0075430, IMG submission 75294) | Populus rhizosphere microbial communities from Tennessee, USA - Rhizosphere MetaG P. deltoides SRZDD4 | ecosystem: Host-associated > Plants > Roots > Rhizosphere > Soil | place: USA... | reverse complement strand
GGGGTTAGGGACTAGTACGTAGGCCGGGTCTTCAGACCCGGCGTCCGCCATGGACGAACATCGCGTCGCCGTAGCTGTAAAAGCGGTAACCCTCGGCCACGGCCCGTCGGTACGCGTCGAGCACGTGTTCACGTCCGGCAAAGGCGGCAACGAGCATCAGGAGCGACGAACGCGGCAGATGGAAATTCGTCACCAGGCCGTCCACGAGCTGAAAGCGGTGACCGGGGTAGATGAAGGCGCGGGTCTCCCCGGTCGTCGGCACCACGCCACCGTCTGGGTCAACCTGCAGCGACTCAAGCACTCTGGTGGTCGTCGTCCCGACCGCGATGATGCGGCGACCGTCACGACGCGCCCGGCTGAGCGCGGCGGCGGCGGCGGCCGTCACCTCGAATGATTCGGGATCGACTTCGTGCGACTCGACCTCGTTCACGCGCACCGGCTTGAACGTGCCATAGCCAACGTGCAGCGTGATCTCTGTAATCTCCACCCCTCGAGAAATGGCTGATTGAAGCGTGGACTGGGTGAAGTGCAGCCCGGCGGTTGGCGCCGCGATGGAACCCTGGTGGCGCGCGAAGACGGTTTGATAGCGGTCGCGATCCACCGGCGTATCTGGACGAGCGATGTATGGAGGCAGCGGGATGTGCCCGATGCGTTCGATCGCGTCAGCAACGCTCCCCTCGTCTGTCCACAGTCGAATCGTCCGGCGTCCGAAGTGGTGATATCCCAGCACCTCGCCGTGCATCCGTGCGCCATCGCGCTCGAAGACCACTCGCGCACCCGGCTTGAGTTTCTGGCCGGGGTGCATGAGGGCGGTCCAGAGAGGGCTAGCGGTTGGGGACTCTGCAACAGGGCCGAGCAGCAGGCACTCGACCGCGCCGCCGCTTGGCACCCGATGACCGAGCAGACGCGCGGGAAACACGCCCGTGTTGTTCAGGACGAGCAGATCCCCGGCCTGCAGATACTCGGGAAACTCCGAGAACATCCGGTGTTCGACAGTTCCCGTCGACCGGTCGAGGACGAGCAGACGCGATCCCCCTCGCTCGGCGGGCGGGTTCTGCGCAATCAGCGCATCGGGCAGCTCGAAGTCGAAGTCGCTGACGAGCATGAATCAACCCCGCTAAAAATCAACCGGGTTGATTTTGCAGAAACGTGCCGAGGTCCACTCGGCCGCGCGCAGAAAGCAGGGCCTTCCAGAGATCGCCACGCGCGGCGATCCGCGCGCGCACGTTGTCGATCCTGAAATCCTCGATGGTGGCGCCGGCCTCTACCTCGTCCCATCCGAGCGGCGTCGAGACTGTCGCCGATGGCGTGGGCCGCACGGAGTAAGTGCTGGCGAGCGTGCTTCCCCATCGGTTCTGGTTGTAGTCAACGAGCACGCGCCCCGCCGGCCGCTTCGCCACCCGATATTCGGACGTCATCAGTGCCGGGTGTCTCCTGGCCAATTCGACAGCGAGCGCCTTCGCGAAGGTCCACACGGCCTTCTGCACCGGCCCCCGAACGATGGGCACGTACACGTGCATGCCCTTGGAGCCGCTGGTCTTCGCGACGGGTTTCATCTTGAGACCAGTCAGCGCATCCCGCACGATCAGCGCAGTCTCGCGAACCTGCCCAAACGTCGCGCCGGGACCGGGATCCAGGTCGAAATGCACATAGTCCGGCCGGTCGATGTCGTCGCAGCGCGCGTACCACTGGTTGAGATCGATACATCCGAGATTGATCAGCCAGAGCAGCGTCGCCACGTCATCGACCACGGGAAAATCGATCACGTTGCCGTTACCGTGATCGATTCGGCATGTCCTGACCCAGTCGGGCCGTGGGGTCGGGGCTCGTTTCATGAAGAAGAACTCACCCGCCGCGCCGTGCGGGTAGCGCTTCATGACCATTGCGCGATCACGAACATGCGGGAGAAGCACGTCCGCCACGTCCGCGTAGTACTGAATCAGATCACCCTTGGTAATGGCGCGCTCGGTCCAAAACACCTTCCTGAGATTGGTGAGCCGCACCGAGCGATCGCCCACGACGATCGTGGCGTTGTCGACGTCGGTGGGGATATGGGGTCGGGAGTCATTTAAGGAGGACAGTGGCGCACTGTCCTCGTTAAATGACTCCCGACCCCTTTTTTTCACCTTCGCGTGCCCCACCGCAGTAGGACGGAGCCGACGGTGAATCCGGCGCCGACGGACGCGAGCAGCACGAGATCGCCCCTCTTGATCCGCCCCTCGCTCACGGCGTCATGCAGAGCCAGCGGAATCGTGCCCGCGGTGGTGTTGCCAAATCGTTCGATGTTGATGACGACCTTGCTCGGCTCGAGGTCAAGCTTCTCAGCGGCGTGCTGGATGATCCGGCGATTCGCCTGGTGCGAGACGAAGACGTCGATGTCTTTCCCAGTCAGGTTATTACGCTCGAGGAGACGCCGGCACACCTCCTCTGTGTTCCGCACCGCGAACTTGAACACCGTCGCGCCATCCTGCTTCACGTAGTGCATCCGTTCGTCTATCGTGGCGTGCGACGCGGGCCTGAGGCTTCCCCCAGCCGGCATGCACAGTGCGTTTCCGCCGGTGCCATCCACGTAGTGCTCGAAATCAAGAATGCCGATGTCGGGATCGTCGCTCGCATCAACGACGACCGCGCCGGCGCCGTCGCCGAAGAGTATGCACGTCGTACGATCGGTGTAGTCGATGATGCTCGACATCACATCGGCACCGACGACCAGCGCGCGCTGAGAGCCGCCCGCGGCAACCATCTGCGCCGCCGTGGTCAGCGCATAGGTAAAACCAGAACACGCAGCCGACAGGTCCCATCCCCACGCGTTCGTGGCGCCGATCTTTGCCTGCAGCAGACACGCGGTGCTCGGAAACGCCATATCTGGCGTCGTCGTGCCGACGATGATGAGGTCGATGTCCGCGGGTGTGAGCCCGGCTCGCTCGATCGCAACGAGCGACGCCTCCTTCGCCAGGTCTGACGTGGCGACGCCAGGCTCGACGATGTGCCGTTCGTGGATGCCTGTTCGCTGCAGGATCCACTCGTTGTTGGTCTCCACCATCCGTTCGAGATCGGCGTTGGTCAGGAGCTTTGGGGGCACATAGGTCGCAAGGCTGGCGATGCGCGCGCGGCGCACGGCGTGCAGTCCGTTCGGGATTACCACAGTCGCGTGTCCCTCCGAGGGGCGGTCAGGCCGAAATATTCATAGGCGCGCTGGGTGGCCACGCGCCCGCGCGGGGTACGGTCGAGGAAACCGGCCTGGATCAGAAACGGCTCGTACATGTCCTCGATTGCATCCCGCTCTTCATGGATCGCGGCGGCGATGCTGTTGACTCCAACCGGGCCGCCACCAAACTTGTCGATGATCGTACGCAGAAGCTTGCGGTCAACCTCGTCGAAGCCGTGATCGTCCACCTCGAGCATCGTCAACGCAGCGCGTGCCACGTCGATCGTGATGCGACCGTCCGCGCGCACCTGCGCGTAGTCGCGTACGCGGCGAAGGAGTCTGTTGGCGATGCGGGGCGTTCCCCGAGACCGTCGCGCGATTTCGTGGGCCGCGGGATCGTCAACGGGCACGTCCAGGATACGGGCGGAGCGTCGGACGATCTCGGTGATGTCTCCGTCGGTATAGAAGTCGAGCCGATGGACGATGCCGAAACGGGCGCGGAGCGGTGCGGTCAAGAGTCCCGCGCGGGTCGTCGCGCCGATGAGGGTGAACTTCTGCAGCGGCACCTTCACCGACCTTGCGCTCGGTCCCTGTCCGATCACGATGTCGAGCTCGTAGTCCTCCATCGCCGGATAGAGAATTTCCTCGATGGCCGGAGCCAGACGGTGAATTTCGTCGATGAAGAGCACTTCGTGCTCTTGCAGGTTCGTGAGCATCGCCGCAAGATCGCCAGCCTTCTCGATCACCGGGCCCGCGGTCGCGCGAACCGACACGCCCATCTCGTTGCCGATGACATATGCGAGCGTCGTCTTGCCGAGTCCGGGCGGGCCGTAGAGGAGGATGTGATCGAGCGATTCGTGACGGCCCCGCGCGGCGGCAATCGACACTTCAAGGTTCGTGCGGATGCTGTCCTGGCCGATGTAGTCGTTGATGGCGCGCGGGCGGAGTCCCGCCTCGTACTGCGCCTCATCGTCGGTGCGTCCCGCGGTTGTCAGTCGATCGGTCATCAGGTGTGGGTGGAAAATAGGGGTCGGGAGTCATTTAAGACGGACAGTGTCCCCTTTAAATGACTCCCGACCCCTATTTTCTATTCTTACCAATTATCCTCGCATCAGCTCGCGGAGGGCGCCGCGTAGCGCGTTCTCGAGTGACGGAGGCTCGCTGTTCGACGCGAGCATCCTGTCGATGGCCTTTTCAGCAAGCGGACGCTGATAGCCGAGATTCTGAAGCGCTGAGAGCAGATCGTCCCGCAGACGATCCGCAGCGACGACGATGACCGGCTCGTCGAGGGTGGGGGCCACCAGGGCCCCGAGCCGATCTTTCAGCTCGAGGACGATCCGCTCCGCCGTCTTGCGACCGATGCCAGGCACTCGCGTCAGGCGCGCGATGTCGCCCCGCCGAATCGCCGTGACGAGCTCGCGTGGCTCGATGCCAGACAGCACCGCGATGGCGAGTTTCGGACCGATGCCGCTGATCGTGATGAGGTGCTCGAACATCTGCTGCTCGAGTTCCGTGAGAAACCCATAGAGGTGCAGCGCATCCTCGCGCACATGCGTGTGGATGCGAAGCGCGACGTCGCGACCCGTCTCGCCGATGTCGTAATAGGTTGAGAGCGGCACGTGGACGTCGTATCCGACACCCTGCACGTCCACCACCACTCGACCCGGTCCCTTATCGAGCACCCGGCCCCGAAGGAAGGCGATCATCTACTGAGGGCGATACTGTCGCCAACTGCGAAGCTGTGCGGCTTTCCGGCCGGACACGCTAGTCCCCGACCGGGGCGACGAGGCGAGGTTTCCCGCGGCGACCACGGCTGGCGCCATCGAGTGCACATGGCAGATGGCGACCGCAAGCGCATCGGCCGCATCGTGCGGCGAAGGCACGATCGCCAGGCCGAGCAGCAGCTTCACCATCTGCTGCACCTGACGCTTCTCAGCGCGTCCGTAGCCCACCACGGCGAGTTTGATCTCGGCCGGGGTGTATTCGACCACAGGACAGCCTGCCTCGATGGCGGCCAGCATCGCGACACCGCGCGCATGGCCAAGCTTCAACGCGCTGCGGACGTTGACGGCGTGAAACAGATTTTCGATCGCCACGCAATCGGGCGTGTGAAGCGCGAGCAACTTCGCCAACTCGCGATGGATTCTGGCGAGACGTTCAGGGAATGATTCGGAAGCCTTAGCGGCAACCGCGCCGCACGCCACCAGATGATGTCGGCGACCGTCCGTCTCGACGCAACCGTAACCGGTGCGCTCAGAGCCGGGATCGATCCCGAACACCTTCATTTCCCAGCCCCGATCATGGCCTTGCCCCGCTCACGCGAGGGACGCCTCGATCTCCTTCTCTTCGATGTCGAAGTTGGCCCAGACGTTCTGCACGTCGTCGTGATCGTCGAGCGCTTCCATCAGCTTCATCATCGTCTGAGCATCCTTGCCCGTCAGCTTGACGTAGTTCTGAGGAATCATGGCGACGGCCGCGCTGGCCGGCTCGATGCCCAGCGCCTTCACCGCGTCGCGCACGGCCTCAAAATTCTCCGGCGCGCAGATGATTTCGTAGCCTTGCTCGTCGTCGCTCATGTCGTCGGCGCCGGCGTCGAGGGCGGCAGCGAGAAGCTTTTCCTCGTCAACCTTCCCCTTCTCCACCATGACCTGACCCTTGCGGGTGAACATCCACGCGACGCTGTTCTCCGCGGCGAGGTTGCCGTTGAGCCGCCCCAGGAGGAAGCGAATCTCGCCGACCGTCCTGTTCTTGTTGTCGGTGAGAGTCTGGATGAGGATCGCGACGCCGCCGGGGCCGTAGGCCTCGTACATGATTTCTTCGTACGAGACACCAGGCTCTTCGCCCGTGCCGCGCCGGATCGCGCGATCGATGTTCTCGCGCGGCATGTTGTTGGCCTTGGCCTCGGCCACAATCGTGCGCAGGCGCGGGTTCATGTCAACGTCGCCCCCGCCGCCGCGGGCGGCGACGGTCAGTTCCTTGATGAGGCGGGTAAAGATCTTCCCGCGCTTGGCGTCAGCGGCGCCCTTCTTATGCTTGATTGTGTGCCACTTGGAATGGCCGGACATTGAGAAAACTCCAGGAAATCAGTCGGAAATCGAACGCCGCATTCTATCGTACGTGGGCCGGGTGCCCGCGAGTACGTAGGCCGGGTCTTTAGTACGCAGGCCGGGTCTTCAGTACGTAGGCCGGGTCTTTAGACCCGGCACTCACGCCACACGCCGCACGGCGGGTCTGAAGACCCGCCCTACGTACTGTCCGCTCACGGCACACGGCAGGTCTGAAGACCCGCCCTGCGTACTGTCACTCAGCCCCGGGGGCCGCTGCGGGCGGGCATCACAGATGGCACCGTCTGGCGGCCGTGACGCCGGTACACACGGAAATCCGCGTCAGTGGTGAGCAGGATCGGGTCCGGGAGCGTCTCAGTCATGCGCACGAGCACGGCATCGGCGAGGCTGGCTGGAACGTCGGAGTACTTCGCCATCAGCCTCATGACCGCATCCATATCACCCGCGAGATCGAACCTGATCTCAACGCCACGTCGTCGCAGCAAGGTCGAAAGCACAGAGATGCCTGGTACACCCAGCAAATGGAACGCCTCCGACAGAGCCGACTCGCACGTGATCCAGGGTGGAGGGTACTGGCTGGCCTGCGACACGGCCCAGGCGTGATGGGCGTCGCGGCGGCTGAACAGCGCAACCAGGAAGCCGGCGTCAACGACGACGTGCGCGGCCATAGCCCGTTGACTTCAAATAGGCCTTCTTGCGCCGGCTCAGGTCGGCGGGCAATCCGTCGATTGCGCCCACGAGATCTTCGATCGCCCCAATCGTGACGGTACGGGAGTGACCGGCGGTATCCGCGGCCTGCAGCCGCTCACGCACGACATCCGACCTCGACACGTGACGCGCGCGCGACTCCGCATCGATCTCGGCTACGAGCGGCTCGGGCAGACGTACGGTCAGCGTCTTCATATACGCAGCGTATTACATGAATGCCAGAATCGCAATACGGAGTTATTTCTTCCGCGCCAGCACTACCCAGACCTCGGCCCGTGGATCCCAGGCTCGGCCGCGATAGTCCCCGAGAAGGGCCGTCACCTCGAATCCTGCCTTATCGAGCCGACGGCAGATCTGGGGTACCGACAGCGTCCGGAAGGTGAGGGAAAAACGGTGCGTGCGTGTGGCTCGGCCGCGGCGCTCGGTGAACGCCTGGTCGAAGATCGTCAGACGTTTCTTCCTGTCCTGACGGACTGTCTCAACGAGCGTCACATGTGCCCCGCCTCGACTCGTCTTCCAGCCCTTGAGACTGACGCGCTTGCGGTACTCCTCCCACGACGGCAGGTCGGCGACCAGTTCGAGGCCAAACGTGCCGCCGGGTGCCAGCACGCGGTGAACGGCCGTGAGCGTTGCCGCCAGGTCGCGTTCGCGGAGGAGCGACTGGAGAATGCCGTACGGTGCAAGCACGGCCGAAAACCCCGGCGAGTCCTCAAAGGGAAGGGCACGGATGTCGCCACGAACAAGGCGCACACGTCGCTCGAGACGGCCTCGCTTCACGCGTCGCCGCGCGCGTTCCAGCATGGCGTCGGAGCGGTCGATGCCAACGAGCGGCACGCCCGCACGACCCAGCGGCATCGAGATCCGACCGGTGCCGCAACCCAGTTCCAACACCGTCCCGCCTGCGCGGGCCGCTACCGCCTTCCAGAACGGTACGTCGCGTCGGCCGAGCGTCCGGGCGTTCTCCCAGTCGTAGAACGGCGCGTAATCGTCCCAGCCTTCGTGACCCTCGGCTTTCATACGCGCTGACCGACGGTCGCGAAGAGCATCGTGTTCTGAATCTCGACGAACACGCCGCTCGATGCGCGTGATTCGCGCTGGTAGAGGTCTAAGGCCGCAAGGTACCGCTGCCCGAGGTCGCGGACGGGCGGCGTCGTGCCTACGAGCGCAGCCTCGACAGCCGAGCGCCGAGCCCGCCAGATCTCTTCAGATGGCGCCTCGAGTCGAGGATACGACACGGGGAACAGCCTGACCATCACAGGGTCGATGCCGTTCGCCGCGAAAATGCCGGGAAGGCGTGGCCCGACGACGGGATTGGCGGCGTCGCCGCGCGCTGCAGCGGCGGCAGCAAAGAACTCTGCCGCCAGCTCGAACGTGAGGGCGCCCGTGGGCGTGGACGAATACGCGTACCGCGCGGCGTTATCGGGCTCGACCGCCACAATCCGGCCATGCGTACGGGTGACCCTGGCAAATTCGCGAACCGCCAGCTCGACGTCGCGGATATGCTGCAGGACCGCAACGCAATACGTCGAGTCGAAGGCCTTGTCGGCAAACGGAAGGCGACAGGCGTCGCCGGCCACGAATCGAGCGGGCAGGTTGTGCGAGGCCGCTTCGCGCGCCGCCACGGCGACTTCGTCTGCCTTCAAGTCAACGCCATAGAGACCGATCTGCGAGACGTGCAGGCGGCCGATGCTTACCTCCGCGGTGCCGGTGCCACAACCCACGTCGAGAATCCGGTTGCCGGGACGCGGACGCAGCGTCTCCGTCAGGAACTCGGTGAACTCATCGTTCCACCACTGTTCCCGCAGATGCTTAAGCGTCGGCGATATGAGCGCGTCTATCGGATACATAAGCCTCGGGCGCCGAGTCGCGAGTCGGCCAGTCGGCGGGTCTAATCGGCGGGTCTAAAGACCCGCCCTACGTACGACCGCCATACGTACGTCCAGCATCCGTACGTAGGCCGGGTCTTCAGACCCGGCGTCGCATCCGTGGCCCGCAAAAATCAACCCGGTTGATTTATTGCGGGCGTAGTACGTAGGCCGGGTCTTTAGACCCGGCATCCACACGCGCGTCAATCCGACACGGCCAGCTCGCCGGGCACGATCGGACGCGTGCGCGGCAGCACACCTCGACGCGACAGATTCCCGACGACCACGAGAGTACCGACGAAGACGATGAGCTTCAACGCGTCGCCGACTCGCGACGCCGGCAGCACTTTCCACAGAAACCAGAGAATCGGATGCGCGATGGCGACCGCCCACACGGAACCGTAAAAATAGCGTCGCTCGTGGCCCTCTCCCTGCGTCGAGGCCTTGACGCGCGGCAACTGTCCCAGCGCACCGAGGATCCAGACGCTGCCAGCAATGGGAAAGTAGGCGACCTCGTACATCTGGCGCAGGTGCCATTCGCCAGTCATCATCGCCCACGCCAAGCCGGAGACATTCAGGACCGCGAACGCAACGACCTCTCCCCACGCCGTCGTGTAGCACACGCGGCGATACAGCGGATTCGGACGATCCTCGGTAAAACGCAGGATGTACGGCGCCGCCTCGCATCCAGGCAACCGCCCGCGAAGTCCCGCGATCGCGGTGCCCACGAGCACTGCGCCCAGCCACAGCAGCAGCGAGCGATTGAATCCGGTTTCGAAGAGCTGGAACGTCAGCGGCCCGGGGGCAATGAAAAACACCCAGACCCAGATCGGCCAGTGATTAAACCTGTAATGGAGCTTGTTCTTGTGACGAAACTTCCGCTCGGTGTCGAGCTCGATGTAGCGCGCGTCGGTCTGTAATTTATCAAGCATCCGCGCGTCAGGATACCTCAGGCATGCGTGTATCACGCACGACGCGACCCGCGTCGAGCACGATCACGCGGTCTGTTGCGGCACGGGCGAAGTCCAGATCGTGCGTGGCGACCATCAGCGTACGGCCCTGATCAGCGAGTCGGCGAAGCGTCTGCGCCAGGTCGCCTCGACGGTCGGGATCGAGCGACGCCGTCGGCTCGTCCATGAGGAGGAGCGGCGGCTCCATGGCCAGCGATCTCGCGATCGCCACGCGCTGCGCTTCCCCACCGGACAGTTCGTGCGGATAGGCATCGGCACGTTGCCCCACGCCCAGATGCACGAGCATCTCCCGTGCTCGCCGCTCAGCCTCGGGGCGGGAGTGGCCCAACGCGTGCACTGGCGCGAGCCAGACATTTTCGAGCGCGCTCTTGTGCGCGAACAGATGGTGGAACTGAAACACGATGCCGACGCGGCGATGAAGCTCGCGAAGCGCACGTCCGTGAGGAATCGCACCGGACGTCAACGCGAAGCCATCGATTTCAATCGTGCCGCTTCGGATCGGATCAAGCCCGGCGATGGCGCGCAGGACCGTGGACTTGCCCGCGCCCGACGATCCCATCAGCGCGACCGTCTCGCCCCGCTCCACCGAAAGCGACAGTCCGCTCACGATCGCGCGGTCGCCGCGATAGAGCGTCAGGTCTTTCGCGACGAGGAGACTCATCCGCGGTTCCATCCACGTTCGAGTCGCCTTGCAAGACGCGCCAGCGGCAGCGACATCACGAGGTACATCGCGGCGCACAGCGCACCCGGCAGAACCCAGCTCCCGATGTTCGACGCAAAGATCGACGTTTGCTTCGTCAGCTCCACGACCGTGATCACAGACACGAGCGAGCTGTCCTTGAGCAACGCGACGAAGTCGTTGGTCAT
>Ga0075430_100005587_pt1 | contig 10624 bp, 8 predicted proteins | sample RhiMetdeltSRZDD4_FD_75294 | JGI IMG/M metagenome (GOLD analysis project Ga0075430, IMG submission 75294) | Populus rhizosphere microbial communities from Tennessee, USA - Rhizosphere MetaG P. deltoides SRZDD4 | ecosystem: Host-associated > Plants > Roots > Rhizosphere > Soil | place: USA... | reverse complement strand
GCCATCACGCTCGAGCGGCCGCTCCTCATCAAAGGCGAGCCCGGCACCGGCAAGACGCTCCTCGCGATCGAGGTGGCGCGCGCACTCGGACGACCACTGTTCGAGTGGCACATCAAGTCGACGACGAAAGCGCAGCATGGACTTTACGAGTACGACGCCGTCTCGCGCCTGCGCGATTCACAGCTCGGCGACTCCAAGGTTCACGACATCCGCAACTACATCGTGAAAGGCATGCTGTGGCAGGCGTTCACTTCCGATACGCCGGCCGTGCTCCTGATCGACGAGATCGACAAGGCCGATATCGAGTTTCCGAACGATCTTCTGCGCGAGCTCGACCGCATGGAGTTCTACGTCTACGAGACGCAGGAGCTCGTGAAGGCGAAACATCGGCCGCTCGTCGTGATCACGAGCAACAACGAAAAAGAGCTGCCCGACGCGTTTCTGCGGCGCTGCTTTTTCCATTACATCCGCTTCCCGGATCACGAGACGATGGAGAAAATCGTCCACGTGCACTTTCCGGGACTCAAGAAGCAGCTGCTGAAAAGCGCGCTCGAACGCTTTTTCGAGCTGCGCGAGGTGCCGGGGCTCAAGAAAAAGCCGTCGACCTCGGAGCTGCTCGACTGGCTGAAGCTGCTCGTCGCCGAGGACATCCCGCCCGAAGCGCTGCACAGCCAGGATGCGCACAAGATCGTGCCGCCGCTGCACGGCGCGCTCATCAAGAACGAGCAGGACGTGCATCTCTTCGAGCGGCTGGTTTTCATGTCCCGCCGGAAAACGTAGGCCGTGCTGATCGAATTCTTTCTGAAGCTCAAACAAGGCGGCGTCCCGGTTTCCATCCGGGAATTTTTGACGCTGCTCGAAGCGCTTCAGAAGGACGTCGTATTCGGCAGCGTCGACGACTTCTACTACCTCGCCCGCACGTGCCTCGTGAAGGACGAGAAGTTCTTCGATCGCTTCGACCGCGTGTTCGCCGCTTACTTCAAAGGCATCGTCGAAGTCGATGCGCTCGCGGTACTGATCCCGGAAGAATGGCTGAAGAAGCTCGTCGAGAAAAACCTGACCGACGAGGAAAAGAAGCTGATCGAGTCGCTGGGCGGCTGGGAAAAGCTCATGGAGACGCTCAAGAAGCGGCTCGAGGAGCAGAAGGGACGCCACCACGGCGGCAGCAAATGGATCGGCACGGGCGGCACGAGCCCGTACGGCGCGTACGGCTACAACCCCGAAGGCATACGCATCGGCCAGGAGGAGTCACGCAACCGGCGCGCCGTGAAGGTCTGGGACAAGCGCGAATTCAGGAATCTTGACGACAGCGTGGAAATCGGCACCCGCAACATCAAAGTGGCGTTGCGGCGGCTGCGGAAGTTCGCTCGCGTGGGTGCGCCCGAAGAGCTCGACCTCGACGACACGATCCGATCGACGGCCAGGAACGCCGGCTGGCTCGACCTGAAAATGATCCCCGAGCGCCACAACGCGGTGAAGGTGCTGCTGTTCCTCGATATAGGCGGCTCCATGGACGACCACATACGCGTGTGCGAGCAGCTTTTCTCGGCTGCGCGCCTCGAGTTCAAGCACCTCGAGTATTTCTACTTCCATAATTTTCTTTACGAGCGGGTCTGGAAAGACAACCGCCGCCGGTCCGCAGAACGTATTCCGACGTGGGACGTTCTGCACACCTATCCGCACGACTACAAGGTGATTTTCGTGGGCGACGCGACGATGAGCCCGTACGAGATCACCTATCCCGGCGGAAGCGTGGAGCACACCAACGAGGAACCCGGCGCGATCTGGCTGCAGCGCGTTCTGAATATCTATCACAACGCGATCTGGCTCAATCCACAGCCTGAGTCCCTGTGGGATTACCATGACTCCATCCGCATCACGCGCGATCTCATGGGCGAGCGCATGTTTCCGCTCACGCTCGAAGGTCTCGATCGCGGGATGCGCCTGCTCAGCAAAGCACACTAGCAGCGCGTTGCATCCTGGCTTTCGCCAGGATGACAGCTCAACCGGTCCGCTTCGCTCTTACCTTTGCGTTGAACCGCTCGGCATCGATCACGTGACGTTCGTGCGTGCCTTTCGAGATCGTGTCGATTCCGTCGTGAGCCGACAGCGTGAAACTGAGCTTGCGCCCTTCGATTTTATCGAGACGACCCTTGACCGTGACCGTGAGGCCCGGGGGCGTGGCCGCGATATGCGTGAAATTGACGGCTGTCCCGAGGCTCTGCTCCCGCGGCCAGTCGAGGTGGGGGCGTATTGCTTCGATGCATGCCCATTCCATGAGGCCTACGAGATAGCCCGTCGCAAGCACGTGAGGCATGTCCTGGAACAGAGCCGACTCGGAATACAGGTGCGGAACGGTCTTCGACTCGGGAACGGTGAACCTGAACTCGAATGTAAGGCCGGGCTGTAGCGAGTCTTTCATCAGTGGTGCTGGCGTCGATCCACCGCCGGAGCCGCGACCGTCATCACTTCGTCGAGCGTGGTGACACCCGCCGCGACTTTGAGCGCGCCGCTCAGCCGCAGCGGCTTCATGCCTTCCCGATAGGCCCGCTCGCGCAGTGCATCGAGGTCCGCGGCAGCGCCGACCGCTTTGCGCAGGTCCGGCGTCATCACCATCGTCTCGTAAATGCCGATACGGCCCATATAGCCGGTCATCCGGCATTCGAGGCAGCCTTTGTTCGCGTACGTCGTATCTCTGGGTGCAGCCGCTTTCCAGGGCGCGACGAGGGTCTGCCACGCCGAATCGTCGACGTCGTGCTTTTCCTTGCAATGCAGGCACAGCGTTCTGACGAGACGCTGCGCGAGCACGCCCAGCATCGTCGACTGCAGCAGATAAGCCGGCACGCCCAGATCGAGCATGCGCGTGATCGCCGAGGGCGCGTCGTTCGTGTGCAGCGTGGAAAGGACCAGATGCCCCGTCAGCGCTGCCTGTATGGCCATTTCGGCGGTCTCGAGGTCGCGGATTTCACCGACCATGATGATGTCGGGATCCTGGCGCATGAGCGTGCGAATGCCGCTCGCGAAATCGACACCGATGCCGTGCTGCACCTGCATCTGATTGAACGCAGGCTCCACCATCTCGATAGGGTCTTCGACCGTGCAGACGTTCACTTCGGGAGCGGCGAGCTGCTTGAGCGTCGAATAGAGCGTCGTCGTCTTGCCCGATCCGGTGGGGCCCGTCACGAGAATGATGCCGTGCGGGTGGCTGACCATGGCGTCCCACTTCTGCTGGTCGTCGTCCGAGAAACCGAGCTCGCCATAGTCCTTCACGAGGTTTTCCGGATTGAAGATCCTCAGCACGAGCTTCTCGCCGAAAGCGGTGGGCATCGTGGAGAGCCGCAGCTCGACTTCTTCGCCGTCCGGCGTCACCGTCTTCATGCGGCCGTCCTGGGGACGCCTGCGTTCGACGACGTCCATGCGCGAGAGCACCTTGATGCGGCTCGTCATCGCCGCCATGACCGGTGTGGGAATCTGATAGACCTGGTGCAGCACGCCGTCTATGCGGAAGCGCACGTTGCCGATTTCGCGCCGCGGCTCGAGGTGGATGTCGCTCGCGCGCTGCTCGAACGCGAAATTGAAGAGCCAGTCGCAGATGTGAACGATGTGCTGGTCGTTCGCATCGAGCCGGCCGCTGCGCCCGAGCTGGACGAGCTGCTCGAAATTCGCTATCTCACTGTAGGCACCTTTGTCCTGCTCGGTGGCGGCTTTGATCGATCTCGCGAGATTGTAGAACTCGACGAGATAGCTCTGGATATCGAGCGGGTTCGCGACTACGCGACGGATCTCGAGCCGCAGCGCACGCTTCAGCTCCCCTTCCCACTCGCGGATGTACGGCTCGGCCGTGGCAATCGTGACTTCTTTCGAGTTGATGCCGACGGGCAGGATCTTGTAGCGCTGCGCGTACGCGTTCGACATCACTTTCGTGACGGCCGCGAAGTCGATCTTGAACGGATCGACGTGGAGGTAAGGAAGACCCACTTTCTCCGCGAACCACTGCGTGAGCGCTTCGAGATGCAGCGCCTTGCGCGGACTGCGCGGATCCTTCCATTTCTGATCGGCGATCGTGACGAGCGGATGGACGTCGGCGCGTCCGGCACGCCTGTCAGCAGTGAGGCGCTCGGCCGCTTCTTTCGATACGAGGCCGTCCTCGACGAGCCCGCCCAGCACTTCCGGCAGTGATACGGGGCGGTCGTTTTCGTGGGTTGCGGTGCTGGCGGCGGCGTTGGACATGGCGCCCGACTATAGCCGCAAGCCGCTGTTCCATCAATGGTTTACGGGCACTACCTGAGGCCCGGTGTGAACCCTGCCGCGAGTGGCCATCGGTGCGCGAAGCGGGGTGGCACGCCGCCGGCATCGGGCGATCGATGCACTTTTTTCAGAATTTATTGTAAAAGCCTTGTGTTTCAACGGGGTCCACAAGACGTGCCAAACACGGCCCCCACCAACGACCAGAAGGGATGGGAGGGGAGATGGAAGCGCTCAAAACCAGCAGCGACACCTTATTCGTAATGCTCGGAGCGGTCATGGTGCTTGCGATGCACGCAGGCTTCGCGTTTCTCGAGCTCGGCACGGTCCGTAAGAAGAACCAGGTCAACGCACTGATGAAAATCCTGTGCGACTTCGCAATGTCGACGATCGCATATTTCTTCATCGGCTACGCGGTGGCGTACGGCGTCGGCTTTCTCGCCGGCGCGGAAAAGCTGGCGGAAAAGAACGGCTACGACCTCGTGAAGTTCTTCTTCCTGCTCACCTTTGCCGCGGCGGTCCCGGCGATCGTCTCCGGCGGCATTGCCGAGCGCGCCCGCTTCCTGCCGCAACTCATGGCCACCGCGCTCGTCGTCGGTTTCGTTTATCCGTTCTTCGAAGGCATCACCTGGAACGACAACTACGGCGTCCAGGCGTGGTTCGAGGCAGTCGGAGGCGCGAAGTTTCACGACTTCGCGGGCTCGGTCGTCGTGCACGCCGTCGGTGGCTGGATCGCGCTTGCCGCAGTCGTCCTTCTCGGGGCACGGAGCGGACGCTATCCGCAAGAAGGCGGAGTCACTGCGCATCCCCCTTCGAGCATTCCCTTTCTCGCTCTGGGCGCATGGGTGCTGAGCGTCGGCTGGTTCGGATTCAACGTGATGTCGGCGCAGACCATCGACAAGATCTCGGGTCTCGTTGCGGTGAACTCGCTCATGGCGATGGCAGGCGGCACGCTCGCGGGACTGGCGGTCGGCCGCAATGACCCGGGGTTTACGCATAACGGTCCGCTCGCCGGGCTCGTTGCGGTCTGCGCCGGGTCCGACGTGATGCATCCCGTCGGTGCGCTCGTCACGGGCACTGTCGCCGGTGCATTGTTCGTTTTCATGTTCACGCTCACGCAGAACAGGCTGAAGATCGACGACGTGCTCGGCGTCTGGCCGCTTCACGGCCTGTGCGGCGCGTGGGGCGGCATTGCGTGCGGTATCTTCGGCACCAAGGCATTGGGTGGGCTCGGGGGCGTGAGCCTCCTTTCGCAGGTCCTCGGCACCGCCCTCGGCATAGTTGTCGCTTTGGTAGGCGGTGCGATCGTTTACGGCGGGCTCAAAGCGATCGTTGGAATACGGCTCGACGCGGAAGAGGAATTCAGCGGCTCCGATCTGAGCATACACAGGATCGGAGCGACGCCGGAGCGCGAAGCAGGATGGTAGATGTGAAGACAATGAATCGGTGTGTACTCATCGGCGCCGCGGTGGCTGCGCTCGGCGGCCCCGCCGCGGGCGCGGATCAGACTACGATGCCCATTTACGACGCCACGCAAGTCGGGTTCGATCGCTACGTGGTGGTGAAACGCGTGGGCATCGACGACTGGCGATCGGCGTTTCGCATACGCGGACACGCCGATGTTGCGTCAGCGACGCAGGCGGTGGTGAACGAAGCGGCGCGCGCCGGCGCAGACGGTGTGGTCAACCTGACGTGTTTCGATCAGACGGATGCACTGTTCAATCCGGCGGGCTACTTCTGCTACGGCAACGCCATACGGCTCAAGAGGTGATCGCGTCGCTTAACGCTTTGCTTTGCTCTTTCCGTAGATTTTCTCGACGGTCGCCTGCTCGATTTTGTAGTAATCCTCGAGCCCGATGATGTCTTCGACCTGCTTGCGCGCAGTCACCCATTCGTCTTCGGTCATACCGGTGTAATCGCCCGTGCGCTTCAACTCCTGCAGCGCTTTCCTCATGAAGCGGAACTGGATGCCGACGGCAAATATCGCGTCGATGCAGCCGGCGTACCCCATGTCTTTCAGCTGCGAGTAGCTGTAAAGCGGGCGCTTGTCGCGATTGCCGCGGCTTTGCACGTAGATCATCGGCACTTTCGCGGCCTTCGGCGTGCGGACTGCTTCGGCGTGAGTGGTGGGAAAAATGAGTCCCATGTCGGCGCCCTGATCTGCGGCGACGTTCACTCGCTTGATCGCTTCCTTGAAGCCCTGAATGCGCGCGGCGTCGGAGCGGGCGATGATGACGAAATCCTTGTCGGTCTTGTCGCGCTGCTCGCACGCGAGCCGCAGCTTGTCACGGTATTCGTCGAGCGGAATGTTGTGCGTGACGTACGTGTGGTAATGAGCGCGTTTGGGGAAGAGCTGGTCTTCGATATGGATCCCCGCGATCCCGGCACGGATGCATTCGCGAACCGTTCGCATGGTGTGGAGCGGCTCGCCCCATCCGGCGCCCGCATCCATGACGACGGGTATCGACACGGCGTTCGCCATGTCCGCTGCGATGCGAATCTGCTCGCTCATCGTGAGCATCGGCTCGCTGATGCATGTGGAGCCGCCGGTCACGAAACCGCCGCTATAGACGGTTTTGAATCCGACCTGTTCGGCGAGCCGCGCCGTAATCGGGTCGTAGGCCGAAGGGAGCTCGAGGAATTTGCCGGCGCGCACGAGCGCGCGCAGTTTCGTTGTCGTACGTTGCACGTTCTTGTCCTTTCGGGGAGCCTATAATCCGAAGCGAGATCGCGTTCGATTCTCGTCAGAAAACCATGCAGCTTACCGACCTCGAAACACCCGCGCTCATCCTCGATCGCAACATCCTCGATCGGAACCTCGCGAGGATGCGCGAGCATATCACGCAGCTTCGGACGAGCTTGCGTCCTCACGTGAAGACCGCGAAGTCGATCGACGTCGTGCGCCGTTCGCTCGAGCGTCAGCCCGGCGGCATCACGGTTTCCACGCTGAAGGAAGCCGAGTACTTCTTTTCGAACGGGATCACCGACATTCTCTACGCGGTCGGCATCGCGCCGAACAAGCTCGAGCACGCGGCGGCACTGCGGCGCAAGGGCGCCGCGTTGGTGCTTCTGCTGGACAGCGTCGAAGCCGCAGAGATCGTGGCTCGAAAAGGTGTGGAGCTCGGCGTCCGCTTCCCTGCGTTGATCGAGATCGACAGCGACGGACATCGATCGGGCATCAGGCCCGGCGATCGCTCGCTCATCGAAATCGGCAGGAGCCTGCACGAGCACGTCGGCACTGCTTTGGCGGGTGTCATGACGCACGCCGGCGACTCGTACAACTGTTCCTCGATCGAGGCTTTGCGCGATATGGCGGAGCGGAGCGCGCCGCAGTCGTGCAGTGCGCGAGCGAGCTGCAGGAGGCCGGCTTGCCGTGTCCGATCGTCAGCGTCGGCTCGACGCCCACGGCGACGTACGCCCAGCGTATGGACGGCATCACCGAGGTGCGCGCAGGCGTTTACATGTTCTTCGATCTCTTCATGGCGGGTCTGGGCGTCTGCCAAATCGAAGACATCGCGCTGTCCGTATTGACGAGCGTCATCGGCCACCAGCCGGATCGCAATTGGATCATCACCGATGCGGGCTGGATGGCGCTTTCACGCGACCGCGGAACGGCGAAACAGCGTATCGACCAGGGCTATGGCGTGGTCTGCGATCTCGCCGGCCGTCCGATCGACGATTTGATCGTTGCCGAGACGAACCAGGAACACGGGATTATCGCGGACCGTCACGGGAGGGCCGTCGACCTGGCACGCTTTCCCGTCGGAACGCTCCTTCGGATCCTGCCGAACCACGCCTGCGCGACGGCCGCGCAGCATTCGCACTACAACGTCATCGCGCACGAACCCGTGGTTGAAGCGGTCTGGCCGCGGTTCAACGGCTGGTAAATCTAGAACGCCGCGAGCCCCGTCTGCGCGCGGCCGAGAATCAGCGCATGGATGTCGTGCGTGCCTTCGTACGTGTTCACCGCTTCCAGGTTCATCACGTGGCGAATCACGTGAAACTCGTCGGATATCCCGTTACCGCCGTGCATGTCGCGTGCGGCGCGGGCGATGTCCAGGGCCTTGCCGCAGGAGTTGCGCTTGAGCAGCGACACCATTTCAGGCGTAGAGCGGCCTTCGTCCACCAGCCTTGCGAGCCGCAGAACCGCCTGCAGGCCAAGCGAGATCTCCGTCTGCATGTTGGCAAGCTTGAGTTGAATGAGCTGATTGGCCGCCAGCGGCTTCCCGAACTGCTTCCGGTCGATGGTGTAGTTGCGTGCCGCATGCCAGCAGAACTCCGCCGCGCCGAGCGCGCCCCAGGCAATGCCGAATCGCGCTTTGTTAAGGCAGCTGAACGGGCCTTTCAATCCTGACACGCCCGGCAGCAGGTTTTCTTCCGGGACGAAGACTTCGTCCATAACGACTTCGCCGGTGGTCGACGCGCGCAGGCTGAACTTGCCTTCGATCTTCGGTGCCGACAGCCCCTTCATGCCTTTCTCGAGCAGAAAACCGCGGATCATGTCCTCTTCGTTTTTAGCCCAGATCAAAAAGACGTCGGCGATCGGCGCGTTCGTGATCCACATTTTCGAGCCATTCAGAACGTAGCCGCCTTTCGTTTTCCTCGCCCGGGTCACCATGCCCGCGGGATCCGAACCGTGATTCGGCTCCGTGAGGCCAAAGCAGCCCACCCATTCACCCGTCGCAAGCTTCGGGAGGTATTTACCGCGCTGCCCGTCACTGCCGAATTCGTAAATCGGATACATGACGAGGCTCGACTGCACCGAGAGCGCCGAGCGGTAGCCGCTGTCCACGCGCTCGACTTCGCGTGCGATCAATCCATAGCTCACATGGTTCACGCCCGCGCAGCCATAGCCCTCGATCGTCGAGCCGAGAAAACCGAGCGCGCCCATCTCGGTGAAGATCTCGCGATGGAACTTTTCGAGCCGATTCGCTTCGATGACGCGCGGCATCAGCTTCTCCTGACAGTACGCGTGCGCGGTGTCGCGGATCATGCGTTCGTCGTCGGTAAGCTGATCTTCGAGCAGCAGCGGATCATCCCAGACGAACGCGGGTTTCGTTGTCGGGATCGGTGCGGTCATGGGATGTCTCCTGATACAATGAGCGCGCGGAACCATAAGCGGAGCGCGCAACGTCAGATTTTATGGCACGGGGGTGCTTCGCGCCATGCGAAGGCCTCACGCTTGCGGTCGCAGCGCCGTCAGCTCCGCGCCCGCCGATCGCCTTCTCAAGCGTCCAAGTTTAAGGAATCTCAGAGGTTCGCTGGTTGGCACAACCCGATCTCTCAGGCCTGCGCATCGAGCGCGCGGGCACTCAGGCCGCGCGCGGCTCGCGCCGCAAACGCCTTGCGCGATGGGCTCTGCTGCTGGCGGCGATGGTCGCTGCAGCGTTGATCGCGTACGCCTACCGGCCTGCCGTTCAAGTAGAGCTTGGAACGGCCGCGCAGACGTATCCTTCGCAGGCTTTCACGGTCCTCAATGCAACCGGCTACGTCGTGGCGCAGCGCAAGGCCGCCGTCGCGTCGAAAGCGACCGGCCGGCTCGAGTGGCTGGGCGTGCGGGAGGGGTCGCTCGTGAAAGGCGGCGAGATCATCGCGAGGCTCGAAAACCGCGACGTCACAGCTCAGATGGACCAGGCGGCGGCGAATGTCAAAGTGGCTGAAGCCAATCTGCAGCAGGGCCAGGCCGAGTTCAGGGACGCGGAGCGCGCGCTGCGGCGTTCTGCCGAGCTCCTCGAAAAAAACTTCGTTTCGCAGGCGGCACACGACACGGTGGTCGCGCGCCATGCACGAGCACAGGCCGCAATCGCGGGTTTCAATGCGGCAATCGGAGCTGCTCAAGCAAATTTGCGCGCCGCGCAGGTGGGGGTCGAGCAGACACTCATCCGCGCGCCTTTCGAAGGCGTCGTCCTCACCAAGAACGCAAACGTCGGGGACGTGATCACGCCGTTTTCTTCAGCGCTCGGATCACAGGCGGCGGTGGTCACGATGGCCGACATGTCGACGCTCGAAGTCGAAGCCGACGTCTCCGAAGCGAACATCTCGAAAGTCCGTGTCGGACAACCGGCTGAAATACAGCTCGACGCGCTTCCGGAAAGCCGCTTCCGCGGGGAGGTGCACCGGCTCGTTCCGACAGTCGATCGTTCGAAAGCGACGGTGACCGTGAAGATCCGATTCGTCGAGACCGACCAGCGGATACTGCCGGAGATGAGCGCGAAAGTCGCGTTCCTGTCGAAGACCGTGGCGCAGTCGGAGAACGTTCCTCATGTCGCCGTGCCTGCGACTGCTGTCGTGGACCGCGACGGGCGCAAAGTAGTTTATGTCGTGAAGGGCGGCAAAGCAGTGGAAACGCCCGTGCAGCCTGGAGCTGCCGTGGGTGACC
>Ga0075430_100005586_pt1 | contig 10625 bp, 8 predicted proteins | sample RhiMetdeltSRZDD4_FD_75294 | JGI IMG/M metagenome (GOLD analysis project Ga0075430, IMG submission 75294) | Populus rhizosphere microbial communities from Tennessee, USA - Rhizosphere MetaG P. deltoides SRZDD4 | ecosystem: Host-associated > Plants > Roots > Rhizosphere > Soil | place: USA... | reverse complement strand
GCAATCGCCGGATTCCGTTCTCGGTCGGAAGAATGGGAGCGGCGGCGCGCGAAGTCGTGACCACGCGCCGGTCCGTTGGCTATACGCTCGCTGCGGGGTACATGTTTGGAGCGTTTCTTGGATATTTGATCTCTGCCCAGCAGATCCTGCAGCAGCAGTACGCGCTAGGGATACAGTTCCCGCTGTACTTCGCGATACTCGCAATTGCCATCGGCGGCGCGTCGCTCGTCAACGCCAGCCTCGTCATGCGCTACGGAATGGGCGCGCTCACGCGCTGGTCTCTGAGAGGCATCAGTGCCGTATCGATCGCGTTCGCCGCGGTCGCGGGCGCCGTCGCAGGGCATCCGCCGTTGTGGATGTTGATGACGTATCTGATGGTGTCGTTCTTCGGCATCGGCCTGCTGTTCGGCAATCTCAATGCGCTCGCGATGCAGCCACTCGGTCATATCGCCGGCACCGGCGCCGCGATTGTCGGTGCCACGTCCATGCTCATCTCGCTGGCGCTGGGAACATGGATCGGTCAGAGCTACAACGGCACCGTGTTGCCGTTGGTGGTGGGGTTCGCCGTTCTGAGCGCCTGTTCGCTAATCGCGGCCTGGTGGGCCGAGAGTGGAGAGCCCAGGCACGAGATCGTCTCGGAGAGTGCATAATCACGCGCAGCGGCACCGCGGCTGCGCCTGCAGCCGCACCGCCGCCTGACTCTGCCCATGCGCGTCAACCGACCGGTCATGTTCCTGCTCGCGCTCGCGACTGCAGGCTTCCTCGTGGTCTTGAGGCTCGAGGCGCAGACGGAACCTGCGCTGCGACCGCACACATCGTGGATCGCCGCGGGGAGCCGGCAGACGCTGCCGCGCGAGATCGTGTTCGAGAACGCACTCGGTCGGCTGGGCGTGTTGAACGACTCGGGCCCGATCGACACGGCCGGGCATCCGTTCTTCGAGCCGATCGGATCCAATCAGCGCGCGTGCGTGACGTGTCACCAGCCCGCGAATGCGATGAGCGTCTCGGTCGAGTCGATTCGCGAGCGTTGGCGTGCGACCCAGGGACGCGATCCGATCTTTGCCGCAATCGACGGGTCGAACAACCCGAGCCTGCCGCAGGATGAAGCGAGCTCCCATTCGCTGCTTCTCAATCGCGGTTTGTTCCGCGTCGGCATGCCGTGGCCTCCACCTGGTGTTTCACCGGAGTTCACGATCGAAGTCGTGCGCGATCCCACTGGTGTCAATCGCGATTGGATCTATGGGCTGACCAGCCCCACGCCAACGATATCGGTGTTCCGGCGTCCTCGTGTCGTTGCCAACCTGAAATACGTGACGAGCCCGGACGGTCTGTTCAACGTGAAGCTCGGCGTGCTGATGGACAAGGATCCCGACACGGGTCTTCCCTCGAGCATGAACATCATGGCCGATGCGCGTGCGCCGTCGTTGTCGGTGCAGGCCCAGGGTGCGTATCGCGATCACCAGGGCGGCAAAGGTCCACTGACGCGCGCACAGCTCGAACGCATCCTGGCGTTCGAAAACCAGATCTACATCGCGCAGGTCTGGGACGCGCGCGGTGGCAGCCTCATCGAGCCGAACGGCCCCGCGGCACTTGGCCCGACCAACGTCGCGCGCCACTCGGTGCACGTGCTGAACGGCCCGAAGACACCGGCGTTTCATTTCTTCGACATGTGGCTCACGCGCAGCACGACCTCCGATCCACAAGCCGATTTCCGCGCGTCGGTGGCGCGCGGCAACGACATCTTCCTGAACCGTCGCTTCTGGGTGAAGGACGTCGCGCATATCAACTCGATCGGCCTGGCCAACCCGGCCAAGCGCACGTGCGCCGTGTGCCACAACGCCCAGACGTCCGGGATGGACCTCGCTCCTGGATGGGTCGATCTGGGAACGACGAACTTCCCGACGTGGACGGAATCGCCGGTGTGGAGCGAGTCGCCGGAGCTGCCGGTGTTCAAGCTGACATGCCGGCCGGATTCGCCGCCGCATCCCTTCCTGGGCCGCGAGATCTACACGTCGGATCCCGGACGAGCGCTGGTGACTGGCCACTGCGCAGACATCGGCGCAATCACCATGGGGCAGTTCCGGGGACTCGCGGCGCGCGCGCCGTATTTCTCGAACGGCTCCGCGAAGGACCTGCGCGAGCTCGTGGACTACTACGACCGGCGCTTCGACATGCGACTGAGCGGGCAGGAGAAACAGGATTTGATCAACTTCCTCGGAGTTCTGTAAGGTGCACCGCGCGCCGTGCACGCTGGTTGTCCTGCTGCTCGTTCTTGCAACCGACGCTCACCACACATCGGCTCAACAGTCATCGCGCGCACGCGCGTCATCCTCGGCGCGTCGCAACTTCGTTGCCTGTCCCATCGTCCGCGACACGAAGGCGCAACCCTGCTGGTTAGCCGAGTACGAAGGCGAGTTGTATTACCTGGGCCAGCAGGGGCGGCGTGGCCAACGATTTCTATCCGCCGCAACTGGGTCACCTGGCTCTCGTCGAGGGCGTCGTCGGACAGGGTCGCGTCTGCGGCGGTATCCCGCTCCAGCCGGTCAAGGTCAGCGTGCTGCGAGAGCTGACGCCGGCGTGTCGCACGATGTTGCCCGCGGAAGACGGCATCGAGGCTCCTCCGCCTATCCCGGCACCGCGCGGACCTGCACCGTCATGGGTGAAGATCGATGGTCCCGGCGACGTGACGCTGTACTTCGATTTCGATAACGACTTCTTCAGTCTGCACCTCACGGTCGCGCTCACCGATCTGGCGAAGCACGTCGCGCAGGTCAAGGCGTCGCGAGTCGAGGTAACCGGGTTCAGAGCGTCAACGCGTCTGTCCAACGGGCAGGTCATGACCGAACGAGACGGCATGGGATCAATTCGCGCACGCAAGGTCGCTGATACCCTCGCCGGCCTTGGAGTACCCGCAAGCCTGATTTCGGTCAGCGCGCCCGCACAGGCCCAGCCAGCCGACGGCGTAAACGATCCCTGGAATCGGCGGGTTCAGATCATGGTGCGTTAGTGTTGGTTGCCTGTGCCTCTGCGCCCCTCCGCCCCTCCGCGAACTCCGCGTTAAAGAGTTCAGCGAACATCGTTCCCGACCAGGCGAGTGTCCTCGGTGCCTCGGAGCCACGGTGTGTCGTGATCGCGAGTTGGTGCTTAACGCGCCGGGCGCGTCGTATCATACGGGCGTTCGTGAGGGGAGAACGCATGTCAGCTCAACGGCGTCCGGGACCTCGCGTTGTCGAAATCATCGCCGCCTGTCTGCTCATCGCATCGACATCGTCGTTGCGCGCCGATGATTGGCCGCAGTGGCGCGGCAACGGGCGCCTTGCTGTCTGGAACGAAACCGGCCTGGTCGATCGCTTCCCTGAAACAGGACTGAAGATCACGTGGCGCGTGCCCGTCAACGCCGGTTACAGCGGACCGGCGGTCGCGGGCGGCCGCGTCTTCGTGACCGACGCGCGCCGGACGTCCGGAAGTCGAGTCGTCGAACGCATCCTCGTGCTCGACGAACGCAGCGGCAAGACCGTCTGGTCCAAGGAATGGGACGCGAACTACTCGGGTCTCGAGATGACGTTCGCGCTCGGACCGCGCGCCACGCCCACGGTGGACGGCGACCTCGTCTACGTTCTTGGCGCGATGGGCAACCTGTTTGCCCTGAACGTGAAAGACGGGAGCGTCGCGTGGCAGAAGAACTTCGTCGATGATTTCGATGCCACGATCCCATCGTGGGGCGCGACCGCGGCGCCACTCGTCGATGGCGATCGGCTCATCACGCTGGTTGGCGGCGAGCCGGATGCCAAGGTGATCGCGTTCAACAAGCGCACCGGCGCGGAACTGTGGCGGGCGCTGTCGTCGGACTGGGAGCCAGGCTACGGCCAGCCGATCATCGTTGAGGCCGGTGGAACCAGGCAGTTGATGATCTGGCATCCCACTGCCATCAGTTCCCTCGATCCCTCGACCGGCCGCGTGTTCTGGGAAATACCGTTTCAGGTGGATCTCGGAATCACCGTTCCCACGCTCGTGCAGAGCGGGCCGCTTCTGCTGGCGACGACGTTCTACAACGGCGCGCGCATGCTGAAACTCGACGCGGACAAGCCCGCGGCAACGGTGCTGTGGCGAGGCGACAGCTTTTCACCGCATTCGATCATCAGCACACCGATTGTCCAGGGCGATTACATCTACGGCATGAGCCAGGGCCAGCTGCAATGCTGGGAAGTCGCGACCGGTAAACAAGTGTGGCGGACGCGTGATCTGATCCCCGGCCGGACAACGCCATTTGCGACGGCGTTCTTCGTGCGCAACGGCGATCGCTATTTCATCAACACGGAACGAGGAGATCTGGTCATCGCGCGCCTGAGCCCCGAGGGCTACAAGGAGATCAGTCGCACTCATCTCATCGAGCCAACACATCCCTACGCCCGCGAACCACAGGGCACGGTTCACTGGTCGCATCCGGCCTACGCCAACAGGCACGTGATCGTCCGCAACGACAAAGAGATCCTGCGAGCCTCGCTCGCGCAGGACTGACTGATGGCGGCTCCACGGCGCGGCCTGCTTCTGTCACTCGCCGTGGCCATCGTCTCAACGATCGCCGCCGTCGCAACGACGGCCGTCGTCGATTCGCAGACATCCACCTCGAGGTTCGTCGTCATTGCAAGCGACCTGCACTTTGGTGTGGGCAAGAACGCGAGCGGCGAGTGGCTGCCGGCGGAGGATTTCCGCTGGCAAGAGGATTTCGCGGCGTTTCTTCGCGCCATCGACGAGGCTGGCAAAGGCGCGACTGATCTGGTGCTCAACGGCGACACGTTCGAGTTGTTGCAGTCGACGACCGATGATTGCCGGGCGCGTGACGCGCGGCTCGGTTGCACGGAGCAGGAAGCGCGTGGACGGCTCGAACGCGTGATCGCTGCACATTCCCCCGAACTCGCGGCACTGGGAACGTTCGCACGCAACGGTACGAACCGGCTGATTCTCGTCCCCGGTGACCACGACGCCGCGCTGCTGTTTCCGGCGGTTGCGTCACGTGCGATCGAGTCGTTCAATGCGCCGCAACGTGTGGACGTCGCCACTCGCGGCTTCTGGCTGTCCTCCGATGGCGCGGTCTACGCCGAACATGGCCATCAGATGCCGGGCGACCCGTATGCGTTCGCCGAGTGGCCGCAGCCGTTCGTTCGCGCCGATGATGGCGTGCACGTGGAGCGGACGCCGGGTGAACGTCTCGCACAGGGGCTGTACAACGATCTCGAACCCCGCTTTCCGATTCTCGACAACTTCGCGCAGGAAGGCGGCGGATTGAAATACGTTGACGCGGCGGATCCGATGGCTCTGCCGGCCGACTCTATTCAGCCGCTGCTGATGTTCTTCCTCGCGCGTCCCACGTGGCAGCAGTTTCGGCTCGAGCTGGATGGGGGCGACGTGCAGCCGCCGGAATGGGACCTCGAGGCGCTGAAGCGGGGTGCGGCGGCTGTGCTGGCGGAATCACTGCTCCCTGACGATCGCTTTCGTCCTGTCGTCGAACGCGCGTTGCGCGACAGACGATTGTCGATCGACATCGCCTCGCTCACCGATAAAGAGCTCATCGCGATGTGTGACTATCGTGCTGCTCTCCGCCGCTCACGTCGTCGGCTCGAGCGTTCGATGACGCAGGCGTCGACCACCGGTCGAGCGCCGTCCGAATGTCCACGTACCATGGCGACACGCGGATCAGCGTTCGACTATTTCTGGCGTTCGCGCGATGAACTGGTCATGAGCCGCTTCGAGCAGGTGCGCACGGCCATTGCCGCCGAATCACGCTCTTCGCAGTCGATCAAGGTCGTCGCATTTGGTCACACTCATCTCCCAGCAGCGCCTGTGCCACTGATACGTGGCGGCGTCACGCCGGTGGTGCTGAACTCCGGCGCGTGGCAGCGCACCGCGACACCTTTTCAGATCGAAGAGGTGATGCAGGATCGCTCCTGGACCGAAGGCGACATGCTGCGACAACTGCGCCCCGAAGATCTCCCCGCCTGCTATGGCGTCGTCTGGATCGAACCCTATTCGGCTGACCCAAAGCCGCGAGTTCGATTCTGGCGGTCGGATGAAAGATGGGGCAACTTGCCGCGAGATGCCGCCGGCATGGCGACAGCCTGCAGTGGCGGGGGCCCTGCCGCCTGAGGACAACAGACGCCGGTTACCCATCACGACGCACCGAGGCACAGAAGAACGTTAACCACGTAGCAGCGGGTCTTCCGCCTTCGCCTAGGCTACGGCGGACCACCGTAGCTCGAAGAGCGAAGGTGGTTAGACCCGCCGTGAAAAGTGTTCGTCCGCGAGCGCGACTGCGTTATGGCAGGTGTATCAGGTTGAGGGCTGGCAGATGGACATCACGTGTCCCGGATTGCGAGATCGTCGGGTGGCGGCATCGGATTCACGTCGGCACGTACGCCGGCGCCAGCCGATCAAGGTGCTCATCCTGCATTCCACGTCCGGTCCCTTCTTCCTGCAACCCACGTCCGCGCCAGCGGCTTCGTCCGGTCATCGCGCCAGCCCGCAGCGTGGAACCCCGGTTCCCTATCCGGCAGACCCCGCGACCGATTCGAATGTTCGCTCGTACCACAACATTGACGGCATCGCCGCCAACTTCGTCGTGATTAATGACGGAACGATCTTCTACACGCACGACATCGAGTTTTTGAGTCGCAGCGCCGGCGGACAGTTCGGCGTGGATATCGAATTCGCGGGGCGTTTCTCTGCGGATCGCCGCCTCACCCCAACGGCCATACAGGCCGGACGCCGGCTTGTCGCTGCCCTCGTGCAGCAGGTGCCGACGATCACGCATATCCACCCCCACGGCCAGATTCAGCACAAGCTGATGAACGGCACCGCATGCGGTGCAGACACTGGAGTACGCTGCGGGAAGCTCGATTCCTGCCCGGGACCGGACATCTGGATCAACGTCGGCGAATGGGCTGCAACCCATCACCATCTGACCACCGACACCCCGCTCCCGAACTTCCAGAATAACGGCATCAGCGACGCGCAGCGAAATCCCAGCTTCGACCAGCGCCTTCCGTGACGGCCGATTCGAAGGGAGCTCTGGACGGGCATGGGGACGTGGATCGTAAAGGCGAGCGCTTCCTCAATTGAGTTGGCGTTGGTCATTGAGAGTTGGGCGTTGGGCGTTTGCCGTTGGTTGGTCGTTGAGAGTTGATAAGGTCACCCAGCCGAAATCCGGCCGTTGAGGCTCACCACCGACCCCGGCCATCGACCAGGCGAATCATTTGAGGTTCGGACCAATTCGGCGTAGCTCATCGACGAAGTTGAAGACGAACACGAGCCTATCGCGCTTCGCTTCAGCCTGCGCTTCCGGGGCCACCGCCAGCGCAAAGCGGTTGCCGTCCGGGTGCAGGTCGAAGCTGCGAGGGCTGGGCCCATACACACGTCGATAGCGCCGCTGGGACCAGAGCCGCGGTTTCTCGGGTCGGAACGCGTCATCTTCCGCCGAGTAAGGAACGACCATAATCTGAAAATCCGGGGTCGTATAGAACAGCTCGTGGCGCGTTCGTGACCACGTTGGGAAGCTGCCCCCCTCTGTCGAGATCATCCACGCGCCGCGCGATCCCGAAAACGGGCGCACGTACACTTCCGACCGCCCTGACTCGTTCGACACGTACGCGAGCCATCGTCCGTCGGGCGAGAACATCGGATCGCGTTCCCGGAACGGACCGTTTAAGAAGACTGTCGCCTTGCCGGCCTTCCACCCGGAGCGTTCGTCCCCCTCGAGCGGCAAAACCAAGATGTCCTCATTGCTCTGCAGGGTTTGCTCTGAGAAGGCTAGAAACTTGCCGCTTGGGTGCCACGAGCCGGGCCTCTGTGGGTTCGCACTGTCGGTCAGGCGCTGCACCTCACCAGTGCCGTCAGCTCTCTGCCAGTAAAGATTGAACACAGGCGACCTATCACGACTCGACGCGAATGCGATTCGCTGGCTATCCTCTGTCCAGACAGGCATCTCGTCCAGATTCGCATTCAGGGTGAGGCGGGACAGCCGATCGCCCTCCCATTCGTAGATCCAGACATCGGACTGCGTTCCATCGTTGATATCCATCGCGAGTCGACGACCGTCGGGGGCGAACCGGACGTTGCTCCAGTTGGTGGGCGTCGCTCGCAACGGTGTTGTTTTGCCGGAGACATCAAGCCACTCGAGAGGAATTTCGTCGACAGCACCCCGCCCAGACAAATACACAAGTGTACCGTTCGTCGAAGCAGCAAAATTGGCTCCGCCGGAGCGTGCGATTGTGTCCACACTTTCCACGACTGGCACAGGTTGGCCCGTGACCTCGAGTCGATCGAGGTCGAAAGGCGCGGCAAAGAGTGTCCCCTCGTAGACGTAGACAAGATGACCACCGAAGAACCGGCCGTAATAACCGCCCCGTTGGATGACTTTTTGGAGTGCCCGATGGCAGCGGTTGCACGATCAGGTTGGCCCCATCGAATCCGACAGTGCCAATGTGGCTGGTGTACAGCAACGCCCTGCCACCGGGCAGTACCTGCGGCCACCGATGCGTGACCTCGCCCTGCGCGAACGTCGTGTAGATTTCCGCCTTGCCTCCGGCCGACGACACACGCATCAGGCCCGTAACAGCAGCGACGTCGGGATGGAAGATGATGGTGCCGTCTTCGGCCCAAGTACCGCCGCGCGCACTCGGCGCGTCACAGAGAGTGACGGAAGCGCCGCCGGAGACAGAAATCTTCTTGAGCTTTCCGCCGGCGAAGAATGCGATCCACGCTCCGTCGGGTGAAAAGAAGGGGCTGACTGCGTCCTCGGTGCCCCCGAGGGCTGTTGCCTGTAGTTGATCGAGCCGCCGTAAGTAGAGCTGCGGTCGCGTCCTCTCATCTCGTTGCGCGACGAACGCGATGAGAGCGCCATCGGGTGACAAGGCGAGGGCGCCTCCGGGATCGTTGTCGATGGATGCATCGACACCCAGCTCGGCGACGAGACGAAGCGGCGCAGGGGCCGGCATCTGGCGCCACGGCGCCCACAGTATGAGCGCCAGCGCCAGCGCGGATCCCAATGCGCCCGCCAAAGCCCACGAGACCGATCGCTTCCAGCGTATTGGCTGGAGAGCCTGATCAACCGGCCGCATAGCGTCGTCGGCCTCTGTCGGCGTGGCGATCGCTTCGTCGATCTCGAGTCTTGCATCAGCGATATCGGACAGACGACGCTTGGGATCTCTTTGCAGGCAACGATGCAGTAACTTGCGTATCGCCGGTGGTGTTCTGGCTGGCAGTACACGCCAGTCCGGCTCCCGTGCGAGCACGAACGCCAATGTGTCGGACACATCGTCGCCACCGAATGCGCGCGCACCCGAGAGCATCTCGTAGAGCACACACCCGAACGCCCAGATGTCGCTGCGCTTGTCCGCGGCTCGTCCCTTCGCTTGTTCCGGACTCATGTATGCGGCTGTGCCCAGAAGCATCCCTACCTGGGTCATGGCCGGCGACGTGATGGTCGGGGAGATTGTGACGTTCGACGCAACGCCGTCAGTCGATGCCATCGCTTTGGCAAGGCCAAAGTCGAGGACCTTTACGGTCCCATCGGGACACACCTTGACGTTGGCCGGTTTCAGGTCGCGGTGGACGATGCCCTTCTCGTGTGCGGCCTCGAGCGCGTCGGCAATCTGCTTCGCGATGGCGAGGGTTTCAGCAATGGCAATCGGTCCCTCGCCAATCAGATCAGAGATGGTCGGTCCCTCGACCAGCTCCATCACCAGCGCCCTTGTCCCGTCGCTTTCTTCCAAGCCGTAGACGCGAGCAATGTTGGGATGATTGAGTGACGCGAGGACCTGCGCTTCACGTTGGAACCGCGCCAGGCGATCGGGGTCATTCGCAAACGCGTCCGGCAGCACCTTCAGCGCATCGTCGCGTTTGAGCGCCGTATGGTGAGCCCGCCAAACCTTGCCCATTCCCCCTTCGCCGATGAGGGCGGTCACCTCGTAGGGACCGATGCGACTACCCGGGCTGATCCCCATTCGGGGAGATTCTACGCGATAGATCCTGAGCAACGCCGCGATCGGTCATACGCTTGCGCGACGGGTTGCCTGGCCCTGACCCCGCAACCCAAGGAGAGTCTTGTGATAGTAAGGGCCGTCTCACCGCGGCTAGAATTGGTCTGCAATAGGCGTCAAGCGGCGTGGCTCTTTCACCCGGCACACGGCTCGGCCCCTACACGATCACTGGTCCTATCGGGGCCGGTGGCATGGGAGAGGTCTACAGAGCCACCGACACGCGGCTCGAGCGCACCGTTGCGATTAAAGTTCTTCCGGAGCACGTCGCGTCCGATCCTGACTTCAGACAACGTTTCGAGCGCGCGGCGAAGACTCTCGCGGCGCTCCATCATCCGCATATAATCACCCTTTGGGCACAATAGATTTGATGTTGTAGAATTACCAATATGAAAGCTATACAGGTTACGCTGGACGATGCGCTGTTAGCAAGGCTCGATGCCGACGAAGAAGTTCGTCGTGACGGCCGCTCCGCCGTCTTGCGGCGAGCGGCCGACCAGTACTTGCGCAACCGGCGGAAGCGAGTAGTCGCCGAACAGTACGCAAAGGCGTACGGAGCGGGTGCTGGCCTCGGACCCGAGTTCAGCGGCTGGG
>Ga0075430_100005585_pt1 | contig 10625 bp, 7 predicted proteins | sample RhiMetdeltSRZDD4_FD_75294 | JGI IMG/M metagenome (GOLD analysis project Ga0075430, IMG submission 75294) | Populus rhizosphere microbial communities from Tennessee, USA - Rhizosphere MetaG P. deltoides SRZDD4 | ecosystem: Host-associated > Plants > Roots > Rhizosphere > Soil | place: USA... | reverse complement strand
AGGAAGGACCGATCCGCTCGATCCGGTCCATCCGTATAATGCGCGTTGACCCCGCGCGAGGCGTGCTTCGCCACGAATGGTGAGATGCAGACGCGAAAGCATGCAATCCCAGGTGGTAAACCGAGGACCAACGGCTCTAATCGGCGCCGATCTCCAGAACTCGGCGGCACGTAGCACGGTATTACTTGACAAAAGCATCTTTCTGCCTGACAATGGCAGCTGTCGACACCCATTCTCTGCATGACCACCCCCGCTCCGACCGACGACAACCGAGCCGCCGCCGCACACATCTCTGCGGTTCGCCAGTTCAACCGATTCTACACGAAGCAGATCGGCGTGCTGCGGGAGGGGCATCTCGAGAGTCCGTTCTCGCTCACTGAGGTGCGCGTGCTCTACGAGCTCGCGCACCTCGACGCGCCCACGGCATCGGACCTCGTTCGGGAGCTCGCCCTGGACTCCGGATACGTGAGCCGGCTTCTCCGGGGGTTCGAGCGCCGCGGGCTGATCGAGCGGACGCGGTCGAGTGCCGACGCGCGACGCACTCACTTGCGGCTGAGCGACGCCGGCCGCGAGGCGTTCGAAGCGCTCGACGTTCGGGCAAACGACGAGATCGAGGCGCTCATGGCGCGGGTATCTACGGATGACCGTCCGCGAGTCGTCGACGCGATGCGAACCATCGAGCGACTCGTATCGACGACGCACTCGCGGGATCGCTCCTACACCCTGCGGACGCATCAGCCTGGCGACATGGGGTGGGTCGTGTACCGTCACGGCGTCCTTTACTCCCGGGAATACGGCTGGAACGAGCGCTTCGAAGCGCTCGTCGCCCAGATCGTCGCCGAGTTCGTCCACAACTTCGACGCTCGGCGCGAGCGCTGCTGGATCGCTGAGGTCGACGGGGAACGGGTCGGCTCGGTCTTTCTCGTGAAGAAAACGGAGACGGTCGCCAAGCTCCGCCTCCTGCTCGTCGAGCCGAAGGCCCGCGGCCTCGGCATCGGTCACCGGCTGGTGGACGAATGCATCCGCTTCGCTCGAAACGCGCGCTACGAGCGGATCACCCTGTGGACGAACAGCCTGCTCCACGCAGCCCGCCGCATCTACCAGTCGGCCGGCTTCCAGCTCGTCAACGAGCAGCCGCACTCCAGCTTCGGCGACAACCTGGTCGGGCAGACCTGGGAGCTGAGACTGTAAGCCCCAAGGTCTGCACCACCGGAGGGTTGATTTTCGGTCTTTGTTCGGCAATAGTCTCGGGTGTCCGACCGGGGCGGGGGCCGACGATGCGCGAGCTGGAGCTTACCGAGAAGCTGGAGATCCTGATGTCCCTCGCCGCGGAAGACCGCGAGGGGCCACCCGAAGCAAATCGCGTCCTCCCGCCGAGGCTCCGGCACGCGAGCGAAGCGGGTGCGCTGCGGCCGCTGAACATCCGCGTGCTGCGTGGCGCCGGGCGCCCGATGCGGTTGCTCCGTATCCTCATGACGAACGCGTGCGCGCTCAACTGTCACTACTGCCCGATGCGACGGGATCGCGCGATGCGTCGCACCCTCCTCAAGCCCGAGGAGCTCGTTCGCATCTTCCTCGGCGCTCTCCGCCGCGATTGGTGCGAGGGGCTGTTCATCACGACCGGGATCCCCGCAAGGCCGGAGAAAGTCGCGGACGACCTCATCGCCGTCCTCGAGCTGTTGCGCGTGAAGCATCGGTTCGCGGGCTACATCCACGTGAAGCTCGTGCCCGGTGCGGACCAGGCGCAGGTCGAGCGGATCACCGCGCTCGCAACGCGCGTCTCCGTGAACCTCGAGGCGGCGTGTGGCGACACGCTCGAGCGAATCGCGCCCGAGAAGCAGCTCGACCGGACGCTCGTCACACTCGAGCGCGCGCGCAAAGTCGTCGTCACGTCCAAGGCCGAGGAGCGATTCGGGCGCCCGCGCGATGATCGCCAGCCGGGTGGCGTGGCGGGGATGACGATGCAGTTCGTCATCGGCGCCACGCCCGATTCGGATCGCACGATTCTCGATCGGGTGACGGGACTGTACGCGGGCGGCGGCATCCATCACGCCCACTTCAGCGCGTTCCGTCCCATTCGCGACACGCCCATGGAGGATGCTCCCGCCGCGCCGGCGCTTCGCGAGCATCGCCTCTATCAGGCCGACTGGCTGCTGCGCGACTACGGCTTCGCGCCTAACGAGGTCGTATACGGCACCGATGGCAACCTTCCGCTCGACCTGGATCCGAAGACGGCGTGGGCGCTCGCGAACCCGGCGCTCTTCCCCGTCGAGGTACGGACCGCGAGCTACGAACAGCTCCTCCGCGTGCCTGGCGTCGGGCCGCGCTCGGCGCGGCGGATCGTGAACGAGCGCGGGACCGCCGTGCTGACCGGGCTCGCGGACCTCCGAAGCTTCGGCGTCGTCACCACGCGCGCCGCCGGCTTCCTGACGTTAGGCGGACGCCGCTTGCAGTCGGTGCGCTGGTCCCAGCAGCTGGGCCTCTGGCGCCCGGAGGACGAGGTCGGTGCCCGGCACGAGGTGTACGAGTTCAGCCCCGGAACGTTCCGCTGACCGCGCGCACGGCGCGCGCACGCGACTACTCGGTCGCCTCGTGCGGCGCCGGCAGCGACGCGTAGAAGTCGTCCCGGAACCGCGGCATGTAGCTGCCTAACAACGATTCCACGCGGCCGTGGTCGGGCGACGCCACCACGAGCCCTGCGTGGTGCCGCTTCGAGAGACGCCACGCGACCTCGGCGTCGTCGTACGCCGCGAGATCGGGCCACTCCTGCCTGGCGAGCGAGATCAGCAAGCCGGCATGATCGCGCCGCGCCTCGGGTGCGGCGTAGTCTTCGCCCCGCGCGCTCGCGACTTCCACTCGTGCCCACTCGTGCCAGAGATTGAGCCCCGTCGCGGCCTCCACGAGCGCGACGATGTTCGCGCCGCCCACACGCGCTGCCGTCTCCAGAAAGTAGTACCGGCCGTCGGCCGAGCTGCGAATGAACTCCGTGTGAAGGGCGCCCCGGCTCATGCCTAACGCCGTCACGACGTCGCGGTTGAGGCGGAGCAGCTCGTCCGACTCGACCGACCCGCGCCGCAGCGTGCGCGTGCAGAACACACCGCCACCATGGTACACGTCGAACGGCGGCTGGAAGTACCCGTGTGCCTCACCGAACACCACGCTGCCGTCCCACGCAATCGCGTCCACGTGGTACACATCGCCCGGCACGTAGCGCTCGATGAGGTGGAACGACTGTTTGTCGCCAAGCTCGTCGAGGAGCGGCCACAGCTCGTCCGGGTGCGAGAGCTTGCTGATGCCGATCGCGGACGCCGAATGCCTCGGCTTGAGGAGCCACGGCGGCGGAACGCGGTCCATGAAATCGCGTATCCGATCGTAGTTCAGCACGGGCACGAACTCGGGCACGAGGATGCCTCGTTCCTGCGCCTGCATGCGCATGGCGAGCTTGTCGCGGAAATGACGCACCGTAGTCTCGCCCATGCCCGGCACACGCAGGTGCTCGCGCAGCGTCGACGCCATCTCGAGATCGAACTCGTCGAGCGGCGCGATCCGGTCGATCGACTCGGTCCGCGCGAGCCAACTGATCGCGTTGATCACATGCTCGCGCCGCGTCAGGTCGGGCATGACCAGCAGATTAGCGAGACTCTCGCGCGGCCAGTCGAGGTCGCGGAGCGACTCCCGGGTGACGAGCAGAACACGAGCTCCCTCTCGCTTGCACTGGCGCAGGAAATCGTGGCCCTTGTAGTAACTGGCGAGGCAGAGGAGCGTGACGGGCGGTCGAGGCATGTGAGGTGCGGGAGATGGCGCCGGAGCGGGACGAATTGTAACGATGCCCGCCCCCGGGTCGCGCTGTCACCCCTTTCGGCGGAGATTCCTTGCCCCGGTCGCGGTTCAGCCGCAGAGCGTGACTCGACCGCTACCGCACCGTTACACTGTGTCGTCCGTCGCCGCTCGCACCGATCGCACTGCCATGCCGACCCGCGTCGAAAACCTCGCCGAATCGACCCACCGGGTAGTGCGGCTCATCGCGCTCGGGCATCTCGCCGACGCCGCCGCCGCGCGAGACCGCCTCGCCCTCGGCCAGGATGACGAGGCATTGCACGACTTCCGGGTTGCCCTCAGACGGTTTCGGAGCTGGGAACGCGCGTTCCGCGACTACGTTCGCGATGACCTCTCGAAGAAGCGCCGGCGCCAGCTTCGCGACCTCGCACGCGACACGGGGGCGAGCCGGGACCTCGAGGTCCATATCGGCTGGCTCACCGCGCAGCGCGGTTCACTCACCCGTCGCCAGCGACCCGGCCTGAACTGGCTGCTCCAGCACCTCGACCACCGGAAGGCAGGGGCCGATGCCGCGCTGGAACGCGACGTCGACCGCCGATTCACCCGTCTCAAGACTCGGCTCGATCGCGAGTTGTCGTCCTATCGGGAGCGGGTGGCGCTCCGCACGGGCGGGCAGCCGTTGCCGGCCGAAGCCTTCGCAGCGGCGCTCGCCCCGCGCGTGCTCGACCAAGCTGCGAGCCTTCGCGATCACATCGGCCACGTCCATTCGCTCGTGGACGAGACCGAGGCGCACGAGGCTCGCATCGCGGCAAAGCGGTTGCGGTACCTTCTCGAGCCCGTGGCGAAGCTGGTCCCCGGCGCGGCCGCGCTCGTCGATCGTCTCAAATCGTTGCAGGACGTGCTCGGCGATCTGCACGACGCGCAGGTCTTCGGCACCGAGGTGGAGCGCCTCGCGCAGTCTCGCGAGGTGAGCGCCGCGCGAGCGGACGCGTCACGAAACGGCGCGCGGTCGGACGATGGCTCGAACGCACGCGCGCTCACGCTTGGTGACGCGTCGTCCCGGATAGCCGACTCTTCGCCGCCCGCCTCAGGGGGCGCTGTTCACCCTGTGTCGAGCGTCCCGCAGCCGCCGCCTCTTCTCGCGCCCCTGGCGATTCCCGTGACGGCCGGCGAAAGTGCGAGCGCAGTGGCCGCCGCTCCCCTCGCGCTCGCGCGCGCGTCCGAGCCGAAGTCGCGACCGGCGATCGATCCAGGCCCGGGGCTCCTCGCGATTCGCGACCGCCTTCGCCTGCGCGCGGAGGCGGCGTTCGCGCAGTTCTACACGGAGTGGTCAGGGAACGCGTCGCACGGCTTCTTCAGCGAGGTCGATGCCGTCGCGACCACGATCGGCGCGGCGGCACGCGCGGACGTCGAGATCGAGCGGAAGTATCTGCTGAAGTCCGTGCCCGACGAGGCCCGCCGCGCTCTCCGCACCGACATCGATCAGGGGTACATCCCGGGCGCGAAGCTGCACGAGCGCATCCGACGAGTCACCATCCGACAAGGCGCCGGTCGCGCCGACGTGCGGTACTACAGGACACTGAAGCTCGGCGAAGGCGTCGTGCGCACGGAGATCGAGGAGCAGACGACCGAAGCGATCTTCGACGTGATGTGGCCGCTCACGAAGGGCCGGCGCCTCCGGAAGCGCCGCTACGTCGTCGACTACGAGGGGAAGACGTGGGAGATCGACGAGTTCCGCCGCAGCGACCTCGTTCTCGCGGAGATCGAGCTCGGGTCGGAGGACGAGGAGGTCAGGTTCCCGCCGTGGCTCGCGCCAGTCATCGAGCGTGAGGTGACGGCCGAAGCGGCGTATCACAACATCAATCTGGCCAGATAGCCGTCACATCAAACCGCTGGTTACTGTCCGCTGGAACTGGTTGCTGCAGCGCAATGACCTCGGGATGCTATCGCTTCCGAGGCAGTTCACCCGCAGCAACCAGTTCCAGCTCTCGGTAACCAGCGGTGTTAGCCGTTCCTCAACGCGGTCATCGGATCGACCCTCGTCGCTTTCAATGCCGGTACGAGGCTCGCCACCAGCGCGACGCCCGCGAGAACGAGGATGACCGTGCCGAACGCCACCGGATCGTTAGGCGCGACGCCGAACAGGAACGCCGACAGCAGCCGGCCGACGAAAAGCGCGGCGACCACGCCGATCGCGAGCCCCAGGAAGGCCAGCGTGAAACCCTGCCGGAGCACCATCCGCAACACATCGCCCGACTGGGCGCCGAGGGCGACACGGACGCCGATCTCCTGACGACGCTGCGCTACGACGTAGGAGATCACGCTGTACACGCCGAGCGTCGCGAGCAGCATCGCCGCCGAGCCGAACACGCCAACGAGCAACAGCACGAAGCGACGGTCCGCCACCGACTCCGCAATGACCGTCTCGATCGTTCGGAAGCGTGGTGGGACGTCGGGACGAAGCTCGGACACGATCCGGCGCGCCGCCGGGACGAGCGACTGAGCGGGCGCGGTACTCTGGAGAATCACGTTGAACGCGAACGCCGCCACCGGACGCTGGCGGTAGAACCCGTACAGCGTCGGGCGGGGCTGGTCCGCGAGACTCGCCTCCCGAACATCGCCCACGATGCCGACGACGGTGAACGGGCGCAGGTCGCCGTCCATGTTACCGAACTGGATGATCTTGCCTAACGGGTCCTCGTTCGGCCACTCCGCCTTCGCGAGCGATGCGCTGATCAGGGCCACGTGCGGCGCGTCCGGGGCATCGCGGTCCCCGAACATCCGGCCGCGCACGAGTGGAATGTTCATCGCGCGGAAGTAATCGGCGCTGGCGACGCGATAATCGGCCTCGCCGGTCCGAGCCGGATCGCGCATGAGCCGGGCAAGCTGCGACATCTCGATCTGCTCGTCGGGGCGCGACATGACGATGAACGTTCCGTTACCGCGATTCCCGCCGGATAGCGGGAACGCGCTGACTCCGCCGACCGAGGCAACGCCCGGCATCGCGCGCAGACGTGCCAGCAGCTCATCGTACAGGCGGACGCGTTCCTGGAGCCCTGCCGGTCCTTCAGGAAACGACGGCACGATGTCGAGCACGAGCGCCTGCCGGGTGCGGTAGCCCGGGTCGATCCGCGACAGCTGCAGGAAGCTCCGGGCGAGCAGCCCCGCCCCGACGAGGAGGACGAGCGTCAGCGCCATCTGCGCGACGACGAGCGCACCACGGATGCGGTAGCTCGCGCCGGCACCGGCCTGCGTGCGCTGCGCCTGCGCCATCGCCTGACGAATGTCCCCGCGGCTTGCGCGCCAGGCCGACAGGAGCCCGAGCACTGCGGCGACCACGACCGACAGCCCGAACGCGAACGCGAGCACGGCCCAGTCCAGACCGACCTCGCCGACGCGAGGCAGGTCACCCGGCTCGAGCGCGAGCAGCGCTTTCACACCTAACGCGGCGAGCACGATCCCGAGCGCGCCGCCCGCCATGGCGAGCACGAACGACTCGGCGAGGAACTGCTGCGCGATCCGCCACCGCCCGGCCCCGAGCGCGAGACGGACCGCGAGCTCGCCCTCGCGCACCGCCGCCCTCGCGACGAGCAGGTTGACGACGTTCGCACAGGCGATGAGCAGCAGAAACCCCGAGGCTGCGAGGAGAACGAGCAACATCGGTCGCGCAGTCCCCACCATCTGCTCGCGCAGCGGGACCACGGCCGCGTCGAACATCCATGTCTCGTCTCTGTACTGCTGCTTGAGCGCGCGCGACACCGTGCTCAGCTCGGCGGCCGCCTGACGCATCGTCACGCCGTCCGCGACGCGCGCGATCACCTGCCAGTTGTGCCCCGTCCGATACGGGCTCCGCTCGGACAGCTCTTTCGCGATCCAGAGATCGGTCCCGAGCGGGAAATCCATCGTGGCCGGCAGAACGCCGATCACCGGATACGACTGGTTGTCGAAGGTGAGTGCGACACCCGAGAGGTCCTGGCGCCCGGCGAGCTGCTGCCGCCAGAACCGCTCACTCACGACAACCGCCGGAGCCCCGTTGACTCGCAGCTCCTCCGGCGCAAAGGTCCGACCACGCGACGGCTGGACCCCGAGCGCCTCGAAGAAATCGCGCGACACGACGGCCGAGCGCACGCGAACTGGTTCGCTCGTTCCCGCGACCGAGACGATACCGCCGATGCTGAACTGCGCCATCGCGGCGAAACTTCGAGTCCGGGTTTGCCAGTCCTCGAAATTCGGGTCAGACACCTGACCGTGCGCACCCCGCTCACCCACCTGCCACAGTTGCGCAATGCGCTCGGAATCCGGGTACGGAAGCGGCCGCAGCAGAACGCCGTTGATCACGCTGTAGATCGCGGTCGTCGCCCCAACGCCAAGCGCGAGGGTGAGGACGGTTACGCCGAAGAACCCCGGGCTCCGGAGAAGCGCTCGAGTGACGTACCGAACGTCACGGACAAACGAATGCATCTGGACCGATCCTGGCAGGGTAAGGGTCGGGCGAAGTCCAACGGCCAGCCGTCTCCGCGTTCGGTCGAACGACAGTGTGACGAGGAACGACGGTTCTTACCTAGTGTATTACACCGCGCGTCTCTTTCGCACGATCGGTGTGACCAACTGCGTGACCGGACTCATACCAGCCAGAACGCCATGAGATTCGAGTGTCTCGCCCGCCGCTCTGCCCTTCTCGGGACTGTCCTGCTGATGTCCGTCGCTCGGCCGGCGGTGAGTCAGACCCGCGGTGATGGATTTCTGTTCAAGACCCCGAACGGCAGCTTCTCGCTCCGCGGCGGCTACGCAGTGGCGAATGCAGGCAGCGACCTGTTCTCCGAAGTCACGAGCATCCTCACGTTGGACAAGCGGGACTTCAGCTCGGTTTCATTCGGCGGCGACATCTCGTTCTCGGCGTCGCCGCGGTTCGACCTCGTGTTCGGCGCTGATTTCTCGAGCGCGACGCAGGACTCGGAGTTTCGCGACCTCGTCGAAGAGGTCAACGGCCAGGACCAGCCGATCCGCCAATCGACGAGCTTCAAGCGGCTCCCGCTCACGGCGTCGCTGAAGTACTACCTGACCGACCGAGGGCGCTCGATCGGGCAGTTTGCGTGGATCCCGAGCCGCTATGCCCCTTACGTTGGAGTCGGCGGCGGCACAATGTGGTATCGGTTTCGCCAGAACGGTGACTTCGTCATCGATCCTGAAACGCTGGAGATTCGAACGCAGAAGCTCGAATCGTCCGGATGGGGGCCAGCAGCCCAGGGAATGGCGGGCGTCGATTATACGCTCCGGCCATGGATCGCTCTGACTGCAGAGGCGCGGTACAACTGGGCGCGCGCCTCGCTCAATGAGAACGTGTACGAGGGCTTCGACAAGATCGATCTATCGGGGTTTGCCGGGTCGATGGGTTTTCGGGTCAGATTCTGAGGGTGCTCATCATGACGACGCGAACGCAGTTCGTGAGAGTGGGTCCGCGCAACCTTCTCCTCGCTGTGGCGGTTTCGCTGGCCTCGGCGGTGACGGCCGCGGCACAGGGAACACAGGGAGCGACGGACTCGCGGTGGACACCGTGGGTGGGGTGCTGGCAGGCGTCAGGGCGTGATGTCGAGGCGATGGGGCTGACGCCCGGGAGCCAGACACCACTGCCGGTGGTTTGCATCGTCCCGTCATCGGGCGCGGCGGCCATCGACCTCGTGACGGTCAACGGCGCACAGGTCTCGCCGGCGGAGCGCGTCGACGCAACCGGGGCGCGCCGGCCCGTGAGTCGCGAGGGGTGCGAAGGCTGGGAGGTCGCCGAGTTTTCGCCTGACGCGAAGCGTATCTACCTGCGTTCCGAGCATCAGTGCACGGGCAATCGCACGCGCACGTCGACCGGCATCATGTCCATCACGCCGACCGGCGAATGGCTCGACGTGCAGGGCGTGAAGGTGAATGAGAACAACGCCGTGCGGGTCGCACACTACGGCCGTGTGGCGGCCCCTGCCGCCCTGAGCGCCGAGATGCGTGCGGCGATGGACAACCAGAAGCTGGCCCGTACCACCGCTGTGATCGCGGTGAGCGATTCGGTCGACGTCACCGATGTCATCGAAGCGTCGCGACGCGCGGACCCGCTCGTCGTGCAGACGTGGCTCGTCGAGCGCGGGCAGGGCTTCAACATGAACGCGAAGCGACTCGCGCAAGTCGCCGACGCGAAGATCCCCTCGAACGTGATCGACGTCATGGTCGCGCTCTCGTACCCGCGCGCCTTCGCGATCAACCTCGCTGCCGGCAACGGCCAGATCGTGCCGACGGAGCAAACGCGGGCGTTGGCCGAGGCAGACGAGGGATTCCGCGATGGCCCAATGGTCTACATGAATTGGGACCCGTTCTACATGAACAGCTACGGGCGCTACGGCTATAGCTATGGCCTGTACGGAATGCCTGGCTATTACCCGTGGTATCGCGGCAACAACGTCGTGGTCGTTCGTCCGGCCAACTCGGCCGGTCCGCGTGAGGAGCGCGGCCGACTGGTGAAGGGCAGCGGCTACTCGCGGCCGCGCGATAATCCGGGCTCGAGCACGCCACGCAGCAGTGTCGGTTCGAGCGACGGCTCGAGCTCCGGCGGTTCCAGCTCCAAGGGCGGATCGTCGGGCGGCGGAGAGACCAGGACAGCCAAGCCGAGGTCGCCGTAGCTCGAGGGACGAGGGACTGGGGACGAGGGACTAGGGAACACCCCCGGGGCGTCGCTAAGAACGGCGCCCCGGGGGTGTTTTGCTGATGACTGAGAACTGACCAGTACTGTCCGGTTTAGTTCAACGAGCAACGTTCTAAGCGGTGATCTTGCCGCGGGTTAGCGGGCGCCGCCGCCGAAAACGATTTGAATC
>Ga0075430_100005575_pt1 | contig 10631 bp, 9 predicted proteins | sample RhiMetdeltSRZDD4_FD_75294 | JGI IMG/M metagenome (GOLD analysis project Ga0075430, IMG submission 75294) | Populus rhizosphere microbial communities from Tennessee, USA - Rhizosphere MetaG P. deltoides SRZDD4 | ecosystem: Host-associated > Plants > Roots > Rhizosphere > Soil | place: USA... | reverse complement strand
GCCGATCGGCCCCCTCGATGAACCGTGCCATCCGAATCCCCCGCATGCGATCGCGGGATCCGTATCATGGTTCGCGGACGCCGGCCGGGTTTTCACACAACCTCATACAAAAGCCGACCTCTGCCCGGACGCAATCGGTGACGGTGCCAGTGTCGCCGGTCACGTCCGCTATAAGAGGAACAGTGACCGCACCCATCCAGCCTTCGCCAAGCAGAGCAGCATGCCGTCCCCGGCAGCCCGCGTCTGATCTGACGTCAGGTCTCGGATCAATCTTCCGAAGGATGGTTGCCGCTCGACGCGTCTGAGCCACAACGGGTCGCACGGCATTCGCCAGTCTCTACCTGCCGCGGCGCGAGTCACTCGTCCCCTTCGTCATGACGCCCGTCACCTGAGCAGCGTTAGTGCAGATGCCTCAGCTTGTCGGGGTTTCGCACCACGTAGATGGCTGCGACCTTTCCGTTCTCGATGTCGAGCGCGGTCGTCTGCAGCTCGCCATCGGCCTCCAGCGTGATGAAACCGGGCAAACCATTGATGAAACCGGTACGCACAAGCTTCGAGCCGCCCTTCCGGAAAAGATCCGCCAGAAATTCGTGGACCTTCATGACGGCATCGAAGCCGAAAATCGGCTGCGCGGCTGCCGGACGCTTGCCGCCGCCGTCAGCGTGAACGCTGACATCGGCCGCCAGCATCGCGCCAAGCGCCTTCATGTCGCCGCTGCGCGAGGCGGTGAAGAACGCTTGCGCCAGCTCGAGGCCGCGTTGTTTCTCCACCTGGAAGCGCGGTCTTGCCTCGCGGACATGGGTGCGCGCCCGGGCGGCGAGCTGGCGGCAGGCAGCGGCGTCACGCTTGATGGTAGCGGCGACCTCCTCGAATTCCAGCCCGAACACATCGTGCAGCAGGAAGGCCGCCCGCTCGAGCGGGGAGAGACGTTCCAGCGCCAGCATCAGCGGCAGGGTGACGTCGGCCTCGCCCTCCTCTTCGAGGACTGGATCGGGAAGCCACGGGCCGACATAGGTCTCGCGCTGGCGTCGCGCCGACTTGAGCTGATCGAGACACAGGCGCGTGACCGTGCGGCGCAGGAACGCCTCGGGCTCCCGCACCTCCCTGCGATCGGCCCCCATCCAGCGGATGAAGGCCTCCTGCAGAACGTCCTCGGCGTCGGCCACGGAGCCCAGCATGCGATAGGCAACGCGCGTGAGCTTTGGACGCAGCGGGTCGAAACTGGCCGCTGCGTCCTCGTGCCTCGGGTCCGCCATCATGCCGCCGCCGCCTGCGCAGTCGTTGCCTCGGCCGGATCGATGAACATGCCGAAACCGACCGCGATGCGGTTCCACCCATTGATGATGTTGACCATCAGCGTGAGCTTGACCTGCTCCTCCTTGGTGAACTGAGCCTTCAGGGCCTCGCGGGCGCTCTCGAGCGCATGCCCTTCGGAGAGCCGCGTCAGCGCCTCGGTCCAGGCGAGCGCCGCCCGTTCGCGGCCGGTATAGCACGGCGCCTCGCGCCAAGCCGACAGCAGGTCAATGCGCTGATTGATCTCTCCCTTCGCGCGCGCTGCCTGCGTGTGCATGTTGAGGCAGTTGGCGCAGCCGTTGATCTGGGAGGCCCGGATCTCGACGAGATGGATGAGGGCCGGTTCAAGGCTGGAGGCGATGGCCATCGATGTGGCGGTCCACTTCCTCATGAGCTCAGGGGCCGCGGCAAGGAGTTCGTTGACCGTAAGGTGAGCGTTGGCAGCCATGGTTCGGTTCCTTCTGTTGGTTTCCGACACCCTGACGAGCCAGAGACCGCTCGTGTGACATGCGCGCCGAATTTCTTTGACCCACGCCCGCAGACCTGGCGATCGCCAAGGTGCGTGTGGTCGCTACCCACCCAAGGGCACACCCAATGTGCCCAGTTTACGTTTGTCGCTCCTGACTCGCTTCAGTCGTTCCAGGCCTGCATGCGGCTCAAGCCCTCGCCCGCTCGCCTGGGTAGGTTCCCAGCACCCGCTCGCAGTAGGCCGAGTCCAGGTATTCCTTCATTTCCACGATCATGCCGGCCTTGAGTCGGAACAGCAGGCAATAGTGGTTCCGGTACGGAGCTCCGACTTTGGTCGTCATGTCGCCGCGGGCTTCCACCACCACCCAGTCCTCGTCCGCCAGAATGCGGAACGGAATTGTCTTGCGCACCCCAGGCGCAAGCTCGGCAACCACACCGAAGAAGCGTACAATGCTCTCTTTGCCGCGGTGGACGCCTGACCAGGAGTTCTCGCCGGTGATGGTGAGAACCGCATCCTCCGCCAGATGGGCAACGTGTCGGCCTTGCCGATCTCGGGCGGCCTGAGGCCATAGCCGAGCCGGACAAGGTGGGCATCATTCGGCAAACCCTCGAGCATCTTCCTGGCGCGATAGGAAACGCAGATGCCCCGTGTAGCTGTCTGCGTAATGCGTCCACATGAGTTCATTGTCGGGGGTGTCGGTGAAGCAACAGATGCCGACCGTGTGCTTCTGGCTGAGGAGTTCACGGGCAAGTCCGGCGTAGTCGTCAAGTTTCTGGATCCGATCGGAGGGATCGTAGAAGCCCTCCATCGGATCGTTGAGGTCGCGGTAGAACGAGCACCACAGGAGCTGATCGCGGATGGCGTTGATCTCCCGGTCGATGGTCTCGGGCGTGAGGCTTCGATAGCGATAAAGGAGCGGCGGCAGGACCGGCAGATCGAGCTGACCCATGGGCATTCATCCGAATCATCGTTGGACGAAGCATTGTAGCACTGGCGGGGAGCCAACGCGGCGTCACGGGCGCGGTACGGTCAGCCCTATTCATCGCCGACCAACGGCGGCTCCGGGGCGGGGGTGGCGCGGATTGCGCGTACAGCCGGTGCATTCACGGCCAGCGAAGAAAGTGTCCGGCGGCCCAGTCACGCATGTAGCGGCGCGCAAAAGAACTCTGAACCTGCAGGAATATCGCCGTGAGCATTTCCCGGTAGTCATCGTGGCGGTAAGCCAGAACGGATCGCAGGACGTGGCTGGTGAGGATGGAGCCATCGGCGGGTCTGGGACCTTCGCTCCACAGGTGGTTGATGAAGCCGGCGGCAACATTGCAGTGTGAGTTGGGTTCGGCGGTGCGTCCGCCGAGAACGCTGCAAACGAGACGGAATGCGCGCCCGGGTGCGGGCGTATCGCTATTGATTCTGTCGATCTCGCAGGCGGAAATGAGGGTCTCCGTGTCGATACAGATGTGGTTTTGTCCGATGTCGACCAGATCGGCGACGGCCTTCGCGTAGTCCCGCGCGCCAATCAATCCGCGTCCGCGGGCGGCCATCAGCACAGGCTGGAGCCAGACCGACGCAACGCCGAGGTGAGCCGCCATCTGTCGGGTGAATAGGTCGTCCGCAAGAAGAACGCGGCCAGAACCGCTGGCGGCGAATATGTCGTCGCAGAACCGCGCGCCCTGGAGCGCGCCGAGCATTCGGAAGGGCTCGCGTGGGTCCGCGGCGGGCTGCGCCGGCAGAATCTCGATGCTGTTCCTGATCCATGCAAGATCGTCGGTACGAACCTGGCGCGCGCGCGCAACGGCTTCGGGCGTCGTCTCCTGAAAGGCCAATCGGCCATCCCTGTAGGCCATGCTGCCCGTGCGCCGGTCTCCCGATTGGACAAGCTCGGCGCATCGTGCCTGGTGGAGGTCGAGAGTTGCCTGCGTCACGGCCATGGGGCCACACACGGCGCGGACCGCGTCTTCGAGATTGAGGTGGCGAATGCAGTGCAACGTTGCGATGTCGACGACGCAGCCGCGGCGCTGGTTGGCGCGGATGGCATCGGTGGCGCGGCGGCGTTCTTCCTGGAGCCCAATGGCCACGCGGTAGGGAACCTTGATCTCCGTGAGACCGAGCATAGTCTCGATGGGATCGGCGCCGGTGAGATGCGCCAGCATCGGCAAGGACAGGTGGCCTGCGGCGTACTTCGCCGACTGGTCGCGAATGTGATCGGCGCGGGCCTTGACGATGGCCTTGATGTCATCGAGGCCGTCTGCGGTGTCAAACCGGACCCTGACGCGAAGGAACCCGCGGGCGTCGGGAAAGCGGTCGTTGAGCCGCTCCAGGGCGGCGTGGAAAGCGTCGAGGTATTTGTGTTTTGCCGATTGGATGCGGCCTTCAGCGTTCCTTCCCGGCCAGCTGAAGGCGTCGCCGGGCTTGAGCCCGCGCACGGCAACGGCAATCGGATGGGTGGGCGAGATCGCCTGCGGATCGTACCTTCGGAGCGTTTCGTCCGCCTCGATGCGGTAGGTGATGATGCCGTTTTCGGGATCGGACACGGTGACGACGTGGGCGTCGGTAACGGTTTCAGAAAGCAAGGGGTCCTTGCCGCCGGGTTTTCCGCCGGCGGCCATGGCGCCCATGAAGCACATCCAGGCGCGGGGCTCGTCGCGGTTGCGGCATAGCAGCTCGTAGGCGAATTTCAGCGCGCGTTCGGGCTGCGCGTAGGTGTTCAGCGCGGTTACGAGGCGGGTCTGCTCGGCGAACGTCCCCGTCGCAGTGTGCTCCACCGCAGGCTGCAGGAGGCGGCGCAAATTTTTCTGGTCATCGAGACGGTGGAGCGCGTCGATGTGCCAAAGAAGGAGGTCGAGTCGCTGTGGAGCATGGCGCGAAAGCTCGGCGATCAAAGGAGCGGCGCGCCTCGCGTCGCCGATGTTCCAGTAGAGGGTCGCCGCTGTCCGTTTGTAGAACGGCAGGCCGGCGACCTCCGGAGGAAGCGCGCTCAATGCTTTCTCGGCGCGGGCGGTCAGGTGGGCAGCGACGGTTGCCGTGAGGTAAGTGCGCAGGCCGACGGTGTCACGGCCGAGCGTAACGCGATCGTGCAGAAGTCCGGAGGCGATTTCGGGCGCGCCGTTCTGGCCGAGGAACTGGGCGACGTGAATGCGCTCCGGAAAGGAAAACGCCTCGCCGGCGGCCTGGACATGGGTGATAAGCGGAAGCAGGTGGGGCGCCTGTTGTTCAACCGCGGCCGCATCAAGGAGGCCGGTGTCGTCATCGGCTTGCTCGGCAGGGAGAGGAGAAGTGTCGGGAAGCAGGCCAGCCTTGGCTGCCCTCGCGCGAAGCAAGGCAAGGGTGGAGGGGCGTCCGCCTCTGTCCGCCAGCCGCTGGATGGCGTGCGTGAAGGCCGGAGCGTCCTTGAAATGGATGGCGAGGTTGACCTGAAGTTCGGCGGCCGATGTCTGGAGCTCGGAAGGAAGCCGGTCAACGGCAATGGCCTTGAGGCGCTCCGCGGCGCCGGTCGGGTCCGTCTCGGCAGTGATTTCGGCGGCCAGCAGCTGAAGCTCGGGATCGGCGTTGACGGTGGCGAGCAAGGCGGCCGCCTTGTCGTCTTCATCGGCATGCAGATGCAGGAGTGCCCGGGCGCGAATGAGGGCGGGATCGCGGCCTACGCGTTCAAGCGTGCGGTCAAGCAATCGGGCCGCCGCGTCGGTCTGCCCGGTGAAGCGCAACGCTGCGGCGGTGTTATGGGCAAGCGGCGCAAGGGCTTCGGCGGTGGCTTCCTCGGCGTCGATATGGCGGCGCCAGAGGGCTTCCAGCCGTTCGGCGCAGCGGCGCACGGTAGCGAAGACTTCCGCGCCGGCCGGCTTGCCAAGCATGATGGAGACGTCGGCGAGTACGGGTTGCAGGACGGCTTCCGCCGCGAACTGGTCGAGGACCTCGTGATCGGGATTTGCCGCGTGTGCTTCGGCAGCGAGGGTATGCCAGACGGGATCGTCCCGCGCGCGGAGGAAGGCGACGGCGGCGCAAAGAACGTCCGGCGTCCGGGCGCAACCCGGAGGCAGAAGGGAAAGCGGATCAGTGACGGAAGGATCTGAGGACCGGGCATGGATCAACACGGCAGCCGCGGCCGCATGGTCCGGGTGCGCGGCGAGAACAGCCTCCGCGCGGCGACCGGCGGCGGCGCGATCGCCACAGGCAAGCTCGGCAAAGGCAAGGTTGGTCTGTGCCTTAGGATCGTCGGGACGGAGGGCAAGAGCTTGCGTCCATTGCTCGCGGGCGTCATCGACTCTGCCGGCGCTGAAATGCGCGGAGCCAATGTTGCTGACGATTCGATAGCGCGCGTAGGGCGGAAGGGGAGTCGTCTGCTGGAGGAGGTTCGCGAGCTCCCGGATGGCGGTGCGTGTCTTGCCGTGGCGCAGCAGCTCGCGGAACGCTGATATCCTCGCGTGAAGATGCGGCGGCTCGCTCTGGGCTTCGGGCGGCAGGTCGGGATCGTGAACGATCGGTGTCGAATTGCGGGAACGCGCAAGCTCATCGCGCAAGTCCGAGAGCAGGCCGGTCTGGACGTCGATCTTCGAAACGACGGTCTGCGTGCCCTGCCGGATGAGGTCGCCGAGGGGCTCGACGGCCGCGGCGCCTTGCGGCCAGAAGGCGCGTAGCGCATCCGGATGGCGGACGATCTCGAGATGGAGGTCCTGCCAGGCCATCACCGTCACCCGGCATGGCCAGCCGGACCGGTGAAGCTCCTGGGTGAGCTTGCTCGCCTCTTGCTGGATGCGGATATCGCGCTTGGTGGTTGTCGCGAAGATCAGCTCTGTGAGGGGTGGCTCGATCGCCCGGGCGGCCGCGGCGTCGGCGCGCATCTGGGCGGCGGACAGCTGCCCATCGAGTCGCCGGCACTGAACTCCGACCGGGCCGCCGGGCAAGCCGCCCCGGTAGCCGAAAAGGTCGATGCCGTGCTGGGTCTGGCCTTCGCTGCCCCATTCCTGCAGGCGCTCGTCTCCCAGCACGCAGCGGAACAGGATTACGCACTTGCGCTGGAAATCCTGCCAATTCAATGGCTTGGGTATCTCTATTGCAGTGATGTCCGTCACGGTTGCGACGCCCCGTTGCACCTAATTCACTTGTTGCATTTATTGCACTTATATGGTAGAAAGTATACGCATGACAAGAGTAAAATCGGAGTTCCGCGCCATGGCCCGCACTGTCAATCCGCAGACGCCGGTCGTGCCGTCAGCCGCGACGGTGGACTTCGCGAGCGAGCTGCTTCGCCGTTTCGATGCGGACGGCGCGCGGTTTGTCTTGCTGGATCGTCACACCAACACCAAAATTGAGATCGAGGAGACGGTGTATGAGCTGATTCGCCAGCTCCTCATCGCGCTTGCCCGGAACCGGGCGGTATCCTTGATTCCCTACGATCATGAGCTGACCACGCATCAAGCGGCGCGGCTGCTGAACGTATCGCGCCCCTATCTGATCCGGTTGCTGGACGAAGGGAAGATCGGCTTCCGCAAGGTGGGCACGCACCGCCGTCTGCGGCTGGAAGACCTTCTTGCATACAAAGAGGAAACAATCGCCGCGAGCGAAAGGGCGAAGGAAGAACTGGCAAGGTTGAGCCAGGAGCAGGACATGGGGTATTGAGGCGTTGCCGGGCTTTACCGCTCTTCTGGATGCATGCGTGCTCCATCCGGCGCCGGTGCGCGATCTTCTGATCGAGACCGCGAACGTGGGAATTTTCCGCGCGCGCTGGAGCGATGATATCCATGAGGAGTGGATACGCTCGGTGCTCGCCAATAACAGGAAGGCAACGCCGGATCGGCTGGCGCGTACCCGGGCGCTGATGGACGCGGCCGTACCCGACTGCCTCGTCACAAACTATCGTGGACTGATACCGGAACTGCATCTGCCCGATCCGGAAGACCGGCATGTCCTTGCGGCCGCCATTGTCGGGCGCGCCGACGTGATCGTGACCGGCAATCTGAGGCATTTTCCGCCGGAGGTCCTTGGCCCTTTTGGGCTGGAGGCACAGCACCCCGACGCGTTTCTGATGTATCAGCGCGATCTGGCGCCGGAGGTGTTTCTGCAGTGCGCGCGGCGTATCCGCCGGCGGCTGGCGAATCCACCGCGAACGGCGGAAGAGTATCTGGCGAGCCTGCGGCGCTGCGAGCTGGCGCTCGTAGCCGACACGCTGGAAACGAGCAAGACGCTGTTGTAGGCGGGGGGCGCGTCATGCTCGGGGTTACGTCGCCGCCGCGCGGGAAGGGGCGGCGCGGGTCACGCCTTCCCGATTGGGCGCTTCCATGTACGCAAGCAATCTCGAAGAGCTGCTTTACGAGCTGACATGTGAGGCCGACGCGGCGAGATCCGAACGCGCGGACTTCACGGCACGGTTCGATTCATTGCGGGGCTATGGCCGCCTTCCGCGCGGGCGCGCAAATCACGCGACCCCGCTGAGCGACGCGCATATCGCCAACGCCATTTTGGGCCTCGCGACCGACCGGCCGGGGTGGACAGGGCATGTCTCGTTGCTCCTCGCCGATCTTCGACCCGTGGGTGGTCGACGCGCATCGTTCGGGCAGGTCGAGACCTTGTCCGATGCAGTGCAGCTATTGATTGCAGAGAAGTCAGCGCGCGAAAGCTTCCTGAGCCTGGTCATCTCTAGTGCGAAGAGCGGCACGAATGCCAACGGGCATGCGAGCTTGAGTTATATGGACAATGGCGAACCGCGTACCACGCATTTTGTAAGCAAGATGGCGCTCTCGCTGCTCGGCGCGGGCGCGGAGAATACGTACCGGCCCGAAGAGCATCTTGCATTGGCAGCCAGGCAGTACGTGCTGAGCCGGAGATTCTTCGATCGTGTCGGGCGCGCGGTGGCCGACGCGCGGGCGTTCCGGCACCCTCCTGCCAGCGACGGAAGCGAATACGATGCCGAGGAGGCCGAGGAGCGCAGGCGCAAGGCGCTGGGGGTACGGAAAGGCTCGTACTATCTGAACATGGGCGTGGACAACCAGGTCGCCTGGCCGAAGAAGGAAACGCTGATCACGTTTGACCAGTATACGATGGTTCTGCTGCCCAAGACAAAGGAGAACGTGCAGTCGATCAGCATGGATCTGACCGCCAACAAAATCTCCATGGAGGAAGCGACGACTGTCATGAACCGCTTTCTGAGCGTGCTGGCGTGGTGCGACGATAAGTTCGCCGTCCTTCAGGATGGCTGGGCGGGGAACCCGATACCGGTTCCGGTGCCGCGCCGCGACTTGGCGTTCACGACCACGCATCATTGGGTGCTTGACCGGCAGATACCAAAGACTGATGAGGCCCGCCGGGCCCTGGCGATCTATCGGGAGGCGCGCAACGCCGAACAGAACTTCCTGGTGAGCTACGCGGTCTTGAGCTACTACAAGATCATCGAGCTCCGCCACCCGGACCCAGGTGATGCGACCGCGTGGCTGAAGGCGAATTTTCCCGCGGCCTCGGGAGATATACCCAAGGATGTTCTCGCCCGGTTCGATGCCGAGCGAGGCACCGTATCTCCGGAAGATCACATCAATCGGGCCTATCGGATCGCCGTCGCTCACGCGACGCCGAAGAAGACGCAGCCCTCGGACCCGGATAGCCTCGGCGAGGTTAGGCGGCTCCATACGGCAGCGGACGTCTTGCGGCCGCTCGCGAGACATTTCATCAGGAACGAGCTGAGCGTATCCGATTCCAGGTGGTCTGGAGACTGATGTCAAATTTGCAGTCGGCTCATTGAAGCGCTCTAGGACCCGAGCTTGCCGGCTGGACTCGACCGACTGAGTTTGGCTTGGCGGACGTAGCCGCGCATGGCGGTCAAACTCTTATGACGGGTGTGCCCCATGATCTCCTCATCGGCAACGCCGTAACACGCGGGCGCAGATCGTGAATTATTAGGCCGCTACGTGGGGAACAGCGGACATGGTTGGCGGCACCCGTATCCTCATCCCCGCGCGGACCTTAATGTCCACTTTCTCTGCAGAGTCGACGTGGGCCACGGAGCTGAGCCAAATTGAGAGCCACGGTTGCGAATGGTAGACCTTCTCGCGGCGCCGTGGCGCAGGTCGGCGGTAGCTAGGCTCGTTGTGACACGTGTCGGCTGTGCGGCGGTTCTCGGGACTGGCGACGATCCCGGCGCAGGCTGGCTGAGCTGCCATGAGGTGGATGGACGGATCGGGCGCCAAGCGATCGGGAGTGAACCGATCTGGTTGCTCTGCCATCAGAGAATCAACGAGGCGCGTCTTCGCCCAGATTGAGCCCCGCTGCGTCAGATTGAGATGGACAGCGAGTTATAACAAAAGTGGTTGCGGGGGCTCGATTTAGCCGAGACCGACACATGCTCTCGACCCAGATTTGAGACCTCATGTCTCGGAAGTGCCCTTGCTCAGCTCGCCAGCGCCACAGAACGCTAGCGTCATTTCTTCGGCTTGTTTCGACTTCTGCGAAAGTTGCGATTTCTTCGATTGTGTGCTAGGGCTTCCGCAGCAAAAAGAGGAGGCAGCATGGGCCACATGTCATCATCCCTCAAGGGACCGATTCTGCCGTCCGAGGCAGAGGCCAGGATGGCGGCCGAGCTCGCGCGCAAGATTGCGGCCTACCTGGGTCAAGGGGCGACCTTGAAGCTGCAGGTCGAAGGTAAGAAAGGCGAAGCCGAGCCCTTGCCGCCGATTGCCGCGCGGCTTGTGCTCGATCTGCTCGAGGAGCTTGCGCGCGGCAACGCGGTGACGGTCAATGCCATCGAGGCCGAGATCACCACGCAGCAAGCCGCCGACCTCCTCAACATCTCGCGGCCCTCGCTGATCCAGGTCCTCGACGAGGGCAAGCTGCCCTACCGCCGCATCGGCACCCACCGGCGCATCCCGCTCGAAGCCGTGCTGGCCTA
>Ga0075430_100005574_pt1 | contig 10632 bp, 7 predicted proteins | sample RhiMetdeltSRZDD4_FD_75294 | JGI IMG/M metagenome (GOLD analysis project Ga0075430, IMG submission 75294) | Populus rhizosphere microbial communities from Tennessee, USA - Rhizosphere MetaG P. deltoides SRZDD4 | ecosystem: Host-associated > Plants > Roots > Rhizosphere > Soil | place: USA... | reverse complement strand
CGCAGATGGTGTCGTACGAGATCGCGATGGGCATGTCGCTGATCCCGGTCCTGTTGCTGGCGGGGAACGTCTCGCTGAACCAGATCATCGATCAGCAGGCGAACATGCACCTGTGGAACGTGCTGACGCTGACGCTGTCGTTTTTCATCTTCTTGGTCGCCGCGTTCGCCGAGACGAATCGCCTGCCATTCGATCTCCCCGAGGCAGAGTCGGAGCTCATCGCCGGGTATCACTCGGAGTACAGCGCGATGAAGTTCTCGATGTTCCCGATCTCCGAGTACGCGAACATGGCGACATCGAGCGCCCTGATGGCGACGCTGTTCTTCGGTGGATGGGATATCCCGTTCACGCAGCAGGACAACACCACAGGCGTCTCGATCTTCATGGTGCTGCTGTCCATCGGGATCTTCGGATTGAAGACGCTGTTCTTCCTCTTCCTCTTCATCTGGATCCGCTGGACGTTGCCGCGATTCCGCTACGACCAGCTCATGTCGCTCGGCTGGAAGTTCATGCTTCCGGCGGCGCTCGCGTACATCGTGATCATCGCGTCGCTGATGCTGGGGCTCGATTATGCCGGGCTGCACCGCGGACTCGTGTACGGTCTCGTAATGCTGGCCGTGAACGTCGTGCTCGTCTTCATCGCGTTCGTCATCCTCGATCGCGGGCGAATCATCAGCCCCGCGTATGGGCGGGCGACGCCACAACAACTCGCGCGCCTGCGTGCCGTCACGGCTGCGCGCGCGCACCTGAGCCCCCAGTCCGGAGACTGATGGCGATCAACGTGAAGGTGCTCGACCGACCGGTGGGGCAAGTGAGTTATGTCCGGGCGACCCTCAAGGGGATGGCGCGGACCTTCAAGCACCTCGTCAACCCGGAGAAGGTCACCACGCAGTACCCGGAGCAGAAGGAGACGATCTCGCGACGGTGGCGTGGGACTCACCGCATGCTGACCACCGAGACCGGCAAGGCGAAGTGCGTCGCGTGCGGACTCTGCCCGACGGTCTGCCCCGCGAACTGCATCAAGCTGGTCCCAGGTGAGGATGAAGAGGGCAATCGATATCCGCTGATCTTCGAGATCGACGAGTTCCGCTGCATCTTCTGCGGCTACTGCCAGGAGGTGTGCCCGGAGGAAGCAATCCACGTCGGCCGGCACTACGAGAATTCGGAGTACAGCCGCGAAGGCTTCGTCTACGACCTCGAGCGGCTCATGGCCCAGACGCACCCGGTGTGCGAGATGTGGGACCCGGCCGATCCGAAGGGCGAGTAGCGCGGACGCACATGCCCAACTTCTTCTACGAAGTTCACTTCTATCTGTTCGGGCTGATCGCGATCGCGTCGGCGATCGCCTTCGTGACGCGAAAGAGCCCGGTCGCGGCAGCGCTGTGGCTCGTGAACACCATGTTCTCGCTCGCGGCGCTGTACGCGATGCTCGAAGCGCACTTCATCAGCGTGATTCAGGTGCTGGTGTACGCGGGCGCGATCATGGTCGTGTTCCTGTTCGTGATCATGCTGCTCAACCTCGGCCTTCCTTCGGACCTCGCCGACGCACGCGGGAAGTGGGGGAAGCTCCTCGCCGGCCTTCTCGGCCTCGCACTGCTCGCGCAGGTCATGGCGCTCGCCGGCAAGCGGCTGCCGGAGTCGTTCACGCCGGGCGGCGATTACAACCCGGAGACGGTGCGTGAACTCGGCGCGGTGGGAAGCGTCGCCCAACCATTGTTCAACGAGTATCTGCTCGCCTTCGAGCTGACGAGCATCGTGCTGCTCGTCGCGATCGTCGGCGCCGTGGTCATCGGTCGAAGGAGACGCGTCGATGCTCGCTGAGTCGCTCGCGCTGTCGGCGGTGCTGTTCACGATCGGCGCCGTCGGGGTGCTCGTCCGGCGCAATGCGATCATCATCTTCATGTGCGTGGAGCTCATGCTCAACGCGGTCAACCTGTCGTTTGTCGCGCTGAGTAAGGTCTACGGGATGGCAGGGCAGGTGTTCGTGGTCTTCGTGATGACGGTCGCGGCAGCCGAGGCAGCCGTGGGCCTTGCGATCATCATCGCGATCTTCCGTCACCGCCAGACGGTGAACCTCGGAAACATCAATCTCCTGAAAGGCTGATGCTCCTCCAGGAAGCGACCGCGGCCGCGCACCCGCTCAGCGGCAGTATCGCCGAGTGGGTCTGGCTCGTCCCAGTGCTCCCGTTGCTCGGCTTCCTGATCAACGGGTGGCTGTCGATCGCGGCGGCCAGTCACGTCGGTCCGAAGGATCCGAGCGCCGCCGGCCATGACGACGGCGGGCAGGCGCACCCTCACGGCCACGAACACAATTCCGGCGGTGGCGCCCACGGCGACGATCACCATCCCGTGGCCCGCCACAAGTACGCGACCCTCGTGTCGATCGTAGGGCCGGGAGTGCTCGCGCTCTCGTTCGCGCTGTCGGTCGCGATCTTCCTCGCGATGCTCGGCGTCGACCACGAAGCGCCGTTCGTTCGCACGCTGTTCTCGTGGATGCCCGCCGGCGACCTGAACGTTGAAGCCGCCCTGCAGGTCGACCCGCTGTCGATGGTGATGACGCTCGTCGTCACCGGCGTCGGGATGCTGATTCACTTCTTCAGCGTCGGGTACATGCAGGACGATCCCGGGTACCCGCGCTACTTCGCGTACCTGAATCTGTTCGTGTCGTTCATGCTCGTGCTCGTACTGGGTGCGAGCTATCCAGTGCTGTTCGTCGGTTGGGAAGGCGTAGGCCTCTGCTCCTACCTCCTCATCGGCTTCTGGTTCAGCGACAAGGCAAATGCGGACGCGGGAAAGAAGGCGTTCATCGTGAACCGCATCGGCGACTTCGGCTTCCTGATCGCGATGTTCCTCATGTTCGCGAACCTCGGCGCGCTCGACTTCATCGGCGTCGCCGAGGCCGCACCAGGGCTCGGGTTCAACAGCGCGATCGCGACTACGATCTGTCTTTTCCTGTTCCTCGGCTGCGCCGGCAAGAGCGCGCAGATTCCGCTCTACGTCTGGCTGCCTGACGCGATGGCCGGTCCGACGCCAGTGTCTGCGCTCATTCACGCGGCGACGATGGTGACGGCGGGTGTCTACCTCATCGCCCGCAGCGCGTTCCTCTTCTCGCTGGCCCCAGTCGCACAACTCACCGTCGCCTTCATCGGTGCGTTGACCGCGCTGTTCGCCGCGACGATCGGGCTCAAGCAGTGGGACATCAAGCGCGTGCTCGCGTACTCCACGGTCTCACAGCTCGGCTACATGTTCGTAGGCGTAGGCGTCGGAGCGTATGTCGCGGGCATTTTCCATCTCGTGACCCACGCCTTCTTCAAGGCGCTGCTGTTCCTGGGCTCGGGGTCGGTGATCTTCGCGATGCACCGGGCTTACCACGCGACGCACAACCACGACGACGCCCAGGACATGCGCAACATGGGCGGCCTCCGGCGCTACATGCCGGTGACGTTCATCCTGATGTGGATCGCGACGCTCGCCATCGCGGGAATTCCGTTCTTCGCCGGCTTCTTCTCGAAGGACGAGATTCTGGCCGGCGTTTTCGCGCGTGCGCACGAGTCGACGCTCGCCGAGGTCACCTGGTTAGGTATCCCGGGGAGCGCGCTGCTGTACGCGATTTACGCCATGAGCCTCGCGGCGGCCTTGCTCACCGCGATCTACATGACGCGCATGATGCTGTACACCTTCCACGGTCCGAATCGGACCGGGGAGAAGGAGCGGTCGCATCTCGCGGAAGCGCCCTGGATCATGACGGGTCCCCTCGTCATTCTCGGCATTCTCAGTTTGTTTGGCGGCTGGTTGAACCTCCCCGCGATCCTGCCGCTTGGGCCGCAGCTGGCGCTCGAGCATTTCCTCGAGCCGGTGGTGGGTCCGGCAACCGAAGCCGTCACCCGCGGTGCAGCGCATCTGGAGCACAGCACCGAGTACGTGCTGATCGGGGCGGCCGTCGCGATCGGTGTGCTCGGCATCATCATCGCGGTCGCGCGACTCAAGCCCGCACGCCTCGTCCCGAAGGCGCAGGCGCCCGAGGAGCAGGGCATCGAGCGTGTGCTGCGTGACAAGTACTACGTGGACGAGCTCTACGACCGCACGGTCGTGAAGCCGACGGTTTGGACGTCGCGAAACGTGCTGGCTACGGGCGTCGACGAGGGGATCATCGACAAGCTGCTCGTCACGTGGGTGGGCGCCGGGATTCCGCGGCTCTTTGGGTGGCTCGGCTCACGGCTGCAGTCGGGTCAGGTAGGTACGTACGCCTGGGTCCTCTTGATCGGCGTCATCGCGGTGCTCGGCGCCTTCACTCTCCGCTGATTCGATGCTCGCCTTTCTGACCTCGATCGGGTACGAGACGTGGGTGTTGCCCACACTCCTGGCGCTTCCCGTCGCCGGTGCGCTCGTGATTCTGCTGCACGGGTCGGCGCGACGGGGCGAAGCGAGTGGCGGGCTCGATGACCCGGCCGCCATGTTCCCGCGCCGGATCACGTTGTTCACGTTCGTGCTGCAATTCATCGTCTCGCTCGGGCTGTGGTGGATTGTCGCGCCCGGCGAGTCGGGGTGGCGCGCCGTCGTCGACCTCCCGTGGATCCGGACGTGGGGCATCAACTTCGCCGTGGGTGTCGATGGCATCTCGGTGATGCTCGTGCTGCTCACGACGTTCATCATGCCGCTCGTCGTGCTCGGCGGGTGGACGAGCGTGCGCACGAAAGTCCACAGCTATCACGCGCTGATGCTCATCCTGACGACGGGGATGCTCGGTGTGTTCGTCGCGCGGGATCTCTTCCTGTTCTACGTGATGTGGGAAGTGATGCTCGTGCCGATGTACTTCATCGTCGGGATCTGGGGCGGGGCGCGGCGCCTCTACGCCGCCCTCAAGTTCTTCCTCTTCACGATGGTGGGCTCGCTCCTGATGCTCGTCGCGATCCTGTACCTCGGGATCAAGGCGGGTGATCCGGCGAGCGGTGTGCCCAGTTTCGCGTTCGACCGCGTCTTCGCGGCGGCGGCGCAGATGGGGCAGGGTGGAGCAACGCTCGGCAGCATTTTCATCCCGACAAGCGTTCTGCTCTTCCTTGCGTTCTTCAGCGCCTTCGCTGTGAAGGTGCCGATGTTCCCATTCCATACGTGGCTTCCTGACGCACACGTCGAGGCCCCCACGGCGGGCTCGGTGATCCTCGCGAGCATCATGCTGAAGCTCGGAACCTACGGGTTCATTCGCCTGGCGATTCCGCTCTTCCCGACCGCCGCGATGAGTCCGGGCGTTCGCACGACCATCATCGTCTTGGCGGTCGTCGGCGTGATCTACGGGTCACTCGTCGCGATGGTACAGCCGGACTTCAAGAAGCTGGTGGCGTACTCGTCCGTTGCGCACCTCGGTATGGTAATGCTCGGGCTCTTCGCGCTGACGCGGGAGAGCGTGCAGGGCGCAATGATGGTGATGATTGGCCATGGGCTGTCGACCGGCGCGCTGTTCCTGCTCATCGGGATGATCTACGAGCGGAAGCACTCGCGTGAGATCGCGGCGTACGGCGGCATCGCGAAGGTCGTCCCGGTCTTCGCGACGATGCTGACCATCGTCGCGCTGAGCAGCATCGGTCTGCCGGGCACCAACGGGTTCGTCTCCGAGTTCCTCGTTATGGTCGGGTCGTTCAAGACCTATCCGTTCCTCACGACGGTGTCGGCCATCGGCGTCATTCTCGCTGCCGCTTATCTGCTCTGGGCACTGCAACGAATCATTTACAATCCGCTCGACAAGCCGGAGAACGCGCACCTCACGGATCTCAACTGGCGCGAGATCGGACTGCTTGTTCCCGTAGTCGCGGCCATTCTCTGGTTGGGGATTTATCCGAAGCCCGTGCTGACCCGAATGGAGGCCGCCACGACGGCGTTCGTGCGGAACGTTGAAGCCGGTGCCGCGCAGCGGACGGCGAGCATCGCCCCGGGAGCCCGCTAATGCCGATCGACGTCACGACTCCAGCCGGGCTGACATTCGGGCTCACCCCCGATCTCGTGCTGCTCGTGGGCGCCATGGCGCTCATGCTTTGGGCCGCGTGGCGGCCAGATAGCGCGAGTCACCAGCGGTCCATTGGGAATGGCTCGCTGGTTGTCACGGCGCTCACCGCCGTCGCGGTCATCGTCTTCGCGATACGCGGCTACACCGCGGCGTCTGGCATCATTGCCGTCGACTCGTTCCGGTGGGGGGCGGACCTGATCTTCCTCCTTGCGACGTTCATCGCAATCGCGCTCGCGATCGACTACAACGCGCGCGAGGGTATCGACGTCGGCGAATCGCACGTGCTCGTGCTCTTCGCGACTGGCGGGATGATGATGCTCGCGGCCGCTCGCGACCTCATGATCATCTTCCTGGGCATCGAGCTGATGTCGATCGCCGTGTATGTGCTGGCTGGGTTGAATCGCCGGAGTCCACGGTCGGCTGAAGCCGCGATCAAGTATTTCCTCCTCGGCGCGTTCTCGACGGCGTTCCTGCTCTACGGCATCGCGCTCGTCTACGGTGCGACCGGCTCCACGAATCTCGTCACCATCGCGCAGCGCGTTGCGCAGTTCCAGCTCGCCGACAGCCCAATGCTGTTGGCCGGGATCGCATTGCTGCTCGTCGGGTTCGGCTTCAAGGTCGCCGCCGCGCCGTTCCACATGTGGACGCCGGACGTGTACGACGGCGCACCGACCCCGGTGACTGCCTACATGGCCGCGGCGGTGAAGGCAGGTGCGTTCGCCGCGTTCCTGCGCGTGTGGCTCGAGGCGTTCGGCGGCGCGTACACGAAGTGGCACGTCGCCGTCTGGTGGCTCGCCGCGATCACGATGGTGGTCGGTAACGTCGTCGCGCTCGCCCAGCAGAATCTGAAGCGCCTGCTCGCCTATTCCAGCATCGCGCACTCAGGCTTCGTGCTGGTGGCACTCGTGGCGGGGACGCCGGCCGGATCATCGGCGTTCCTGTTCTATCTCTTCGCCTACACGCTCGCCACGATGGGCGCCTTCGCGGTCATCGTGGCGCTCGGTCAGCCCGGCGAAGGCGATCTCACGATCGACAGCTATTCGGGGCTCTGGAACGATCGGCCCTGGATGGCGGCAGCGATGACGGTGTTCATGCTGGCGCTGCTCGGGTTTCCGATCGTCGGTGGCATCGGGTTCCTCGCCAAGTGGTACGTGCTCCAGGCCGCGCTCGAGGCGCCGGCGCCGCAGGCGAGACTCGCCGTGCTGCTCGTCGTGACGACCGCGATCTCCGCCGGCTATTACCTGCACGTCGTTCGCGTCATGTACATGAAGCCGCGCCCGGCGATGGCGGCGCCCACACAACCGACGCCGGGCCTAACGCGGCTGGTGATCGTCGCGTCGGCCGTGCTCATCGTCGTGCTTGGGCTGTTCCCGGATCCGATCGCGCGGCTCGCCAAACGCGGTGCAACGAAGCCGCCAACCGCAGCCGAAACGGCCTCGATCAATGCGCCGCCCGGTCGGACGGCGCCGCCAGGCCGCTAGCATGACGGGTCCGCGCTGGCGGACCCGTCGCACTTAAGCCAGGCGCATGAGTCTCGCTCCGGGAATCTTCCGCCAGTACGACGTGCGCGGCGTCGTCGGCGAAGACCTCACCGCGGATACGGCGGCCGCTATCGGACGCGGGTTCGCGGCGCTGCTGCAGCGCCGTGGCGTTTCGCGTCCGGTGGCCGTGGGCCGTGACAACAGGCCAAGCGGCGAGGCACTTCGCAATGCGCTGGTGACGGCGCTGACGTCGTGCGGCGTGAACGTCATCGACATTGGCATCGTACCGACACCACTGCTGTACTGGACGCTCTCCAACATCGATGTCGGCGCGGGCATCCAGATCACCGGCTCGCACAACCCCGCCGAGTATAACGGATTCAAGATCTGCATCGGCACGAGCTCGGTGCACGGCGAGGAGATTCAGCAGCTGCGCGCGCTCGCCGAGGGATCGGTCTTTCCGTCGGGGAGAGCCAGCGTCCGCCACGAAGCGGTCATCGAGCGGTACGTCGATGACATTACGCACCGGATCGGGCGGCTTCATCGGCCACCACGCGTGGTCGTCGACTGTGGGAACGGCGCAGGAGCACTCGTCGCCCAGCCGTTGTTCGACAATCTCTGTGTTGACGCGAAATACCTCTTCTGCGAGAGCGACGGCCGGTTTCCGAACCATCACCCCGACCCCACGGTTGTCGAGAATCTCCAGGATCTTATCCGCGAAGTGAAGCGCGGCCACTACGATTTCGGCGTGGCTTTCGATGGCGATGCCGATCGTATCGGCGTGGTCGACGCATCCGGGCAGATCATCTGGGGGGACTACCTGCTCGTCGTTTACGCGCGCGATGTGCTCGCGCGCACGGGGCAGGGGCAGCCGATCATCTTCGATGTGAAGTGCTCGCAGGCGCTGCCAGAGGCAGTCGCTGCGGCCGGCGGGAAGCCCGTGATGTGGAAGACTGGCCATTCCCTCATCAAGGGAAAGATGAAGGAGCTCGGCGCGCCGATCGCCGGCGAGATGTCGGGGCACATGTTCTTCTCGGAGTCGTTCTATGGCCACGACGACGCCCTGTATGCCGCCGCGCGACTCATGCGCATCGTCTCTGAATCGGGGCAACGCTTGGAGGATCTGCTGGCCGATGTGCCGCGGTTCGTGTCCACGCCGGAGATTCGCATCGACTGTCCGGACGCACTCAAATTCGCGATCGTCGACGATGCCGTTAGGCACTTCGCGCAGGACCACGAAGTTGTGGGTGTCGACGGGGCGCGCGTTCTCTTCGGCGACGGATGGGGGCTGATCCGGGCGTCGAACACGCAGCCCGTGCTCGTTGCCCGCTACGAGGCGGCCACCGCCGAGCGTCTCGGCGAAATTCGCGGCGAGATGGAGGGCTGGCTTCGGTCGCGCGGGGTGGGCGTCTGACGTGCTGAAGCACGGCTGGCTCATCGGCACGGCCGCCGCCGTGGCGCTGTTCCTCCTCGTCGGGAAAGCGCTGGCCGGCGTGTACGTCGACTATCGGTGGTTCGCGGCGTTGGGGGCCGATGCCGTGTGGTGGGCGCGCGTGGAAAATCTGCTCATCCTGCGTGGGGTCTCGGGTATCGTCGCAACTTTGTTCTTCTTCGCCAACCTCTACGCGGTGCGGCACTCGGTCGTCTCGCTCGTGCTGCCGCGACGCGTCGCGAACATTGAAATCGGCGAGGAAGTCCCGAGTCGGTATCTGCTGCTCGCCGTCATCGCGTTGTCGCTGCTCTTCGGCGTCCTGCTCGCCTTTCCACAGGACGACTGGACAACGCTCGCGCTCGTCCGATGGGGGCAGGCATTTCGCGAAACGGATCCGTACTTCGAGTACGATTTCGGGTTCTGGCTCTACTGGCTGCCATTCGAGACGTCGCTGCATGTGTGGGCGCTCATCGCGCTTCTCGCGGCCACGACCGTCGTCGTCTTCCTCTACGCACTGACACCGAGCCTGCGCTGGGAACGCGGCACGCTGCACGTGTCCGGGTACGTACGACGCCACCTCTCGTTGCTCGGGGCGCTGCTCATCTTCCTCCTCGCCTGGAGCTACCGACTCGACGGACTCGGCTTGCTCATCACCGGCACAGGGCCGGGCGGGGCATTTGCGTCCGCGGACTGGAAGGTGGGTGTCCCCACGAACTTCGTGTTGGCGTTCGCGACGGCGGCGGCGGCGGTGCTGGTCGGGTGGGCTGCATGGACCGGCCAGATGCGTATCGCGTTCGTCGCGGTGACTGCCGTGCTCGCGTTGTCGCTCGGCTTGCGACAGTTCCTGCCGCCGCTCGCCCGGCGACTTGCTGGGCCTTCGGACCCGGAGGCGCGTGAGTCCGACTTTCTTTCGGCGCGATCGGCATATACGCGGCGCGCGTACGCCGTCGATCGTGTCGTGCGCGTGGACAAAGGTGGGGGACAGATCGCCGTGCCATCGCTGCGATCCGACGTGCACCGCATCTCACAATGGGACGCGGCCGCCATTCGACGCGCCGTCGAACGTCGACGCCAGGGCATCGTCAGCGGAGCGATCGGGTGGGCATCGGACAGCGGGCGACTCGTCGCGGTCACAGCGCAGCGTCCGAGCGGGCCTGACGCCGCGGATCCATTCACGCAGTGGACCATCACTCGCATCCGCGCGTGGGCGGGCGATGAACGCGGCGGGATGGTGGGCGTTGCAGGCGGGGGTATCGAAGAAGCCGGAGCCGTCCTCCCCGCGCTCGTGTACGATTCAGCGACAGGTCCACTCGTCGTGTCCGACCCGGAGGGAGACATCGCCGCGCCGGAAATCTCGCGCTGGCCGTCGCGCCTCGCGCACGCGTGGGATCAGCAGAACATGCGTCTCATGTTCAGCGACGTCGAAACGCGCGCGCCACGCATGATGCTGCACCGCGACGTCCGAGACCGACTCCGAATGCTGGCGCCGTTCTTCTGGCAATCGGCGCACATCACGCCAATCAACTGGCGCGACTCACTCTACTGGGCGGTTCACCTCTACTCGGCGTCGGCGTTTTATCCGCTGAGCGAGCAGACCGATTTGGGCGGTGAAAAGGTCTCATTTCTCCGCCACGCTGCGACCGCGATCATCCAGTCGCATACCGGACGAGTGCTCATGGTAGCAGACTCGGTTCGAGATCCACTTACCGATACGTGGGTTC
>Ga0075430_100005573_pt1 | contig 10634 bp, 8 predicted proteins | sample RhiMetdeltSRZDD4_FD_75294 | JGI IMG/M metagenome (GOLD analysis project Ga0075430, IMG submission 75294) | Populus rhizosphere microbial communities from Tennessee, USA - Rhizosphere MetaG P. deltoides SRZDD4 | ecosystem: Host-associated > Plants > Roots > Rhizosphere > Soil | place: USA... | reverse complement strand
CACGAAGCGCGCTGCTCCATGGATGGATGATCACCGACGTCACGGCGCCGACCGACGAGCGCCGTCTCGTCATCGCCATTGCGCGACCAGGGAAGTTTCGCGGGTCCTCCGCCAAAGAGGGCGATATCGAGATCAGCTTCATCCCGAACGCCCGGGGCGCGCGCGTGCGCGAGGCGCGTCGCGTGATCGCCATGATTGGCGCGGTGCTGCCGCGCGTCTCCGAGCCCCGACCCATTCTCGATGATGCCGAGCTGCGCAACGCGATCGGCGCGCGAGACGATGCGGCCCTCCTGCGCGGGCGGTGGATGAGCACGACGATTTGCCGCGCGTTGTACGCGCAACCGGAGCGCGCGGTCGAGATGTATCACTACATCGTCTCGCTGCCGTCCGCTTCGCCGACGCAATGCGGTGCGGTGATCGTCCCGCTCCCGCTCTGCGAAGGGGGAACCGCTGTCGCGTCGCTCATACTTCCGCCGACGCCCGAGAAGGTCGCGCCTGAAAGCGGCGCGATCGACCGACGGTCCCGGGCTGCCGCGCGGATGCGACGCGAGCTCGAGACCGCTCGTGAGGCACCACGCGTTCGTGCCCTGGCCGACGCGCTGATGGCGCTGGGCGACGACGCACCAGTTCCGCCGCGCGTCGAGCTTCCGGATGGGACGACGATGACCGTCCCCGCCCCGAGGGACGCGCGCGAAACCCCGGTGTCGATTGCGGCGCGACTCTACAGGGACGCTCGCGCGATGGAGCGCGCGATCGAGCAGCTGCCTGGTCGTATCGCGGCTCTGGCCGCGGCGCCGGAAGAAGGAACGGCCCGGCGCCGCTCACCGGCGAAGCGCTCCGCGCCGTCGAACGAGGGAAAGCGGCTGCCGTACAAGTCGTATCGCTCGTCCGGGGGAATCGAAATTCTCGTTGGGCGAGGCGCGCGATCGAACGACGAGCTTACGTACGACATCGCGAGGCCTGACGACGTGTGGCTGCACGCGCGAGATGTCACTGGCGCCCACGTGGTCATGCGCTGGACGCAAACGGGCGCGCCGCCGACGAAGGATCTCCATGAGGCCGCCGCGCTCGCTGCCTGGCACAGCCGGGCGCGTGGGAGTGTCGTCGTTCCCGTGGATTGGACGCGCCGCCGCTATGTGCGTCGGGCGAGGGGCGGCCCGCCCGGCCGCGCGCTGGTCGAGCGAGTCAAGACCGTCATGGCCAGGCCGAGCGCGGAGCTGGAGCGGAGGCTCAGGGCTGACCGTTCGGACACCGAGGAGTGATCACTATCCGACGTTGGTGATTCGCCTCGTGAGCTCATCGAGATACGCCGCCACGCCACGCAGCTCGTCCGTCGCGCCTTCGAGCTCGCGAAGGGCCCGCGCCTGGTCCTTCGCCGACTCGGTCACGTGCTCGGCGCCCTGTCTCGTCTTCTTCGAGATCTCGGAGATGCGGACGACACGCTCGCGGAGCCGCCCGAACTCGGCCTCCTGATCGCGCGATGTGCTCTCGATCGCCTGCGCGCGTCCGAACGTCGTGGCCGTCGCGTCGACGATGCGGTCGAGCGCCTCGAGCGCCGCGGCGGAGAGGCCCTCGACGTCGCTCATCATGGTGGACCCGCGATCCATCTGCTGGGCGACCTTCCGCATCTGCTCCTCGAACCCGATGACGATGTCCCCGGCCTCGTCCGACGCGCGCGCGCTCTGCTCGGCGAGCTTGCGCACCTCATCGGCGACGACGGCGAACCCTTTCCCCTGCTCGCCCGCCCGCGCTGCCTCGATGGCGGCGTTGAGCGCCAGCAGGTTCGTCTGGTCGGCGAGCTCGCGGATCACGCCGATGAACTCGGTAATGCGCCGGGTCGTCTTCGCGAGCACGTCGATCTGCTCGCCGCTCTCGCCGACGAATCGCTTGGCGCCCACGAGGCGATCGATCGCCGTGGCGATGGTCTCGCGGTGCTCGCTCGCGATCGTCGTCGCCTCGCGGCTCGCGCCGGCGGCGTCGCGGCCGTCGCGGACGACGTTCTCCGTCGCCGTGTGGAGCGCCTCCGTCGCGTGAATGCTGCGATCCACCTGGTCGCTCTGCTCGAGGATTCCACGCGTGATGTCCGAGATCGTTCGCGCCACCGCCTCGCCACCGGCGCGCAGCGCTCGCGCCGACTCGTTGAGCGTCCCCAGCTGATTGGAGACTCGCGTCATTGCCTCGATGAGTGGCTGCCGCAAATCGTCGATGTGAAGCGTCGTCGCCAGCTGGCTCCCGAATCGCTCGATCAGCGCGATCTCCTTGGCGCTGTACGACGCTTCCTTGTGGTGCTCCATCTCGAGCAGTCCGACGTTCCGATCGCCGAAGCGAAGCGGTATGACGACGATGCTACGTGACTTCGGCGACGGATTCTCGATGCGCGCGTCCTTGAGTGCATTGGTGACGACCACCGGGTGTCCGCTTTCCAGCGCCAGGCGACGAAGTTTGGCGTTGTCGGCGGCCGGCTCGCGGGGGACGTCGAGCAAGCCCTCACCGCTGCGGTAGACAAGGCGGAGTCCCGTCGGCTGAAGCCGGGAGATGCGGAACTCCTGCCAATCGACGAGACGGTGCGCGAGGCGCTCGATTCGTCCAAAGGACTCGGCCAGCGATGCATCCGACGTGACCACCTGCTCCATCGCGCGCACCTGATTCAGCTCTTCAGCGGCGATCGCGTCCTGGAGGATGCGCTTCAACAACAGTCCGGTCATCGCCAGCACGACCGTCACCACCGCCGAACCCGCGAACCCGACGCTGGTCGCGGTGAGCACCACGATCGAGGCGGCGCCGACGGTGACGATGAACGCGATCACCTCGTAGCGCATGATCAGCGACTTCTCTTCGGCCAGGAGCTTGTCGCGGAACAGCAGGGTGAAGTAGAGCAGCCCTCGACTGAAGAAGAAGTAGGCGAACACGAACACGACCGTCGCCGGCAACGCATCGATCGAGAGCAGTCGGTGGCTCGTGAGACCAGCGCTCGCGATCATGGCGGCGTAGAAGCCATACGCGGCGACGAGCGCGAGCGCTTCGCGGCCGGCGTTGATCCACGCGACCGCCCCTGGCTTCACCAGCAGCAGCCAGTCGGTAAAGAAGACGCCAGCGAGGAGCGCGATCGCCGTGGCAGGCGCGCCGATGAGCAGGCCGCTGCTGATCGCCACGACTCCGAGCTGATGGAGCGACGAGTATTTGGTGAGCGAGATCTGGTGGTAGCGCAGCGCGACGATGACGACGATCGCGATGCCGACCCCGGCCAGATGCGTCGCCCACCGCGGGTCGTAGATGAGCGACAGCAGCGCGATGGCGAGTCCGGTCAGGCGAAGCGACCAGGCGTACAGGTGGAGAACGCGGCTCACGAGAGTTGGTCCAGGGAAACGCGCAAGGAATGCACGAGGGAGAGAGCGGCATCGACGTCGCGATCCGCCGCGCTCACGACGGCGCTGCCGACCACCACACCATCGGCCAGACGGCCGACGGCCGCGGCCTGCTCAGGACGCGAGATGCCGAAGCCGACGCAAATCGGCATCGACGTGGACTGGCGGAGCGTCGCGATCGTCGCGGGCAGCTCGTCAGGCAGGTCGCTCCGCGCGCCGGTGACACCGAGCCGGCTGATGAGGTACACGAATCCTCGGCCGTGGCGACCAATCTCGGCCATGCGCGCGCGGGGGGTCGTGGGAGCGACCAGGCGGACGAACGCCAGCGGTCCGCCCCCGAGCCAGGCCTCGAGCGCCGGATCGGCGCCCACCGGGAGATCGGTGACGAGAACGCCATGCACGCCAGCGGCGGCGGCGCGCTCGAGCAGCCCCTCGCGCGCCGACAGAAGCGGGTTCAAATAGCTGAACAGGACGATTGGTGCCCGCACCCGCGCCTGCGCCACGAGGTCGAGCGACTTGTCGAGCGTCATCCCATTCGCGAGCGCACGCTGCGAGCTCGCCTGTATCACGGGCCCATCCGCCATGGGATCGGAGAACGGGACGCCCACCTCGATGACGTCGGCGCCCGCATCGTCGAGCCCGCGCAAGAGCGCGAGCGACCGCCCGAGGTCGGGGTGACCGGCGGTCACATACACGACCAGCGCACGCCGGCCGCTGGCGCGCATCTCGGCCATGTGCTGCCCGAGAACGTCAGGCGAAGTAGTCGCTGACGCGGATGCCATAACGTTCCGGATCGGCAAGCTTGATGATGGTGCGCAGGAAACGACCGGTGCCGAGCTCCTGCTGGTTGAGATCCACGAGTGAGCCCGGGTGCAGCAGGTTGCCGCGCTCGTCGCTGATGACGCGGACGATCGGACGCGAAATCGCCTCGGGAACCGGATTCACCGCGTGGACGACGGCGAGCTCGAACGTATCGAGCACGACGAGCGTCCCCACGGGGTAATGCCCCACCAGGCTGACGAACGCCTTCACGATCACCGGGTCCATCCCGCGCCGCGGGTTGTTGCGCATTTCGGCGAGGACCGCCACCGGCGTGAGCGGCTCCGTCTGATAGACGCGACGCGACGTGGCCGCGTCGAAGCCATCGGCCACCGCGACGATCTTGCTGTAGATCGACATCTGTCGCTCGCGCAGATGCTTCGGATAGCCGGTGAGATCGGCCTTCATGTGGTGCTCGTGCGCGACGACCATGGCGCGATACGGCAGCTCCGCCTGGCCGCGCATCTGGAAGAGCGCGAGCACACCGAGCCAGGGGTGGGCGGACATCATGCGCCACTCCTCGTCGTTCAGTCCATCGGGCTTGTTGAGAATTTCAAGCGGCACGCGCGACTTGCCGATGTCGTGCAGCAGCGCTGCCACGCCGAGATCGTAGAGCTGGAGCTTCGTGAGGCCGATCTTCCGGCCGAGTGCCACCGAGAAGATGCACACGTTCACGCTGTGCGTGAACGTGTACTCGTCGTAGTCGCGGAGCGTCGTCAGGCCGAGGAGCGATGTCTCCTCGTTGAGGATCTGGTCGACGATCGACTGCACCGCCCGCTTGATCTTCTTGATGTTCGGACTCCGCCCCATGCGGACGGAGTTGATGACTTCTTTCGTCACGGTGACCGACTGCGCGTAGGTGCGCTTGGCCGCCTCCTTCGCCTTCTCCCGGAACTCCTCGTCGTCGGTGTCGGTGGGCCCGGCGAGGACGAACGACTTCACTTCCGCGGCCTCGAGCTTCCCGGTGACGTAGGCGAAGCGGGCGGGGGGCTCGACGGTTGGCGCGCCCTGGAGAATCGTCAGCAGCGCAGTCCATTCCCGGCCGGCCGCGCCTTCTTCGACACGGCAAACGCCGATGCCCGCATCGCGGAACATCGTCAGCACCCGGCTGAAGCTGGCGTAGTTGTCCAGATCGAGTCGGAGGCGCGTCGCGTTGATGAAGATGAACTCGCCGGAGACGCGCAGCTCCAGCTCGCGCTCGTGCTTGAGCAGGTCGGCCGCGAGATTGGCCAGCTCGTGCAGCGCGTTCTGGACGGCGGCGTTTTCGAGCGGGTACAGCTTGAGCGCACGCGACACGCTGTAGAGCGCGATGATGAAGTCGCGGCCGCGACGGCGAATGTAGGAATCGCCTCCGCGGTCGTAGTCCGCGGAAAACTGGGCGCCGTGGGTCGGGGTGCGCCTGATGCCGTGGGTCATGCCGCGCTCCCGCGCACGGCGCGATTCACGGCGTTACGGACGAGCACGTCCTTGTCTCCCTGCGCACGAGTGAGGGCGTCGGTTGCGTCCCGGGTGCCGATCTTTCCGAGCGCCATCGCGGCGCACGCACGCATCTCGGGATCCTCACGCTTTCCGAGGAACCCTTTCCCGTTCAGCAGCGCATCCAGGTACGGGACGCCCGATGCCGCGGCCAGCGAGCCGTACGCCTCGAAGAACGCCATCTTCTCGGTGAGATCGGCGTCACGGAGCGCGCGCCCCTTCACCGCGGCCTCGACCTTGGCGAACGCGCCGCGCTGCCCGCGCGATCCGAGAATACGCACCGCGGCCACGCGGACATCGCGATCCTCGTCGTCGACGGCGCGCTCGAGCTGTTGCAGCGCGCCCGCCGAGTTGATTTCCGAGAGCGCCTGGACGGCCGCGAGCCGCACCTTGGCGGCTTCGTGCCCGAGCAGCTTTCCGAGCGGCGCCACCGCGGCGGCGGTCTTCAGGCCGCCCGCCCGACGCGCGGACTCCATCGCGACGTCGACATCGGCCGATCCAATCAGCTTCACCAGCTCGGCGGTGTTCGCCGCCGCCAGGCGCGCCGCGGCCACCTCGATCGCGGCGCGCACCTCGGCGTGCTGCAGGCGGCTCAACCAGGTGAAGAGGGTCCCCAGGGCCGACGGCCGAAGCTGCTCGAACAGCTCGTTGAGGTCGGCCTGGTTAGGCACGGTGGCGCCGTCGTCCATCGCCTGCAACAGGTTCGAGAGGGGTCCCGCCGCACTCAGCCGATCCGGGAGACCGACCAGCTTGGTGCGATGGCTGGCATCGAGCTCGCGAGCACGCGCCACCAACTCCTGCGATTCACGAAGCACGTACGCGACCGTCGAAAAATGCCCCGCCGACAGCAGGTGCATCAGGAAATTCTCGAGGATGTCGGTAATCTCATCGCGGACGGCCTTGGCGGTTTGCAGCTCGAAAATGTCGAGGAGGATCGCGAGCACGTTGCGTCGCACCTCGCTCGAATACTCCGTCTGCACCTCGGTGCGCAGGTAATCGATCTCGCTTTCGTCGAGGAAGTGGACCGTCGCGTCGAGGTCCTCGATGCGAACGATCCCCGGTCTCGCCTCGGGCTCCGGTTCCATTTGCTCCGGTGGCGCGACCGGCGGGCGCTCGGCGGGGACGCTCGCCTCGATCGGGACGTTGTTCTCGAGGGTGAGATCGATGAACCGGTAGCGCAGGAAGCTGAAGTCCTTCTCCCAGATCAGCGTCAGCAGGTCGTCTTCCTCCGGCGACGCCTTCTTCACGCGCTTCAGAATGTCGAGCAGACCCACCACCTCCTGCTCCTCGAACCCTTTCAGGAGGCGTAGCTCGCGGATTCCGTCCTTGAAGAAAATCCACGGAACGCTTTCGGACTTGCTCGTCTCGCGCATGACGGAGCGGCCTTCCCAGCGGAAGTCCGACTCGGTGATCGCGAGGGCAATCTCGTCCACGTGAGCCCAGACCGGCAGAAATGCGCGTCTGAGATTGTCGATCGCGCGCTGGTAGACCGGGTTGTTCGGCAGATACAGCTGGTGCGCACGCATCGCCTTCCCGAGGACCTTGAGAAGCTCCTCGACGAGTGCCGGCGGGAACGGCGGCTCGGTGAGCTCGTGCGTCGTCGCAACCGGCGGCGTCTGCGTGCTCACACGCCGGCTCCCGTGGCGGCGCTCACGTGCGCCACATCCTTGTCACCGCGCCCACTCACACAAAGCAGGATCTGGGCATCAGCCGGCCACGCCCCCCGCTGTGCGTCGATCCAGGCGACCGCGTGCGCCGTCTCGAGCGCGGGAATGATTCCCTCGAGCCTCGCGAGCAGCTCGAAGCCGGCCACCGCCTCACGATCGGAGACGGCCACGTAGCGCGCGCGTCCCGTCTCCTTGAGGTAGGCGTGCTCCGGTCCGACGCCAGGGTAGTCGAGCCCCGCGGAAATCGAGTGCGCCGGGTGCACCTGCCCGTGCGCATCCTGAAGCAGGTAGCTCAACGATCCGTGGAGAACGCCGGGGCGGCCGCGCGACAGGGAGGCCGAGTGATGCTCGGTATCGAGCCCCTCACCGGCCGCTTCGACGCCCACTAGCTCGACCGACGCATCGGGCACGAACGCATGGAAGATCCCGATCGCGTTCGAGCCGCCGCCGACGCAGGCGACCACAGTGGTCGGAAGACGACCCGTCTCCGTCAGCATCTGCTCGCGAGCCTCGAAGCCAATGACCGCCTGGAAGTCGCGAACGATCCGAGGGTAGGGCGCAGGCCCCACCACCGACCCGATGATGTAGTGGCTGTCGTTGACGGAGGCGACCCAATCGCGAATGGCTTCACTCGTGGCATCCTTCAGCGTTCGCGTCCCGGAGGTGACCGGAATCACCTCGGCACCCATCAAACGCATGCGGTAGACGTTGAGCGCCTGCCGCCGCATGTCTTCCTCACCCATGTAGACGACGCACTGCATCCCGAATCGCGCGCACACCGTCGCCGTCGCCACCCCGTGCTGCCCCGCGCCGGTCTCCGCGATGATCCGGCGCTTCCCCATTCGCCGCGCAAGCAACGCCTGTCCGAGCACGTTGTTGATCTTGTGCGCACCGGTGTGATTCAGGTCCTCCCGCTTCAACCAGACCGAGGCGCCAACCCGCTCCGAAAAGCGAGGGGCGCTGCTCAACGGAGAAGGACGACCCACATACTTATTAAGCAAATTGTCCAACTCGGCGCGAAACGACGGGTCTGATCGCGCCGATTCATAGGCGCGCTCGAGCTCGTCGAGCGCCGGGATCAACGTCTCCGGGACGTACCTTCCACCGTAGGCGCCAAAGCGGTCGGAGGTCGCCTCCTTGCCGGCGCTCACCTGGACGCTCTCACGGCCTGAACGAATTCGCTCATGAGCTGATGGTCCTTGACGCCTGGCGCGGACTCGACGCCGGAGGACACGTCGACGACGTCGGGACGAATGGCGGCAATGGCTGTGGACACGCGCGCAGGGTTGAGTCCGCCGGCGAGCACGATTCGCGCGTTGGCGCGTCGAAGTGCAGCGAGCAGGTCGGTGATCATCGACCAGTCGAACGCGCGCCCGCTTCCACCGAGCACGCCGTCGACGCGGCTGTCGAAGAGTATTGCGTCGGCACTCGAGGTGAGTGCGCTCAAGCTCGTCTCGTCGACTGCTTTACCTACTCGGACCGCAGCCCACGTCTCAAGTCCAGTGAGCCGCTTTATCGCCGCCACGAAGTCGGGAGTCGGGTCCGCGTGCAACTGTACTATCTCGAGCGCCGCGCGCGCGGCACTTCTCGCGATCTCGTCAGGCGTTTGGTGTCCGAAGACACCCACTCGTCTTACTGATGTCGCGCCGTCGAAGACGGCCCTGGCCTGCTCGGCAGTGACCGCGCGCGGTCCACCAGCGAACACCGCGCCGATGTACGATGCGCCGAGCTCGACCGCGACCGCGGCATCCTCTGCTCGCGTCAGGCCGCAGAACTTGATGGCGACCGTCATCGGCCCCGGCGCGAAACCGTGGCAAGGGAGCGGACGGCGATTTCCGGATCGTCGGCCTCGGACAACAATGATCCGACGAGCACCGCATCGGCTCCCACATCACCCGCCCGCTCGACGTCGGCGACCGTTCGCATTCCGCTTTCGGCGATCGCGATGATCGGTGCCGGCACCCGCGGGATCAACCGACCGGCGAGCCCGGAGTCAATCTCCAATGTCTCGAGATCGCGACTGTTGACACCGACCACGCGCGCGCCTGCCTCGAGTGCGGTCTCGAGCTCGTCCTCGGTACGCACCTCGATCAAGGGCTCCACCTCCCATCGCCGCGCCGCGCGGGCAAGCGATGACAGCGCCGCCGGTGGAAGGGCACGCGCGATGAGCAGCACCATCGATGCGCCCCACGCTCGCGCCTCGATGATCTGAATCTCATCGATGATGAAATCCTTTCTGAGCAGCGGGAGATCGACGGACGCGCGCACGAGCGCGAGATCGTCACCGCTCCCGCCGAAATGCGACGGCTCCGTGAGCACCGAGATCGCCGCGGCTCCTCCGCGCTCGTAGGCGCGCGCGCGTGACGCTGCGTCGAGACGCTCGTTAATGACACCGCGCGAAGGCGAGCGGCGCTTCACCTCCGCCATGACTTTCACGGTGGGTCCGCGAAGCGTTGTGACGAAATCAGCACGTGGCGAAACGGCACGAGCCCGATTTTCGAGTTGAGGGCGATCCGTGCGTGCCGTCGCGACCCGGCTATTCGTCTCGTGTATGATCCGGCCGAGCACGCCAGTCGGCGGGGTCCATTTGGCGGAAAATGCTTGCACTTCGGCTATTGTTCGGCTATAGTCTATTCGGGCTCTTTTCGGTCAGTCTGACCGGGCGCCCGTCCTCTCGTGAACCAGGGGCACGCCATGCCGCTCACCAAGCGTCAGCGCGAGATTCTTGATTTTCTCACCAGCTACTCGGAGCAGAACGGCTATGCGCCGAGCTTCGAGGAGATCGCGCGGCAGTTCAACTATAACTCGCTGGCGACGGTGCACGAGCACCTCACCAATCTCGAGCGCAAGGGCTACATCAAGCGCGCGTACAACGAGAGCCGCGCCATCGAGATTCTCCCGTCCGAGGTGAACCCGCGTGCGGTCGAGCTTCCGTTGCTCGGGAGCGTCGCAGCGGGCGTACCCATCGAAGCGGTGGTCTCGAACGAGAGCATCTCGGTCCCCGAGGATTTCGTGCGCCGTGGCGAGCAGCACTACTGCCTGCGCGTTCGCGGAAACTCGATGATCGATGAGCAGATTCGCGACGGCGACTTCGTCGTGGTCCAGGGGCGCAACCGAGCCGACAACGGCGAGATGGTGATCGCCCTCATCAACAACTCGGCCGCGACGATGAAGAAGTTCTACCGCGAGCGCGATGGCCGCATTCGCCTCCAGCCCGCGAACGAGACCATGTCACCAATCTACGTGCACGAGAACGAGGTGACGATTCAGGGAATCGTGGTTGGAGTGATGCGGAAGTACTAGGGCC
>Ga0075430_100005572_pt1 | contig 10634 bp, 9 predicted proteins | sample RhiMetdeltSRZDD4_FD_75294 | JGI IMG/M metagenome (GOLD analysis project Ga0075430, IMG submission 75294) | Populus rhizosphere microbial communities from Tennessee, USA - Rhizosphere MetaG P. deltoides SRZDD4 | ecosystem: Host-associated > Plants > Roots > Rhizosphere > Soil | place: USA... | reverse complement strand
GCGCGCGCCGGTGTCGGCCATGTCGACGTGCGGGTAGGTGCGGTAGGCGACCAGCGCGTCGGCGTGGCGCGTCATCGCCGGCGTGACGTTGGCGTGCAGGTCGAGGCTCGCGGCGACCGGGACGCGCGGCCCGACGGCGTTGCGCACGCGCCGCAGGATCTCGCCCTCGCCGTCGTCGAAGGTCTCGGCCACCATCGCGCCGTGCAGGTCGAGATACACGCCATCGACCGGCATGGCGCTTTTCAGTCTCTGCACCATTTCATTCAGGATCTTTTCGAATGCGTCCGCCGTGACATGGGCCGAGGGATTGGCCGCGGCCCAGGCGGTGCCGACGAGCGCGTGCCCCATGGCGCGCAGCGCCTGGATCGCGCCCTCGGCCGGAATGTTCGCGCCTTCCAGCGCACTGAACATGGGCTCGCCGTACTGCACGCCCGGCCAGCCGCCGCCCGCCTCGAACGCCGCGTAGTCGGCCTTCGACGGCGCGAAGGTGTTGGTCTCGTGCTGGAAGCCGCCGACCGCGATGCGGGCCATGCCCTAGACTAGCAGGATGGACAGGCTGGATGCGGCCGCGATCACCCTCCCGGGAGTAGAGGTGCGCGTAGTCGAGCACTGCACTTCCACCAACGACCTGCTGCTGAAAAAGATCGCCGAAGGCCCGGTGCTGGTGGCCGCCGAGGAACAGACCGCCGGCCGCGGCCGCCGCGGGCGGCGCTGGCACAGCGCGCCCGGCGCGGGCATCACCTTCTCCTTCGGCCGGCGCATCGAGCGCCCGACGCGCGAGCTGCCGGCGCTGTCGCTGGTCGCCGGGGTTGCGGTGGCGCGCGCCCTCCGTGGCCTCGGCGTCCAGGCGAAGCTCAAATGGCCCAACGACCTGGTCGTCGACGGCGCCAAGCTCGGCGGCATCCTGGTCGAGAGCCGCAATGCCGGCCATGCGGTGATCGGGATCGGCCTCAACTGCCGCCGCGATGCGGCTCTCGAGGCCAAGCTCGGGCGCAAGCTCGCTTACCTGAATAACTCGGTTACACGAAACGAGGTCATCCGGCGGGTCGGACTCGCGCTCCTCGAGGCCATCGAGCAGTTCGAGCGGCACGGGCTGGAGGCGTTGCGCGCAGAATGGGAAAACATGGACGCGCATGCCGGGCAGAAGCTGCGCGTGCGGCTCGCCGACGGGCGCACGCTGAGCGGTGTCGCCGCTGGCCTGGGTGCCGACGGCTCACTGCAGCTTCATACCCGGCAGGGGATGAGAGCAGTGGCCAGCGGACGCGTGGTGTCGGCGAGGGCGGCATGATTCTCGCGATCGACGCCGGCAATTCGCGCGTCAAGTGGGGGTGGCTAGACCCCGCCACTGAAGGCAGGGGCTGGCACGACGGCGTCCCCTGGGCGAGCATCGCGACGGTGTCGCTGATCGAGTTCGCGGCGTCGAGCGACCACGTCAACCCGTTCTCGGTGACGCACGAGGACCCCGAGCGCATCATCATCTCCAATGTCGCCGGCGAGGGCGCGCACCACCTGCTGGTCAACTGGACCCGCATCTTCGACGTCGAGCCGCTGTGGCTGCGCGCCAGCGTCGAGCTTTGCGGCGTGCGCAATCTCTACGAGCGCCCGGAGCAGCTCGGCCCCGACCGCTGGGCGGCGCTGATCGCCGCGCGCGCGCTGCATCACGCCGGCCCGGCGCTGGTGGTGAACGCCGGCACCGCCACCACGGTCGACATGCTTTCGGGCGCCGGCCACTTCCTCGGCGGCGCGATCCTGCCGGGGGTCGAGCTGATGCGCTTCGTGCTCCACGAGCATACCGGGCGCCTGCCGCTCGACAACGGCGAGTACCGCGACGCGCCGCGCAAGACGAGCGACGCGATCGAAAGCGGCTGCAGCCATGCCCAGGCCGGCGCGGTGGAGCGGATGTACCGCGTGCTGCGCGAGCTCGAGCTGAACCCGCTGTGCATCGTCGCGGGCGGCGCCGGGCGCGCGCTGGTCGACCAGCTTTCGATGCCGCGGCGCTACGTCGAGAACCTGGTGCTCGACGGACTCGCGCGCATCGCGCTCGCCGAGAGGACGCTCGCCAAATGAGGGCGGCGCAGTGAGCGCGGCATGAGGGCGCTGTTTCTCCTGCTGCTGCTCGCCAACCTGGCGCTCTATGCCTGGTCGCGCTACGGCGTCCCGGCCGCCGCCGACCCGGCGCTGCAGGCGCGCCCGGTCGAGCCCGAAAAACTCAAGGTGATCGCGCCCGAGCGCCTGCCGGCGCCGGCTCCGGCGGCGAAGAAGCCGGTTCCGGTCCCGGTCGCGACCTCGTGCCTCGAATGGGGCAGCTTCACCGTGGCCGACGCCCCGCGCGCCGAGCAGGCGCTGGAGCCGCTCGGGCTCGGCACGCGCCTGGCGCAGCGGCGCACCGAGGAGACCGCCGCCTGGTGGGTATTCATGCCGTCGCAGGGCAGCCGCCAGGCCGCGCTGAGAAAGGCCGCCGAATTGAAGGGGCTCGGCATCGACGAGTACTTCATCGTGCAGGAGGAAGGCGAGCACCGCTGGGCGCTGTCGCTCGGCGTGTTCCGCAGCGAAGAGGCGGCGCAGGCGCGGCTCGCCGCGCTGCGCACCGCGGGCGTACGCACCGCGCAGGTGGGGCGGCGCGAGACCGTGGTGCCGAAGATCTGGCTGCAGGTGAAGAGCGTCGACGCGGCGCTCGAGACGCGGCTGAAGGAAATCGCCCGCCAGATCGACGGCAGCGAGCTCAAGGCCTGCCCCTAGCGGCCTTTCTACCCTGCCTTCTTACCCTATGGGCAGCGCCCCGCCCGGCACATGCTGCGCAACCATGTTCAGCAGGCGGTCGGCGCGCACCGGCTTGGTCAGGTAGCCGACCGCGCCGAGCGCCCGGCCGCGCTCGTCGCCGTCTTCCGACGAGGTCAGAAAGATCACCGGGATCTGCGGCAGCGTGGTGTCGGCCTTGAGCGCGGCGACGAACTCGAAGCCGTCCATGTGCGGCATGTTGATGTCGGAGATGATCAGGTCGGGCGGGCTGCGCAGCACCAGGTAGCCGGCGGCGATCGCGTCCTCGGCGACCAGCACCTCGTAGCCGGCGGCGCTCAGGTGCATGCGCAGCAGGTGGCGGATGCTTTCGTCGTCGTCGATGACGAGGATCGTGGCGGCCATTTGGAATCGCCTTGGTGCTGGTGGCCCGACTCGAACGGGCGACCTACTGATTACGAATCAGTTGCTCTACCAACTGAGCTACACCAGCGTTTGCGCTTCTGCTGCACCCCTTGTCCGATTATAGCCCGCGTGCTGCGCCGCGGCAGGAGCGTGAAGTTGTTCCGCTATACTGCGCCGCAGTGCGCCGTCCGCGCGGCGATTACCGCCGCCGGTCGCCGGTTTTTGCGGTGCACAGGGGGTGCTCCTAGCATTCAACGTCGAACCGGGAGGGTTCATGCGCAGGGCAATGGCACTGGGCTTCACGCTGATCGAGCTCATGATCGTGGTGGCGGTGATCGGGATCCTGAGCGGGATCGCCTATCCCATGTACACGAACTACATGATCCGCGCGCGCCGCTCCGACGCGCAGCAGCTGATGACCCTGATCTCGCTCAAGCAGTCGCAGTACATCATGGACGCGAGAACCTACACCGAGAAGCTCGGTGCGAACGGCCTGAACATCGCGAAGGACGGCTGGACCTGCGGCGACACCAACTGCACCAACGCCTATTACACCGTCACCGCGGCGCCCGACATGACCGCCACGCCGCCCACCTACCTGATTACCGCCGCGCCGAAGACCGGCACCGTGCAGGCGGGCGACGGCGACCAGACGCTGAACGGCGCCGGCGCGAGAACGGGGAAATGGTAGCGATGCCGCGCGGATTCAGCGTCGTCGAGCTGATGATCGTGGTGGCGGTCGTGGCGATATTCGCCATGGTCGCGGTGCCCAACATGCAGGAACTGATCGCCGCCTCGCGCGTGCGCGGGGCGAGCTCGGATTTCTACGCCTCGCTGGTCGCGGCGCGCTCGGAAGCGATCAAGCGCCGCACCACCGCGACGGTGGAGCCGCAAGCCACCTACTGGAGCACCGGCTGGAAGGTAAAAGTCGGCAGCAACACGTTCCAGACGGTGGATGCGCTGCCGAACACCATCTCGGTGCTGCCGTCCACCGCCGCGACGACCATCACCTATGGCCTGAACGGCCGCGTCACCGCCGGCGCGCAGACGGTGGTGTTCTACGTCGCTGCGAGCCCGATCAAGGCGCGCTGCGTGAGCGTGGAGCCGAACGGCATGCCGCGCGTGCGCATGGACAGCAACTCGGACGCGAGCGATGGCTGCAACTAGATACAGAACCGCACCGCCGCGCCGCGCGCGGCAGCGCGGCTTCAACCTGCTCGAGATCCTGATGACGCTGTTCATCATCACCGTGGGCCTGCTCGGGCTGGTGGGCATCCAGGTGTTCGCGCAGCGCGCGGAGCAGGAGTCCTACCAGCGCGCGCAGGCGATCGTGCTGATGAGCGACATCGTCGACCGCCTCAACACCAACCGCAAGGGCGGCCTGTGCTACCAGATCACCGCCGACACCGGCGTGCCCTACCTCGGCACGGCGGACGGCGACAAGTACGACCCGGCCTCGTTCGCCTGCCCGGGGCTCGCCACCATCCCCGAGGCGGTGGCGCGCGCCGAGCTGGACCTCAACCAGATCGACGATCTGGTGCTCGGCTCCGCCGAGCAGATCTCCGGCACGGCGGTCGGCGCGATGCTCGGCGCGCGCGCCTGCATCGGCTTCGACGCCACCACGCAGGCGTACACGGTCGCGGTGGCGTGGCAGGGCATGTCGAAAACCTTTTCGCCGGCCAGCTGGAGCGCGAGCTCGACCCCCGCGATCGCGCGCAACTGCGCCAAGGACAAGTACGGCGACGATACCCAGCGCCGCGTGGTGTGGACCACCTTGATCGTCGCCAAGCTCACCTGACGCCATGAACCCGCGCTTCCCGTCGTCGCAGGCCGGCCTCTCGCTGATCGAGCTGATGGTGGCGATGACCATCGGCCTGCTGATCTTCGCCGGCCTGGCGACGCTGTTCTCCAACGCCAGCAGCTCGCAGCACGAGCTGCGGCGCACCTCGCAGCAGATCGAGAACGGGCGCTACGCGATGGACGTCCTGATCCAGGACCTGCAGCTCGCCGGCTATTTCGGCGAGTTCCGCGCCGTCGGCACGCCGACGGCGACCAATCCGTGCAGCACCTCCGACGCCGAGCTCGGCAACGGGATCACGCTGCCGCTCCAGGGCTACCACGCAGCCTCGCTGACGGACGTGCCGGTCCCGAACAGCTCGTGCGACACCTGGCTCGATGACAACCTGAAGGCCGGCAGCGACATCCTGATCGTGCGCCGCGCCGAGACCACGATCGTTCCGATCGGCGCCACGACCTCCGCCAACTCCCGGTACATCCAGAGCGGTCCCACCGGCTTCGAGCTGCAGGCGGGCGGCGGCACCACCACGTGCACCAGCAAGGCCGCCGGCACCACCGCAACGGTGACGCGGCGCTGCCAGTACCCGACCTCGATCGATATCTGCGGCGGCACCGGGCTGCCGTGCGCCACCGGCGGCACCCCGGCGGCCTACATCCGCAAGCTGCGCGCGCACATCTACTACGTCTCGCCCTGCAACGTTCCCTCGAGCGGCACCACCTGCGACAGCGCGGCCGACGGCGGCCGCCCGGTCCCGACGCTCAAGCGCCTCGAGCTCGTCGAGGTGAGCGGCACGCTCACCTTCCAGGTGATCGCGCTCGCCGAAGGCGTCGAGTTCATGAAGATCGCCTACGGCATCGACGACACGCCGAACGTGGTCAACGCCGAGACCGGGCGCATCGGCGACGGCGTGCCGGACCGCTACGTGCTCGACCCGAGCCTGGCCGAGTACTCGAACGCGGTCACCGTGCGCCTCGACCTGCTGGTGCGCAACCCCGAGCCTTCGCCCGGCTTCACCGAGGTCAAGACCTACAAGCTGAGCGTCGATCCGGCGGCGCCCGCCAGCCCCGGCGTCACCATCACGCCGGCCGACCTCGGCGCTCCCGCCACCAACTACCGCCGGCACGCCTATACCGCCGAGGTGAGGCTGGTGAACATGAGCGGCCGCAAGGAGATCCCGTGATGCGCGCGCCCGAGCGAGGCATGACCATGGTCATCTCGCTGATCATGCTGATCGTCATCACGCTGTTCGTGGTGTCGATGGTGCGCCTCGCCAACACCAACGCCCTGATCGTCGGCAACATGCAGGCGCAGAAAGCGGTCGAAGCCGAGGCGCAGCAGGCGATCGAGGTCGCGATGAACAATTTCGTGTTCTTCGAGGACGCGATCGCGGAAACCGGCCAGTGGTCGAGCTCGTCCGCCCAGTACCTGACCTACGCCACCCTCTGGACCAGCTACAAGCCCTCCGCCGCGGGCTCCACCCCGCCGGCGACGCAGTCGAGCCCGATCCGGATCTACCGCCCGCAGTGCCTGCATTACGAGCCCGCCGCGGGCTACAGCGCGATCTCGGGCGTCGCTCCCCAGGACACCTACTGGGACATGAAGGTCACGGCGGCCGACTCGTTTACCGGATCGACCACCGAGATCCACCAGGGAGTGCAGATGCGGCTGCCCGCGGGTAACTGCAAATGAGGCAGATCAAAACCATTCTCTGCGCTGCGCTGCTGGTGCTCGCGGCCGTGCCGGCGCGCGCCGCGGTCGACCTGGTCGGCGACGATACCGACCTGTTCACGCGCAACCCGAACATCGCGTCGCAGATCCCCAACGTCCTCCTCATCGTCGACAACACTTCGAACTGGTCGAATGCGTCGCAGCACTGGCCGGCCATGGTCGATCCCGTATGCACCGCGGTGGGGATCACCGGCAGCCAGCAGGGGGACTCCGAGGTGTGCGCGATCTACAAGGCGATCGGCAACGTCGACGAGCAGGTCAACATCGGCCTGATGATGTTCAACGACCAGGACAAGGGCGCCTACGTGCGGGTGCCGATGAAGCCGATGAACAGCGCGAACGTCACCGCGATGCGCAACGTGCTGGTCGGCATCAATACCAACGATCCCGAGGACAAGGCGGGCTCGAACTCCCTGCACGACAAGGTGATGAACGACGCGTTCCGCTATTTCAACAGCTTGAGCACCTTTGGCGGCACCGGCGCGGCCGCCCCGGTCGCCGACGTCGCCGCCTACACCTCGACCGCCAAGACCGCGTTCCAGTTCCTCGCCAACGTCAACGACACGTCCTGCGGCTACGACTACATCATCTTCATCGGCAACGGCATCTCGAACAAGAGCGAGGGCCTCGCCACCCTCGATGCCGCGGCGGCGCTGCTGAACGACCCGAGCGTGGTGCCCAACAAGACGATCCTGAACAACCTCGGGCGCACCTCCGACGTCTGGGCGCGCTTCCTGTTCCAGTACGGCGTCAAGATCGCCGACGGCGTGTACCGCCACATCACCACCTACACGATCGATGTCTGCAAGGACCAGTGCGACGCCGACAACGCCACCATCCTGAAGAGCATGGCGACGGTCAGCCAGGGGAAGTACCACAAGGCCACCAACCTGGGGGAAATCGAGGCCGCGCTCAAGCTGGTGTTCGCGGAGGTGCAGGCGGTCAACAGCGTGTTCGCGGCGACCACCCTGCCGGTGTCGATCAACGTGCGCGGCACCAACCTGAACCAGGTGTACATCGGGGTGTTCCGCCCCGATCCGACGCTCAGCCCGCGCTGGATCGGCAACCTCAAGCATTACAAGCTCGGGGTGGCGGACGCCGCCACCGGGCAGCTCGAGCTGCAGGACGCGGCCAGCACGGCAGCGGTCAACCTCAACACCGGCTTCATCTCCAACACCGCCACCAGCATCTGGACCGAAAGGATGAGCCCGGACAGCCTGCCCGGGTTCTGGGCCTTCCGCGGGCCGCCGTTCCCGAGCACCGATTTCGGCCAGGACGAGGACGGTCCCGACGGCGACCTGGTGGAGAAGGGCGGCGCGGCGCAGATGATCCGCAAGCTTTACGACTTTCCCGACTCGACCCCCGCCAAGAGCCGCAAGATCTACACCTGCACCGGCGTCTGCGCGAGCGGCGACCTGCTGAGCGACTTTCCGTTCCATGACGACGGCGCGTTCGGCGCCTCGAGCGGCATCACCCCGGCGGCGCTGAAGACGTTCGGCGGCACGCAGCTCGCGTCGCTGACCGGAGTGGGGTCGACCGCCACCGGCACCTCGACCCTGCCGCACGGCTTCAGCGTCGGGCAGACGGTGGTGATCTCGGGCGCGACGCCGGCGATGTACAACGGCGAGTTCACGGTCCTCACCGCGAGCAGCAACACGTTCACCTACAGTCTCGCGCCGAACTCGGCGGACGCGAACAATGCCTTCGCCACGTTCCCCGGCTACACGCTGGTCCCCGGCCTCGACTTCGTCGTCGTGACCAACGCCTCGCCGGTCAACTACAACACGCCGGCGGTCACCGCCAACCCCTTCAACGGGGTCGCGATCTCGGCCGTGGCGGGAGAACCCAACCAGTTCTCATACCCCCTCTCGGTGCCCTCGCCGACCAGCGCCGCCTCGGGGTACACGGTCACCGGCGTGCGCCGGATCAGCAACCTGAGCTGGGCGAACGACACCGCCCTCGCCACCGCGACGCTCCCGAACCACGGCTATGCGAGCGGCGACATCGTGAAGATCACCGGGGCGACGCCGGCCGAGTTCAACTTCACCTCCGGCGTGTTGATCACCAAGGTGGACAACAACCAGTTCACCTACCCGATCGTCACCGTGGCGGGCGGCTCACCCATCACCGCCGACGTGGTCACCGCCACGCCGCACGGCTTCAGCGCCGGCGACCTGATCGTGGTCACCGGGGCCAGTCCCGCGGCCTACAACACCGTCGCGACCGGATCGACCATCACCAACGTCACCGCGAACAGTTTCCGCTACACCACCAGCTCCCCGGTGTCGGGCCCGGCCACCATTCCCGGCACGGCGGTCCGCCGGGTGGCCGCCGATCTGGACACCTACACCGTGACCACGGTCGCGAACGGCACCGGCGGCAACCGGGACAAGCTCATCCTCACCATCAGCGGCGGCCTGGCCGGCGGCACGCCGCTGGTCCCGGGGCAGCAGGTGCATACCCTCGCGGCGGGCGACCCGATCGCGGTCCAGGGCATCACCTGCATCGCCACCGTCACCGTGCCCGTGTCGTGCAGCACGGTCACGTCGCCGCCCTCGCCGAGCGGCTCGGTGCCGCCCGGGGTGCCCTACACGATTACGATCGAGTCGGTTTCCGGCAGCACGATCATCATCGACACGAACCGGAACGACCCGTTGCTGTCGTTCACCAGCCCCAAGGTCTACTGGACCGGGGAGACGTTCTCCGCCCCGCCGGTGACGATCGCCACCGCGGTGCCCGGCCCGGTGACGGTGACCGCCACCGGCGCCCCCTACGCGTCGAAGGATTTCGACCTGACGACCAAGGTCACCTCGATCGCGAGCCAGGGCGTGGCGACCGGCAACATCAACGCGGCGTCCTCCGGCAGCGCCGACCCGCTCGAATACTCCAACCTGATCGCCTGGGTGCGCGGCAAGGACAACAAGGACAACGAAAACCTCAACGGCCAATCGACCGACATCCGCGCCACGGTGCACGGCGACGTGCTGCACTCGCGCCCGTCGGTGGTGAACTACAACCGCTTCGGCGACGAGAACGACGTCTACATCTTCTACGGCTCGAACGACGGCATGCTCCGCGCCATCAAGGGCGGCAACCTCAGCGACGGCGGCCGCGAGCAGTGGGGGTTCATCCCGTCGGAGTTCTTCGGCAAGCTGAAGCGCCTGCGCGACCAGACGCCGGTGATCTCGTCGAACGCCCCGCGCGAATACTTCTTCGACGGCCCGATCGGCACCTACACGCTCGACTCGAACACGCTCGGCGCGCCCGACAACAAGATCGACCCGGCGGGCGGCAGCGGCGACAAGGTGCACCTCTACGTCGGCATGCGCCGCGGCGGGCGCATGCTCTACGCGCTCGACGTCAGCGAGCCGCTGGCGCCGAAGCTGCTGTGGAAGAAGGGTTGCGCCGAGCCGGTCGGAAACGGCGGCCCGGGCAACGGCGGCTGCGATTTCGGCTTCGGCGAGATCGGCCAGACCTGGTCCGAGCCCAAGCTCGGTTACCTGAGGGCGTTCCCGAACCAGCTGGTGGTGATGTTCGCCGCCGGCTGGGACGCCGCGGTCGAAGACTTCCAGCCCTGCGTGGTCGAGAACTGGAATTCGGCCGGCGTCCAGGCCAGGGTCAACGTGGCGTTCCCGAACGTGATGAACGAAGCCAACTGCCCGCCCACCGGCGCCCTGACCACCTCGACCTCGCGCACGCGCACGATGGGCCGCGGCATCTTCATCCTCGACGCGGCGGACGGCAACATCCTGTGGCGCGCCGGCCCGGACCTGTTCGCGAACCGCACGGTCCCCGGCATGAACTTCTCGATGCCGGCCGACCTTGCGATCCTGCGCAACCGCGCCAATACCGCGAGCCGGCCGACCAACCCCGGCTTCGAGAACGTGCCGGTCGGCTTCCTCGACCGCGTCTACGCCACCGACACCGGCGGCAACGTCTGGCGCGTCGACCTGGCGGACGCCAGCCC
>Ga0075430_100005569_pt1 | contig 10638 bp, 8 predicted proteins | sample RhiMetdeltSRZDD4_FD_75294 | JGI IMG/M metagenome (GOLD analysis project Ga0075430, IMG submission 75294) | Populus rhizosphere microbial communities from Tennessee, USA - Rhizosphere MetaG P. deltoides SRZDD4 | ecosystem: Host-associated > Plants > Roots > Rhizosphere > Soil | place: USA... | reverse complement strand
GGGTTTGATCCGTTGACGTCGACGAAGAAGCGCACGCCCTGCTCGCGCGTCCAGCGCTTGGCGTGGATGCCGGTGTCGACCACCAGCCGGCACGCGCGGAAGGCAATCGCCTGCAGGTATCCCAGTCGCCCGACAGGATCGCCGTCATAGGCACCGAGTTCGTCGGCCAACTGCTGGGCGTACAACGCCCATCCTTCCGAGTACGAGTTGAACGCGAGCAACTGCCGAATGAGCGGCATCCGGTGCGTGTATTCACCTTGCCAGATGTGACCGGGAATCGACTCGTGAAACGTCAGGTCGGCCAGGCTGTACTTGCTGTGCAGACTCGTCGTCTTGAGATTAATCCAGAACTTGCCCGGAATCTTGCCGTCGATCGATCCGGCGCCGCCGTAGGCGGCCGGCGCGCCGGGCTCCTCTTCAGGCGGCAATCGCCTCACTTCCATGTTGGGATTCACGAGCGTATTGAACGCGCGCGGCAGCTGCGAGCGGATCCACTCGAGGCGATTCTGGATAAAGGCCATGATCTCCGCCCGGCCCTTGTCGCCGTCCGCAAACTGGTAGCGCGGATCCTCGGCGAGCGCCTTCATTCGATCACCGACGGAGCCTGTGGAGTAGCCAATCTTTTTCAGGATGCCGTCCATCTCGGCGTGCAGCTCTTCGAGCTCCCGCTGACCAAGCGCATGGACGTCGTCAGGCGTCATCTCGGTGGTCGTCGCGGCCTTGAGTGCCCAGCGGTAGAACTCTTCCCCACGCGGCCTCGCCCACATTCCGGCATCGTCTTTTGCGAGGGCGCGCTCGCCTTGCAGTTCCACGATCTGCCGATCGAGCGCCGGGGCGATTTCCTGTGATGCTATCGTGCGGGCGCGCGCGGCCCAGTCGCCGGGGATGTCCTTCGTCCTCCGCGCAATCGACTCAACGAGTGAGCCGCCGCCGCGCGTGTTCCTGGCCGACGCCCGTATCTGTTCGAGCGCCTTGTCGATCAGAAACGCGGGCGGCACCAGTCCGCTGCCGCGCGCGGCCTGTATTCGTCCGAGCTCCCCGTCCAGCTGTTTCGCGTACGACTGCAGCCGCGCGAGATAGGCTTCCGCGTCGGCGGCGTTCTCGATCGGATGTTCGCTGTCGAGGAAACGAGGAAAGTCGAGATATGCGCCGACGTTCTGGATCACGACATACGGGGTGTTGCGCCAGCTGCCGACGGTGATGTCGCCATACGGAAGCGCGAAGCCCTCGAGCGCCGTCGTATAGGCGCTGCGAACCACTTCGACGCTCGTGCGCGTGGCATGCGTCAGACGCAACGTGTGCACGGTCTTGAGGCGATCGAGGTCCTCGCGAACCTGACTGGCGACGCGCTGCTGACCCTGCGCTGACCGGTCGCCGAGCTGTGATCGCAGCGCGGCTCGCGCGCCGGTATCGATGCCGAGCGAGGTGGCACCCTCTGGTTGAAGCTTGAGCAGGTTGTCGGCAACGCGATCGAGCAACGCGCTCACATCGGCCTCCGAATTCGCTGCGGACGAGGGCGGCGACGGCTGGCGACTGCAGCCATGCGCCAGCGGCAGGAGCGCCGCTGATGCGAGGGCGGCAATAGCTTCACGTCGATGCATTTACGTCAGTAGGACCTTGCCAGTGGTCCGGCGTGCCTCGAGTGCTTCGTGCGCACGGCGCGCGTCGGCCATCGGGAACACGTGACTGATCCGGATCTTCAGCGTCCCCGCCGCCAGCCAACCGAAGATGTCGTTCATCCGCGACATCAACTCCTCACGCGTGGCCATGTACTGATTGAGCCCAGGACGCGTCAGGAACAGCGAGCCCTTTATCCCGAGGATGGCGGGATCGAACGGCGGCACGAGTCCGCTCGAAAAGCCGAACAACGCCAGCATGCCACGCGGACGCAGGCAGTTCAGACTGCCTTCGAATGTGTCCTTCCCTACCGAGTCGTAGACCACATCGACGCCGCGTCCATCGGTGAGGCGCTTCACCTCGGCTTCGAAGTGCTGCTTCGAATAGACGATCACGTCGTGCGCGCCGGCCTGTCGCGCGAGTTCCGCTTTCGCGTCGGTGCCAGCGGTCGCGATGACGCGGGCGCCGACGATGCGCGCCACCTGGACGATCGCGGATCCGACGCCGCCGGCCGCGGCGTGCACGAGCGCCGTGTCTCCCGGCTTCAGCGCGAACGTGCTGTGCGTGAGATAGTGCGCGGTGAGTCCCTGCAGCATGACGCCGGCCGCTATCTGCATGTCGAGTTTGGGCGGCAGCACGACGAGCTTCCACGCCGGCACCACTGCGTACTCGGCGTACGAGCCCAATGCCATCGCCCAGCCCACGCGGTCGCCGACCTTGAGATTGGTGACGCCAGTACCAACTTCCGTGACGACACCGGATGCTTCCGATCCGATGACGAACGGCAGCGGCGCCTTGACACGGCCGATGCGGTACTGGACGTCGAGGTAATTGAGCCCCGACGCGGCCACCTTGACTTGCGCCTCGCCCGGACCCGGCCGCGGGACGTCCACGTCCTCATACGTCAAGACCTCTGGGCCGCCAAGCGCGTGTACACGAACCGCCTTCATTCAACGCTCCCGACGGCCGACGGGATCAGCGCGGCAAGCGCGGCCGGCTCGGGGCTGACGTAGAACTGATACGCGTAGCGTTCGGTTCCCGGCGGGGCTGACGTCGGAATCCCCGCGCCGTGCGCGCCGCCCGCGTTGACGAACGCGACCGCGGTATTCGGTCTGAACGGCGCCGTCTTGACGAGATCGCAGCGGTGACCGGCATGCCCCGGATAGAACGTGTTCCGCCGATCGATCACCGGGTCGCCTTCGATGCGGTAGAAACTCGTCCCGAACGACTCATCGTCGCCAGGCCGTGCAAAGTAAAGCAGGCACGTCACCACGACTCGGTCTGGATCGAGGTGCGGATCGAGATGGTAGCCGGGCCGTCTCAGCATGAGCCGCCCCGCGGTCGCGATATGTGGAAGCGCGGCCACCTGCTCACCAAGTGTCGCGCCGTACTTGCGCAGATAGGTCGCGTGGATGTGTGACTCGAACTTCTGCAACAGCCCCGGCACAATCATCCGTGGGATCAGACAGTCTTCCATAAAGCCGAGCGCGGTCAGCGTCCATTCCGGCGCGACGTCGACCGTGTGCAGCTTGAAGTTCTGTTTTTTCTCGTCTTTGTCGCGGAACAACTCGACCGGGGGGATCGCGTCGATGAGCGCATCGTAGGTGTCCGGAGGGACGAGCGAGTCCACCACGAGGTGGGCCATCGGATCGGCCTCCAGCCGCGCTCGATCGATCGCCGCTGCGACGTGCCGCGCCACGCGTTCCTCGTCGAAGGCGTGTGAGGCGTGCCGGCGCTCCCGGTGCTCTGCGTTGAACCGCAGTGCGGCCTCGAGCCGGCGCTCCCTGCGCGTCAAATCCTGCAGGCTCTGCTCCAAGGCCTCCAGTCGCTTATCCGTATCACCGGTCTCCTTCGGCGCACGCAGCACGCTGTCGATCTTCTCGAGTCGAGTCGCGACAGTCTCCATGTGTCTGTCGAACCGCGCCTCGACCTTGTCGTTGGACCGCTGTTGATCCTCCCGCCAGCGAGAGCGGAGGTACGGCAGAACGCCGATCTTCGTCAGTAGACGTTCGACAAGCATGACACCCTGAAAAGATGACCGCCGGGGCGAATCGCGTTCACTGGCGCGTCGATGGCGGCGCCGGTGCGGCCAGCGCCTTGGCCTCCGCATCCACGTCAGCCTCCCATTGGCCGATGAGCGGGAACAGCTTCCTGACGATGTCCTGGCGCTGATTCGCGAGATCGTTGCGCTCGCCCACGTCGTTGGCGAGGTTGTAGAGGAATGGCACGCCGGCATCGAGGAGCAGTTTCCAGTCTCCTTGCCGAACCGCCCGTTGGCGGCGCGTCTGCGTCGTGACGCGCCAGAAGAGCGTGCGCTCCGTTCGCTGTGCCCCGTCCTGCAGCAGCGGCAGCAGATTGATACCTTCAAGTTTCGCGTCCGCCGGCACGGGCGAATTGGTCGCCGCGAGAATCGTCGCGGTGAGGTCCATCGTGATGCCCACCTGCGCCGAGGTCTTGCCGGCCGGGATCCTTCCCGGCCACTTGAAAAGCGCCGGCACCCGGATTCCGCCTTCCCACACTGTGTTCTTGCGATGGAACAGCGGTGCATTCCGCGAGAGCCACTCGCCGCCGTTGTCCTGCGTGTAGATCACCAGCGTCGTGCGCGTGAGGCCGAGCCGTTCGAGCGTCGCCAGAATCTTTCCGACGCCCTGGTCAGCGCGTTCGACGATGGCGGCGTAGTCGCGCCGGCTGTTGGTGGGATCCTCCTGCGGCTGGACGAACCGTCCATTGTCGGCCGCGACCGACGGATGATCGGGAATCTGGAACGGCCAGTGCGCGGCGTTGAACGCCACTTCGAGGAAGAAGGGTTGCTTCGCGTTCTCCTCGATAAATTTCACGGAACGCTCCGTGAAAACATCCGTGGAATAGCCAGAGACGTGCGTCGGTTCGGTGTTCTCGAACAGGTCGTGTTCGCCGCTCGTATCAGTGTGCTGGTAGTAGTCGATTAGGCCGCTCTTGAAGCCGAAGAAATAGTCGAAGCCGTGAGCGTTCGGACTAAACTCCGGCTTGTAGCCCAGGTGCCACTTGCCGACGAGGCCGGTCCGGTAACCGTTGTTCTTGAGCAGTTGTGGCAGTGTGCGGCCCGTGGCGCGCAAGCCCTGGTCTTGAGCCGTGCGAGCAGCGCCGAACGGGGTCTCGATCCGCGATCGCTGCTGATAGCGGCCGCTGATTAGCATGGCCCGCGTCGGCGAGCAGTTCGGCGCGGCGTAGAAGTCGGTCAGCCTCATCCCATTCTTCGCGAGGCTGTCGATGTTGGGCGTCTTGATGTCGGGCGCCCCATAGCTGCCGATGTCCCCATACCCGACGTCGTCAGTGATGATCAGAATTACGTTTGGCCGCGAGGCCTGAGCTTGCGCGGCGGCAGGCGCCGCGAATGACAGGACGACGAGAAGCGCTTGGCTGAATTTAGTGCGCATGGCTATTTGAAGATGGCCCGCAGAGCGTCCATCTGAGAAGGATCGGTCTCGCCGATCTTCATCGGCGTCACCGACACGTAGCCGTTCGACACCGCCCACATGTCCGAGCCTTGCGGACCGGTGCCCCCTTCTTCGAACTGATTCCAATAGATCGATCGTCCGGACGGATGTTTCGTCTCGACGAACTGTTCCTTGCCGCCGATCTGCATCGCTTGGGTAGTGATCATGTAGCCCTTGTATCCGTCCTGAGGCGTGAGGGGAATGTTCACGTTCAGGAACGTATTCGCCGGTATCCCCCACTGCTTGACGCGGCGGGCGACACCCAGCACTTCTTCGGCCGCGAACACGTAGTCGCGCTGCGTGCCGGCTTCAGCAAGCGAGGCCGCGATCGACGGCACTCCGAGCATCGCGCCCTGGCGGGCCGCACCCACGGTGCCCGACAAGTACGCCGAGTACCCGACGTTGTATCCGCGATTGATGCCCGACACCACCAGATCGGGCTTGGGCATGAGGATGTTGCTGATGGCGATATTGACGGTCGTCGCCGGCGTCGCCGTCAGCGAAATCGCCTTCAGGCCGTTCGGCAACGTGAGCTCGCTGCGGAACACCGGTTCGGTCGTAACGATCGAGTGCCCTTTGCCGCTCTGGTTTTCCGCGGGCGCGACGATGAACACCTGGCCAATGGCCTGAAGCGTCTGGGCGACGATGGCGATGCCCGGCGCGCGCACACCGTCGTCGTTGCTGATCAGAATTCGATAAGGCGGAGGCTGCGGGCGCTGCTGCGCCCTGGCGGGCACGAAGACGGACGCCAGCAGTACGGCAAGGAAAAGGATAGAGGGCCGGTGCCGTCGGACCGGCCGAGTAGATCTCGGCATGGCGCCGAGATTATCAGAATGCGGGGTCGGGGCGCTTCGTCACGCGGTAGACCGCCCAGACGAGCAGTCCCAGCAAAGCGACGGGCAGGAGTGGAGCCAGCAGCGAGAGCAATGCCGAGAGCAACGCCCCGATCAACGCGATCACGACGACGACCATCACGATCGGTCCGATGATGAGTCCGATCAGTCCGCCAAGCAGACCAAACACCATACCCAGGATGCCGCCTATCAGCTTGAACAGCAGGCGAAGCGGAAACGTGATGAGCCAGACCACCGCGCCGATCACGATGAAGGGAATGGCGAGCGCACCAGCAAAGGCGAGCGCCAGCGCGCTGAGCACTATGAAGGCGACCATCCTACCGGAACTCTACGGGAGCTCCCGGGTGGAGGTTCCAAATTGCCTGAACAGTTTACTGGGGCTCTTCCGGCTTGGTCGCGCCAGGGACGTCGTAGAGAACCAGACCGCGACGGACTTCCTCCATCGCGACGCGTTCGGCTTTGAACGGCATAGCGCGAGGTGCTTCTACGCCGTCATCGTCCGAGCTCAGTCGCGGCAACGCTCCGCGGCGCAGCTGCTTGGCGCGCATGGCGGCGACGTCGACGAAGAGGAAACGGCTTTCGATGGGAGGTGCTTTCGGACGAGAGGCACTCGGCTCGGGTTGACCGTCCGAACCGAGAAGATCGTCTGTGTCAGCCATAAGGGGAGACTAACACAGTGCCTGGTGGCTAGCTGGTAGGTCGTAGCTGGTAGCTGGTAGCAGCTGCCCCGGGCTACCGACTGCTACCAGCTACCGACTGCCTTACCAGCTACCGACTACCAGCTACCGGCTACCAGCTAGACTGATATGGAATGACCCTCAGTCAAGCCCCGATTTGTTCGACGGCGGCTTGACGAGAGCTAGGAAGCGTCAGCTTACTCGCATAGGTGCTTCCCACCACGTGGCCGACGCGGTGTCCAGGGGCACCGTAGGTGCCGCCCGCAGGGCGCGCAGCCCTGGACGCCGTGTCGGCCGCGTGGTACGACAACGCGTCGGCGGCCGGGCCGCGGAGACGACGGACGCTCGAGGTCGCTTCGACGACGAGTCACGCTGATATTCGGTGGTTACCGTGGTCGCCCGCGGCAGAGCACACATGACAGTGCTTCGTCGGGAGGACGTGCAGTCTAGGGTCGCGAGTTGGGACGAGGGTCCGTATCGCATGTCTAGCTCGCCGATCCTCGCAATCGTGCCTCTGATCATCCGCCGTCTTCGCGGTCCGTCGCCGGTCCGCATCACCTCGTTCCTCTCGCGCTCCCTGCCGTCAATTCACGTGGGCCGGCGCGGGCTGCAACACGGCCCACAGAAACCCCGCCAGCTCGCGCGCGACTGCGACCGCGATCTTCGGGGGTGGCTTGTGTTCCGCGGCGAGTTTTCGGAAACGACGACACAGTCGTTGTTGCGCTTTGTCCGCCACCGCAATCACACGCGTCGGCTGCCCTTTCCGCCGGCGCGTGAGGGCGACGCCCACGGCCGGTCGGTGTTGATAATGCCAGGCGGTTTCCACCAGGAGCCGGCGTACCAACGCGTTGCCGGTGCGGGTGATGCGGCCGCGCCGGTGCTTCTCCCCGGTGGAGTCCTCACCAGGCACCAGCCCGAGATAGGCCATCAGCGCCCGCGGCGACTGAAATCGTCGGAAGTCGTGCAGCTCCGCCAAGATCAAGATGGCCGTCAACGTGTCGATGCCACGGAAGCAGCGCAGCCACGCGACCGGCTCTCGGTACGGCTCCGTTTGCGCGATCTCCATCAACCGAGCATCGAGCTCACTGAGCCGCGCCCCGACCTGATCGATGGCAAGCCAGTAGTCCTCGACCACCACGCGCTCGGCTTCGTGCACCCAGGTGAGGCCGTCGACCCACTGGCGATGGGCGCGCGTCCAATTCCGCCCGCTGAAATGCAGTCCGCGGCGCAGCAGCAGTTTGCCCAATCGATGGCGACACCGCTGCAGATCGGCACGCGCGTCGTCGCGCGCTCGGCACAGATCGCGGCCCGCCTCTTCTTCCGGCGTCGGCGGCCGGACCTCCGTCAGCAACCCGGCGCGCAGCAGCTCCCCCAGCTTGCGGGCATCGCGGCGATTCGTCTTCACGCGCTCGCCCGGTTTGCGCGGCACCAACGCCGGCGCAATCACCTGGCAGCTGACGCGGGGCGTCGTCATCTGCCGCTGCAGCGCATAGCCGCACGGCCCAGCTTCGTAACACGCCTGCACCGGGCCAGGTGCGTCTCGCTCAAGCTTCCGCACCAAGCGCCGCACGGCGTTCGATTCATTCGGCACCGTCCACGTAACCGGCGTCTTGTCCGTGCCCACCAGCATGGCGATGAAGAGGTCCTTCTTGTGCGCGTCGATCCCCACGTACGTAGTAACCTGTTTCACGACCGGCTCCTATCGATGCGGCTCTGGCGCCGCGAGGCGTTAACCCGCGATTTCGGTGGCGCTGACCACCTTGTCGAGTGCGACAGCACTACGACGTTACGATAGCGGGCCGGTCATTCCATATTGTCTACGCCGCTACTTCGACGTTGATCGTGCGCGGCTTCGCCTCTTCCTTGAACGGCAGCTTCACCGTCAGCACGCCATTCTTGAACTCGGCGCTCACCTTGCCAGCGTCCACGGTATTCGGCAGCGTGAACGAACGGGTAAAGGTGCCGTAGCGTCGCTCGACGCGCCGGAACTGCTCGTCCTTGACGTCGGCGGGCAGCTTCTTCTCGCCGCGGAGCGTCAGCGTGTTGTGCTCGACGGTCACCTCGACATCCTCACGATTGACGTCGGGCAACTCGACTTTGATCACAAGGTCGCGGCCCGCCGTCTCGAAGATGTCCACTGGGGGCAGCCAGCCTCCGCGCGCGGTCAGGTCCTCGTCGCGCAGGTAGACGTCGGTCAGCAGACGGAACGGATCGAATCGAGTGATGGTCATTGTTCGTTTCTCCTTTATCTCGCAGGCGGTCTGAGACCCGCCTCTACGCATCGACGACTTCGCCATCCTTGACGTCGTCGTTCGTCGCCGGGCCCTGAGCCTTCTGCTCTGCGGCCTTGTAAAGTTGCTCGGCCAGCGCGTGCGACACTTTCTCCAGCTCGCCGCGCGCCGTGCGGATTGCCTGCAGGTCGTCGCCCTTCACCGCTTCGCGGACCGCCGCGATCGCGGACTCCACATTGCCCACATCAATTGACGGCAGACGATCGCGGTTCTCGTTGACCGTCTTCTCCACTGAGTAGGCGAGCGAGTCGGCGTGGTTGCGCTCGTCAATGAGCTCGCGCCTTGCCTTGTCCTCTGCCTCGTGGGCCGCAGCGTCCTTCACCATCCGCTCGACGTCGTCCTTGTTGAGACCGGACGAGCCGCTGATGGTGATTTTCTGCTCCTTGCCCGTGGCAACGTCCTTGGCTGTCACGTTGACGATGCCGTTGGCGTCGATGTCGAAGGCCACCTCGATCTGCGGCACGCCTCGCGGCGCCGCCGGCAGGCCCACCAGGTGGAATCGTCCGAGCGTGCGGTTGTCGCGCGCGAACTGCCGTTCGCCCTGCAGCACGTGCACTTCGACGCTCGTCTGGTTGTCCGTCGCCGTCGAGAAGATTTCGCTCTTCCGCGTCGGAATCGTGGTGTTCCTCGAGATCAGCGACGTCATCACGCCGCCGAGCGTTTCGATCCCGAGCGAGAGCGGAGTGACGTCCAGCAGCAGGACGTCCTTCACTTCACCCTTGAGCACGCCACCCTGGATGGCGGCGCCCACGGCAACGACCTCGTCCGGGTTGACGCCCTTGTGCGGCTCTTTCCCGAAGTACTCCTTCACCAACTGCTGAATCTTGGGCGTACGGGTCGTGCCGCCGACGAGCACCACTTCGTCGATCTCCGATGGCTTCAGACCGGCGTCGGCGAGGGCCTGCTTGACCGGCCCCATCGACCGCTGGAAGAGATCGTCAGCGAGCTGCTCGAACTTCGCCCGCGACAACTTCATCTGCAGGTGCTTTGGACCGCCTTGATCGGCCGTGACGAACGGCAGATTGATGTCGGTCTCGAGCACGGTCGAGAGTTCGATCTTGGCCTTCTCCGCCGCTTCCTTCAGACGCTGGAGCGCCATGCGGTCCTTGCCCAGGTCGATGCCGTCGCTCTTTTTGAACTCGCCGATCATCCAGTCGATGATCCGCTGGTCGAGATCGTCGCCACCGAGGTGGGTGTCGCCGTTGGTGGCTTTCACTTCGACGACACCGTCGCCGACTTCGAGGATCGATACGTCGAACGTGCCGCCGCCGAAGTCGTACACGACGATCGTCTCGTCCTTCTTCTTGTCGAGGCCGTAGGCCAATGCCGCAGCGGTTGGCTCGTTGACGATTCGCAGCACGTTCAGGCCGGCGATCTTGCCGGCATCCTTGGTCGCCTGGCGCTGCGCGTCGTTGAAGTACGCGGGAACGGTGATCACCGCGTCGGTGACCTTCGCGCCGAGGTAGTCCTCAGCCGCGCTCTTCAGCTTCTGCAGCACGACTGCCGAGATCTCCGGCGGCGAGTACTTCTTGCCCCGCACCTCGACCCAGGCGTCGCCGTTGTCGGCCTTGCTGACCTTGTACGGGACGCGGCTGACTTCAGCGGAAACCTCGTTGTGTTTCCGGCCCATGAAGCGCTTGATCGAAAACACGGTGCTGTCGGGGTTGGTCACGCTCTGCCGCTTGGCGACCTGACCGACGAGCCGCTCGCCTTCCTTCGTGAA
>Ga0075430_100005568_pt1 | contig 10640 bp, 11 predicted proteins | sample RhiMetdeltSRZDD4_FD_75294 | JGI IMG/M metagenome (GOLD analysis project Ga0075430, IMG submission 75294) | Populus rhizosphere microbial communities from Tennessee, USA - Rhizosphere MetaG P. deltoides SRZDD4 | ecosystem: Host-associated > Plants > Roots > Rhizosphere > Soil | place: USA... | reverse complement strand
CTTCGCGCGCTCAAGGGTTTCGTGGACGGCATTCAGGGCAACTCGACCGCTCGCTTCTACGAGCCGCAGCTCCATTCCGGTCGTCGTGGCGAATGGCGCGACAGCACCAACACCGCCGCGACCGATGGTGCAGGGTCGGGGATGGAGCCCGCCGGCAACATGGAACGCCTCCTCTTCGGGCTCGACTCGGCTGGCTGGTGGGCGAACGTGCACGCGATCGGGGATCACGCGATCGACAGCGTGCTCACGATCATGGAGAAGGTGATCAGCACGAACGGCCCGAAGGAACGGCGTTGGCGGATCATCCATTCGCAGGTCATCCGCAACGCGGCCGTCGCCCAGCGGTATAAGAAGCTCGGCATCATCGCCGAAGTGCAGCCGTATCACGCGATCGACGACATGCGATGGATGGAGGAGCGCATCGGCGAGCGCGCGAAGTGGGCGTATGCGTTCAAGACGTTCCATGATGCCGGCGTGCCGCTGCTCTTCGGTTCGGATTGGCCGGGCACGAACGCCAGCTGGTACACCGCGAACCCGATGACGATTCTCTACGCCGCGACGACCCGGCAGACGGTGGACGGGAAGCCGGCAGGAGGCTGGTTCCCCGAGCAGCGATTGGATCTCGAGACGAGCCTCCGGAGCTATACGATCAACAACGCCTGGGCCGAGGGCGAGGAGGCGAGCAAGGGATCACTCTCGGTGGGCAAGCTCGCGGATCTCGTGATCATTGATCGAGATTTGTTCTCGATCCCGGTGACGCAGATCAAGGACGCGAAGGTCCTCCTGACGATGGTCGGTGGTAGAGTGGTCCATGCCGCGGCCCCATTCACGCGGTAGGCCAATTCGGCGGATCGCGACGTCGAATTCCAGCGTGCTGCGTAACGCTCTCGATCGAGCGGGTTGATCGGCGAGGGTATCCGGATCGAACGGATGAGGCGGATCGCTTCCCGGAGCGGTGACGGTCGGTCGCGCAACGAGAAACGATGATTGAACAGGTGTAGATCGATCAGTTGATCCGTTTCAATCCGCCCAAATCCGTATACCTCTTCGTTGACTCTCGCTATTGGCGAACCGCGCGTGAAACGCCAAGCCGGAATTCCAGCAAATCCGATCGCCTAGAAGACGATCAAGGGAAAATCGGGCTCCAATCCAAGATAGATCTGCCCCACCGACTCGAGCTTGTTCTCCGCAACGAACCCGTGGTGCCGAAGGGTGTGGGTATCGCGGAAGTAACGGTCGAGCGGACTCTTCTCGTAGATCCCGGTCGTTCCCGCGAGACGATGGATGGTATCCGTCACGCGCGCCGAACTCTGGGCGGCGTTGATGGTCGCGACGAGCAGATCCGCTCGATGCTCCAGCGTGTTAGGCACGCCAGCGGCCGTGCGCGCCCAGGTGTCCGTCAGCGCCTCGTAGAGGAACGCGCGCGCGGAGCGGAGCGTCGCCTCCGCTTCAGCGAGGCCGGACTGCACGCTCCCGCGGTCGCGCAGCGTCTTCATCGAACCGAACGGCGTTTTCTTCTGGGCTATTTCCCGGAACTCGGTGATCGCATTGCGCGCGCTCGCCATCACCACGGCGGCGCTGAAGATCGCGATGATCCCGGCCGCCGGGAATCGGTACAGTGGGCCCTTGAAGTGACGACCGGGCTCGAACGACGGTGCGAGCGCGAACATGCGTGATACGGGAACGAACACGTCCTTGAACGCGACGTCGTTGCTATCGGTGCCGCGCATGCCGAGCGTGTACCAGGTGTCGAGGATCTCGAGCTCGGAGGTCCGCAGGATGACCGCGATCATCGCCGGACCGAACTCGGTCATGCGCGGTTTGCCGTCGTCCATGATGATCGCGCCGAACAGGGCCCAATCGCAGTCGTGGATCGTGCTCGCGAAGGGGGCGCGCCCCGTGACGCGGAAACCACCCGGAACTTCCACTGCTTGCTGCGGCGGATGAAACGCCGCAGCGACCATCGCGTTCGCGTTCCGGCCGTAGATCTCGTCCACGCCCTCTTCCGGCATTCGGGCTGCCCACCACGCGTTCACGTTCGCGGACTGAAGCGACCACGCGGCGGCGCTGTCGAAGGTCGCGACTTCCTCGACGATGCGCGCACACGAAACGGGATCGAGCTCGAATCCACCGAGTGACCGCGGCGTCAGCATGCGCTGCAGGCCTGCGGCGGTCAGCGCGTCGTGCACGGCCCGCGGCACACGCCGTTCGTGCTCGGCTTGCGCCGCGTGCTCGCGAACGAGCGGACCTGCTGCCCGCGCCGCCTCGAGGAGTTGGTGGAACGCGTCGGCAGTCGCATCAGGTTGGGGCACGCCGGAGATCGCGGATGCGGTCAGTGGCGTTTGGTACGTTGCGCCCATCGGCACCTCCATCTGCTGCATCCGCCCACGCAAAGCGTGGGCGGCATCCGCCGCTGGTCGTCGCCGCCCTCATCGGCGCGAATCGGCAGTCGCCGGATCTGTTTGCCGGTATGGGCGAAGATCGCGCTGGCAAACCGCCGATGCAATCGGAGACGGCGGCCGGCGCTCGGCCGGGTCGCTACAACAGGCTTAGTACGCTGGCCAGTTGTCCGTTCCGGCGTTCCGGTACGGCACGAGACCGACGAACCCGTTCACCGCGCTCGCCACGTCGCACGAGTTGTAGCGAAACGTCTTCGTCCCGTTTCCGACGTCGCTCACCGGCACGCTCATGCCAAGCTTGGTGTTGAGTCCGGAAATCACTGCCCCGTCAACGGTGTTGTTACCGTTCGACGTCAGTGCGCCGCCGACGAGAATGATTCCGCGCCAGGTCCGCGAGCCGCCGATGCTGAGGTTGCCGGTGACGATGAGCGTCCCGCGTCCGTCGCCGGGCATGTCGAAGTCGCCGTTGACCCGGATGACCGGCCAGAACTCGGAGTCGGCCCAGTCGCTCGACGTTGGCCAGCTGCCACCGGGATACTCGATGTCGGGAACGATACCGTTCTCGTTCACGATCCCGTTCCAGTCGACCTCGATGGCGTTCACCGTTTGCGTTGGGGTTCCGAGGTCGAGAATCGGCGGTGAACCAGCTGGCACCGACGTGCCGCCGCTCTGCGTGTACCCGGGTGATGTGGGCACTGCGACCCCGGCGACCGCCGGTTCCGCGCCGCACGCGTCCACGCCACTCAGCATTCCCGTTCCCCCGTTCTTGATGAGCCCACCCATCGCCGTCCACGCGGAATGAACTTCGAGCGATGCGAACTGATAGCGCGCGTACTGTGCGATGGTGCGCTCGCCCGTGACAGGACCGGTCGGCGTGCCGTCCTTCGTCTTCACGGCGTGCGCGCGAATCACGTAGAGCCCGTGCGTGACCGTGCCGATCGGAGGACGAACCGCGCGCATGACGACGTCCACGTACCCGCCACGCACCGCAATCGTCGTCGACTCGACCGCGGCCGGCGGCGACGACGTGAACCCGAGTCCGGCGCGATTGCCGATGAACTGTTCGAGCCCCCGCCTCGCCATGATGTACGCGTCGAGCTGCGCCTTGTGGTCATCGTTCACGCGGCGCTCGGAGCCGATCATGGTGAACGCCCCGGCGGAGAGCATGGTGACGATGACGATGATGAAGAGCGTGAGCGGAAGAGCGGCACCGGTGCGCCGGCGCGGCTCCGTTGGAGTCGTGCTCGTGTATGCGCGCATCAGTTCACCCGGTTGTTGAAGAAGACCGCCGTGCGGTACGGTGACCGTTCCCTGACCGACGTTCCGGCGCGAGCGGATTGACTCTCGCCGTCGAGCACCAGCTCGAGCCCGCGAACGTCACTCGCGTTTGCGGTCACGTCCGACGTGTCCCGATCGAACTGGAAGAACCGGAAGCGAGCAGAGCTCTGGAACGGCGCGGCGAGCTCCTCTCGCGCATTCGTGTCGACGATCGTTCGCCACAGCGCGGTTCGACCGGGGAGCGCACTCGATGCGCCGAACTCGTAGCGCACGCGCTGATAGAGCAGGACCGCATCGCCGGCGACCGCACCCGCTGGAACCGCCGGCGTCATGGTCACGACGCGACCGTCGGGCACGGCGCTGATGTTCGCGAGCGAACAGACGAATCCACCGCCGGCGACGCTTGCGACCGTCGAGTTCGTGTAGGTGTAGTTCCCGTTGATGTCACGCCAGGCATGCCCGGAGGGCGTCGCATTCGCCGTGGTGGTCGAATCCGCCGGAAGCAGTGCGACCACGGTCAGCGATCCGACTGTCCCGCACACCATCCCCATCGCGTACGGCACACGAAGCGTCACGGCCGTGGCGGAGACCGCCTCGACTCCGCCTGTGCTCTCGACCATGCGAATGTCGGCTAGCATCATGTTCACCGCCGCGCGCGACACGCTCCGCGCGGAGCGCTGCTTGAGGTGAACGTCGTAGAAGCCGGTCTGCGATACGAGCAGTTTCACCGACGCCGCGCCGATGATGCCGAGCACCACGACGCCGACGAGCAGCTCGACGAGCGACGCCCCGCGCCGCAGTCGCCGGCCCGGTGTGCGCGTTAGGCGCGACGGAAGTCGACGGCGGCGCATCAGTTGAGGGGGCTGTTCGAGACGCCGCGCGAGCGCTCGAAGACGACGGTGTCGGGCCGCAGAAGCCGGCTGGACGGCGTGAACGCGACGCTCACCTGGCGCCGCCGGAACGAGACGTCCGTGACCATCACGCACCGGCGATGCGGGTAGGGCAGCGTCGTCACCGTGGTGCACCCGACTTTCGATGGCAGGAGATTGTATGGCAGCACCATGAGCTGATCGACGACCTGGGTCTGCACGGCGGTGCGGCCCGCCGTCGTCGCGAGCGTGCTCGAGCGGCGACCAGCCTGCACGGTCATGCCGGCGACACCGGTCAACGCGATCACCATCACCGTCATCGCGATCATGATCTCGACGAGCGCGGCACCCCGGCGGTTCGTCATGCGGTGGACGAGGCGGCGACGTGGGCGGTTCGGTCGACGGGCGTTCACTGGATCACCTGGACGAAGCCGGCGCGCGTGAGGCGGACCTGACGCGAATAGCCGCCGTCACCGACCGTCACGGTGAGCGGAAGCGAGGCGATTCCCGCCGGGAAGACATCCACCGTGGCGTTCGAGAACGACAACGTGCTCAGCTTCCACTCGGTGTCCTGCCCGAGCTCGCGGCGACGAACGACGTCGCCCGTCTTGCGGTCGGCGATGGTGAACGATGTCGCGCCCGGCGAGAACGAGATGCGAACCGGCTTTCGCTGTCGCGCGGCGTAGGACACCGCGCTCTCGAGGTCGCCGGCAATGACGCCGGCGGCCTGGTTCACTCGGCCACGACGAAGGCGCTTGGCCGTCGACGGAAACGCCATCGCCGTCAGCAGGACGATGATGACGATCACAATGAGCATTTCCGGCAGCGTGAAACCGCGCCGAGTGATGTAAGGGCTGTCCTGCACGCGCTGCTCCCGGTCACGAGTGAGAAACCTGGCGTTGGTGATCCTGCTGTTGCCACGCATGCGTTAGGCAACACCAATGCCGTTTGACCGATCGAGATGCGTGCCGATCAGAAACGCGACAGTTCGGTCAGCGAGTCCGGCGTTCGGACATCGGTCGGTGACCCGCGTCGCGCATCCGATGTGATCTCGTGCCTAACGCGGAAAGATCGCACGCCCGGTGTGTGACGGCCGATACATCACGTTCCGGGCGGCTGGTGTCACAACGCCGCGGGATCGCCGCCACACTTCCCGCGTGCGAGGCGGGCCAACCGTTCATTCCACGCGGGCGAGCACGAACCGCTGTGCCTCCCGCCAGCCCGACGTGGCTGCCGGGTCGGGGACCTCGAACACGCCGTCGAGCGCCGTCGCGAGCGCAATCGCATACCGCTCCCGCAGACGCCGCACCACTCGCCCGCTCGCGTCGTGCGTCGTCACCGTCGTGTGCACGAAGCCAAACGTCCGACCCGAGACGGTCGCCTCGCCCACGTCGCCGGTTTCATAGCGCACCGTCCCGCCGTTCGCCTGGGGTAGCGCGATGGACATGCCGGCACCAACCGGGCGCTGCACACGCAACTCCCCGGCCGCCGCGTTCCACGCGAACAGCGTATCGCCGCCTCGGCACACGAGACGCACCTCGGGCGCGGGCTGCTCGTGGCGTGTTCGAAGCACGATCCGGGCGCACCCCTGGCGCTGCGCCACGGCGACGCCGTGTGTCACCGAGTCGACGGTCCATGCCGGCTGCTCGGTCGCGCCACTCGCGTACACGAGTCGAAGCCCGGGCCGAAGCCCGGATGCCAATGTGTCACGTCCCGACTGACGCACCGCGGAGGCGCCGCTCTCACCACCAGCGCGGGGTGCGGAGCCCGAGCACGCGGTGAGAACAGCCAGCGTCATCACGGCGAAACCCGCGGCGGGCGAAACTCGGCCCTGATTGCGTGACACGACGAGCCGAGGCAACCGCGCCTCGTACGGCTGCCTGACGCCGAGCGTGTAGCGCATGACAGTGTAGTCGTGGAAGGCGTTGATGAGGACCGAGACGACCTCGGCAACATTGCCAGCCGTGAGACGCGTGACGGTCACGCGAGCGCGGCCTCGAGTTGATCGAGCCAGACCTCGAACCCCTCGCGGACGCCGTCCTCCTGTTCCTTGGAGATCTTCACGCCGGTCCAGCCATTCTTTACGATGACGGTCGTCTGTCCCGGGCCTGCGGGCCGGAACGTGACCTCGACGCTCTCATCCTCGTACTCGCCAGGCTTCGCGCTGTGATGCCGGAACGTTTTCACGAGACGCCGTCCCGGTTCGAGCACGCGGTACTCACCGGTGAACGAGTTGATCGTCCCATCCGCTTCGTGGATGGTGATGCGGTAGCGGCCCCCGACGCGCACGTCAGCCTCGACCTCCGTGGCCATCCAGCGGCGCATGATGTCAGGGTCGGTCCAGGCGGCGTACGCGGCTTCGGGCGAGGCTTTGATCACCCGCGAGACGGTGACGAGGTTGCTGGTGTCGGTCACGATGCGGATCCCTCCGGGGGCGGGTCGAAGAGCGCCTCGAGTGCGTCGAGCCGGGAAGTCCAGAACCGCTCCGAGCCCGCGAGCCACTGCTGCGCAGCGAGGAGCGGTTAGGCTTCGCACCATCGCCCGACGCGTAGGGTCGGCGAGCGCGTGAAATACCTGGTCGAGGCGCGGGTGTGAATCGTTTACCGTATGGTTGAATAAACTGCGAATGCCAGTGCGAATTGTCAGCCAAATGAAACAGTCGGCGTGGTGGACCATTGTCCCCAGTCCGCGGCCCGGGAGCGCTGTTGGGCACGGCGACTGCTCTGGTGTGAGGCATACCAGCAACGCACCCAAATGCCCGTTCGATTCAGGTCCTCTGCCTGCCTCGCCAGCATCGTCATCTCGATCGTGCTCACGGTCGCCCTCAACCTCAGAATGACAACGCCCTGTGCCGGCACGACGAAGATCCTCCGCTGCGCTCAGGACGACATCGCTCTGCCGCGACGACGAAGATCCTCCGGCCTCCGCTCGGAATGACACAACCCTACCTTGTCGATTCCGACTCCGCTCATTCGACGTGTAAGTAGAACAAGCATGCCGACCTCCGGGCCCCCAGCCCGGCCAGGAACCGAAACCAAAGCGGAGAGCCGACAATGCGAGTCATGGTCATCGTCAAAGCCAACAAGGATTCCGAAGCCGGCATCCTTCCGTCCGAGGAGCTCCTGAACGCGATGACGCGCTATAACGAAGAGCTCGTGAACGCCGGCGTGATGCTCGCCGGCGAAGGCCTGCAGCCGAGCTCGAAGGGCGTTCGCGTCCAATTCTCAGGCTCCGAGCGCGCGGTGATCGACGGACCGTTCGCCGAGACCAAGGAGCTCATCGCCGGCTTCTGGCTCTTCGAGGTGAAGTCGCTGGACGAGGCCATCGAGTGGGTGAAGCGGTGTCCGAACCCCACCGGCGAGGAGTCGCAGATCGAGATCCGGCCCGTGTTCGAGCCCGCCGATTTCGGCGAGAATTACACGCCCGAGATACGGGAACGGGAGAAGCGGCTGGCCGAGCAGATCGCTGCTCGGAAGCAGGCATCCACGGCTCGCGCCTAGCCACCACGGTTCAGCACAGTCGGGCTTGAACTCGGCCCCCGCGTTGGTGTGATTGGAGGCCGTGACGGCCACCAACACCCACCGCGCGATCGACGCGGTCTGGCGGATCGAATCCGCGAAGCTCATTGCGGGGCTCACCCGCATCGTCCGCGACGTCGGGCTGGCTGAAGACCTCGCTCAGGACGCGCTCGTGGCTGCCCTGGAGAAATGGCCGGAACAGGGGGTTCCCGCGAATCCCGGTGCGTGGCTCATGGCCACGGCCAAGCACCGCGCGATCGATGCGCTCCGCCGCAATTCGCTGCTCGACCGCAAGCACGAACAGCTCGGCCACGAGCTCGAGTCGAAGCAGGAATCCGCGGTCCCCGATCTACACGAGGCGCTCGACGACGACATCGGAGATGACCTGCTCCGGCTCGTCTTCATGGCGTGTCATCCGGTGCTCTCGACCGATGCCCGTGTCGCACTGACGCTCCGGCTCCTCGGCGGCCTTACGACAGACGAGATCGCGCGCGCCTTCCTCGTCCCCGAGGCGACGGTGGCGCAGCGCATCGTCCGCGCGAAGAAGACGTTGGCCGAAGCGAAAGTACCGTTCGAGGTGCCGCGCGGCGACGAGCTGACAGCGCGACTCGACTCTGTCCTCGGCGTGATCTACCTGATCTTCAACGAAGGCTACTCGGCGACGGCAGGCGACGACTGGCTGCGTCCTGCGCTCTGCGACGACGCGCTGCGGCTCGGACGCATTCTCGTGGGGCTGATGCCGAACGAGCCCGAGGCACACGGTCTGGTGGCGCTGATGGAGATCCAGTCGTCGCGGTCGCGCGCCCGGGTCCTGCCTAACGGTGAGCCCGTGCTGTTGCTCGAGCAGGACCGAGCGCGATGGGATCAGCTGCTCATTCGACGTGGGCTGACCGCGCTCCGCCGCGCCGAGCAGTTGGGTGGCTCGTCAGGTCCGTACGCCCTGCAGGCGGCGATCGCTGCGTGCCACGCGCGTGCTCGGCGCGCCGAGGACACCGACTGGGAGCGGATCGTCCGCTTGTACGACTCGTTGGCGCAGCGCACTCCGTCGCCGGTGGTGGATCTCAATCGAGCGGTGGCGATCTCGATGGCGCGCGGTCCGGCGGCGGGACTCACGGCCGTCGATCGCTTGTTAGGCGAGCCGAAGCTCAAGGGCTACCACCTGCTCCCGAGCGTGCGCGGGGATTTGCTGGCGAAGCTCGCCCGGCTCCCGGAAGCAGCGGCGGAGTTCGAGCGGGCGGCGTCGCTGACGCGCAATGCCCGCGAGCGCGAGCTGCTGCTCGAGCGGGCGCGATCCTGCGCAGCCGGTGTTCGACCAACTCGCTGATTGGAGCCGACGAGCACTCCATCATTGGAATGTTGTTCGGCGCCGGGCCGAACCAACTGCGTCGCAGATTTCGCAGAACCTGACGGCGCGGACGCAGATGACGCAGATGGGACACTGGATCGCACCACGGCCGTCTCTGCTGCGACGATGATGGTGCAAGTGAACGGAACGGCCCACGGGACAGCCGGTCCCGTGAGCCGTTTGCGAACGACTATCGACTGACAGCTCCCGCTCAGCGCCCGGTGCCGCTGTGCGACACCGGTTTCGGCGTCCCGCCCGACGCGCCGGCCGGCTCACGAAGGGACGCGCCAAGCGCGTCGAGCAGACCTTGCGTGCCGCGCTCGCGCGAGCCCACGTCGTCGTAGCCGTCGAGGAACGCGCCGTGTTCCGTGAGGGTGAGTTTCGTGCCGGCGCCGGCTTTCGCGAACTGGATCACGGCCAGCGAGACCGAGATGCGAGCGTCATCGAGGTGCATGTCGTACGTGTAGATGATGCGCTCGTTAGGCACGATATCCTGGTAGATGCAGTCGAAGCGGTGAATCGGGCCGCCCTTGGGGCCGCCGCTCGAGCGCTCTCGGCCGCCGACGCGGAAGTCGAACTCGTGCGGGCCGCTCGTCCACTCCTCGGGGCCCGTGAACCAGCGAGACTTGGCTTCTTCGTCGGCGAAGGCGTGGAAGACGTCCGCCGGAGCGGCGTCGTAGGTGCGCTCGATGGTGAACGAGCCGTGCGTGACCGATCGCGTTGGCATGACTGACTCCTTCCGAAATGGCTATTTCCTGGCGCGCTCGGCGAGATAGTCGCCGAGGCGGTCGAGACGACGCTCCCAACCCGTCCGTCGCGCGGTGATCCACTGCTCGGCCGTTTGCAGCGCGGCCGAGTTCACGCGGCACGTGCGCACGCGCCCGACTTTCTCAGACTTCACGAGCCCGCTGTCCTCGAGCACCTGGAGGTGCTGCACGACTGCCGACAGGGTCATCTCGAGTGGCGCGGCGAGCTCGCTGACGGAGGCCGGGCCGCGACTCAATCGGTCGACGATGGTGCGTCGGCTGGGATCGGCGAGAGCGTGAAAGACGAGATCGAGCGTGGGCGATTGGTTAAGCATCTGCTTAAGTATTATCGCCGCGTCGACGCATCGTCAACGGGGTAGTCGTCATGCCTCGCTGCGCGCTGTGTATGACACCGCCTGATCGGAACGACACGACGCTCAGCGGCGCTCGTCCATGAGGTCGCGCAACGTGGCCGCGAGCCTGAG
>Ga0075430_100005567_pt1 | contig 10642 bp, 16 predicted proteins | sample RhiMetdeltSRZDD4_FD_75294 | JGI IMG/M metagenome (GOLD analysis project Ga0075430, IMG submission 75294) | Populus rhizosphere microbial communities from Tennessee, USA - Rhizosphere MetaG P. deltoides SRZDD4 | ecosystem: Host-associated > Plants > Roots > Rhizosphere > Soil | place: USA... | reverse complement strand
CTACACCGCCGGAGTTGTCAAGTCCGCCACTACAGGGCGGCGGTTACCGTGCCGGTCGCGGCCCAGGTAGTTGTAGCCGTCGCGGTTGTAACCGTGACGGTCGTAGCCGAGGCTGCTGTAGCCGTCACGGTCGAAACCTTCAGCGGTGTAGCCGTCACGGTCGTAGCCGTCGCGGTCGTAGCCCCAGCAGTCCTTGCCGTCGGAGTCGAAGTAACGGGAATTCCCATCGATGTCCTTCAGATCGGACTCGCCGAAGATCGCCTCCGCAGCGGCGGAAGACTCAATACAGAAATCCAGCTCCCGGGCGGTGCGGACCAGGAGGTCTTCCAGGGCCGCGCGCATGTCGGCCTTGTTGGCTTCTGTCACGAAGAGGTCGAGGATCTCATCGAGGGTGGCCACGTCGGTTCTCCTTCCAAGGGAACGCCTGTCATGTCAAACCATACGCCTTGATGGTGTCCAGCGCTACCCCGTCGTCCTGCCACCAGTAGCCGGCGTCGTCGCCGAGGAGGTACCAGCCGGTGCCGTTGACGGTGACCATCCGCGCCGGGATCTCCTTCGGGTCGGCCACACCGTGCGGCACGATCCAACCCAACGCGCGGGCCCGCAAGACGTCGTCGAGGGTGAGGCTGTGACAGTCGCCGCACAGATACATCAGGTTCGACGGGGCGTGCGCGGCGAGCGCGGCGAGGCCGAGGATGCCGCCCATGCCCCGGGGCTGGCGGTGGTGCACGTCCCGGCCGAGGTCGCCGCATCCTTCACACATGCCCTGGCAGCGCTGTTTGACTGTTCGGCTGGAGTGTTCCAGCGCGCTCCAGTTGCGCTCAGGAGTCCCCTTGCGCGCGGTCGACCGCAGCCTGGATCTGGCCGATCAGTTCCGGGTCGGCGTGGGGCAGGAACTCCCCGAGCATGCGGGCGAGCGCCTCGCGGGCCCGGTCGCGGGCATGGCGGGTCTTGCGGATGGTGGCTCGGCCAGGCATGAGTTGGGCCTCGATACCGGGTATCCGCTCGCCGGTCGACCGGACCACCGGATAGGGATGCAGGCCGTTGGTGTCCCGGGCGTTGCCCTCGGCCTGGGCCTGCATCGCGGCAATGTACGAGTCGCGGATCACCGAGACCAGCTCGTTGGGCCGGTTCTCCTTCACCCAGGCGAAGAACGCCGCCGGGTCGGTGACGACGGCGGCCCAGCGGCGGGCGGCGATGGACACGGTCCCCAGTTCCTCACCGTCGGCGTCGTCGACTTGCTGTTTCACGCTGCCGGCCTGACCCATCTGGGCCACGGACCGGTAGCGGGCCAGGTCAGCCAGGACCGCGACGGTGTCCTTGATCGATGCCCAGAACACGGCTTCGTCGGCGGAGCGGCGTAGCGCCGCCACCGTGAGGACGGGCGCCGGGTCCGGTGTGTCGAGGGCGGCGGTCAACTCGTCGAACTGGTCAGCCGGCATGGGGGTTTGATCCATCGACGTCTCCTTCCACGATTACTCCTTCGACGACGTCTGTGTCCGCGTTGTCCTTCGCGGGTTCGGTGAGGGCCTTCGCGGAGGTGGCCAGGTAGTCCCGCAGCGGTACCTTGGCCCAGCCCTGCTCGTTGCCGTCGAGGACCATGGCGTCGAGCACCCCGCAGACGCCGGCCAGCTTCCACAGCTCCCTGATCTGGTCGGTGTGGGTGGCGTCGAGGGACTCCAGCCCGATGCGGGTCGCCAGGATGTCCAGCAGGGTGTCCGGGCCGGTTTCTCCGACCTGCGCGGAACTGCCCATTGTCTGGGCCTTCCGGGCGACCACTTCAGCCCACACGACGGGCAGTTCCGTGACCGGCCGGCTGACCAGGGCAGCGGCCCAGGCCGCGACCTCTTCGGCTGTGGGGCTGGTGACCACTTCCCCGTCGACCACCTTCGACGGGTCGACGGGGGCGCCGGACTCGTCGGTGGTGGCGCCCAGCTCATCGGGGGTGTAGATGATGCCGAACAGGACATCGGGGCACTCGTCGCGGACCGCCATGGCGGTCGCGCGGGCTACCAGCATCGCGCTGGGATACTGCTGGTAGCTGTCCTTACCGGTCAGTTCGGCGGTGACCGCGTCCTGCCAGGTGAACTCGGCCCGGTACGGCTTGTCCTTGTCGCTGCGGTGGATCTCGATCACGGCGCGGGTGCGGCTACGCTCCACGATGCTGATCTTGTGACCGGCGCGAATGACCAGAGCACGCATCAGCTCCGCCGACTGACTCAGCTTGCCCTTGATGACATGCATCGACTGGAGGGCCCAGAACGCCGGTACGTCCAACGCTCGGGCGCCCATGAGGACGATAAGGACGTTGGCCGGTTGCCGTCGCAGGTGATCCGGCAGCAGCGACGATTCGGACAGGACGGTCGCCATATGCATCTGTTCGGCGAACGCGGCCGGGACGTCGGTACTGCGCAGGACGATGTCAGTGCTCACGTGGCCGCTCCATGGTGAGGGAGGGGGTCTGATGGATGCAGCGCCCGCCGCCCTCGACGCAGCCGTGGAGGCACACATCGGGCATCCACTTGGCGTGGGAACATTCCTGGGTGCCGGTGTCTTCGCAGATGCCGTCGCGGGCGCAGGGCCACGGCCGGACCTCTACCCAGGTGATCCCCAGTTCGTCGCTCACGTCTTCCGCCAACCACGCGCGTCGGGGCAGGTCTTGAAGTGGGACACGTACAGCTCCTCCCCGTCGAGGGGCTCAACCACCTCCGCGAGGGGGACGTAGCCGTCGATCAGCCGCACGTTGCCACCGGCTACGGGGACCGCGTCCACGGGCATCAGCTTGTTGTTGGCCACGGTACGCGTCCAGATGATCGACGCCGGGCAGGAGCGGCATTTGACGACCCTCATGATCATCCCAATCCGGATGGCTGAACAGCACCGACAACGCCGGCTGCCATGAGCAGGAAGCCGAGTCCGATCAGGACCGCGCTCTCCACGCTGCTCCGCGCGAACACGCCGGCCACGGTGACGACGAGGCCGACGATCGCGATGACGACACTGACCAATGTTCCCTCCCGATGTCCACCCCGACCATACACTGGTGGTCACATCGGGGCCAGGTCCCGGAACCGCATGTGGCCCAGATCAGCGAACACCGCGATGTCGCCGGTCGGCCCGTTGCGCTGCTTGGCGATGATGAAGTCGGCCTCCCGGGGCCGGTCGTACTGGTCGTAGTAGTCGGGCCGGTGCAGCAGGATCACGATGTCGGCGTCCTGCTCGACGCTGCCGGACTCCCGCAGGTCAGCCAGATACGGCCGCTTGTCCTGCCGCTTCTCCGACTCCCGGTTGAGCTGGCTGGCCGCGATGACCGGGCAGTTCAGCTCCTTCGCCAGCAGCTTCAGGCCCCGGGACATGTCGGCGACCTCCTGCTGGCGGGACTCGGAGCGCCGGCCCGGGGTGGCCATGAGCTGGAGGTAGTCGACGACGACGAGGGCCAGGCCGGAGGTGGCCGCGCGTTGCCGGGCCACGGTCCGTATGTAGCCGATGTCGACGGCGGAGTTGTCGTCGACCCAGATCGGCGCTTCGGCCGCCCGGCCGGCCCATTCGAGGATCGCGTCCCACTCCGGCTGGGCCAGCCGGCCGTCGCGGACCCGCTCGAAGGGCAGCGACAACTCCGCCGCGATGGTGCGCTGGAAGATCTCCTCCCGGGTCATCTCCAGGGAGAACAACTGGCAGGGTTTGCCGTGGTGGATGCCGGTGAGCCGGATCTGATCCAGGCCGAACACCGACTTTCCCATGGCTGGGCGGCCGGCCACGATGACGAGCTGGCCGGGTCGCAGCCCACCGGTTATCCGGTTGAGGTCACCTATCCAGGTGGGCATCCCCACGAGGCCGGGCTGGTTCCCGGCCGCTTCGATCGCGTCGAGGGTCGCGGCGATGCCCTGCCCAAACGTCACCTCGGCCTGACGGTGACGGGGGGAGGTGGCGGCGAACACGTCCTCCTGCGCGGCGGAACACAGGTCGGTGAGGCTGACCTGCGGGTCTTCGACCCGTTGGGCGAGGCGGATCGCGGTCTCCCGGATACGGCGGCGGACGGCCAGGTCCCGCACGATGCCCGCGTAGTAACCGGCGTTGGCGGCGACGGGCACCGTCTCGATGCACTTGGACAGGTACGGGGTGCCACCGACGCGTTCCAGGTCGCCCCGGGCAATGAGGTTCGCGGCGAGGGCTACCGGGTCGGTGGGGTCGCCGGCCACGAACAGGGCCCGCACACCGTCGAAGATCGTGCCGTGGGCGGGGCGGTAGAAATCGGGGGTGTCGAGGATGTCGAGGACTTCACCGGACGCCTGGCGGGAGAGCATCATCGCGCCGAGGACGACACGTTCCGCCTCGACGTCGGCGGGTTCAGCGCGTGCCAAAGTTCGCCGCCAGGGTGTTCATCTCGGCCACCAGTTCCGGCCGCGCCGGCAGGTGCTGATTGTCCAGGTGGCACTTGTAGCAGTGCGTGTTGCCGTTGTCCTCGACGCCGGCCGGCTGATCGGGGTGGTGCGGGCACTTGCCGTGTTCGCGGATCAGTTCGCGACGGCGAGCGCGGGCAGCGGCCTGCCGCTGCTCGGTGGCCTGTTCGGCGGTGACCGGCCGTTCCCGGATCTCCGGCCCGGTCTGGAGCTTGACGATCGTCTCGGCGAGCATCGCGGGCCGGTGGATGGCGTTGTCGGCGGTCATCTTCGCGAGGGCGAGCTTGATCGACCGGGGGCCGTACCCGTCGTCGAGGAGCCGCTTGATCTCTTTGCCGTAGCGGGCCCGGTGCACCGACGGCAACTTGACGTTGGTCTTGTCGAGGTAGTCGATCCAGTCGCCGAGGATCGTCTGCGCTGTTTCGATCTTTTCGGCGGCGGGCGCGAGGCGCTCGCCCGCTGAGCGAAGCGAAGCGGAACTCTGGGTATCTGGTTCTTGGTTGTCCCTCACCGGTGAGGGAGGGGGTACCTCATCGGTGAGGGAGGGGTCCCCCGGTGGTGGGGTAGGGGTCTGCGGGTTGTCCACAGGCCGCCGGAAGATCACCTCATACATGGAGGGCACGTCGGCGCCGTTGGGACCGGTGCGGCGGTGGCGGACCAGCGCGCCGACGCCCATCAGCTCGTCGACCGCGCGGCGGACCGTCATCTCGGACAGGCCGGCCCGCTTGACGAGGGTCGACATGGCTGGACGGCACTCGATGTACTTCAGGTCGCCGGTGCTGAAGTGGCCGTACGAGGCGAGCAGGGCGTAGACGATGACGGCGTTGCCGGAGACCCGCTTCTCCAGCAGCCACAGCGGCACCATCGCGAAGTTGTCCACGGGGGTTCCTCCAGGGTTGGGGTGGCCCCGGGGTCAACCGATGCGGTACCGTGCCAGGCGGAGCCGGCTTGACACGGTTTTGGTGGTCGGTTGACCCCGGAACCGGCCCAGCCCCCAGGAGATCAACCTGGGGGCTGGATCGTGTCTAGGACATGGCGCGAACCTACTCCACGCCGGCCGGGATGGGAATGGGCTACGCCCGGGTAGCGGGTCGCGCCACCCGTCCGGGGGGCCACCGGTTCGTCTGCTTGGCCCAGGTGATGATCGTGCTCTTGTACCAGAGCGGCTTGTCGGGGAACGCGTCCGGGAACATCGGAACGTCCGGATCGGGGAGCTGTCCACGCTGCCGCCACTGCTGCGGCGTGGTCACCTTGACACCCAGAAGTTCCGCGATGCCCGGTAGGTCGATGACCGTCCCTACGTCGGTTGCCACTGCCCACCCCCTTTCCTGGCTGGTCGTTGTCGAGATCGAGAATACAGGTCGCGACCGGCCGGGTGGTGGATCAGACCAGGCTGAATGCCCGCAGCGACAGGTCCGCGTGGTCGATGTTGAGTAGGAGGAGGTCGCCGTAGATCTGCCTCGGGTACGGGCCCAGCGGAACAGTCGAGTTGGCCGGGATCGCGTAGTCGACCGGGTCGACGGCTTCCCCATCGACGGTCTGCTCCACCACGGCCTGAACGTTGTGGATGGCGCCGCCCGCGTTGGTGACCAGGACGATCGTGGCCCCGTTGTTGACCATGGAGTGGTCGTTGGCTGGGTCGGACACGCCAGCGGACAGAGCGATCGGGGTCAGCCGGGACACTCTCGTGACCGGCACAGCGACGCGGGCCACTCAGACCACCGACGGGCTGTTCTGATCCGGCCCGATCTTGGCCGAGACGATCGACGTGAAGAGGCTCACCACGGCGGCGAGGCCGGCCACGCTCAGCACGTTGCCGAAGTTGATGTCGAGTAGGCCCATGCCGTCGCCGGTGAGTAGAGCGATGGCCGCCTGGGCGAAGGTCTTGACCGCCCTCTCGGCGGTCTGCTTCCAAAACTCCTTCGTCCACATGGGCTACTCCTGCGGGGGTGGGGTGGCGGTGCCGGTCATGCTGCCGGACAGGTCGATGGTGAGCGTCTGGCTCTGGTTGAGCAGCGGCGCGAGCAGCGGCGCGAGGGCCTCGGCCAGACCGTTGATGAACGCGGGGTTGGTGGCCAGCTTCTCCGCCAGCTCGTCGGCGAGCGCGGCGGCGTCCACCGGCGGCTGGTCGAGGATTTGCAGGGACAGGTCCCGCAGGGAGCGGCGGTCCACGTCGCCGGTGACCTCCGGGCCGGGCACGTCGCCGAGGACCCGACGTAGCCACCAGCGGGGAATGCCGCCGGACACGGTGTCGGAGAACCCTTCGACCTCTCCACCCGCGACGAGTTGCCAGGTGTTGTCTGCTGCTGCCATGTCTCCTCCAGCTACCAGGTCGAGGACCCGCTGGCGGGGGAAGCCGCTGCCGGGGTCGGTGTGGGTGGTGCCGCCGAACGCGACCCTCAAATCGTTGTGGGTGGTGTGGCCGGGCCGCCGCTGGGTCAGGTCGTCGATCGAACACCACCGGTTGGGGATGCCGTACAACTCCATGTCGCGGGTCGCCTGGGCGCACGCGCGGGTGAGCATCTCGTCGGAGTACGCGTCGGCCCACTGGGCGGCGGTCTGCGACGCCCGGCCGGCCAGCTCGTAGTTGATGCCCCGGTTGTTGCCGGGGGTGTTCCCGACGGTCCAGGCCCGGTTACCCAACAGCACACATTGGATGATCGAGTTGTTGTCCACGGTGTAGTGCGCCGAGACGGACCGGTCGTCGGGGAGGGTCGCGAAGTAGTGGGCCACGTCTTCGGCGGCGTCGCCTACCTCGTCGTGTTCCATCGTGTGCCACACGATCCACAGCGGCGGCCCGTCGGGTCTGCCGTTGCCGAACTTCTTCGCCTTGACGAACGGCACGTCTGGCCAGTCACCCGCCACCACGCACCTCCTGTCCGGCTGGACAACACGTACTGTTCAGCCTAACTGTTGATCGCGTCGCAGGCGGGAACTCACCCCGTTCGGCGGGCCGCCACCCGCGATGATCCGCACCCGTTCCAGCGTCGCGTTCGGGTCGTTGATCGCGCCCAGCACCCGCTCCAGGTAGGCCACGATCGCGGTGGCGTCCTCCCGCAGGAGACTCATCTGCCGGCCGGCTTCCCTGGCTTCGCGGCGGGCGTCGGCCAGCTCCCGCCGCGTTTCCGTCAGTTCTGACCGCAGGTCGGTGATGTCCGCGCGGGCGTCTCGCTTGGCCGCCTCCAGGAGCTGGATGGCGCTGTCGGTGAGCTTCTCCGACGCCTCAGCGCTGGTCAGCTTGCGACGGGCCAACACGGTGATCAGGGTCGCCGCGCCGCCGCCTGCGAAAACCGCGCTGATGGCCGCCACGGTGATCGTCGACCAATCCAAGGGTCACCCGTCCTTGCGTCGCAGGTTGCCCAAATCATGACGTATCTGAAGTGCCCTCCACAGGTTCGCCACGATCCAGATAGCTACGAAGCCGGTGGACATGGCTGCCTCACCGTTCCCGTACCGCAAGAACGCGTACCCGGACAGGAGCAGCCCACCGACTCCGATCAGCATCGCCCCCAACTCCAGGCCGAGGCCCACCTCCACCGTTCGCCGCCACGTACAGCCGACCAGGCCGAATGTTCCGCTGATCAGCAGGAGGCCCGCCGCGCTGAGGGTCAGCCACGTCGGGAGCCGGTTCACCAGGTCGTCGGGTTCGGGTTCGGTGAACAGGGCCGACGCGCCCCACAGGATCGACAGGAGCAGGAACAGCAGCTCATGCGGCCGGTACCGGCCGAACACGACGATCACCGGCCGGTCCTGCACGTCAGCTCACCCCACTCGATCCAACCGCAGGTAGGAGTCGGTTTTGATACGGGTGTTGACGACCTCCAACGCGTTCTGCGCCCACGTCAAGGTCAGCGTTCCGGCGGTGCCCGCGACGACGAGCAGCCCCTTGATCAGACCCGCGACGAACGTGCCGATCCCGGCGCCGTTGCGGGCCAGGGTGGATCCTAGGGCTGCGGCTGGGGCCGAGTTGTAGTTACCCACCTGGGTAGCTACCCCGGTGTCGGTCGACATAACCGTCCAGCGGGGCATCGTCGCGCCGGCCGGCCCGGTCCAGGAGAACTTGATGTCGGCGGTCGTGCCGGAGTCCCACACCGCGAGCCCGGTCACCTCGTACACCCCGTTGATCTGTACGGGTAGCAGTAGGTGGGAGTCGGGGACCAGGGCGGTGGAGTTGTTGACGACCTGGGTCTCCGTCAGCTTCCGCGCGAACAGGGGGAACATTTCCCACCACGCGGCGCCTTGCCGGCGGTCCCACCGGTCGATGTCGGCGAGGAAGGACACCTCACCGTCGGGTGGGGCCGGGTTGCGGGCGGTGCGGTCGGCCTCGTTGGTGTACCGCTTCACCAGCCGGGTTTCCACGTCGGCCAGAAAGTCGAGGAAGTCCTGCGGTGCGACGGCCGGGTCGGGCCCGTTGGGGGTGGTGATCTGCTGGTCGGGAGAGTTGGTGGGCATAACAAGGGCTCCTAGCTGATCACGGTCAACGGGCAGATGCGGAACGCCTGGAGGGAACATCCCTGGGCGGTGCCCGGTCCCCCGGTTCCGGTCCAGATGCCCCGGTGTTGGATGGTGTCGCCGGCTTGGCAGGCGATCAGCCCCGACAGCGACGTCTGCATCCCGAAGCCACCCGACGTTGCCTCGTTCTTTCGCTCGGCGAATTTACGGACCCCGTTCTGGAACACGGCGATCCGCCACGACGTCAAGGTGGTGAAGTCGCTGATGGCCCCGTCGATGTGGACGAGGTACACGCCGGGGGTGACGACGGTGAATTGTGTCGGGGTGCCCAGGGAGAACATGCCGTCGTTGTCGTAGCGGATGCTGGAAAACGACACCGTTGTCTCGGTGTTGATGACCATGGCCTGTGAGTTGGTGGTAACCCAGGCGGCCGGCCGGTCGAGTAGACCGGCGACGGTTGTTTCCATGCCGTTGACGAGTCCGTCGATGGTTTCGGCGAAGTCCTGCCACACCGACGGGTCGACCACTTCCCCGACGAACGGGTAGGGAATGGCGAATACCGGGGTCGCGCCGGGCATGTCACACCACCTCGATCGCCTGGACGGACCCGACGCGGGTCAACCAAATCCAGTAGCCGCCGATCGGGATCTGGACCATCGACGCGACGTTGCCGTGCAGCCAGGTGATCTGCACAACGTAGTCACCGAAGTCGTCATCGACGACGAAGGTGCCTTCGGAGCCGAAGAATGATCCACCCGCGATGCTTTCCGCCTGGACGGCACGGTTGAACTCGGCGACGACGACGGGGCCGCCGGGGACGTTCTTTTCGATGATGCAGTTGGCGCGGCGGAGACTGTCGTTGGTGACCGCCCCCACCTCGACGGTGTTGATCGACCAGCCGATGTGGTAGATGCCGGACTCCAGGAACGTTCCCGGGTTGGTGCCGATGTTCAGGCCGTTGAGGGGGAACGGGAACGGCGGCTGGACGTTGGAGAACACCACGTCGCCGCTGGTCTGCTGGAGGCTCGCGAAGCCGGTTGTGTCGATCGGTCCGATGACCTCATCGTTGTTCCAGATCGTCGTGCGGGGCATGTCGAAGGTGGTGGCCTGTTCCTGCTGGGCCAGGAGTTTCGCTTCGACCATCTCGGCGACGCGTTGCATGTACAACGCGTATGCCCCGTAGTCCTCCGGGTCGGGGCATGGCAGGCCGAGGCATTCGGTGAAGTTCATAGGTTGTTGATCCGATCGTTGGCCCAGTGCACGGCCAGGTTCGCCCGCCCCACGGTGACGTTGATGTTGTTTGCCTGCAACGCCACACCGAACTGCAATCCTTCGTTGGCCAAGGTTGGGTTGAGGATGGCGTGTCCGGAGGTTCGCAGGAAGTAGTTACCCGACGCGGGGGCCCGGAACTCGTCGGACACGGCGGCTGACAGTCCTGTAGCGCCGGTGGCGGGGACAAACCCGAGGCTGATGTAGATCAAAACAACGTCGCCCGACGTCACCCCGCTGATCATGACGTCGGCTGCCGCGTACCAGGTACCGGGCCGTTGGGCGGTGATCAGATATTCGTTTTGCAGCAGGTCCGCCATGTTGTCGGTGTCGTAGCTGACCGATTCGAATGGCACCGGGACGATGGCGGTGGAGGTCAAGACGATGTCTGTTTCGCGGGTGATCCGGGCGGCTGGGACAGCGGGAGTGAGCCGGCCGAAGGTGGTGTCCAGGGCACACAGTTCGGTGTCGAGCTGGGCGGCGAAGTCGCACCACGCGTCGGGCATGTCGCAGGGCCGGTC
>Ga0075430_100005566_pt1 | contig 10643 bp, 5 predicted proteins | sample RhiMetdeltSRZDD4_FD_75294 | JGI IMG/M metagenome (GOLD analysis project Ga0075430, IMG submission 75294) | Populus rhizosphere microbial communities from Tennessee, USA - Rhizosphere MetaG P. deltoides SRZDD4 | ecosystem: Host-associated > Plants > Roots > Rhizosphere > Soil | place: USA... | reverse complement strand
GAGCTGGTTGTCCACCGCCGGCCCGAGCCCGGCGGCCGAGCCACCCGCGTTGAGCACGACGGGCGCTCCCGCGTTGGTGCTGTTGCCGTTGACACCGCGCAGTTCGCCGCCCCACCACGTGCCGTGGTACGGGCCGGCGGCCTGGGTGCCGCCCGGCAGCGGGTACATCGAGATGCCCTCGACGAAGACGAGCGGGTACTCCCAGTTGTTCGCCGCCGCGTCCCCGAGCAGCGCGGTGCCGGCCCGCTCGGCGGCCAGCCGCCAGTCCTTGCACGTGGAGGTGGCCACGCAGGCGGGGGCATACGGGTTCGGGTTGGGGTTGGTGGCGGGGTCGATGCCGTCGCCGGAGCCCCACGTCGCCGCCGCGGTGTACGCGGTCCGCGCCGGCGTGTGCGGCTCGTTGCGCAGGTCGTAGCCGAGGACCGTGGGGAACCCGTCAACCGCGGTGGGGTTGACCGTAATGGTGTCGGTGGTACCGATCGTCTGCCGTACCCCGTGCGCCCAGCGCTGTACCGACAGCCAGTCGCTGATCCAGGCGGACTCCGGGAAGCCGGATGTGTACCACATCCCGTTGCGCTCGGCCGAGTTCCCCGCCGCCGAACGGTGGTTGTCGAGGACCACGTGAATCCCCTGCGCGCCCGCGTAGTTGACGATCAGCGCGAGCACGTCCCGCACCGACTTGCCCTTGCACGCCGGGCACGCGCTGACCCTGCTGTTGCCCACGATCGGGCTGCGCTCCCACATCTCGTTGGAGAACGGAAGCCGGATCGTGTTGTACCCGTACAGTCTGATCTGGTCGACGATCACCGTGTAGTTCTTGGTCCACAGGCCGTGCGCGACCATGTCGCGGGTCTCGAAGCCGTACCAGTTGACGCCGCCGATGACGAACTCGGTGCCGTTCGGGGCGAGGATCCGGGTGCCGCCGGTGTGCCAACCGGCCGGAACCGCGGCGGTCGCGGGAGCGCCCGGCAGGCTCGCGGCAGCCAGTCCCAGGACCATCGCGGCAATGAGCAATGTCGATCTACGCATGCCATTCACTGTAGTCTCGATCAAATGCGGTACGCGATCCTCGCCGAGGCCTGTCGGGATCTGGAGCAAGGCACGGCCAGGTTGGCGCTGATCGAGCGGCTCGCCGCACTGTTCGCCGCTACCCCGGTCGATCTGCTGCCGTCGGTGGCGCTGCTCTGCCAGGGGCAGATCGCGCCGGACTTCGCCGGGGTGGAGATGGGTCTGGCCGAACGGCTCGCCGCTCGCGCGGTGGCCGAGGCCGCGGGAGTGCCGGCAGAGGAGGCACTGGCCGGCGCGCGCGCCAGCGGCGACCTGGGTACGACGGCCGAGCACCTGCTGGCCGACAGCGCGCGAGAGCGGCCGGCGGAGCTCGAGGTCCGCGTCGTCTTCGACACCCTGCACGAGATCGCCGCCGCGTCCGGATCGGGTTCGCAGGGCCGCAAGCTGGCGTTGCTGGTGGGTTTGCTCGGCAAGGCGACCCCGGTGGAGGCCTGCTACCTCGTGCGCACGGTCACCGGCAACCTGCGCCTCGGCATCGGTACGGCCACGATCCTCGACGCGCTCGCGCAGGTGTACGCCGGCGGTCGCAAGGTGCGTCCGGTGCTGGAGCGGGCGTACCACATCTGTTCCGATCTGGGCCTCGTCGCCTCGACGCTGGCCAGCGATGGGCTCGATGCCGTGCAGCGGATCCAGGTGCGGGCGGGCAATCCGGTGCGGCCGATGCTGGCCCAGCGCATGTCCAGTACCGCGGACGTATTGGCCAAGCTGGACGGTCGGTGTGGGGCGGAGTACAAGTACGACGGGATCCGGGTGCAGGCCCATCGCACCGCCGACGGTCAGCTGGAGCTGTTCACCCGGCGGCTCGAGCGGATGGCGTGGCAGTTCCCGGACGTCGTCGAGATTCTCGACGCGGGCCTCGGACCACGCGAGGCGATTCTCGAGGGCGAGGTGGTCGCGTTCGACCCGGCGTCCGGGGACCTGCGGCCCTTCCACGAGGTCATGTACCGGCGGCGCAAGCACGGCATCGCCGAAGCTGTCGACGCGGTACCGGTGAGCCTGTTCTGCTTCGACCTGCTGTACGCCGACGGTGAGGACCTCACCCGGCTCGCGTACCCCCAGCGTCGTGAGCGGCTCGCCGCCGCGATCACACCGTCGGCCGCGCTGCGGTTGGCCACCGCCGAGGAGGTCGAGGACCTCGAGGCCCTCGACGCCATCTTCGACCGGGCGGTGGCCGACGGCTGCGAAGGCTTGCTGTGCAAGTCACTCGCACCGACCGCCGGGTACCAGGCCGGCGCGCGCGGCTGGCTGTGGATCAAACTCAAGCGCGACTACCGCACCGAGCTCAGCGACACCCTCGATCTGGTGGTCGTGGGTGCGCTGTACGGGCGCGGGCGTCGCGCCGGAATGTACGGCGCGCTGCTGCTGGCCGCCTACGACCCGGCCGCGGACGTCTTCCGGACCGTGTCCAAGTGCGGTACCGGCTTCAGCGACGCCGACCTGGCCGGGCTGCCGGACCGGTTGGCGCCGCTGGCACGGGAACACAGGCCGGCCCGAGTGGACGCGCTGCGCGATGCCGACGTGTGGTTCGAACCCGGCCTCGTGCTCGAGATCCTCGCCGCCGAGATCACCCCTTCGCCGAACCACACCGCCGGCTGGGGAACGGTCAACGAGGACGCGGGGCTGGCGCTGCGGTTCCCGCGGTTCACCGGCCGGTGGCGCGACGACAAGTCCCCCGAGGACGCCACCACGACCGACGAACTGGTGCAGCTGTACCGGATAGCGCGCCGGCTCTCAACGTGACGGCGGCTGCCCGCCGCGCGGCGCGGTTCTCGTGTCGACCCGGACGGCGAGCGAGACGGCGTACCCACTGGCGACGTCCCCGGTCACCGTGCCGAGCTGGCTCACACCGCCGTCGTCGCCGAACACGTTGTCGCTGTCGAGCGTGACCCGGGAGAAGGTGCGCACCGACTGCTCGTACCCGGACTGGGCGTACACCGCGTCGCACGCGTCCTTCGGCAGGGCGACCTGCGAAGTGGCGATGGCGTTCGCGGCGTCCGCGATGCTGGCCTGGTCGGGGTACACCTCGAAATGGATGTGCGGCCAGCGACCGGAGTAGCAGGCCGGGAAGATGCTCGTGAAGCGCACCTTTCCCGTGGCGTCGGCGATCTGCACACCGCGCAGGTAGTTCTGGTCCGTGACGCCGTCGGAGTAGAGCGAATAGCGGCCCTCGCGGTCGCAGTGCCAGACGTAGACGGCCGTCCCGGCGAACGGCACGCCGCCCTTGGCCAGATCCTGAATGGTCAGCTCCAACGTCATCGGTACCCCTTCGGCCGTCCCGCTCGCGTCACCGAAACTCGAACGGATGTCGCCGCGGACGATCCCGCTCTGCGAAAGGACATCGGGGCCGTTCGAGCCGTCGCCCGGATACGGACCGGCGGTCTCGTCCGGGATCTCGCCGGCCGCCGCGGTGGTGGCGGGCGACGATCCTCCGCTACTGCTGGTCGCCCGCTCACAGGCGGCCAGGCCGAGCCCGGCGGCGCCGATCCCCAGCATCCGGAGGATGTGGCGGCGGCCCATCAACGTACCGAGGTCGAAGCTCAAGCCCTGGTCGACGATCTCCTCGTCGGGCCTGGCGAGCGGGCGGCCCTGGTACGTCGGTGCGCGGCCCGGCTGGTCCTGGTGCATCGGTTCACTCCCATCACGGTGTCCTCCAATTAGGACAACCCTGTGACCGTTACCCAGGCACCGGCTGTGACGATCCTGTGCGTCAGCTGTGCGGGACGTCGTCCGGGTGGCACCGGGAAAGCGCTTGCCATAGGATTCCATCAATCCTGCGAATTGGAGCGCCCGCACAGCACGTTCAAAGCCGACAATATCTCCCATACGAGGGCCGGCCGACGAGCCGGCTGTCGGCACGTCGCTGATGCGATGCAACAAAGCTGCAAATGGTACCCATTGACTGGTTTGATACTGCCTTCTTACGTTGGCTGGAAAGCGCATTCCAACGACAGGGAGGTCGTACAGTGCGTACCCGGATCGCCTTGGCGGCTGGCCTCAGCGCCGCGGTGACGGCGCTGGTCGTCACCATCGGTACGGTCGCGAATGCGGCCACGCTTTTCTCCGATGACTTCAACGACGGCAATGCCACCGGCTGGACCACCTCTGGTGGCAGTTGGTCGGTATCGTCCGGCATCTATTCACAGTCGGGCACCAGTGCGAGCGCGAAGGCATTGGCCGGCTCCTCGACGTGGACCACGTCCACGGTGTCGGCCAGGGTACGGGCCAACGCCTTCGGCGCCTCGACCTCACGCGGGGTCGGTATCGCGGCCCGCGCGCAGAGCACGTCGAACTTCTACGCCCTCGTGCTCACGCCGAACTCGGTACAGATTCGCAAGGGAGCCACCACCGTGCTCGCGTCGGCGGCGTTCACGACGGCCACCGGCACGTTCTACACGCTGTCGTTGAGCGCGACCGGCAGCTCCCTGGTCGGCTCGATCAACGGTACCCAGCGGGTGTCGGCCTCGGACAGCTCGTTCGCCAGCGGGCGCGTGTTGCTGTTGGCCAACTTCACCGCCGGCTCCTTCGACGACGTTCTCGTCAGCGATGCGGCCGGCCCGAGCCCGACCACCCCTCCCCCGACGCCGCCGTCCCCCTCGCCGTCGGCCTCGCCCTCACCGTCGCCGTCGCCGACCACCAGCCCGCCGCCGCCACCGCCACCCGGCGGGATCCTCGGTTGGGCCACGCAGGCCGGTGGCACGACCGGGGGCGCGGGCGGCCCCACGGTCACCGTCACCAACTTCACCGACCTGCGGAACCAGGCGCAGGCCGCGGGCACCCGGACGATTCTGGTCAGCGGCATGATCGCCGGCTCGGGCACCATCGAGATCTCGGCCAACAAGACGATCCGCGGCGTCGGCGCGAACTCGGGCGTCTCGGGAACCACCCTCAACATCGAGGACATGCAGCCGGCCAACGTGATCATCCAGAACATGAACATCCGTGGGGTACCCGGTACCGACGCGATCCAGATCGAGAACGCGACGCACATCTGGGTCGACCACAACACGCTGTCGAGCACCATCGAGAGCGATCCCGACTTCTACGACGGCCTGCTGGACATCACCCACGCCGGCGACTACATCACCGTGTCGTGGAACATCTTCCGCGACCACTGGAAGGACTCGCTGGTCGGGCACTCCGACGGCAACGCCGGTGAGGACGTCGGTCACCTGCGCGTCACGTACCACCACAACTGGTTCGACCGGACCTTCGAGCGCAGCCCGCGGGTGCGCTTCGGCGAGACGGTCCACGTGTTCAACAACTACTACTCGAACGTCCTCAACGACACCGCGTCCTACGCCATCGCCTCCACGATGAACGCCGGACTGCTGGTCGAGGGAAACGTCTTCGAGAACGTGCAACAGGCATGCTGGTCGGCGAGCGGGTACGCGGACTCCGATCCCGGTCGGTTGGTCGCGCGCAACAACTCGCTCACCAACTCCGGACCCTGTGAGGTGAACGGCTCCGTGGCCCCGCTCCCGTACGGCTACACCGCGGAGAACGTCGGTACCGTCAAGTCCTCCGTCACCGCGGGGGCCGGCGCGGGCCGGATCTGACGCAGCGGGGGGCGGGCTCGCCCGCCCCCCTTCCCGTCGATCATGAACTTAGATGGAGGTTGGACGGTGTGTCGTCACACCAACTTCATGATCAACCCGAGCTCCGTCAGCCCAGCGTGCAGTTGCCGCCGTTGAGCGTGAACGCGGTGGGGTTGGTGTTCGTGACGCCGTTCCACGACCCGTTGAAGCCGAAGTTCACCTGGCCGCCGGGCGCGATCGTGCGGTTGTAGTCGACGTTGGTCGCGGTCACTACCGTGGCCGGCTGGCTGTACGTGGCGTTCCACATCGCGACCACCCGCTGCCCGTTGGCGTAGGTCCAGACCAGGTTCCAGCCGTTGATGGTGCTCGTACCGGTGTTGGTGATGGTCACTCCGCCGGTGAAGCCGTTGCCACCGCCCCAGTTGCTGGCCGTGTACGCCACCCGGCAGCCGCCGCCGGTGTTCGGTGGCGTGGTGAACGTGACGAGCGCCGAGTTGCCGGAGAGGTTGCCGGCGCGGTCGCGAGCCCGCACGTACACCTGGTACTGCGTGTTCGGCGACAGGTTGGTCAGCGTGATCGAGTTGGTCACCGACGTACCCAGTTGCGGGTCGGTCGCGCCCTGCTCGCGGTACACGTTGTAGCCGGCCAGCCCGCTGCACCCGGAGTCGGTCGACGCGCCCCAGGTCAGGTTCGCGCTCGTCGCCGTCACGCCGGACGCTGTCGGCGCGCCGGGGACCGTCGGCGGGGTGGTGTCGTTGCACGGTCCACCGTAGATGGTCGCCTCGCGGGCGGTCGCGGCGATGCCGTTGGCGCCGTTGAAGATCCGCTGCCCCCACGTCGTGAGCTGGTTGGGGTTGAAGCTGGCCGACATGTCGAGGATCGGATCGGTGTTGCCGCTCCAGGACCAGCCGAGGTAGCCGAGGTTGCGGGCCACCGCCTCGGACAGGATCGTCTCGTGGTCCACCTCGTTGGAGTTGAACCGCCAGCCGAACTCGCCGATGACCAGTGGCCACCCCATCGTCTGGAAGCGGTTGAGGTAGCTGGTGATCGCCGAGGCGGTGTTGAACACCGCGTACATGTGAATCGACAGCACGGTGTTGTGTTGGGTGTCGGCGTTCAGCACTGTCTGCGCGTTGTCGCGCATGACGAACTGCCAGTCCTGTCCCCAGTTCGGGCCGTCGACCATCAGCAGGTGCTCGAAGCCGTTGTTGCGCATCCGCTGGATCGCGGCCACGGTCGCGCTCGTCCACTGGGCGGCGTTGTTGTTGCCGATCGGCTCGTTGCCGATGTTGATCACGACGTAGTTCTCCTGACCGACCAGTGCGCTCTTCTGGCTGATCCAGTAGGTGACCGCCTCGTCGAGCGAGGCGGCCGCACCCTCCTCACCGAACCCGGTGGTGTCGTGCACCTCCAGGACGCAGATCAGTCGGTTCTGCTTGCACAGGGCGATCACGTTGGCGACGTCGGTGGACGGACCCCACCGCTTGCCGCTACCGAGCACCACCCGCACCGTGTTGGCGCCGAGCGCCTTGATGTTGGCGAAGGAGCTGGTCTGGTTCGTGAACCAGATGTGTGGATGGTTGATCCCGCGCATGACGAACGTCTGGCCGTTGGCCTCGACGATGTTCGTGCCGCTGATGTGCAGGCCCACGGCCGCCGAAGCGGATGGCGTGTCGACCACCACGACGGGTCCGGTCAGCGCGAGCAGGGCAGCGACGAGGATGAGCAGCTTTCTCTTCATGGCCTTCCTCAGGGAATGAAGATGCGCTTGCCCGAGCGCACGAGCGCGGGTCGTGCGCGGCGCATGGTGACGTATGAACGTTGACCGGCTCGGCCCTCAGCGAGTTATCGACAAGCTACCCCGCGAATCTCATCTCAGTCGAGTCCCGTCTGCCGGGCCAGATCGCGCAGTCGGCGGCCGGGTGGCGCGCCCAGCTCGCGATCGAGCACCGCGCACGCGTCACGGTAGGCGGCCATCGCCTGTACCGTCCGCCCGGCCGCGCACAGGAAACGGATCTGGTGCCACCGCAACACCTCGGCCAGCGGATGCTCAGCCACCAACGGATCGACGTCCGCGTCGAACTGGCCGGCGGCGTACTCCAGACAGAAGTATTCGTCGATGGCCTGCAGCCGTACCTGCTCGAGGTGGTCGGCCTCGGCGGTGAGCAGGTCCCGGCCGACGAGATCGGCGAGCGCGGGGCCGCGCCAGAGTGCGAGCGCCTGCCGGTACCGCTCGATGGCGACGTGTGCATCGCCGCGGCTGTGGAGCTGGCGGGCGAGCGCGAGCATCTCCCGGAAGCGGACGAGATCGAGATCTGTCCCCGGTTCCAGCCGGTAACCCGACGCCGAGGACTGCAGCCGGCTCCCGACACTCTTGCGCAGCAGGTAGACGTACACCTGGACGTTCTTGACCGCCGAGCGCGGCGGATCGACCGGCCAGAGCCCGTCCACGAGCCGGCGAACGGGCACGGTCCGGCCGCCGCCGAGCAACAGCATCGCGAGCACCGCGCGCTGCCGGGGCGGCCCAGTGGGGACGGGTACGCCGTCGACCGCCAGCTCGATCGGACCGAGGATGCGGTAGTCCAGCGCGGTCATACCCGCGAGCGTGCGCGCGCGACCGGCGCCGGTCCTCTCAGCTCGCTCTCACGCCGCCCGCCCGCCCCAGCAGCTCGAGCAGCGCCTGCTGGTCCCCGGTCGACCCGAGTTGGCGGGCGAGCGTGAGACCGTTGCTCAGCACGGATCGAGCGGCGGACGTGCGGCCCAGGTCGAGGTAGACCTCACCGAGGCGGCGGAGGTCGATCACCTCGCCGTGCGTGTCGCCGATCTCGCGGCTGATCGAGATCGCCTCGATCAACTCCTTGGCCGCGGCCTCCGGGCGGCTCAGCCGCTGGTACATCTCGCCGAGGTTGCCCAGTGCGATCGCCTCGCCGCGGCGGTAGCCGAACTCGCGGCAGATCGCCATGCTGCGCCGGAGAAAGGCATCGGCCTGCCCGGTCCGGTCCGGCTGGCGACCGGCCACGAGGCCGAGGCTGCACAACGTGAAGCCCTGGCCGAACCGGTCGTCCAGCTCTTCGAACGCGGCCAGCGCACGCGCGTACGCCTCCTCCGCCGCGGCGAGCCGCCCGGCGCGCCGGTGCACCGCGCCGATGTTGTGCAGCACCTGTGCCTCCATCACCCGGTCGCCGATCTCGGCGCAGATCGCCCGCGCCTCGTCGAGCGCCGCCATCGCCCGCTCCCCGCGGTCGAGCAGGCGCCAGGCGGTGCCGATGGCCCGGAGCACCGCGGCCTGACCCGGCCGGTCGGCGAGATCCTCCATGATGGACAGTGCCGGCTCCAGCCGGGCCAGCGCGTCGGAGTGGCGATCCTGGTCGAGGTGCATCTCACCCAGACCGCGCAGCAGGTAGGCCTCTCCCCGCCGGTCGCCCGCGGCGAGACACGCCTGTAGTGCGACCTCGTGCGTGATCCGCCAGTCCTCCAGGTGCTCTCGCAGCTCGAAGAAGCGGGCCAGGGTGACCGCCAGGTTCCAGGCCAGCAGCGCGTGTCCCGAGGTGGCGGCCTGCCGTACGGCGGCCACGATCGCCGCCCGGTGGGCCTCGCACCAGGCAGCCGGGTCGGCGAGCAGCCGATCGACCTCGGCCGCGGTCCAGCCCGACCAGCGGACCGCGGTGAGCTCGGCAACGCGGCGGAAACCGCCAGGCAGCCGCGCGTACGCCTCGTCGGCCAGGGTGAGCCACGCTCCGATCAGCCGGGCCGCCCCGTCGCCCTGGGGTGGACCGGCCGACGCCAGACGTTCCCGGGCGTAGGCGCGGACGAGGTCGTGCATCCGGTACGCGGTCGACTCGGCCTCGACCAGGCGTGCTTCCACGAGCCGTTCCAGCGACTCTTCGGCCACCGCCACCGGGAGGTCGAGCAGCGGCGCACCCACCCAGGCCGGCAACACGGGTGCGTCGACCGCACCGAGTGCGGTGAACAGGTCGCGCTCGCGACCGTCCACTGTGTCCACACTGAGGGCGAGGCTGGACCGTACCGCGAGGTCGCCGGTGCGCAGCACGTCGAGCCGGCGGGCTTCGTCGGTGAGCTGCTCGGCCAGCCGCGCCACCGGCCAATGTGGACGGGCCGCCAACCGGGCCGCCGCGATGCGGATCGCCAGTGGCAGGTAGCCGCAGTGCTCGGCCACTGCCAGGCACGCCTCACGCTCCGCGCCGACCCGCGCCGGTCCCAGCACGACCCGGAGCAGGTCGAGCGCCTCGTCGGGGCTGAACACGCCGAGGTCCACCTCGCGCGTGGTGGGCAGGGCGACCAGGCGCCGCCGGCTGGTCAGCACGACCGCGCAGCCCGGATCGGCCGGCAGCAACGGCCGTACCTGGGTCTCCCCGGCCGCGTTGTCGAGCACCACCAGCACCCGCCGGCCGGCCGTACGAGCCCGCAGCAGCGCCGCTCGATCGTCCATATCGGACGGTATGGTTCGGGCGTCCTCGCCCAACGCCCGCAGGAACCTTGCGAGCACCTCGGCCGGGTCGCGCGGGTCGTCCACCCCGTGCAGGTCGACGAAGAGCTGGCCGCCCGGGAAGTGGGTACGCACCAGGTGCGCCAGGTGGACCGCGAGCGCCGTCTTGCCGCTGCCGGCGGCCCCGGAGATGGCCACGAACGGCGACGCGGTACCGCCACCGGCCACCAGCACGGCGGCGAGCGCGTCGGCGAGTTCCGTCCGCGCCACGAAGTCCGTCGCGCCCGGGGGCAACTGGGCGGGTCTGGGAGTGTCGGCCGGCACCAGGTCGAGCGAGGCGTCGTCGGCGAGAATCCGGCCGTTCAGCCGTCGCAGACCTGGTCCGGGTTCCAGGCCGAGCTCGGCGACCAGCACGGCCCGGCCCTGCCGGTACACCTCGAGCGCCTCGCCCCGCCGGCCGCACCGGCACAGGGCCAGCATCAACCGCTCCCGCAGTTCCTCCCGCAGCGGTTCCTCCGCCACCCGCTTCCGCAGCACCGGTACGAGTTCCACATGTTGACCGAGCGCGAGCTGGACGTCGATGTGCGCCCGCT
>Ga0075430_100005565_pt1 | contig 10644 bp, 14 predicted proteins | sample RhiMetdeltSRZDD4_FD_75294 | JGI IMG/M metagenome (GOLD analysis project Ga0075430, IMG submission 75294) | Populus rhizosphere microbial communities from Tennessee, USA - Rhizosphere MetaG P. deltoides SRZDD4 | ecosystem: Host-associated > Plants > Roots > Rhizosphere > Soil | place: USA... | reverse complement strand
GATGCCGAGCCGATCGGCCTCGGCCATCAGCTCGGCGATGCCCTGCCGGCCCTGGTTCAGGAACGGGATCAGCGTCGCGCCGGACTTGCTGAAGATGTTGATGGCCAGCGCCGTCTTGCTCGCCCCATCGGCGAAGCCGGAGAACTTCTCGGCGATGCGCGCGATGATTTCCTCCGTGGGGAGGAGTTGGCCGTTCAGATCCTTGACGCTGATGCCGAGCGCGGTGAACGCCTTGGCGGCTGGCGTCTCATTTGCGCCGCCGGCAATCTCCTGCAGCGCCTTGCTCAGCTTGGTGACGCCGACACCAAACTTCTCGATGTCCACGCCGGCCAGGCTCGCGGCGAATTGCAGCCGCGAAAGCGCCTCAACGTTGATGCCGATGCTCTGCGCGAGATCGCCGAGCTTGTCGGCATCGGAGATCGCCTTAAGGATGTTGTCGCTTACGGCTTGAAAGGCGTTGCCGATGCGGTTGATGAATTGCGACGCGAATTCCTGCGCGATGCCGGCCACCGCGCCGAACTTCGCCGCCATCTTATCCATATGGGAGTTGATGCGCTTCACGCCGGCTTCGAAATCCGCGGCGTCCATGCCGAGGATCAATCGTAGCGAGCCCACCTCGGCAGAACCGGCCATTACTCATCGTCCCCATAGGTTGCGTGGTAGATTGCCCGGATCTCGTCTTCCGACATTCCCCCGAACATACGCACCGGCTTACGCGCTTCATAAACCCAATGCAAATGCGTGACAGTCAACTGCCAGAATTCTAGCGGCGAGCACCAGTCTTGCGAGACGAAGAGCGAGAAGAAGCTCTTGACGAGGCTCGGGTTTTCGCCGCCCGCAAGTTTCCCGAGGGGTTCTCCCCTGGTGCCAACACGGGCTTGACTTGCTTGCCCACTCGCAGGCTCGGCGGTATCATCATCATCATCAGGAGACGCATGCTGCCGACAACGAGTTCCGTCGCCGCCTCGTCTTTGAACAAGCCCTCATAGACTTGCTCGTCAGTCGTCACGACACCAGCATAGCGCAGCAACGCGCCGTAAGCGCTCGCCACCCGCGCGGCCGGATAAGCCCCGCGCATAGCGAAGTCCTGCAACTCATTGTAGGTGATGACACCCTCAATGGTCGCGATGGCCCCGAGCACGCGGTTAGCCGGTATCTCAACCGGCTTCCCGTGCCATTCTAGCTTGATCGGTTCAAACATGTGCCTAGGCCGGTGAGCCGGGCGTGAAGCTGACGGTGCCGCTGCTGTTGAGCGTCGCCTCAAACGCCATCGCGGCGTTGTAGGTGGCCGTCTCGGTAAACGCGGCGAGGAAGAACATTCCCGAGATGACGCTTCCGTCCGGGAAGGTGATGCGCGCGGGCTCGAGGCGGTTGCCGGCGAACCAGTCATTGCGGAGACGGGCATTCTTGCTCACGCCGGACAGGCTGATATTCACCTGGTTCTCGGCCGCGATCGAAAGCAGCGCGCGCCAACCGTTGTCGTCATCGCTGGTGATGTCGATCGGCTCGCCGTTTAGCTCGATGCCCTTCTCGCGAACACCGGGGATCTCATCCATGGGGCTGTCGTCTCCCCACCGGAACTCGACTTGTCTTCCTGCAATTGCCACCATGGCTTAGACACTCCTGTGGAGGATTATGAAGTCCATGCTCACCCTATACTCGTATTCTTCCTGATTTGCACCACCCTCCCGCATGTCGCGCGAGGCGTCCAGAGCGATGTAGCGGAAGTTCGCGTCGAAGTAGCCGGACAAGCGGGCACGCACCGCGCGCGCCACAGCGGTTGCGCTGGTGAAGCTGGCTGCCCAACAATCAATCTGCACGCGCACTTCATCGAGCCCCACCTCGCCCTCATCGCTATAGAGCGGGCCGCCTGAGATTTTGGTGAGAGTGACCGCCGGCAGCGCCGTGGCCTGCTCACGGAAGCCCCATTGCAGCCGCTCGCTGATGAGAGTTGTAAGCGCCGTGCTGTCGGCGAGCAATGTGCGCAACAGCTCTTCCATCAATCATCCCTCTGGCCGGCAGGACAAGCGCAACGCACTGTCGCTAGACCGACAAGTTGACCATCGAAATAAACGTGCTTGGTCAGCAAGCCATAGCCGTGGCAATCGGGGCAAGGCCCCTGCTCGCCGTCATCTTCCGGAAACATGTCGAACGGCATTATTCCTCAACCCCTTGCGCGGCGGCCAGCTTGGCGGCCTTCTTTTCCCGGCGGCGAATAGCCTTTTGGATCTCTTCCCACAGATCCTTGGCCACGTCATTCAAGATCGTGCCCTTATGCGCGTCCCATGCCGGGCGCATGAACGGAGTGGGAGCGCGATCGCGGGAGCCGTACTCGGCCACGATCTCGCGCGGGCCGGCATTCGGTCCAATGAAAATCTCCACCCCACTCTTTGCTGCCTGATTGGCGGACCGTGCGGCGCTGCCGGCGGCCGAACGGCTGCCGCCCGCGGCGAGGGTAGCGGCGAACGCTGCGCGCCCTGCGCCGCCTCCTGTGTTCTTCTGGATGCGTACCGTGTTGGCGAGGAAACCCGTGTCGACCGGAGCAAGCCGCTTGGCCATATTCTTGATCGGCTCGCCGCGCGCCACGAGGATGCGCCGCATGACGCTGCGCTGCGTCGCCGACGGCAGCGAGGCGAGCGCGTCACGGCATTCCTTCAAACCCTCAACGCGCACGGTCACCTTCACGGGCTCGTCTCCTGCGCGGCGATATCGTTGCGCGCCACGGCGCTGACCTCGAGCCAGCGCTTGCGCTGCTTTTCCTTCACGCCCGTAATGTTGTAGACCTTGCCCTCAAACACCAGCCGGTCAAGTGCGTTGAGGGTGGCCATCTCGCTGCTATAGCGGATGGTGAAGCGCGTCGTAATCTGCGCACCCACCTCGGCCGCTCGCACCGCTTCACCGTCCGACACGTCAGCGCGCTGCGCCTTGCGCGTGGCCAGCGTGCTCCATGTCTCGACACCCTCGCCGAGGCCGTTGCGCTCGATCGTCACCCGCTGCAGGGTGATCACCTCGTTGAGGATTGCCGCACCAGTCATAAGCCCACCGCCTCCTGGCAAAAGCCGCTTTCCATCTCGGCCCGGCTATATTGGCACCAGGCGAGCCGCGCGGCCCACGCCGACCGATCGGGCGCGATAACCCTCATATCATGCGCCGCGACCGCGCGCACCATGCTCCCTTCATCCATGGCCACGGTGGGCCGGCCGGCGAGCACCGCATCCACGCCGCTGTTGCTGTTGAAGGTGACCACCAGGCCCGCGCCGGCCAACGCCTCGGCGAGCGTGCCGCGCGTCGTCTTCAGGCCGTAGTTGTCGGGGCCGCCTCGGTTGCCGGGATGCGGCCGGAAGCGGACGGGCCACCCGCTCGCCGCCAGCTCGGCCCCCGTCTCGCGCACCCACTTCTCGAAATTGACGTGCTTGAGTGATTGGTCGCCAGGCACCTGTCCCATGATGAGCGCATAGCCGTCGCTATCGAGATGCCAGGGGGCAAGCTCGAGGCCGAGCGAGTGGAAGCGCTCGAGGTCGATACCCGGCGGTGTGACGAACCGGCCCCGACCGTTGAGGCCGCCGCCGAAGCTAACGGAGGTATTCTCGAAGCGGTCGCCGAGATAGCCGCGCTCGAGAACGCAGACCTCGCCGCCGGCATCGCGCTGACGTTGGATCATGGCCCGGTCTTTGACGCCCCACCGCACCAGGAGGTCGCACGGCTTGTCGCTCGTGCTCATCTCGGCGCACCATCCGCGGCGCTGCAGCCCGGCCATGAAAGCCGCGCCCCAACTCAGATGATGAGGCGCACGCTCGTTGGCGACAATCACGGCTTTACTGCTCATCCGGCGTGCACCATGACGTAGTCGTTGCGGATCTTGGCAACCTCCCGATAGCTGTGCACACTCTCGAGCAACGCGCGAGCGCTTCCGGCTTCCTCGCCATACAGCCGCTTGCCGAGCCCCTTATCCTCGATCACCACCACCGGCTTGTAGGAATGGATTGTCCAAGACGCGCCGTGGATCGCTTGCGCCTCGCCGCCCTCGATGTCGAGCGCGAGCAAGTCACAACCGGGCAAGTTGAGGCCGTCCACCGTGAGCGTGGGGATCATGCCGCCGCCGGCCATGTAGATGGCCCCGCAGTTAGTGGCCGGATATCGGCCGTCCCCATCGCCGAGACCGCGCAAATCGGTATCCGACCGGCCGAGCGCCGCCTGGTAACGAAAGACGTTCGGCAGCTCGGCCGTGTTGACGGTAAGCGCCACGAAATTCCGGTGGTCCGGCTCAAAGGTATAGACCGTGCCGAAGCGCTCGGCAAGCATGCGCGGCATCTGCCCGCAGTTGCCGCCGGCTTGCACCGCGAGACGGTTACCCGTCACATGCAACATCACGGACGGCACAAGCTCGGCCATCTCGTCAAAGGTGACCTCGGCGCACCGCTTATCGTAATCCGGCCAAAGCAATCCGCGCTCGCGCCGATAGCCGGCTAGAGCCAGTTCTCCCGCACCCAATTTACATGCTCCCTCTGAGTTGACGGGCACATTGGCCCGCAAAAGAATACTGCTTTGGTGCGAGCGGGCACGCCGAGCTGGTGCAGGCCGCCGCGGTAACGCAGCACGCCGTCACGCTCACCGAAGGTGGGCACGCGCGGGCCGAGCACATGGGCCACCCACGATTGGTCACCCGTCCACCGGGCCGCCGCGCGCCGCGCGCGCTGCAAGCGCTCCGGTGTGAAATACGTCCACACTTCCTGACCTTTGCCCGGCTCCACCGCAAAGAGACTGGTGTTGTAGGGCTCACCCACTGCCTCATCCCACAAGATGACGGGATGTCCAGCCAGGACCGGCGCGAGATCGGCCAGCACCACCACATCGAGGTCAATGCTGGCATAGCGCTCGCCGATGATGGCCTGCAGCTCCGGCGACCATGCCCACAGCTTGGGTAGATAGTCCGGCATGCTGGCTACGTATTCCGGCATCTGCACTGCGTCAATATGTCGCGGGAGTTGGAACGTCCCGTCGTGGATACAGGTGAGATGATGGCCGCCGTGGCGATGCAACATCGCGGCGAGCACCTCGACATGGCGAGGCCCGTATTTGACCACGGGTTTCCAGAAGCCGCCGCCGCTCCACAGCCAACAGATGAACCTCATTTCAGGTCCAACTTTGCGCCGTCGCGCACTTCCTCATTAATGGCCTCGATTAAATGGCGCGTCTGATTGGGTGATAGAGAATGAGCCCTAGAAACCAATTCGACCGCCAATGAAGTTACCTCGTTAATTGCTTGCGTGATATTCAGCTTGCGAACACCTCTTACAGGTAATCCGCGATCGTCACGCAAAACAAACTTGCCATTTTCGAGATGAACCAAAAGTTCACAGTAAACTCGCTCGCTCATAGATACCACCGATTGAGGATATAGGGGCTAATGAGGCTCACGCGGGTGGTGAGATTTTTGCCGAACACCGTGAGGTCGGCGCTGCCGGCGGTGTCGTAGAGATCGGCCACCGCGAAGAGCAGGGCGTGGATGATGTCGGCGGGCACGGCGTTGCTTGCCCACCCGGCCGTGTAGGTGATGACCACAGGCGAGATGCTCTCGCTGTCGGCTACCGGCCACACCGCGCTGCGCGCGGGGCGCAAGAAGCCGCCCGCGCTGCCGGTGAGATCCTCTTGCCAGTCGGTCCCGGCGGGGCTGCCGCTCGAGGTGGGGCCGCGCAGCGTGACGGCATCGCCGCTGCTGTCGCGGTAGACGATGCTCTCAACCGCCGACGCCTGGCCGGCCGGAAGCCAGATCTCGCACGAGCCGGTAGGAAAGCCGGCGAGCGTCCACGTATGCTGGCGGCTATAGACGGTCCGCTTCATGGTGGTCTCGGCCCACGCTACCGCGGCGCGCATGTAGGTCTCGATAAGTGTGTCGAAATCCGCGCTGTCTTCGCGCAGATGCTCTTTCACCAGCGCGAGCGACAGCGGAAACGGGCTGTCGTCAAGCGGCGAGACGACGACGGCATGCTTGGGCGATAGCAGCATCAAGGGGCACCTTCGGAAAGCAGTTCAATTTGCTGACGGGCGACGTATTCACGATTTCGATGTCAGGCGATAGCTTCTTCGCAGCCACATCAAACGCGCGGATGAAACTGACATAGCTGCCGGTGTTGCGCAAGGGCGGTTTGTGCTCGCCGAAGAAATGGGTGCCTTGCATATCAAAGCCGATGAGCAGGATGTGACGCGCGCCAAAGTGCAGCGCGAGATTGACCGCCTGGAAACCGCTGTTGCTGCCGTAATGGATGGTCTCGGGATCGATGCTGAAGCCGGCTCCATCCTCGCCGAAGATGAGCCGAACGCCGTACCGCGTCTGGACGCGGCTTTTGTCATTGTGGCGGAAGCGGCCAGGGCGGCCGGTGGATGACCAGCGCTCGCCGGCAAAGTCGGCAGCACCCGCACGCTCAATCCACCACATGTCATCGCAAGCATAGAGCGCGGCGGCGCTCGGCAGGCGCTTGTAGGCGTCGTTCACGGCCAGAATGGGCAAGCCGGATGCGGCGACAGCCTCGGCGGCTTCGGCCGTCAGGGATGGTCCGGAGGCCGCCACAACGCAGGTTTCCCACTCAGGCCGCGGGAGAACCCTTTCCACGCTTTCCCCGAGGTGGGAGTATGTTAGCGGGCGCGGGCTTCTTTTCGCGGGGTTGCTCTTTGCTCTCAGGAGGAAATCGCCCGCCTTGGGGCTTCTCCGATGGCGGCAGCGGCGTGGCGCTCTCGCTGTCGGCGACAATCTCACCTGCACCATCGGCCCGCGCGCAACGCGCGTGGGAAAGGGAAATGTCGCCGGGAATAGTATACTCCCCCGGCTTCATCATACCGCGAAGTCCCGGCCAGTCTTTCTTGAGAATGAGCTTCGCCATCTTAGCTTCCTGTTAGTTATAGCGAACGAATTACTTACTTTTCACGAGTAATCAGCTTACGAATACTTGCGGAATACTTACTAAGACAGCAATTCGTTCGCTATACGCAACACTAATCAGTCGAAATACAAAGCTAAATCAAAACTTCCAACCTGTGGAGCCTCAATCACCGTAGCTTTGATGTAGCCTAAGAACACCCTGGTTGTGACAATCTTGGTAATCTGCCGATTGGCATCGGGATGAGCCGGCGTCTGGTCCGGAGCAAATTCGAAGTTAAAAAGTCCCTCCCACGGACCGTCAACAGTCTCCGACCACCAAATTCCTACACTCGCACCGTGCGCATTTCCAGTGTCGAAATCCTCGGAAGTTCTGAGAACGGCTTGACGAACATCAACCCATGAATTGATGGCAACAGGGTCAACAGCAACACTATCGGTCATCAACTGGATACGTCTATCCATAACTCACCTATAATTTGAGAATATTGGGGAGGAACCTTAGACGTTCCTCCCCTCACCAATCGCCAGTTGGATCTAGTGGCGGGGTATTAGACGGCGCTACGGATGAACTTGGCCGCATCGTTGTTCAGGACGATGCCACCTTCACGCCGGCGGATATAGAAGCGAACGTGGCCGATGTTGGTCACGTTGTCGCGGGTGATGCGCAAGCCGACGCGATCAACCAGCACGTAGGCCCGACGCCATGCGCCAAAGCCGATCGGGAAGGTGTTCGCGCCAACATCGGGCATCTGCTCCCATGTGCTGACAGGATAGCCGAGAAGCATTGCAGGCTGGCCGGGCTGCAGGCCCGGTGCCCACAGATACTGCCCGGTGGTATCCTTGATTTTGCGGACCGCCGCCGTGGTCATGCTGTTCATGATCCACACAGCTTCCGACCGATACGCACTATTCAGCGTATAAACGGTGTCAATCAGGGCATCACCGCGAATGATGTTGCCGAGAGTGTTCGGGCTCGGATCGTCCACATCCGCATCGCTGTTGATGTACTGATAGGCGGCAGCGGCGCGCAGCGGCGAAGCGAAGTCCGCAGTCAACACGGGCGTGGTGTTGAGCATGCCGGTGGGCTTGCTCGAACCGTTGCCGGAGATGACGGCGGTGCCTTCCTGCAAGGCGAACTCCTGGGCGACCTCTTCGGTGAGCCACTGCTCAACGTTGAAGAAGATGTCATCCAATGCCCACTCGCTCACCTGCGGGTAAGCATACAGCTCACCATGAGTAGGCGTGACCTCGCGCAACGTCGGCGTGTTGGTCGCCGGCCGGGACGTGCTCTCGCCAACCCACCCGGATGACGCGCCGCGCAGCGAGACGAGTTCCTTGTAGTCGGACGTGCCGACCTGCACGACCTTGACGAGCGAGCGGACCGGGGAGAACTTCTTTTCCAGGCGCTCGATGTCGCGGGCGATCTCTTCCGGGACGGCATAGCCGCCGGCCGAGGGGGTGCCGATCGTGATATTCTTCTGTTCCGAGCGCGCCTTGGTCATCAAGGTTTCCATTTTCTGCTCGAGAGCAGAATTCTGACCCTTGGAGCGAACCCACCCGGTGAACGCCTGCTTGTACTCGTCATTGAGCACATCCTGCGGCGTCTTCTTCGGGTTGCTAGCGCGGGCTTCGAGTGCCTCGATGCGGTCGCGCTGGAATTCCATCTCGCGCTCGAGCGTGGTTTTCAGCTCGGTGAACTTGGTCACGTCGCCGTCAATCTTGGCCAGCTTTTGCTGCAGCTCGGCAGCCGTCGATTTGTCGCCCTTCGCCAGCGCGTCAATACGCTTGTCGTTGGTCGCCTTGTACTCTTCGAACGCCTCACCGATCTTGTCGATGACGCGATTGATGTCCGCAAGTGTCGTCATTGGTGCCCCGATGCTAAGCCCGCCAGAATGGGACGGGTCTATCTTGCACAACTTCAGCCGGCGCGGTCTTCATGACCTCGGCCAGCCTGGAAAGCCTATCGATGTTCAATCCGTCAAGATCCAGCGTCGCACCGGACTTGCCTTCATCGGTCGATAGCGTCGCACCATCACCGAATAACTTTGCGACCATAGCGCGCGATGCCTGCTTTGAAAAGCCCCCTTTGCGAAGCATGGTTTCCGTCTCCTGCGAGGACGGCACATAAACGCCGTCGCTCGAGAGCCGCGCCTTTGAGGCCGTGACCTCGGCGAGTGGGTTCGCCGCCAGCGAGACCAGCGAGACCTCCACCAGGTCGGCTTGCGTGATCACGCGCACCGCACCGTGTTCCTCGTCTTCCTCCCACACGCGATCGCGCACGTAAAAGCCGATCGACAGGCCGCGCAGCGCCTTCATGCTGAGAAGCGTCCGCATCTCGTTGCCGAGCGGGGTATCAGCGAGCACACCCTTGACCTTGAGCCCGTGCTCATCCTCGCTCATGCTGAGCCATGCGCCCGCAACCTGGTCCGGCCGGTGCATCCAGAACATTAGCGGCATGGTGCCGTCACTCTTGTGCTGGGCAAGCGACTTGCGGAATGAGCCGGGAGCCATGATGTCTCCGACCAGATCCACGTTGTTGAAGACACTCCCGTACCCTTCGAACTCTCGGTCCGACAGCGCCTTGATGTCAAACTTCAGATTGAGGGTCTGTGTCTTCATTTGCTTGCCCACCGTCGTTGTTGTCGGCAGGCGGCGTCGGGCCGCCTGGTGCTGTTGCGTCCTGGCCACTCGGGCCTTTGCGCCAATACTCATTGCCGCCATCGGCCGCTGAAATGGGATTGAGGTTTTCTTTCTCGCGCCAGTCGTTTGCGCTGATGACGCCCGCCTGCCGCTGAATGTTGAGCCCTTCCTGCCGGCTCTTGAAATCGCCGCGGAGGATACCCTCAAGGTCGAAGCGGATGATGACGCCCTGCGCCCGGTCGGCCGGCGTAAGCAGCGACCACTCCATGGCGTTCTCAAACATGCGGCAGTAGGGCAACACCACGTTGATAACGAAGTCCAGCGTTTGCTGCTCAACGTTGTTGAACGTGCCCTTGGTGAGGTCGCCGACCATGTGCACGGGCACGCCGAACGCGGCGGCGATCACCGTGCGCTGGTACTGCCGGGTCGCGGTATACTGCGCCTTCTCATTGTCCACGGGGGCGCTGCTGTCCACCTCAATGCCCTTGGGCAGCAGCAGGGTGCTATGGCGCTTCTCGCGGGCAAAGAGATCCTGCAGCGTGTTGACGAACTTGGTGCGCTCTTCCTCGGTCGCGTGGCCGGCGAAGCCTTCCGAATATTTGAGCACCATGCCGGGCACGGCAGAGTTGCCGAACACGCTTGCTCCCATCATCTCGGCTTGGATCTCGAGGCCGATGGCCTGGCGGATATCCATCACCATGCTGTCGCCCTTGAGCCCGTCGCGCGCGGGGCCTCGAGCATGCAGGATTTGCTCCGGCGTGCGCTCGAAATAGATGCCGTTGGGCTCGGAACCCCGATAGGTTACGCTCCAATCGGTATCCTGGAAGACAGTCACGGCACCGGGATTAATCGGCAGCAACTCGCGCACGGGGCCTGTCTGACCGCGCGATTTGGCCGCGATGAAGTTACCCCACCGCACGAGCTGCGACGTTGCATCAAGCCAAAACTGGCTCGGGTCTTGCCAGGCGTTCGGCCGCTTAAGGAGCCGCGCTACGGGATGGTTCGGTAGGAGTTCCTTGCGAGTTCGGCCCTGGCTCTCGGTCCGGTTCATAACCAGAATGGGCAGGGTGGAGATACGCCGGGAAATTGCCGTGACGATGGCCGCCATGGTCGGCGATGCCATGCAA
>Ga0075430_100005562_pt1 | contig 10645 bp, 10 predicted proteins | sample RhiMetdeltSRZDD4_FD_75294 | JGI IMG/M metagenome (GOLD analysis project Ga0075430, IMG submission 75294) | Populus rhizosphere microbial communities from Tennessee, USA - Rhizosphere MetaG P. deltoides SRZDD4 | ecosystem: Host-associated > Plants > Roots > Rhizosphere > Soil | place: USA... | reverse complement strand
GCGACGATCTACGACCTGCCGTTCATCGACATGCAGGCCAAGAAGAACATCCTCGGCGGCAACGCGCAGAAGCTGTTCAAGCTGGATCCGGTGCTGTCGCCGGTGAAGCAGGCGCGGCTGGCGGCACGCAAGGCGGCGGGGATCGCCGGCGTCGCCGCGGAGTAGTCCGCTTCAGGCCCGGTCTGCGCCGTCGACGGCCTGCGCCATGGCTTTGACAGCCGCGGCCTGCTTCAGGCCCTGGTCGCGTGTGAGCGTGCGCCATGTGAAGAAGCTGAGCGCCAGCCCGAGCATCGTGCGCTGTTTCGCACTCAAGCTCGCGCCGAGCACGTCGTGATAGGCGACCATGTACGGCGCCCACGTCCGTTCGGCAGTTTCGTGCACCAATTGATTGTGTTCGGCGTCGCGTAGGACACATCCGGCCAGATCGGCGTTGCGTCCGTACCAGCGATAGATCGCAACCAGGCCCATACGGAGCCGTTCGCGCGAATCCTCGATTTTCCGCCACGGCGCTGCGTCGGGCAGCGGATCGCGTTCGAGCGACAGAGCGGAGCAGGCGTTCAGCAGGCTTCGCTCATCGGGAAAATGCGCATAGAACGTGTGCCGCTGAACGCCGGCGCGCTCCGCCACCATACTGACCGTGGTGGCGGCCGGACCGACGGTCCGGTGCAGGTCGACCGCGGCTTCGACAATGCGAAGGCGAGTCTCGGCCTGCTGCTCCGCCCGCCTTTTGAGGGTATAGGTCCGGGCCATTATTTTCACTGCACGATACCGTGCATCCATATTGACGGGCGCCTCATATTTCAGTACACACATATGTATTGTGGAAATGGGTCCATGTCCACCCGCCCCCCGGTGGCCAAGGCTCAACGCCCCCAGGAGAAATTATGGAAACCAAAGTCAGCGAGATCGCCAACGGCATTTATCGGCTCTCGACTTTCGTGCCGGAGATCGCCGCGCCGGCCGGCTTCGCCTTCAATCAGTTTCTGGTTCTCGGCGACGAACCACTGCTGTTTCATACCGGGCTGCGGAAAATGTTTCCGCTCACCCGCGACGCGGTGAGCCGCATCATTCCGCCCGAGCGCCTGCGCTGGATCGCGTTCGGCCACTACGAGGCCGACGAGTGCGGCGCGATGAACGAATGGCTCGCGGTGGCGCCGCAGGCACAACTCGCCCATGGTTACACCGGGTGCATGGTGTCGCTCACCGATATGGCGGATCGCCCTCCCCGCTTGCTTGAGGACGGTGAAACCATCGACCTCGGCCAGGGCAAGCGTGTCCGCTATCTCGACACGCCGCATACGCCACACGGCTGGGATGCCGGCGTGATGTTCGAGGAGTCGACCGGCACGCTGCTGTGCGGCGATCTCTTCACGCAGCTCGGCAACTGCGCGCCGTTGACCGACGGCGACATCGTCGGCCCCGCGATCGCTGCCGAGGACCTGTTCAAATACTCGGCGCTGAATCCGGACATGGGCACGACGATCCGAAACCTCACGAAGCTCGCACCACGCACGCTGGCGCTGATGCACGGCCCGTCCTTTTCGGGTGATTGCCGGGCGGCCTTGACTGCGCTGGCGAACGACTACGATCGCCGCGTCGCCGATCGCGGGGTTGCTGTCGGCATGGTCAAGGCCGCGTAGTGCAACGCGTTGGGCCTCCTGCTCGACAGGCAGGAGGCCTCATTCCTCGAGCTGCTGCTTCCGCCAGGCGAGCGCCGCCTTGAGTCCGTCCCTGGCGCGGATGGCGTCGAATTCCTTGCCGACCTCGGTTTCCGCCGCATAGAGCGGCGCCAGCACGTCGAGCCCGGCGTTCAGCGCATTGCGGAAGCCCGCGATATCCAGCCCGCGGTTCACGGCAAGCTTCGCCGCGGCGAGCGCTTCGGGCGCGATCATCGACAGACGCCTGGCGTATTTCATGGTCGCGGCCGCCAGCTCGGCCGGCGGCACCACCCGGTTGACCATGCCGATCTCGTAGGCGCGCTTGGCGTCGATCTTGTCGCCAAAGTAAATCAGCTCGCGCGCCCGCTTATGCCCGACGATGAACGGCATCAGCACCGCCGGCCCGACCTGCGAAAACAGGATCTCCGGCTCGCCGAACAGCGCACCCTCGGCTGCGATGGTGAGGTCGCAGAACATCGTGAGCTCGCAGCCGCCACCGAGCGCATGGCCCTGCACCGAGGCGATCACCGGCTTCTTCAGCGTCCACGGCGCCATCAGGCAGCGCATGCTGACCGCGAGGCGCTCGCGGTATTTCAGCGCGTCGTGCCGCCATGGCCGCTCATGACCGGCACCGCCGCCGACATCGAAGCCGACGCAGAAGCTGCGCCCTTCGGCCCGCAGCACGATCACGCTGGTCGCCTCGTCGGCATCGGCGCGCAGCAAGACCTGCTCGATCGCGAGCCGCATCTCCATGGTCAGCGCGTTGAGCTTCTCCGGCCGGTTGAGCGTGACGACACCGACCTTGCCGTCGGCGGCGTAGAGAACGGTCGGTTCGGTCATTGCTGATCCATTGTATTTGAACGTCCCTAGCCCCAAGCGATCTCTATCTCCGTCATCCTCAGGTGGTCGCGAAGCGGCCCTCGAAGGATGCACGGCCCCGGGCCGTCGCCCTTCGAGGCTCGCTGCGCTCGCGCCTCAGGGTGACGGATTAAATAACCCCGTGTAATCGAAGCGAGGGATCACGCCGCTTCCGCCTCAAGCGGCGCGACGCGCTGCACGCCCTTGACGCTGACACCGCGACCGAAACGCCCCTCGCGCTGCGCTTTCGGGATCGGCCGGCCGGCGGCATCGTAGAGCCACAGCCGCAAAAGATGGCGCTTCCGATCGGCTTCCGGCCAATCGTGATATTCGCGTCGGGTGTGCAGCATCACGAAATTGTTGAGGAACTGGATGTCGCCGCGCTGGAAGTCGATGTCGAGTGCGATCTCGTCGACGGTCTGCCGGTAGACCTCGACCGCCTCCTTCTGTACCGGCGTGAATTTCGGCACGCCCGGAAGTTTCTGCGCCTTATCGATGACCGCGCCGACGCCAGTGGCTGAGAAGTATCCTTCGTGGAACGAAAAGATCGGCTGCGCGAAATACGGCAGGTCGCCGGGGCTGATCTCGCCGCTGCGCGAACGGTAGTAGTCGCCGCATAACGCCTCGACCAGTTCCGGCCGCCGCTCAAGCATGGTGTTGTAGACCGTCACCGAACTGGCGATGCGGCTCGCGCCACCCGATTGCGGCGTCTGTAGGCAGACCAGGCCGACATAGTCGCAGGCGTCGGTGTGGAAGCGCATCTCGGCATTGGTCATGTAGCCGCGGGTGTTGGGATCGCTGTAGTCGCCGCCGAGATCCTTCACGTGACCGAGGATGTGACCGAGCTTGTTCTGCGACATCGTCTGCCCGAGATGAGCGCCGAGCCCGATATAGGCGATGGCGGCGCCTTCTCGGTCGAAACGGTCGAGCGGAAAATCCTTCATCATCACGATGCCGCGGCCGTCCAGCAGCTCGCGGCGCACGTCGGCGAGAACGTCCGCGAACGCCGCCAGCGGGAAGTCCTCCTTGCGGACGTCGACCATGGCAATGCCGTTGCGGCGCACCGCGGCGACCGCGGCGGCAAGCTCGTCGGCGTCGCTCGCGTTGATCCGATAGCTCCAGCGCGACACGTCCCGGAGTTCGTCCGCGGTCCAGCCGGCCGGATCGATCAGCGGCTTCATCGGCGCGGCCTGCTCGCGCCGGGCGGTCTTGAAGCTGCGGAAATCATCCATGGTCGAGGCCTCCATCGCTTCTTCTTTGCGCATGATCTTATCCGAAAACCGGTTCCCACTTTTCGGGATCAAGCGCGCTCTATTCTAACACATCCTTGGCCTTGCGGATCAGGTCGGGCGGCGCGGCATAGATCTGCGCGATGATCTTCTCGGCCTCCTCGCCCGCGACCGGGTCGAGCAGCAGGCTCTGCTTTTTCGCGTCGGCCAGGAAGGCTTCGTCCTTCAGGGTCGCCTGCAATGCGGCGCGCAGGATCGCCACCCGCTCCCGCGGCACCTGCTTCGCGACGATGAACGGCCGCCCGAGCTCGCCCGGCGAGTTGAGGATGTCGATGACCGCGCGCTGCTCCGGCGAGGACGCGAGATCAAGCGCATAGGGCACGTCCGGCGCCATGTCGGCGGGTCGCGTCGCCGAGAACCGCAGCAGCGCGTTGATGCGGTTGCCAACCAGCCATTCCTGCGGCAGCGCGGTCCACGAGCCGCAATTGCCTTCGAGCTCGCCGCGCTCCACCGCCAGACGCTGCTCGTTGCTGCCGGGATAGCCGGCGATCTGGCGCACCGGCGCCTTGAACACGTTGCGCAGGATCGCGCCGTTCACGTAGGCGTTGGAACCCTTGGCGGTGGTGCCGATCAGGAACTCCCGGCGCTTCATCATGTCGCCGAAGGTCTTGATGCCGGTCGCGCCCCAGGCGTAGCAGATGCGGATATCGCGCAGCAGCGTTCCGACCCACTGGACGTCGGCGAAGTTGACGGCCGGCTTGTCAGCCGTGAGCACCTGGGTGATCAGTCCCGGATCGAACATGGTGATGACCGTGCCATCCTTCGGCGCGGTGGCGTCGAGATAGCGTACCGACGTCATGCTGGCCGCGCCCGGCATGTTCTGCACGATCACGTTCGGATTACCGGGGATATGACGGCCGTAGTGCCGCGCCAGCATGCGCGCGTAGATGTCGTAACCGCCGCCGGCCGAATAGCCGACCACCAGCGTCACGGTCTTGCCGTTGTAGAAGGGTTCCTGCGCGACGGCGCGTGTAGACGACATGGTCGCAAGAACAAACGCTGCCAAAACGGCAATCGTCACCCCCGGGCTTGACCCGGGGGGCCATCGTCGTCGCGGATTTCCTTGCGTGATGGATTGCCGGGTCAAGCCCGGCAATGACGGCGATAGGCCGTGCTCCATCATTGTGAACGTCAGCCCTTGAACTCGATGATGTCGAATCCGAGCTTCTTGTCGGTGAGGAAGAGCAGGCCGCGATCGTCCATGAAGACGTCATTGGAGAGCGGCGCATTGGCGCCGACGCTCGGCTGCGGGATGAAGTAGCCGCGCTCCTTCGGGTTCGTCGGATCGTTGATGTCGAGGATGCGCAGACCGGCGGAGAACCAGGTCACGTAGCACAGATTGTCGGCGTCAATCCGCTCCCGAAGCTGGTGCGCTCCGAAGCGCGTCACGTTGACGTCGTAGGGCGTGATGGATTCGGGCAGTTCATACGTGCTCAGGATCTTCGGGTTGGCGGGATCGGTGATATCCCAGGTCCGGAACGGCGCGTGCGGCTTGCCGATGTCTGGACCGCGCGTGTGGCGCTCCTCCTCGGTCGAGACCGCGATGCGTTTGCCGCCGATGGTATGGCGCAGCGCCATGAAGGTATGCGAGGGCTCGGTGTGTGCCGGCTTGTACTCATAGCGCGACACGGTCTTCGGCTTGGTGATGTCGGTGACGTCAATGATCGAGACGCCGGACTTCCAGCAGCCGGCGAACATCTGGTTGCCGACCCGCAGCGCGTGATGCAGCCGATGCTCGGCGCCTTTCGGATGCGGCGTATCGCCTCCGGCAACGTGCTGGTTCTCCATGCACCAGCGGCCGACTTCGGTAGGCTTCGACGGATTGCGGATGTCGTAGATCACTAGGATGTTGCCGATATAGCCCTCCATCTCGGTCGAGAGATAGGCGTAGTTCTCGTCGAGATCGAAGCGATGCACGCCCTTGCCGTGGGTCTTGTGGAACGTGATCAGCTTCGGGTTGGCCTTGTCCTTGATGTCGTAAATGCGGAAGCCGCCTTCCGGGTATTCGGAGACCTTGCCCTTCCCCGGTTCGATCTCGGAATTGACCACCATGATGTCGCCGACGATGCGCACCTTGTGGGTGTGCGACCACGGATGCGAAGCCATGAGCTGGGTGATCACCTTCGGCTTGCGCGGGTCCGAGACGTCCATGATGGTCGTGCCTTCCGGCCCGTGCTGATGGCCGATGAAGGCGGTGCTGCCCTGCAGCACGATCTGGCCGCCGCCCGACAACTCCATCCTTGCGAGGTGGCGGATATTCGCCGACCCGCGCGGCGCGGCGCCTGCGTCGGCATCAGCGGCTGGCAACACGTCGCCCGTGGCAATATTCATGGTGCGTCTCCCTTTTGTTGGGTGGAAACTACCCCCGCCGCGCAGCCGCAGCAACGCCCATGACACACCGCGGACTGCGGCGCCGTGTTGCGCGCTCGCGGGCGATTGTGCAGGAATGCGTCCCAGGCGCGTGCGGTAGGCGCCCAACATCCACGCCAGGACCACACCGTTCGTGACCGATTTCGTTTATCGCCGGCAGTTTGCGATCGAATGGGGCCATTGCGATCCGGCCGGCATCGTATTCAACGCTCGTTTTTACGAGTTCTTCGACCGCAGTACTTGGCTGATGTTCGAAGCCGCGCTCGGCATCCCGCTGCAGGACCTGGCCAAGACCTACGACATTGTCGGCATTCCGCTGGTCGGCGCTCAGGCCAAATTCATGGCGCCGGCCGCGTTCGGCGACCTGGCCGAGATGGAATCGCGAGTGCTCGACATCCGGCGGTCGAGCTTCGACGTCGAGCACCGGATGTCGGTGAAAGGCGCGCTGGCCGCCGAAGGCCTGGAAACGCGGGTGTGGGCCGCGCGTCACCCCGACGACCCGCTGCGGATGCAGGCACGCGCGATCCCCGACGACGTGATCGCGAAATTCAAGCGCCTCTAAGCTGCGCCGCCGTTCCAGGCCGGCCGTTGTCGGAACCCTGGCCCTGCGTTACGCTTGTACAGGTCGCGCACGTTCGCCATCGAACGTTCACCATGCGGCCGCGCGAACCCCGCCATAAGAACGGAGTGCCGCCGTGGGCAAAAGAACCGATAAGATGAAGGTCGGGATGTTCATCCGGCCGAGCGGCCATCACATCGCGTCGTGGCGGCACCCAGAGGCTCACGCCGACGCCGGCGAAAATCTCGCGCGCATGATCGAAATTACGCAGACCGCCGAGCGCGGCCTGCTCGACATGGTTTTTTGCGCCGACACCCATTCGGTGTTCACCGCCCATGAGCAGGGCCTGCATCGCCTCCATTACGTCGCCTGGATCGAGCCGTTCACGATGCTCGCGGCGCTCGCGAGCCACACCAAGAACATCGGCCTGGTCTGCACCGCCTCAACCAGCTTCGAGCAGCCCTATACGGTGGCGCGCAAATTCGCTTCGCTCGATCTGGTGAGCGGCGGCCGCGCCGGCTGGAACATGGTCACCTCGGGCAATCCGACCGAGGCGCTCAATTTCAGCAAGGAGGAGCACAAGCCGAAGGACGTGCGCTACCGGCGCGGCAAGGAATTTGTCGAGGTCGTGCAGGCGCTGTGGGATTCCTGGGATGAAGACGCGTTTGTCCGCGACCGGGACGCGTGCCTGTTCTTCGATCCGGAGAAAATGCACACGCTGAACCACCACGGCGAATTCTACGACGTGCGCGGCCCGCTCAACGTGCCGCGGTCACCGCAGGGCCAGCCGGTCATGGTGCAGGCCGGCGCGTCCGACGACGGCCGCGATCTCGCCGCGCAGACCGCGGAGGTCGTTTTCAGCGCGCATCCGAACATCGAGCACGCGAAGTCGTTCTACAGCGACCTCAAAGACCGGGTGGCGCGCTACGGCCGCAACCCCGATCACCTCAAAATTCTGCCGGGGCTCTCGATCACGGTCGGCCGCACTCACGACGAAGCCTTGGAGAAGCTGGAGCGGCTCGACTCGCTCTTGCATCCCGACGTCGGCGTCTCGCTGCTGTCGACCCGCATGGGCCATGACCTGACCGGCTTCCCGATCGACGGGCCGCTGCCGGAGCTTCCGAAAAACAAGGTGATCGGCAGCCGCTCCGACGACGCGATCGCGATGGCGCGCAGCAAGAACATGACCATCCGTGAGCTATATCAGTGGTTCGCGCGCCAGCGCGGGCACGCCGGCTTCGTCGGCACGCCGACGGAAGTCGTCGACCAGATGGAGCAGTGGTTCACCGAGGGCGCCTGCGACGGCTTCAATTTCCTGGCGCCGGCCTTCCCGATCGGGCTGAACGACTTCGTCGACATGGTCGTCCCCGAATTGCAGCGCCGCGGCCTCTACCGCACGGCGTATGAAGGACCGACACTGCGCGACGTCCTCGGCTTGCCGAAGCCGCAAAGCCGCTACGCGCGCGGCCAGGAGCGGGCGAAGGCCATCGTCAACGAATAAGTTCCGGCCTAGTCCGGGCGAGGAAAGCGCTGCAGAAACTGCTTCGCTCTCGGCATCGCATCATGAAGGTATTGCCCAGGCTCACGCAGCCAGAGCCTGTCGTACTGCCGCGACTTCATTTCCGAGATCAGCACGTCCTTGGGCAGCGGGATCAATTCGGCGGTCCACCCTGGCCACCATCGATTGGCCTTCACGCGCATATGCTCAAGTAGGCGGTTCCAGCTCGAGTAGCCGTGATAGTCGAAAGCCGTATCGTCCCGAACGGCGACAATATGATTGCCGGTGAAGCCACGCGCCGGCTTGATCCATACCGGGGCAAAGTCCGATGCCGGATACGAGTCAAGGAATGCGTATGCGAGGATGTGGCACGCTCCGCATGCGAAGAACACCCGCTCGGGCAGCGCCCATCGCCGGACGGGATCTTCCTTGATGCCGGGGGCAAGGATGTACATGCGAAGCGTGGTCTAACAGAGTCGCCGGCGCGCGCCGCCATCCATGGCGCTCCCTGCGACGATACGTTCCGCCGGAGCGAACGTCGTGATTCGACAAGCGCCCTCCCGTTCTGCTTAATCATTTCCGGAAACAACAAAACAAAGAGCCGGAAACCGGTGCAGGAACACAATCCGCAGGACATCCATCAGATCGGGCCGTCGGACGAGCTGAAGCTTGAGATTGTGCGGCGCGGCAGCGGCGCTCCGCTGTTGCTCCTCGCCGGTGAAGAAGCGCTGGAGCGCGACGCGCCGTTTCTCGACGAGCTCGCCAAATCCTACGAAGTTATCATCCCCTCGCCGCCGGGCTTCGGCCGCTCGACCCGACCGGACTGGGTCACCGGCCCCGATGACATCGCCTACATGATGCTCGATGTCGTCGACGCGCTCGGGCTGAAGAACCTCCCGGTCGTCGGCTTCTCGTTCGGCGGCTGGATCGCCGCCGAGATGGCGACCAAGGACGACAGCTTCATCTCGAAGCTGGTGCTGGTCGATCCCTACGGCATCAAGACCGGCAAGCCGACCGAGCGCGAAATCCAGGACGTCTGGCTGCTCAGCCCGGATGAGGTGATGGCGCTGAAATGGCACGACGACGCCAAAGGCAAGCGCGACTTCAAGTCGATGCCGGAAGACGCGCTCCATGTGGTCGCGCGCAACAATGAGAGCTTCGCGCGCTTCGGCTGGGAGCCGTATCTGCACAATCCCAAGCTCAGGCATCGGCTGCACCGCATCAAGGTGCCGACGTTGCTGGTCTGGGGTGAGAACGACGGCATCGTCACGCCCGCCTACGGCGAGAGCTATCGCAAGCTGATCCCGGATGCGCGGCTCGCGGTGATCCCGCAGGCCGGCCACCTGCCGCAGATCGAACAGCCACAGGCGTTTCTCGCTGAGTTGAAGGGATTTCTGGGATAGGATGATGTGGGGCGGATTAGCCCGAAGGGCGTAATCCGCCGAACGACAACGGTGGATTACGCTTCGCTAATCCACCCTACGAAAATACGGCGGGACACGAAATGCGTGCGTGGCACTTCACGGAAATGCCCTATCCGAACATCCCGCCGTTCGATGAGCTGAAGAACACGCGCGTCACGATCCCGAACCGGCTGTTCGACCCGAAGATCGGCGCCGATCTCTACAACCGCTATCTCGACGAGCACTGCATCGCCGACGAGCTTGGCCTCGACATCATGCTCAACGAACATCATTCGTCGGCGAGCTGCATCGATTCCTGCGTACCGCTGCCGGCGGCAATCCTCGCAAGGCAGACGAAGAAAGCGCGCATCCTGATCCTCGGCAATCCGATCGCCAACCGCGGCGAACCGGTGCGTATTGCCGAAGAGATGGCGATGATCGATTGCATTTCCCGTGGTCGACTGGACGTCGGCTTCGTGCGCGGCGTGCCGACCGAGATCAATCCTGCCAACAGCAACCCGACCCTGACCAATGATCGGCTGTGGGAGGGTATCGACCTCGCGATGCGCGCGTGGACCACGCATGACGGTCCGTTCAACTACGAAGGCCGGTTCTGGCACAAGCGCGCGGTCAACATCTGGCCGCGCCCCTACCAGCAGCCGCATCCACCGGTCTGGATCACCGGCTCGAGCGACCGCGAGAACGTGCGCAAGGTCGCGCAGCACGGCTTCACCTTCGCGACCTTCCTGCAGCCTTACGAAAATACGCGCAGCCTGTTCGACGAATACCGCAAGCACTATGTCGACGCCGGCGTGCCGCACCAGGGCGGCACCGCGTTCCTGCCGCTGGTCTACACCGCCGATTCCGACAGCGAGGCGGAAAAGGGCGCGCAGGAACTGCTCTGGTATATCCGCTCCAACAAGACCGAGCCGCAGTTCAAGAACCCGCCCGGCTATGCCTCGATCGCGCTCAACGTCCAGGCGCTGCAGGGCAAGTTCGGCGGCCGCACC